>Ga0080004_1131945_pt1 | contig 28306 bp, 34 predicted proteins | sample WasSprMetagenome_FD_69207 | JGI IMG/M metagenome (GOLD analysis project Ga0080004, IMG submission 69207) | Sulfidic aquatic microbial communities from Washburn Spring, Yellowstone National Park, USA - WS (SPADES assembly) (version 2) | ecosystem: Environmental > Aquatic > Thermal springs > Hot... | reverse complement strand
GCTTCTTGAGGTTTAAGAAGGCCTACGACTAATAAAGAGATAATGGATAAGATTGTAAGAGTGATTAAAACTTCTAGGAAAGTAAAAGATTTATATTTGTTCATATTTAAAAATTATAAGGCAAAATTTTTTTCAAGTTGAATTGTGGATAAAAAAATTGAAATATTTAACATAGGTTTTAGTAGATTAAAAGTTTATTATTGGACTATAAGGACATATGTTCTGATAGTACATTCATTTTGAAAATCTTAAAAATTTAAAAAATAATAGAGAGAAATTAATAAATAAAATTAAAAAATTGGGTTTATGGAGTATAACTAGAAGGAATAATACTATGAAACATACAACAATAGATTAGAAATATTTTAAATATTAAACTTTCTTTTAACAATATAGTCATATAAAAGAATACCTGCTGAAACAGAAACATTTAAACTTTGTACCATTCCATACATTGGAATATAAACCTTATAATCTGCTAAATTGATAGCTTCTTCAGTTAACCCGTTTACTTCGTTTCCTAAAAATAAAGCAACTTTATCAGGCCATTCAAAATTAGGAAGTTTAATAGCTGTTTCATCTATTACTGTAGCAATAATTTTAAAATCATTTTGTCTTAACTCTTCAATACAAGCAATTGTTGGATTAGGGTAATTTTTTGAATCAAATATTTTATATTCTAACCACTTGCTTGATCCTACAGAACTTGAAGTTAATTCTTCAGGCGTATAATTTTGTTCTAATTTGTTGAAAATAAAATAAACATATAAAATGCCAAATGCATCACAGCTTCTTAATATTGCCCCAGCATTGTGTTTATCTTTAATATCTTCTAAAACTACTATAAAATTCTTATCTCTTTTTTGATAAATTTCTTCTATTTTCTTTTTTCTTTCTTCTCTCATTTTAGAAATTATAAAATGAGGGAGAAGATGCCATAAAATTCAAAAATTTTAAATTAAAATTGATATTTTAGTACTTTAAAAAGCATGTTCATATAAAAATATATATAAAAAAATATATATCATAGAGTGGATTAAATTTGCAAAACATTTTTTAAAGAATAATGTTATTTTATTAAAAATAAAGTTATAATTTAAAAGATGGTTGGAACAAATATTATATTAGGAGCAGACCATCGTGGATTTGAGCTTAAAGAAAAAATAAAAGAAAGACTTGTTTCTCATGGATATAATTTTTTAGATCTTGGAGCTTATGAATATAATCCTTTAGATGATTATCCTGATATTGCTTTTAAAGTCGCCGAAGAAACTGCTAAAAATAAAAATAATAGAGGAATTTTATTTTGTGGCTCAGGTATAGGAGTTTGCATTGCAGCAAATAAAGTTAAAGGAGTCAGAGCAGGCTTAGGTGAAGAGATAGAAATTGTAAAAAAAGCGAGAGAAGATGATGACATAAATGTTCTCTGTATACCTGCAGATTTTGTAGATGAAAATAAAGCTTTTGCTTTAATTGAAGTTTTTTTAAATACACCTTTTAAAAATCAAGAAAAATATATAAGAAGGATACAGAAAATTGAAGAATATGAAAACCAAAATTAATCTTCTAGTTCTTTTTTTAGCTCTTCCAATAATTCTCTGGCTCTTTTAGTAAGCTTTCTAGGAATTCTAAAATTTATTTTAAGTATCAAATCGCCGCCCTTAAGTCCTTTTCCTGGAATTCTAATATAGTTTTCTTTAAAGCCTGCTGGTATATGAATTTTTATTTTTTCTCCAAAATAGTCATAAATCAAATCTTTACCTAAAAGCAAATCAAAAATGCTAATTTCAACTTCTCCGACAATATCTCTACCTTTGATTTTATATTTAGGATGGGGTCTTATTCTTATTCTTACATATAAATCACCAGCTTTTTTAGAAATTGGATCTTGATCACCAGCTGCTGGAATTTTAATAACTTCTTGAGGATCAAAATGAGGTGGAAGGTTAATGTTAATTATTTCATCTCTTATAATATAACCACGGCCCTGACAATTTGTACATATTCTTTCTGGAACTTTTCCTCTCCCACCACAGTTTTTACAAATTTTGCTACTTTCAAAAATAAAACCAGTAAAGAAAGATGATCTTGAAATAACTCGCCCTGTTCCATTACAAACTTCGCATCTAATTAAATTCTTGGTTTGGCTACCAGTTCCATTGCATGTATTACAAATTACTTTTCTTTTATAAGCGATAGTTTTTGTTGTTCCTCTAATAACCTCTTCTAAATTAACATCTAAATCTAAAATTATATCTTTTACTTCGCTTCTTTCTGGATAAAAGTCAAAAAATTCTTCGATTAAATTGGATAATAGATCATCAAAATCTTGTGTTCTAAAAAAGGAGTGTAGATCAGCAAAATTAAATGGTGTTTCAAAAATGAATCCTTCTTTCATCATCTTTCTTTTTTGATCGTATTCTGCTCTTAATTTTTTATCTGACAAAATTCTATATGCTTCTAAAATTTTTTTAAATTTTTCTGGATCTCCTCCCATATCAGGGTGATATTTTTTAGCAAGCTCTCTAAATCTCTTTTTTATTTCTTCTTCAGAGGCATTCTCTGGTACTCCTAAAATTTGATAATAGTCTTCCATTTTATAAACTAAAATTTAATTTTTTCTTTGTATGCAGGTTCTTTTTCTATTTCGTATAATTTTAACTTATATAACAAATAAAATGGAATCAAGCTTAAAACTCCAGCAATATAACCTAAAAGATAAAGAATGGAATTTAAAATTAGAATTAAAATTATAATTACAAAAATTTTATTGAAGTTAAATTTGTTTTGTTGATTAGCTAATATATTTGTTTGATTTTTTAAATATTGAGCAATAACTTCTTTTAAGGTTGATTCAGGTTTTAAGTTAAGATTATATCTTTTATTTATTTCATCAATTGATAACTTCACTGTTTCTTTTTTAGTGGTTTCATCTAATTGAACACCGATATTTCTTAAAATAATGTCTTCTATTTTTGTGTCTGGCGTTACTCCTAAATTTAAAATTTCAAAAATAAATTTTGTTTTATCTAATAAATTTATAATTTGAACTTGAGAAATTTTAGAAAAGTCAAAATAAAATCCTAAAAAAATTAAAACTAAAATCAAAATAAACAATGTAGAAAAATTCCACAAAATTCTAAATGAATAAAACCAATTTATTTTTAAACTATTTCTTTCAACATTTTTAGACATAAAGTAAGCAGCTAATAATAAAATAGCGTAAGTTAAAGCTAAATAAGTAGCAAGGTCATTAGAAGAAAATTTATAAAATATAAACAAAAATAGAGAACCGGCAATAGTAAAAATTAAAGCTAATATTAAACCCAGATAATCGGAATAAAATATAATAGTAAGAAAAACTAAGTAAAATAGAAAACTGAAAAATAAATAAATAAATTTATGAAAGTTAAAAGTGAAAATATCCAATACTAAAAACAAACTTAAAAGCCAAAAAAATAAAGCAAAGATGAATGCTAAAGAATATCTTAAACGCGGTAAATTAATTTGTAAATATTCTTTTTCTGTAATTACCATTAATTAAATTATAATTAAATTTGCTGGCCCTCTTGCTTTCCATAAAATTGATAGCCGATTTGAGATAAAGCAACAGAAAGCTCTTTAATTTTTTCTTCAATCAAATTAATATCTTCACTATTTTTAGTATTTTCTAATTCTTTAATTTTATTTTCTATATTAACTCTTAAATCTTCAGAAATTTTATCTTTATATTCAGTTAGTATTTTTCTAGCTTGATAAATAAGATTATCTGCTTGATTTCTAGTTTCTGCTAATCGTTTTTTTCTCATATCTTCTTCAGCATACATTTCTGCTTCTTTTTTAAGTTTTTCAATTTCTTCTTTAGATAAATTAGTAGATCCTTCAATTCTTACAGACTGAGTTTTGCCTGTAGCTTTATCTCTAGCAGTTACAGTTAAAATACCATTAACATCTATATCAAAAGTAACCTCAATTTGGGGAATCCCCCTAGGAGCTGGAGGAATGCCTTCTAAAATAAATCTAGCTAATGTTTTATTATCTCTAGCCATAGGTCTTTCACCTTGAACAACATGGATCTCAACTACAGTTTGGTTATCTTCTGCAGTAGTAAATATTTCTGTCTTGGAATAAGGAATAGGAGTATTCTTAGGAATCATTGGATGAGCAATTCCACCTAAGGTTTCAATAGCTAAAGTTAAAGGAGTTACATCTAAAAGCAATATTTCCCTTATATCGCCTTGCAAAATACCAGCTTGGATAGCTGCACCAATAGCGACAACCTCATCCGGATTAATATCTTTTCGAGGTTCTTTGCCAAAATATTCTCTAACTCTTTGTTGAATTAAAGGCATTCTTGTTTGCCCTCCAACTAAAATAATTTCATCAATATCTTGTGGTGTTAAATTAGCTTCCTTCAAGGTTTTATCAACAATTTCAATAGATCTTTCAACAAGATCTCGTGTTAATTCTTCAAGTTTTGATCTAGTAAGTTTGAAGTAAAGATGTTTAGGTTCTCCACCAATTGAGGTTATAAATGGTAAATTAATTTCTGTTTCATAAAGAGAGGAAAGTTCTTGTTTTGCTTTTTCAGCAGCTTCTTTTAATCTTTGTAAGGCTAAAGGATCCTTGCTTAAGTCAACTCCTTCTTGTTTTCTAAATTCTTCTATTAAATAATCAATTATTCTTTGATCAAAATCATCTCCACCTAAATAAGAATCTCCTCCTATAGCTTTAGTTTCTATAACATTATCTCCTATTTCTAAAATAGAGACATCAAAAGTTCCTCCACCAAAATCATAAACTAAGATTTTTTGATTAACATTTTTATCTAACCCATAAGCTAAAGCAGCAGCAGTAGGTTCTGGTAAAATTCTTCTCACATTAAATCCAGCAATTTCTCCAGCAGCTTTTGTAGCTGATCTTTGAGAATCATCAAAATAAGCAGGAACAGTTATAACCGCTTCAGTAATTTTTTCTCCTAATTTTTCTTCAACATCCATTTTAATTTTTTGCAAAATCATAGCAGAGATTTCTTCTGGTCTATACCATCTATCACCCATCTTAACTTCTACACCGCCATTTTCTGATTCTCTTATCTCATAAGGCAATTTTTGCTTTGCTTTTTGAACTTCTGGATCAGAGTATCTTCTACCTATCAATCTTTTTATAGAGAAAATAGTATTCTGTGGATTTGTTATGGCTTGTCTTTTAGCTAAAATTCCAACAAGTCTTTCTCCATTTTTAGAAATAGCAACAACAGAAGGAGTTAATCTGCTCCCTTCCCTATTTTCTATTACTCTGGGCACACCAGCTTCAACAATTGCAGCTACAGAATTAGTTGTTCCTAAATCTATTCCTATTATCTTGGGCATGGAGATAATTGATGTTTAATTAATTCTAGTATTATGCTATACTAAAAAGACTTATTTTAAAAGGATTTTTAAAATTATCAACAAACCGAGGATAAGCTACATTATTAAACAAAGAATCAGCCAACAAAGGAGAGTATATTAATAATTTGTCTTGCATTTTTTGCCTCAAAATAAATTTTATCAACGTTGTCAAAAACTCTTTTAAATTCTTCATTTTTCTTATATCTATTTTATCAGCTTCAACAATTGCAGCTACAGAATTAGTTGTTCCTAAATCTATTCCTATTATCTTGGGCATGGTTAATGAATAAGTACTTTAACTTTTGCTGGTCTGATTAATTTTCCATTCAATAAATAACCTTTAGCTAAAACTTCTACTATTAAATTATCATCACTTTTATCGCAATTTTCCTTAGAACATTTTTGAGTTGCAACAGCTTCATGAAAAACTGGATCGAATTTTTTATTCTCAGGAGAAATAACTTCTAATCCATGTTTGGCTAAGATTTCCAAAAGCTGAGCTTGAATCAGATAATATCCTTTGCCAAGTGATGTATTTTTGTCTTCTTCAGATAAAGAATTAAGTGCTAAATCTAAACTATCCAAAACAGGTATTAAATCTATAAGCAGATTTTCATTTGCATAAACTATAATTTCTTTCATTTTATTCTCCATTTCTTTCTGATAATTCAACAAATCAGCTTTAGCTCTTTTCCACCCTTCTAAATATTCCTCTTTTTCTTTCTCTAATTTCTTGATAATTTCTTGAAATTCTTTAATTGTCTCTGGCTCAGAAGGTAATTTTTCTTCAATTTGATTTTCTTCTGCCATTTTTTAAATTTTAAAAGTTATAATCTTTCTTTAATTATATCTCTAACTATGCTATAAATTAATGGGTAATTCATCCTTTTAACGTTAATAAAGATTAATTTACTTAGCCCCTTTCTGCATGCAATCACAGAAAAATATTCAGCATTTTTTAATTCAATTTCTTCACCTATTAATATTTTAATTTCATTATCTTTTAATAAAAGATTATTTAAGAAACTTTCTTTAACCTCTCTTAAAAATCTTGCAAATTTCAAAACTATTTCCTTATTTTCAAATTCTAAATTTCTTAAAGTATATTCTAACCCTCCCTCTATTAATTTACTGTCTTTTTCTATTATATAATACAGATTAAATTTATCAGCGATATAATCAAAAAGTTTATGGTCGCTATAACTAGGTAGACTTCTTTCTTTTTCCCAATCAACATTATCTTTATTTACTTCTAAATAATATTTCCAACCTTTATCAGTAGGAATCCTACCAACACTTTTCTTTACAGTAATTAAATATTCCTCTTCGGTCAATCTATTAAGATATAACCTAATAGTAGATTCTGCCAAATTTCTAAAATATTTTCTTTTCAATATCCTTGAGCCTATAGGGTTTGCTTTTTTAATATACAAATCTATCAACCTATTAAATATTAAATTTTTAAGATTTGCTTTAGTCATAAAATTTATTCAATCTTAATTTCCTTGCCTTTTTCTTCTTTTTCTTCTTTAGGGAAAACTATCTTTAATATTCCATTTTCCATCTTTGCCTTTGCTTTATCTTCATTCACTACATAGGGTAAATAAACAACTTTTCTAAATGCACCCCTCCTAATTTCTTTTCTGTAATAGTTTTCTTCTTTAACTTCCTTCTTCTCTTCTTTCTTACCTTCAATTATCAATCTATCATCTTCTACAACAACTTTTACATCTTCTGGTTTTAATCCTGGCAATCCTACTTCTACAACTAATTCTTTATCAGTTTCATAAATATCGACCGGTACAGAAGAAACAGTGAATGTAGGAACTAAAGCAGGGAAAAATTCTTCAGAGAATAATCTTTCAATTTCTTTGAAAGGATCCCATTTAATGATTGCCATTTTTATTTATAATGCTTAATTCGACCTTGTTTATTCTCTATAATTAATTATAACAAATTAGCACCTTAAATTCAAGGGCGCTATTCTTCTATTTTTCGAATATTAGCTCCTATTTTCTGTAATTTTTCTACGATATTCTCATATCCTCTTTCTATCTTTTCTGCTTCATAAAGTATACTTTCACCATGAGCGACTAAGGCAGCTATAATTAAAGCTGCTCCTGCTCTAATATCTAAAGATCTTACTTCTTTACCTTTCAATAAAGTAGGTCCTATAATAATAGCTCTATGAGGATCTAAAATTTCTGCATTAGCTCCCATATAAACTAATTCATTAATATAAGAAAATCGGTTTTCGTACATCCAATCATGAATCAAAGTTACACCTTTTGCTTGCGTAGCTAATGCACCAAATAAAGGTTGTAAATCTGAAGGAAATTTTGGGTATAAGCCTACTTGAATTTTAGTACCTTTTAAGTCTGAAGGAAAGATTTCAATACTTTTATTTTTTAACTTGTATTTAAAATTCATTTCATTCATTGTAATCAAAACTGCGTCTAATTCTTCAGGTACGATATCTTTTATTACTAAATGACTTTTAGTAGCTCCAGCTAAAGCTATAAAAGTACCAGTCTCTATATTATCCGGAGGAATTTTGAAAATAACTTTTTTCTTTAAATTTTTTCTGCCTTGGACCTCTAAAAATGGCGTACCTATTCCCTTGATTTCTACTCCTAATTTTTTTAAAAATTTACATAAGTAAACTACACTAGGTTCAGTAGCTGCTAATCTAATTTTCACCTTTTTAGGTATTAATGAAAGGAAAAGCAATAAATTTTCTGTAGCTGTCACACTCATTTCTTTTAAGATAACAAAATTATTTGTTATTTTTTTAAATTTAGCATAAACATTTTCATTCTCTTGAATTTCACAACCTAAATCCCTTAAGGCATTTAAATGTACACCAATTGAACGAGCTCCAATTATATCCCCTCCAGGCCTAGCTATTTCTACTTCTTTAAATAAAGAAAGCATTGGTCCTAATAAAACAACTGATGCTCTTAATCTTTTAACTGCATCAATTATTAAAGATTTATTTTTGATATTACTACTATCAATAATTAACTTATTGTTTTCCCATATTATTTTACAACCTAAATATTCTAAAATTTCTAATATCACTAATACATCAGAAATTTTAGGAACATTTATTAAAATATTTTTACCTTTATTTAATAAAGTAGCAGCAATAATTTTTAAAGCTGTATTTTTAGAGCCAGAGATTTTCACTTCTCCTTTTAATTTTTGCCCACCTTTTATTACCAAATAGCTCATATTAATTTATCTAATAAAAAGATAATTAATCCTATAGCTGCTCCAATAGCATTTATAATCCAAAATTTAAAAACAATATTTGCCTCGTGTAATCCTTTGGCTTCAAAATGATGATGAATGGGAGTTGATAGAAAGATTTTCTTTTTAAAAATTTTTTTTGATAAAGTTTGTAAAATAACTGATCCTGATTCAATTACAAAAACAGGAGCAATTATAGGTATTAGAAAATAAACACCTTCTAATAAAGACACAATAGCGATATAACTACCTAATGCCATTGAACCTGTATCACCCATAAAAATCTTAGCTGGATAGATATTATACCATAAAAAACACAAAACCGCTGACATTATTACAACAGTTAAACTTGCCAAATTATAATTACCATTAATAAAAGAAATCACCGCTAAAACACCTAAAATTGAAAGAGATACTCCACCTAATAAACCATCTAAACCATCAGTTTCATTCGCAGAAAAGCTAACAGCTATAATATAAATAATCATAAACAAAGCAAACCAAAAAAAGCTTAAATAGTATCTTCCTAAGAATGGAATATAAATATATTTAATGCCCAATTTGGTGATAAACCACCAAACAACTATTAAAGAAAAACCGAAATAAATTAATAATTTTTCTTTAATCTGCAAACCTCTTCTATTTTTAAAAGCAAAAATTCCTAATAAGTCATCGATTGCTCCAATAATACCTCCTAAAACTAAAAATCCTAAAGGTAAATAAGTTTCTCTTCTATTTAAAAAATTTATCCATTTGCCAAATTCTACGTTAAAAAAAGAAATAAATAAAAGAAATAAAATAAGTACTAAAGGTGAAATCCAAAATATTAAACCACCCATAGTAGGAGTTCCTGATTTTTTAGCATGCAAAGATTGAAAAATTGGAGCATTTTCTTTAAAAACTTCTTTCTTTGCTTTAATCTTGTTTAAAAATAATATAACCAATGGAAATATTAATAAAGAAATAAAAATGTTTAAAATCCCTAATGTTAAAATTTTTAAAACTACTAAAAATGCTTCCATTTATTTATAATACTCTTTTAATGCTTTTATTATATATTCTCCATCGGCTTCTCTATCTTTAGAATTTAATAAGCCAACAAATACAAGAGGGCTTTTTTCAAATTTTAAAATCATTATTAAACATTGACCAGCATCTTCTGTATAACCTGTTTTGCTTCCAAATATTATATTGGGATATTTTTCTATAAGCTTATTTGTATTATAAAGATATCTTATAGTTTTTCCTTTTAATAGAAAACTTGCCTCTCTAGAATATTCAAAAATTTCTGGTTTATTTTTGATAATAAATTTAGATAAAATGTATATATCTTTTAAAGATGATTTATTATTAGGAGAAAGACCTGTAGCATCTTGAAATGTCGTTTGATTTAAATTCAATAATTCTGCAAATCTATTCATATATTTAACAAACTCATCTTTACCTACCTTGCTTTGAATAATCTCTGAAGCTGAATTTGATGATGCAATTAATAAAGTTTTTAATAAATCTACAAGATAAAAAACTTCACCTTTCTTAAATTCTGTTTGATTTTCAGGGTAATTTGTTTTAACTTCAAATTGCTCGTTTTTTGAGTAAATATTTAAAGCTACTAAAGAAGTCATTAATTTAGTCAAAGAGGCAATAGGTTTTTGTTCTTCTGGATTCTTTTTATAAAGAACAGGACCTTCTAATTCTTTTATTAAAACATTTTGAGCGCTGATCTTATTAGGATCTATTTTGAAATTTTTAATTTCTATAAAAGATTCTGTGCTATATAAAGCATTCCCTTTATTTATAGAACTATTTATAGAATTTAAATCATTATTCAAAATATTAGCTGGTTGATTTAGAATACTTCTTAAAAATTCTAATAACATTAAAAATTCTAACATTTCTTATTAATTTTAATATAATTTATTTAAAAAATGAGGAAAGTTAAAAACAGAAGTTTAAAAGGTAAAAGGCTAGAAAAATATTTTGCACAAGAATTAAAAAAGCTTTTCCCTTCAGCAGAAACAGAAATAAAACCTAGAATAATTAACATCAAAAAAGATTTCTGGGGCTTATTTGATGGGTTAACATTTATTAGAAAAAAGAGAAAGTTTATCTTTTGGCAAATAAAAGGGGTTAAGATTAGTAAAAAATTTATCAAAAATTATTGGGCAAATGTAAAAGCATTTAACAATTCTAAAATAATAATAATTTTAGTCGAGAAATATAAAAACAACTGGAAAATTTATACTTCTCCAAATAAGTATTTAAAATCAATAAAAGACCTTAAAAAACTCGTTTAAATTTATTTAGATGTTTTAGTTTGAACTTTTAAAGAGATTGCTGCTCCTATAGCACCACCAATGCTCTTTAAAATCTGCCTTACTGCATTAACTGTTTGCCCTTTTCTGCCTATTATTAAGGCTAATACTTCTCTAGGTCCATTTATTTCGACCAAAACACCTCTTTCATCAATTTTTGCATCAATTTGAAGTTGATTAACCTTACTTTCATCGACCCATAAAGAAAAAAGCTTCCTTAAACGATTTTTGATTTCTTCTAATTTTTCGCTCATTTTAGAGCTACTTTAAATTGCGACCATTTCTTTAAATCCTTGATAAAGTTTAATTTTAACATATTATAATTTGTCAAGCAAATTTTAAAAATAAAATTAAATAGCCCAGAGCTTTTATTTTCATCAATTAACTTGCTCTGGGCTATTTACCTACACGACGAAGAAGAGCTTTCTTCTTCATTCCCTTCTGTTGTTTCAGTTGTTGTTTGTTCTGTTTGTTCTTTTTGCTCTTCTTCGCCGTCTACAAACAAAATTTCCTCTCTGGCCATTTTTTTATTAAAAACTTAATTACGACCTTATAACAATTTAAAATAGTCCTTTCGCAGGACCTTTTATTATTATAACATAACTAAAATTAAAATTCAAGTCTTTATCCTCCTGCTTCTTTTATGATTTTAATATCTTGTTCAAATTTTTCGGCAATAGACATTACAGAATCCCCATAAAATCTATAAGCTGGATTAGACCAATTAGAGCCTGCAAAATAAATCATAGCTGCCCTCCATTCTGCTTCATAAGTTTGTCTATTAGCTCCTGATTCAGCAAGTTTTACACCAGCAGCCACAAAAGCATGATAAATATTCCAAGGATTAGGAGTTTCTCCAACTAATTTTGCTATCTTGTCTTCATAAGCTTTCCATGTAGAAGGAATAAATTGTGCAGGACCCATTGCCCCACCCCAACCAAAACTCATAGGACAAGAAACCGGTGTATTATAAGGATCTAAACCTAATTTTTTAGTTAGCTCTAAAAATACAGGGACATCTCTATTAGGATTCATAACTCTCTCAACCTTTTGACCAGTTTTTATATTTATTCCTGCTCCAGTTTCAGGATCAGTTAAATAACATTGACCAACATTTCTACCTAAATCAGATTCTTGTTTTAAAACTGCTAACAAAAATGCTGGTCTTACACCTGTTAATTTACTTACAAGTTCAGCATATTTCAAGGCTTCGCCAAAATTTATAGGAGCAACTCCACCAGCTAATCTAAAAAGTTGTGCCCTTATTTCAGCTGCTCTTTTTTCTTTTTCTGTCAGCAATTGCTGGTATTTTTTTTCTTGCCCTTTTGTTATACTTAATAATTCATTCTTTTCTTGTTGCAAATTAGCTAATTCATTTTTCTTCATATCCGCAATTTTCAGTAAATTTTCTTGTTCTTCCATAGCATCTTCAAGTTTTTGTTTCTGATAATCTAAATTTTGTTTTAATTTTTTAAGTTCATCAATTTGTTCATTTATTGAATTTTGAAGTTTATTCAAATAAACAATATTGGAAAAATAATCTGATAAACTTTGCTCTGCTAAAACTACTTCAATAAAAGATTTTTGAGAAAGCTGATAATATGTTCTTAAAGTTTTTGTTAAATTTTGCTTAGATGAAAAAATCTTTTTTTCAGCTTCTTCTATAGCTTTTTTAGTAGCATTTATCCTGTTGTTTAAAACATTAATTTCGTATTTAATTGCTTGAATTTCTAATTCTGTTTTTCTAATTTGCGCATTTAAATATTGAATTTCTTGTTCTAATGTCCTTTTTTGTTTAGACAAACGATTTATTTCTGCTCTATAAACTTCAATTTCTTTAAGTATTTGTTTAAGTTCACTTTCTAAGCTTTCTTTTAATTCTTGAATATTTTTAGTATTTTGGGCTAATAAATCACTATTGATTTTCACATTCATTACATTAGAAACAGGAGCACCTGCATTTAAAGTAGAGATAAAAAGAAAAAGCATAAAAAAGAAAAAAATAAAAGATTTGTAGTTAAATAATAAAATAAATTTCCTTTTGCTTGAAATTGATGAATTTTTGTAAGTATATTTTTTTATATCATTAATTATTTTAGACATAATTTTTATTCACTCTCCTCCTGTAATTCTTCTGGAAGTATAACTGTAGCTATAGGAGTTTCTGGGCTTACTAAAATTTTTATTGATTCTTTTAATTTTAAATCTTTAACATAAATAGATTCCCCGGCCTTCAAATTAGAGACATCAACTTCTATAAATTCTGGAAGATCCATTATTTTACCTTCTACTTCTAATTCAACTAAGGATTTATTTAATACGTAACCCTCTTTTGTAATAGCTTCTTCGCCAGTAAAATGAATAGGAATAGTAGTAACTATTTCTTGTGACAAAGAAGGAACATATATATCAAAATGAATAGGTTCTAAAGTAATAGGATGTTTTTGAATCTCCTGTAAAATTCCCATTAATCTTTTGTTATTAAATACAAATATAAATCTTTGATGAGTATGCTTTAAGTTTTTTTCAAAAACTTTTTTCTCAATAAAAACAGGCTGGCTTTCAATTTCTGGTCCATAAATAATTCCTGGAATATAACCTTCTTTTCTATAAAATTCTGCTTTTTTATTTGGATCTCTTGGTTTTATCTCTATCATCTTTATTATTTTACTATATTTTTAATATTTAAGCTAATATTTTTGAACTTTATTAAATCTTTTTCTTTTAATAAGCCAGTTTGTGCTCCTATTTCTCTTAAATTATAAGCTACATTAACAGCAGAAAGCTTAAGCGCTAAAAACAATACATTTTTTTCCAATCTCCAATTATTCTTTAACAAAATCGAAAAAAATGTACTTGCATAGCTATCACCTGCACCTGTTGTATCTATTGTTTTAAATTTCCTATAAGCCTCGCTAAGATAAATATTTTCTTTTTTAATTAATATAGTTCCTTTTTCTCCTAATGTTAATAAAATTATATCAGTTTTTTCAAATTTATCTTTTAATTTCTTAGCAATTATTATTTCATCATTTTCTTTTGTTTTCAATAAAATTTTAGCCTCTTCTAAATTAAGAGTGAAAAAATTAATTTTGTTTAAAATTTCTACGGCTTCTTTTTTAGAAAGGAAATGTTTAGATGGAACAATCCCTATTATATTATTATTTTTTTTAAGTTTATTTACAACATATAACCATGTTTCTAACGAAGTATTCCCAGTTGAAATTAGATAAGCTGAATTTCTATCGTAAATAATATCGTTTTTATTGAAAACTTCTGCTCCTCTATAGGTAAAAATATATTTTTCTCCTTTTTTAGAAAGAAAAATAAAAGAAAGAGCAGAATTTCCTTTTGTATATCTTATTATACAATCTATATTTTTTTCATCTATCCTATTTTTAATAATTTTTCCAACAAAATCTTTTCCTAATTTTATAATAGCAATTGAATTTAAGCCTAAATTTTTAAAATTATAAGCAAAATTTAAGCCTCCACCACCTATATCTATAAAAATATTTTTTACTTCATTCTTCTCTTTTAAAAAATTAGGATTTCTCAAAAAAACTAAATCATCAAATATAAAAAATACATCCAGTGTAGCTGTTCCAATTGAATATACTTTCATTAAATTAAATTATACACAATATCTTAAGAATTTATTTTTTTATTATTCAATTTTTCGAAATTAACAATCTTTCTACATCTTAATCTTTCTTAAATTCATAACGAAAACTTATAAGTATTTAAATATGCCATTTATTTTCAATGAGATTTATAAATTAATATTTAAAAAGGTCAAAATTAACCAAAAAATCAAAAAATGTCATATAAAAAATCTATCAATCTAACAATTCTTTCTCTAATTTTATTTTCTTTTATTTTCTCTCCTTTTTCTTATTCTCAAACAACAACTTCTCAATATAAAGGCAAAATAGGAAATTATCCTATAACTATAGAAGTTTATAAAGAAGGAAAAGATAAGATAAAAGGAAGATATATGTATGATAAAGTAGGACAATGGCTAAGATTAGAAGGAAAAATATTAAAAAACAATAGAGTAATTATCTATGAATATGATGAAAATAACAAAAATACAGGAAGATTTATAGGAAAAATAGAAGACAATAAACTAAAACTTATTTCATGGATAAACATAACAAAAATATATTTCTCCCTGTTAATATTCAAAATATAAATTTAATAGAAAAAGTTGCAACACAAAAGATAAGGAAATATAAGATACCTTTCGATCTTTTTATATTATCATATATAGAAAGTTTTTCATTATCTCCTAATGGACAATATGTTAAAGTGGAGTTTAAAAAAGATAATAAATACTATATTTTCAAATAAATGATAAAATATATGGGCCTTATGATGGGGTTTGTGATTATGTTCCTAAATTCTCTAATGATAGTTCAAAATATGGATGGGGGTTCGAAAAAGATAATAAATACTATATCCAAATCAACGACAAAACCTATGGGCCATATGATTATGTTACCTTTACCTTTACAAAAGACAATAAAGCATACATAGCTTATATTTCTGGAAATGAGTTAGTTATTGAAGAAGTAGAGTAAAATTATTTAAAAAGGTAGAAATTAGATAAAATCAGTTTTTTATCTTATCCTAGTCTATTTCATTCGTGTTCGGCGAATCAGAAAACTGTATAGTTCTTGATACAGATCTCGAACATAAATTATGGCAAAAAATGGTCAGAGGAAACCTATATGAAATCAGAAGAAGAATTAGCAAAAATGTCAGAAATAGAATACTATAAAGAACAGCTTAATAAAGAAGGCAAAAAATTTATGTCTTGCGATGAATTTGATAAAAAGCTAATTAAAATTAAATTTGCTAAACCAGAAGATGGTGATGGAAGTGTTTTAGAGGAATTGGCTAAGCAATTGGGAGTTTATGGTAAAGAAAATTATGATTTAGGATATATCCCTAAAATTAGCCCTATAGAGTTAATAGAAATTGAATATAAAGCTGATCCTGAAGTAAAAGATGGTTATATTACCTTAACTAAGCTTAGGGCAACTATATATCTTGATGATGGAACCAAAAAAGAATTTAAATCTTCTTCGCTAACTACTACTTCTACTAATGTTATTACCCAGACTACTTCTTTTCAATCTATTTCCTACTAGACCTACATCTTCTCAATCATTACTTTTAAATCTATGGTTAAAAATAAAATGTTTCTTTTTAAGGTTAATTGGTAAAGCATGCTAACTTACACTTACAGATTTTTGTTCGCTTTAGTTTTTACGATTTTCATAGAGACTATTATTTTGTGGATTTTTATTAGAAAGATTTTTAAATTTAAAAAAGGAAGATTTAATAACTTAAACATTATATTTGCAGGTATAATGACATCTTTTTCTACTATTCCGTATGTTTGGTATATATTTCCTATTTTGATTTATTGGTCTTTTAAGTTGTCTTTAATTTTGAGTGAGGTTTTTGCTTTTTTAGTTGAAGCAGTTTTTTATAGATTTTATTTTGATGTTAAATTTAAATATTCTTTGTTAATTTCTTTTGTGTGTAATTTATTTTCTTGGGGGTTAGGGTATTTATTTGAAATTTTACTTTTTTAATTCTCTTTTTATTTTCTTTAAAGCTTTAGTAGCGGCAGAAATTTCTGCTTGTTGTTTGTTCTCCCCCTCCCCTACACTTATTAATTTATCTTCAATATACAGACCTACAGTAAATTTTTTTTGATGAGCTGGTCCTTCTTCCTTTAAAACTACATATTTAGGCAAAATTTTATATTTACCCTGTAAAATTTCTTGTAATTCGCTTTTGGGGTCTTTATAAAGTTTTTTTGAGATTATTTCGTCTAAATCTTCTAGAAAATGATCTTCAATGAATTTTTTTATTGTTTCTAAATCATTATCTAAAAAAATTGCTCCTACTAATGCTTCGACAGCATTGCTTATAACTGTCTTTAATCCTTTTTCTTTCAAATTTTCACCTACAAACATAAATTTTTCTAATTCAAATTTTTCTGCTAATTTCAACAATCTTTCTCTATTTACTAAGCTGGCTCTTATTAATGTAAGTTCACCTTCTTGAAATTTTATAAACTTTCGGTATAAATACCAAGAGATAATAAATTCTATAATAGCATCGCCTAGAAATTCTAATCTTTCATTATGGTTATAGGGATGCTCTGGATGAAAATATAAATAGCTTTTATGCGTTAAGGCTTCATAATAGATACTTTTGTTTTTAATTTTTAAACCAAGTTTTTTTTCTAATAAAGATAAATCTTTATTGGTTAATTCTTTTTTCATTTTTTAGTTTTTGGATATTATCATAAACTGTTCCTAAAACGCCATTTATAAATTTAGCTGTTGCAGTTGTTCCGAAATTTTTTGCAATCTCTATAGCTTCATTAATGGCTACTTTATAAGGTGTTGCTTCTGATTCGTTCAAAAGTTCATAGACCGCTAATCTTAAAATGCTTTTTTCTAGAAGAGGAACTTGTTCATAGGGTAAAGACTTAATAGATTCTTTGAGGATTTTATCAATAGTTTCTAAATTTCCCATTATTCCTTTAACTAAATTTCTCCCAAATTCAGGTTCATCTATATCTTGGCCAAATTCTTGTAGGTTTCTTTCAAAAATTTCTAAACATTTTTCTTTTTCATAACCATGAAAAGCCCATTCATATAAAGATTGCACCACTATAATTCTAGAAAGGTGCCTAGTTGCCATTTATTTTTTCTTGGATTCTTTTTCGATTTCTAAGTATTTTTTACCTTTATAAAAACCACAATTAATACAAATTCGATGAGGCAAAGTAAGTTCATTACAATTTTTACATCTCACAAGTTGTACAGGTTTTACAATTTCTTTTTGAAATCTTCTTTTTCTTGATCTAGATCTTGAAAGTCGTTTTGCTGGTACTACCATTTTAAATATTAATTATAATCAATTAATTCGTCCTTTGTAAACCAAAGATTAATTTCATATTCTGCTTCTTCTTTAGAACCTGAAGCATGAATTAAATTTTTAATAGCTCTTTTTTCTAAATTAGCTAAAATAGGAGTATCGATTGAAAAATCTCCTCTTATTGTTCCTGGTTGAGCTTTATAAGGGAGTGTATGACCTACAATTTTTCTTACAATTTCTACAGCATGTGGACCTTCAATAGCAATTTTTACAATTGGCCCTGAACACATATAATCGATTAACCATGATCTAACTAAAAGACCTAACTCATAAGCATTATTAACATTAAATTCTTTTTTAACATCTATTTTTAAATTATTTTCCTCGCAAGTTCGGAAAAAATTATTACCAAGGTTTTCTATCCATTCTTTTGTTTTAGGATAATGTTTGTCCATTAATTTTCTATTAGGTTTTACCAATCCTAAACCTATAATTTTTAGCCCACATTTTTCAAATCTAGAAATTATCTCACCAATTAAACCTCTCTCAACAGCGTCAGGTTTTAAAAGTACTAAAGTTCTTTCTTTTTTAATTTTTTTGTACAATGTTTGTATTTTATTAGAATTTTCTTTTGATGTTTGTTTTTGGTTAGGCATGTTTTAAATTTTACGAATGTTAATTTGGAATTTGTAAAATTTTTAACATTATTATTATAACCTAAATTTTTTCAAATTTTATAAAAAAATAAAAAGAGCAGGGCTATAAGCCGGATTCTGTACTAGCCTTTAGGGCTAGCGCTAGCCATCTGTCTGGCCCTTGGATTACTCCAAGGGACAAGCGGCACTCCGCCCTAATAAGGACGGCACGGCCTTGCACCCAGAAGGAGAAGACCGCTCTTAAGGGTTACCCCTTAAGAGAAGGAGGTAGCTAGGACAAGATTGCCCTAACACCCTCCTGCTTTTCACCTTTCCTCAGTACCCAAAATTCGGTACTGAGTAGTATGGTCTCTGTGGTCTTCTCAGAGCCTTTTAGCTCTCCTCGATTTCCGAGGCTTCCTGTGTGGGTGTCCGGACTTTCCTCCTAGGGAAAACTCCTAGGTGGCTAGCCGCCCTGCTCTTTTTTAATTATATCATAAAATTTAATAAAGGAAAATGCTTCAAATTAATTTAAAAGAAATCCCTACAAAAATAGGAGTATATTTATTTAAAGATAAAAATGGAAATGTTTTATACGTTGGAAAGGCTGTTAATCTGCGCGAAAGAATCAGGAATCACTTAAAAAGTAGCAACCCTAAAATTATTGAATTAATAAAAAGCGCTGATGATTTAGAATATATTGTTTTAGATTCGGAAGCAGAAGCTTTATTAAAAGAAGCTGAGCTTATTAAAAAATTTGATCCTCCCTTTAATCAACTTTTAAGAGATGATACTCAATATTTTTATGTAGGTTTTACTAAAGAAAAATATCCAAAAGTTTTTATCACCCATCAACCTCAAAAGTATAATGCAGAATTTATTGGTCCATTTACAGAAGGTACAGCCTTAAGGAAAATATTAAAAATCATTAGAAAAGAAATACCTTTTTGTACTTGTTTAAAATCCCATTATGGAACCTGTCTTAATGCTTCTTTAGGATTATGTTATGGTTGGTGTTGCAAAGAGGATGAATTAGGAGACGAAAGATTATATTCTAAAAATATTCAAAAAATTAAACGTCTGTTAAAAGGAGATCTTAAAAAAATTAAAAAGGAATTATTAAACGAACTAGAAAAAGCAATTAATGAAGACGATTTAGATAAAGCTACTAAAATTAAAAAAGAAATACAAGCTATTAATAAAATTTTAGAACACACAAATTTGATCAAAGAAATTTCAGAAGAGCAAGAAAAATTAAACAGAATTAAAATTTTGAAAGATTTACAAGCATTATTAAAAATGGACAGATTGCCTAATGTAATAGAGGCATATGATATTTCTCATTTTGCTGGTAATTATAAGGTAGGCATTATGGTTGTTTTCAAAGATGGAATTTATTCTCCAAAAGATCTAAGAAAATTTAGAATTAAAACAGTAATGAAACCCGATGATCCAAGAATGATTTATGAGGTTTTAAAAAGGAGATTTAATCATCCAGAATGGGGTATACCTGATTTAATTCTCATCGATGGAGGCAAGATACAATTTTCTTTTGCTAATAAAGCACTTAAAGAAGCAGGCTTATATAATGTTAAAATTATTTCAATAGCTAAGCCTAAGAGTTTGTTGTATTATGATGAAAACAAAAAGCCTATTCCCTTAAGTAAATTACCTAAAAATTTAGCAGATTTTATAAAATTATTAGATAAAATAACACACAGAAAGGTCATTAATTATCATAGAAGATTAAGAGAAAAACAATGGCTCAACTTTTAGATATCATCATTATTTTAAATTCAGTCGTTTTAATAGTTTTAATTTTACTTCAACAAAGAGGTGGGTCGTATGGAACTTTATTTGGATTCACAGGTAGTTTGCCATTCTTTCAAAGAAGAGGATTGGAAAAATATATTTATTATCTTACCTGGATTTTAGTTTGTATTTTTCTTCTATTATCTATTCTTAGGCTGTATTTATGAAAAAAGTAGTTATTCGGCTTTTCAAGCTTGTTAAAGATTTAAAAAATATAGAGTGGCTTCTTATTTTATCTGGTTTTACATTAGGAATAATATTAATAGGTATTTCTTTTTGGGGAGTTCTTAATTTAATCTTCGAAAAAAAACCCGCATATGGAGGTATTTTAAAAGAAGGAGTCTATCAAAAAATCAATACCTTAAATCCATTTCTTGCTGAAAATCAAACAGAAAAAGCTTTAGTATATTTGATTTATGATAGTCTTGTGCGACCAAATGGGCAAGGAAGATATGAATACGAATTAGCTAAAAATATTATAGAAATAAATAAAGGTTTAGGTTATGAAGTAGAACTAAAAGATGCTTACTGGAGTAATGGTACAAAAATTACTGCTGACGATATTATTACTACTTTTTCTATTATTAAAACATATTCTTCTGGAGAATTATATGAATATTTTAAGGATGTGAAATTAGAAAAAATTGACAATTATAAAGTCAGGTTTATTTTACCAATCAAAGATAATTTATTTATCCAAAAGCTTTCTTTTGTAAAGATTATTCCTTCTAAAGAATGGTTAAAATATCCTCCTTCTCAATGGCAAGCAAATGAAGAAAATTTAATAAAAGTCTCAAGTGGACCTTTTGTTTTTTCTCAAAAATATGCACTAAAAACTGGAGTAAATGTTTATGAATTTGTAAGAAATAATTATTATTTTAAAAAACCTTTTCTGGACAAAATTTTAATTTACGAATATCCAGACTTAAAAGCTGCTTATGAAGCTTTAAAAATAAAAGAGATAAATGCAATAGGAGGTCTATCTCCAAGTTATTTAAAATCTATATCTAAAAGAAGCTTTAAGGTTGAAGAGATAATATTACCAAGAATAATTGCTTTATTTTTTAATGCAAAAAAGGTTAAAAAGGAGGTGGCTAAAAATTTAGAAAGTGTTTTAAATAAAGAGGAGTTAATAAAAGAAGTGTTTGAAAATTCTGCAGAACCTTCAGATTCTATATTTTCCCCATCTATCAAAAAGATTTTTGGTTTAGGAGAGATTAAAAAACAATATATAGCTGATAAAAATTTAGATTATTCAGATATAACAATAATTGTGCCAGATAATTTTTTCTTAATTAAAATAGCTAATTATCTTCAAAATAAATTTAATTTTAAAGTAAAAATTGAATCTCCTTTTAATATAATTAACCAAATTATACCAGAAAAAAATTATGAAGCATTATTATATGGAATTTCCTATAGATTAATTCCTGACATATGGCCTCTTTTTTTTCCAGATTCTCCTTTGCATCTTACAAATGCTGATTCAAAAGAAATTATTAAAAAAATTCAAGATTTATATACAGGAGATATAAAAGAATTCAAAAATAATTTGGAAGAAATAGATAAATTAATAAGTGAAATAGAGCCTATCGTATTTATTGGAAATAATTTCTATTTATATGTAGTCCCTATAAATCTTAAAGGTTTTGATTTAAAATATTTAAATGAACCTTATGAAAGATTTGTTAAGGTCGAAAATTGGTATTTATCAGAAAAAATCTCATTTTAGATGAATTTACGAAAGTTATTTTCAATTACATCACTGAAATATTCATATGTTTTAATAATTTCTCCTAATAAAATAACTTTATTAGAAATAAGTAATAAAAAAGGGACTTTTCATTTAAATAATAAATTTGAAGTTGAAGATAAAATTTTCATTAACAATAATCTAAGTGAAATTAATCTTAAAAGGGCTTTAAATTCGTTAAAAATAAAAATTCCATTCAAAGAAGCTATAGTTATTTTAAATTTGCCTATATTTTTTACTCAAAAAATTGTAACAACTGATATTCATAGTAAGAATCTAAAAGATATTATTGAAACAAATATAAAATCGCAGCTCCCATTTGCTGCAGAAAAATATTTTTGGCAATCTATTCTATATCCTGCTAAAAATTCGATTTTTTTAATTTTTTATAATAAGGAAATTCTACAATCGATTATAGAAATTTTAGTATCTTTAACTATCCTTCCTCTCAAAATAGATTTTACTTTTAATCCTTTTTTAGAATTTATAAAAAATAAATTCTCTTTATACTTTGAAAAATCTTATATATTAATGAGTTTAATAGAAAATGTCTTTAGTTTTTTAGTTTATGAAAATGGGATGTTACAAAATATATATTCTGAAATTATAGATATAAATAACCTGGAAGAAATTATAAAAAGAAGCATTGAATCTTCTTCAAAAAATGTATCTTTCCCTATAGATGTTGTTTATTTTTCTAAGGTCGGTGTAGATCTTCCAGGAGATATAGTAAATCAATATAAAATCTTAGAGATAGATAAAATTACAGGATTAAGTCCCGAGGAAATTATTGGTCTTACAAGTGCTAGTATTCTTAAAAAATATAACGAATCTTCACAAATTACTGTTATTAACTTAAATAAAGAGATCTTTCTTCATAGAGCATCAGAGATTCTAAAATTTAGTATTATACTATCACTTGGGATCTTAATAGTCATCAGTTCTTTATTATATTTGGGATATAATATAATTAGTAAAAATAATGATTATATTAAGGAAGGTTTAACACAAACAGCTCCTTCAAAAGTAACTTCAATAGAAGAACTTCAAAGTTTAATAAATATTTTAGAGAGATATAACCAAAGTAAAAGCATAGTATCGGAGAAAGTTCAACAAATTTTAAATATTCTACCTTCTAATACCAATGTTACACAACTTGTATTTTCTAAAAATAATGTTAAAATTATAGTTGAAGAACCTGATAATACTAAAAGAGAAAATATTAATAATATTCTTAAAAGCAATTATCCAAATATTCAAATAAACCCTATTTTTAATGGGTTCGAAATTAACCTTTCTTTATAATCATGGTACAAATTTGTCAGATTTGTGGCAAAAGTAAGTTCAAGGTTGGTAGAAGGATAAAAACTAGAAGTAAATATAATCCTACTCATACATATTTTCAAAAACCCAATTTACAATGGTTTATTTTATCAAATGGAAAAAGAATTAAAATTTGTACTAAGTGCAGAAAAAAAATTATTAAAAAAGGAATGAAAATTTAAATTTCAAACCCCTCTTCTTCAATAACTTCAGAGAGTATCATATTTGGATCTTCAGCAGCTTTTTGAAGATTATTGATAATTTCATCAAAAAGATCATCAAATTCTGTTGGTAATCTTTTTCTTTTATATGGATTAGCCCAAGAAATTATTTGAGCATATAGATAAGGATGCCATTTACCCATTTCTTTGATTTTTTGAGCTATATCTCTAACTAAACTATTAGCTATCAATACTTTTTCTGCTCTTTTTTGTCTTACTTCTAAAGCTTCTGGTAATTTAAGATCCAAAAAGAAATCGCATTTCTTTAAAATAGATTCAAAAGAACTTCCAGAAAGTTTTTCTGCTTTTTCATAAGCAATACCTAAGGTTACGTAATAAGCTTGTTCAATAGAATCTACTAATTCTGGATCAGATTCAATCATCTCTGGTCGTTCTTGTAGGTATTCTCTATAAACAGCTATTGCTACATAAGCTTTTTCTCTTATATTCAATTCTTTTTCGATATTAAAGTTCATCATAAGTTGAGCAAGTCTTTCTGGAACTTGAATAACAGGCAATTCTCTAATTCCTAACTCTTTAGCAGCTAAAAATCTATGTTGACCATCTATTATCATATATTTATCTTTTTCTTTGGTAGATACAACAATAACCGGGACTAAGAACCCAATTCTTTCCATTGAATTTATAAGGTGCTTTACATGATATTGACTAGGTTTTCTTTGGTGAGAGATTACTTCTAGATTCTCGATAGGAACCATTTTAATAATCAATTCATTGCCCTTATATGGATCTTTTATTTTTAATTGTTTCTCTCTTGGCATTTTTTGTTTTAAAATTTTTTAATCGCGGCCTTTTACTTCTATAATAATTATAATATAATTTTTGTTACAACAATGAACGAAATAAAATCTGAATATTTGGAAATTTGTCCTATTGACAAAAATAAGGCAGAAATTGAAGAAATTTTAGAGTACAAAGAATGCAAAAGGGATTATTATACCTTAAAAAATCCTTTTGATATTCTTCTTAAAAGTGGGGAGTGTGAAAAACTTAAAGAAAGTAAAAAATTATGTGAAGTAGAAAATAAACTTAAGGCTTTTGAATTGTTTTTCAAAGAAATAACAGGCTTTTCTCTTTTTTCTCTTCAAAGATACTGGGCTAAACGGGTTTTAAAAGGTGAAAGTTTCAGTATTATTGCTCCAACGGGATTTGGGAAATCAACTTTCGGTATAATCTTTTCTTTGTTTTTAGTTGAAGTTTTAAAAATAAAAAGAGTTTATTATATTGTGCCAACAAAAATTCTTTTAAGAGAAATTGAAGATAAATTCTTAAAATATTCTAAAAACTTAAAAGAAGTAAAAATCTTAGCTATTAAAAAATCAAAAGATAAAGAAAAATTAAATAACGAATTCAATATTTTGATCTCTACTTCTCAATTTTTGCATAAAAATTTCGACTTAATCCCCAAAGGTTTTGACTTTCTTTATATTGATGATGCTGATTCAATGATAAGACAACCCAAAAATATTGATAAAGTTTTAAATCTTATAGGATTTACCAACGAAGATATTGAAAAAGCCTTAGAAATCATTGATTTTAAAAGAAAAGGAAATTTTGAAGAAGCAGAAAATATTAAAGCTACTATTGATACTACGAATAAAGGGCGAATTATTGCTGCTTCAGCTACATTAGCACCTAAAACAAAAAGAGTAAATATTTTTAGAGAATTATTAAATTTTGAAATAGGTCTTTCCTCCACTCATTTAAGAAATGTTGAAGATTTGTTTATTAATCTTTCCGGTAAATCTTTTGAAGATTTAATTAAAGCTTCTATAGAATGGATAAAAAAATTAGGTCCAGGAGGTTTTATTTTTCTTTCTGATGATTTTTCAAAAGAGGCACTTTATCAATATAAAGAAATTTTAAATAAAGAAGGTGTAAGTGCCATTACTTACGAAGAATTTAATACTAAAAATCGCTCTCTTTTTGAAAGTAATCAAATACAAGTAGTTCTTGGTTTTTCTAATATACGTAACCCATTAACTAGAGGCATTGATTTACCTCATGTAGTCAGATATGCTATTTTTATAGGTGTCCCTAAATTTAAATTTCCTTTAAGATTAAACTATTCTCCTAGGGTTTTGTTTAACTTTCTGCTTGCCTTAAAGGAATATATCAAAGACCATTATGAAAGCGATATTCAATTTAGCAAAGATTTAGTATTTTTAAGAAAATATAGTTTTTTAAAAGAAGAACAAGTTTTAGAAAATGAAAATATAAAGAACAGAATAGAATCTATTAAACAAAAACTAGAAGAAATTTTAGCTAACAAAAAAATCCTGGAAACTATTCAACAAGATCCTAAATTATCTATTGTAGAAGAAAATGGTAATCTATTTTTGTTAGTTTCAGATCCAAGAGGATATATTCAGGCATCAGGTAGAACTTCTAGATTATATCCATTAGGTCTAACTAAAGGATTGAGTGTGGTTTTAGTAGAAAATTATAAGGTTTTTGAGCATCTTAAAATTAAATTAAGACTTATCGGTTATAAGATTGATTTTAAAGAAGTAACTGAAATTTCTTCTCTTGAAGAAATTATTAAAGAAATTGACAGAGATAGAGAAGTTGTTAAAAAGTTTATGGTAGGTAAAATAGAGGAATTTAAAGATCCTGTAAAAACTTGCTTAATTATCGTAGAATCTCCTACAAAGGCAAAAACTATAGCTAACTTCTTTGGTAGGCCTTCTCGAAGGAGTTATCAAAATTATTGGGTTTATGAAGTAAGCATAGGAAATTATATAGTTAATATAATAGCCACAATGGGGCATTTTGTTGATTTAGTCCAAGAAGAAGGTTTTTATGGAGTTAAAAAATTTGGTAAATATTTTATTCCTATTTTTGAACCACTTAAAATATGTAGAAATTGCGGAAGGCATGTTAGCATAAAAATGGATAAGTGTGAAATTTGCGGTTCTACTGTATTTTTAGATAAAAGAATATTAATCGAATTTTTAAGAAAATTAGCAAATGAAGTTAACGAAATATATATAGCTACAGATCCAGATACTGAAGGAGAAAAAATTGCTTTTGATCTTTTTATTTATCTTTATCCTTACAATACTAGTATTCAACGAATGGAATTACATGAAATTACTAAAGATGAATTTTTAAGAAGATTCAAAGAAACACGAGAAATTAATAAATCTTTAGTTTGTGCTCAACTTACACGAAGAGTAGCAGATCGATGGGTTGGTTTTTCCCTTAGCGAAGAATTACAAAGATATTTTAAAAATCTTAATTTATCAGCAGGACGAGTTCAAACTCCAGTTTTAGGTTGGATTATTTTAAATGATGAATTAAGAAGAAAAGAGAAATATTATTTAGGTAGATTCTTTTACAATGAAAACAATTTCATAGATTTAAATTTTGAAGACAAAGAACTTGCTAAAAAAATCAGAAAAAATAAAAATAATCTCCAGTTAGAAATTAAAATATTAGAGAAAAAAGAGGAAGATATAAATCCGCCACCACCATTTCAAACTAGTGACCTTCTTAAGAGTGCTTGGGAAATTTTAAGATTAGATGCTGCTACTACTATGAATTTGGCCCAAGATCTTTTTGAAAGAGGTCTCATTACTTATCATCGTACTGATTCTTATTATGTCTCTGATTTTGGTAGAGATTTAGCTAAAGAATTTTTCCAAAAACAAAACAAAGAACATTTAATTTATACTCGGTCTTGGGGAAGCCCAGGAACTCATGAATGCATCAGACCTACAAAACCTTTTACAGTTGATGATGTTATTGAACAAGCGATTCTTAACCAAGAACAAATTTTATCTAGAAATCATTTAAGATTATATAATTTAATCCTTAACAGATTTATGGCTTCACAATCAAAGCCGGCTAAGGTTGAAAAAGCTTTAATAGAAATTACTCTTAAAATTGATAATGAACCTGTTATTAAAGAAACAAGAGAAATCATTTATAATATTCAAGAAAAAGGCTTTGATGAATTTTTAAATATTTTAAAAGTCACTCCTATTGAAGAAAAAGTTTATCAGGTAGTTAACTTTAAGTTAACAAGATTACCAAAATTTATTCCTTACACTAATGCAACTATTGTAGAAGAGATGAAAAAACGAGGCTTAGGAAGGCCTTCTACATATTCTACTATAATTCAAACTTTGCTTGAAAGAAAATATGTGATTTTAAATAAAGGCTACTTAATTCCAACTAAATATGGTAGGGTAATTTATGAATATTTAAAAGAAAAATATCCTGATTTAATTTCAGAGAACCTTACTAAACAATTAGAAGAAGCTATGGACAAAATTGAAACAAATCAATTAGACTATCAAGCCGTACTTAACAATCTCTTTATTAGAGTATTTGGTATAATATAAAAAGGAGGGGTGGCAGAATTGGCTAATGCGCCGGTCTTGAAAACCGGTGGCCCTTAGTGGCCTTGTGGGTTCGAGTCCCACCCCCTCCGCATTTATTTCAACCTTTGTATTTTTCAATCTTTCCTTTATAATATAAAAAATAAATGAAAAACAATAACAATAAAAATATCCTTAAATCTTCCTCTTTTACCCTTATAGAACTAATCATTGTCCTAGCTATCATCTCTATATTAGTAACTATCCTCATAGCAACAATAAAACCTACAGAAATCTTTAAAAAAGCAAGAGATAATAAAAGAATAGCTGATCTTAAAAACATAGAAAAA
>Ga0080004_1081340_pt1 | contig 28317 bp, 35 predicted proteins | sample WasSprMetagenome_FD_69207 | JGI IMG/M metagenome (GOLD analysis project Ga0080004, IMG submission 69207) | Sulfidic aquatic microbial communities from Washburn Spring, Yellowstone National Park, USA - WS (SPADES assembly) (version 2) | ecosystem: Environmental > Aquatic > Thermal springs > Hot... | reverse complement strand
TAATGAGGTAGGTGCCGTTAGCTGGTGTCAGCGGCACCTCCACTGGTAGCACACTGGTGCCGTTAGCTGGGCTGTACCCTGTTGTGCCAGTCCCAAAGGCACTGGAATAGGTCAGGTTAGCACTTGGGATAGCAAGGGCGTAGACGTAGGCCCTCAGCGGCAGGGTGAAGCCAGCACCAGCAACTGCGTTAGCAGGGCCTGTCACACCCACTATTGCCAGTGCGTTTGAGTAGAAGGGTAGCTCCCAGGCTGGCGTGCTGAGCCTTACAAGGGTGTTTGAGGTCAGGTTCACTGTCACATTGCTGAGCGTCACACTGCCCTTGCTTGCATTGAGTGGGTAGTACACCTTGGCAGAGACAAGGTAGGTGCCCTTTGGTAGGGCAAGGAAGGCCGTGCCATATGCGTTCACCTGCCTTATCAGCTTGTTGCCGCTGTAGACCAGCACTGTGGCGTTTGCTGGTGCCCCATCACTGTAGGTGACCCAGGTGCTCAGCCAGTAGTAGGTGGCTGAGCTGTTTGTTAGCGGGCTTGTGCCCCACGGCACAGTGGCCTTCAGGGTGCTGGGCACTGCTGGGAGGTAAATGGCTGTGTTGTTGTAGAAGACTCCCAAGGTCATGTTGTAGATGTGCCAGCTAGCACTGTAGGCCCCAGCATACACCAGGCCCTGCACCAGTGAGCCTGAGCCCGTGGCGTTAGCGTAGACTGTGCCGTTCACCACGCTAAGGGTGTCAGCACCTGGCTTTGCCGTACCAGTGCCTATCACAGTGCCGTTAAGGGCATTGTAGTAGTAGACCGTGATACCTGCCAGCGGCTTAGGATTCTCAGCTATTGAGCTCAGGCCCCTGCCTGGTGCCCAAACCTCAGTTATGGTGGAGTTGAACTTAGGGGCACCTGACAGCACAAGGGTAAGGTTGAGGTAGGCACCCTTGCTAGAGGCGTAGGAGGCAAGGGCTGACATTGGCACATAGACAAGTGAGGTGCCTGGAGGCACCACTAGGGTCACCTTCTGTTGTTGTAGTGCCTTTGCCGTAATGTTGAATGGTGCTGACTGCACCTGTGCTATCAGGGTGCCGTTTACTGCTGTGCTGAGCGGGTTGCTCACAAGGAAGCCGTAGAACATGGGCAGGTCAGAGCCAGTGATATTGGCTAGGGGCACTGCGTAGGGCCTCAGGTAGGACTTGTTAGAGTAGAAGGTCACGGCAAGCCTGTTGCCGCTTGTTATGTACCCAAGTGGCGTTACCCTCCCAGTGTAGTAGTAGAGCCCGCTGTACTGTGCCTCAGTGAGGCCAGTCACGGGCACTGTGTAGTTGTCCAGTGACGCATTGCCTGCGTAGATGGCCACTGGGAGGCCGTCAGCAATCACAGTGGAGCCAAGCTGGAGCGGCAGGTACCTGCCGTAGGTCAGGTTGCCGTACCATATGCCAGTGCTTGTGTTGTAGAGCGGCATAATCAGGTAGCCGTGGAGCTCCACTGTGGTGTCAGCGTATGCCCCAGGTGCCCCTCCCAGCTCTACCGTCAGCCTGTCGTTAGGAGGTATTGCCACAGAGGCAACTGCGTAGCTTCCCTGTGCCTGGAAGGGAGCCGTGAAGTTGTCAATTGAGGCGTACTGGAGCACGTCAGCTATCTGTGCTGGGTTAGTAAAGGTCACTGCGTTTGTGGTGCCCTCTATGTCAAGGTATGTGGTGCCTACCACAGTGGCAACAAGGAAGTTCACAGGGCCTGTGACGTACTGCCAGAAGGTCTCCTTTGCGTGAACCCTTGTTATTATCAGTAGCCTGACGCCAGTCAGCACAAGGTCATTGTAAGGTATCCCGTACTGGGAGGCCACTCCCTGTGCCAGCTGGCTAAGGTTCACCTCAGGCTGGTAGGCACCTGAGGCTATGCTGGCGTTAAGCTGGCTCCAGGTGTAGAAGGGGTAAACCACTGTAAAGTAGTAGCCTGAGAACCCTGACTCATTAAAGAAGTTGCCCAGGACTTGCTCATAGTGCGGCACATTGCTGGCCTCAGATGCTGGTAATACCAGCTCAACTGCTGTGTAGAGCTTGCCGTTTTGGGTGTCATAGAACTCAGGGGCCATAACCACCCAGTTCTGAACGTAGGCATTGCCAAAGCCACCCCACTTTGCCAGTGCGTAGTCTACGCCTGCCCAGACAACAATTGCAATGCCTACATAGCCGCTAATCTCTGCGGCTGAGCTCAGCACCCCAGCCGTGGTCACCAGGGCAACAGATGTTGCCGTGGCATCTGTCTGTGCGGCAAGGTAGGCACCAATTATGCCGTTAGCAACATATCCAATTGCTGAGGTGGCAAAGGCAGGGCCAGCTCCCTGTTTAAATGCTGTAGCGAATATGCCCTCAGGGTTGTTGTTCACGGCTGGCACCACGTCAGTGTAGGCCTGGAAGCCCGCTGTTGCCTGCAGGTTGCTGTACAGGGGCACTGGGGCATTGGCTGGGATATTGATTGAGGTGCCCACCCAGACTGAGGCAGTGGTAAAGTAGGGTGGTGGGTGGAGCTTGGTGTTTGCTAGCGTTACAACAAAGTGAGTTGATACATTGCTGAGGCCTACGTCATAGAGCTCATTGGCAAGCTTCTGGCTGTAGAAGCTGGGGTAGGTAATGCTTGTTGTCTCCAGGTCAGTCACTGTGCCGTACTTGGTGTAGAGCACGCTGGAGTTCACGTAGCCGTAGTTGAGTGCGTAGGCTATCTGGCCCTGCTGTAGCCACGGGTACAGCACCAGGTGTGCCGTTTGGCCTGGGAGAACTGACAGCTTGCTGACCTGGAGGGTGACGCCATCTATAGCGTAGGCGTAGGTGCTGTTGAGCGGCAGGGGCACTGTGACAGGTGTACCTGTTGAGAGAGTGGCCTTAAGGGAGCCAGCGGCTGAGACACCTGCCACAGGCCTATTCCACAGGTTAATGGCTCCAGTCTCAACAACATTGTAGAGTGTTCCGTTTATGTAGAGATACTCAGGGTCATTTGTGCCCTCCACGTCATTTACAAAGGGCACTGTGAAGCCAGGGACTGACATTGTCAGTGTGTTGAGGTTCCAGTCCACCAGTGCTATTGTGTGGGTGCCACCATAGAAGGGCTTTATGGCGTTCCAGAGCTCAGCCACCTGCCCTGAGTACGCCACAGAGCTCACGGCTAACGCATTGTAGTCATAGCCCCAAGTCCAAACCTGTTCCCAGGCGTGGAACACTGACTCTACCAGTGCCTCACTCACGTTTGCCGTAAAGAAGGGAACCACGGGCACTGGGTTAGGCTGTGGCTGGAGGTTGCTGTACGTGAAAAGTGGGGCACTTGCCACGCTCACGTATTTCACAATGCTACCACTTAGGAGGTTCACAAGCACCACGTTACCTGACGCAGTGCCCACAAGGGCGTAGTTGCCGCTGACCACGGCAGATGTAGGGTTGCCGTAGCCCCCAAAGTTGATTTCCTTGACAAGGCTCAGGCTCACGCTTGGGACTGAGTAGCTTGGGTTCAGTGCCCCTGGGACTACCCTAACCTGTAGTATGTAGAGGTGGGTTACACCCACGCCACCTGCCAGCATCAGGTAGGTGTCATATCCCTCAGGGACTACTGCCAGCGGGTAGAACTCTGCTGTGTTGTTGATATCGCTTGGGCTGAAGTAAGTGACCTGCCAGTAGGGGAAGGCCTGGCCACTGCCAGTGAAGCCAAGTGGGGCAATGACAAGCGTGGGCCTCATTGGCCCAGTGCCTATGCTCCCTGGGATATACTTGGCGTTAAACATGTAGGGCAGTGTAACAGTGCCTATGCCAGGGTTCACTGACACATTGAGGCCAGTGGCCATAAAGTACTGGGTCACCAGGGGCGTGGCCACACCCACAGGGTACCAGGCAACACCTGAGTAGAGGCCTACCCACTCCAGTGAGCCAGCACTATTCTTGTAAATCTTAAGGCCAGGGGCCATTACAAAGATAAACGGGAACTGTGCCAGCCCCTTTTCTGGGTTAGTGTTAGTGTAGTAGTTCTCTGAAACCACTGGCGTGGTAAGTGAGTTGAGCTGTGGGGTGTCAGTTGAGCCAAGGCCGTAGCCACCTGTGGCGTTAGCTGGTACAGCTATGGGCTCTGTCACATTAATGTAGGGGTAGTAGAAGGCCACTGGGTCTTCCAGTGCCATTAGCCAGTAGCTGGAGGCCTGGGCAAAGACCACTGGAGCAACAAAGAAGGCCTGGCCCTCTGACTCTAGCTCTGGAGTTATGTAGCCTGCTGGCAGTGATGGCCCCTCCACCTCCCAGTAGGAAGGCCCTGTGGTCACGCTTGGTGCCGCTAACGGGTCTATGTCCCAGAAGGTGCCAGTGGCTGGTGGTGGGTTGAACTTGGCCAGGGCTGGGGCAGTGCTGTTAGGGATAAGGATAGCGTAGTAGATGTTGCCCCTGTCAAGGCTTGTTTGATAGTTAGAGCCAGTGTTGCCAAAGGCCTGAGTGAGGTTAAGGGTCACTCCCTCCCCTACTGTGGCAACAACTGCGTTACCACCCCAGGCCACGCCTGAGGCTATGGGGCCGCTTGCCCCTGCCACGTAGTAGTTAGAGGCAATGAACGTGGTGGGGCTAATGAATGAGGCATATACTAGTGAGCTTGGGAGCCTCAGGATAGGCTGGAGGGCTATGGGTGGCATATTGAGCTTTGCTGGGGCGTAGCCTGAAGTTGCAGATGCCCTGGCCTGAGGGACAGCAAGGAGCTCCACGGGCATAAAGGTCAGTAGCACCATGGCTATAACCAGCACTGCGTAGAGCTTGTGCATTACCCACACCAGGGAGAAAAATGTTAAGAAAAAGATAAAACCCTTTAGACCTTGGGGCTAGGCCTTGCCTTCACAGGGAGCTGAGTATCTTGTACTTGTCCTTGGTCATTGACAGCCTCTGGAGCGTATCAGCAGGTATATTGGTTATCTCCCCACCTCTTACCTCATTGCCGTGGCCCCAGCAGGCAACTATGACTGAGCTGTTAGGCAGTGGCTTGCCACCGTACTTAGTCCTTATTATGGGCACTCCACCTGCGGCATTGCACTGTGCTACCCAAGACCTCAGGGCATCTACGCCCGAACCCAGTACGTTTGCCATGGTCTCACGCTATTTTCTCTTTCTCCCTCTTGTCTAATAAACCTTTGCTATTTGATATCTAAAATGTAGCAGACTTATTAACCTCAACTGTGTTGCTGACGCCAGGGGCAAGCCTTGGGTGAGCTCCCCAGCTCTGAGGAATATGCCCAGCAGTGCCTTGACCAGTGTGAAAAGGAGTGCCAAAAGGTTTGTGCCCAGGAACACCAAAACCCTGTAAACAGGGCTTTATGTGAAAACATGTGTATGCTGGAGTGCCACAGGCAGTGCCAGGAAATCTAAGGGCACTAGCAAAAAAGAAACAGCCTTCCCAGTGCTTTTTATCCGTCTTCCAGGTAGTCAGCCAGCCTGTACTCCCACTCTACGCCCTCCCTCTGGCACAGTTCCATGCACCAAACCCAGCATGCGTCATAGCAGGCCCTCCTATCCTTTGGGTTATCCTTGTGCTTGGCGTCACAGTACCTGTACCACATGTGGCAGTGCGGGTGGGCTTCCATGCAGTCCTTCTGGCACTCAAACAGGTCACTCACTGCCTTCACCCCTCCTTGCCGTGCCGTAGAGGGCCCTGTATGCCTCTGCCTCCAGCTCTTCCTCAGTGCCCTTGGCCCTCCCCTCTATGTACTTCCTGCAGATTTCCACCAGCTTGTCAGTGGGGTAGAAGAACACCACTGACCTGTTGCCCTCAGCTGTAAAGTACTTGCCTGAGAACTTGAACCTCTTTGAGTAGACAAGCCCCATTGCCCTCAGCTTCCTGAGGTCTGTGTCACCTGTACGCCTCACAAGGCCAAGGCTGTGGTAGAAGAACTCAATCTTATTGTAGGTGGCGTAGCAGTCCGCTGGGTCTTCAAAGTTCTTCCTGCAGTACTCGCAAAAACGGATAACCCTGGGGTCTTTAAAGTACCTGCCCAGCGAGTCACTGGCTGAGCACATCTAGACCACCCTTTTCCCTTGCCTTGTCCCTCAGTATCTCCAGCATCAGCTGACGCTCACTGGCGTGCCTTGACTTAAGCTGTTTGTAGTCAGTGAGCAGGGCCACCTTGTCCTCCACGTCAATGTCAGTGAACTTCCAGTTAGTCATTATGTGCTTCCAGTCCTGGGAGCTCAGCTTCACCTTGACCAGGCCCCTGGCAAAGGGCCTGCCCTTCCAGTACAGCATGTTGTCCCGCTCAAGGGTGTAGGCAACTACTGTGCCCCTCACAAAGTACTTGAACGGGAGCTTGCCAAAGTACTTCATGTAGAGCGTCATAAGCTCATAGAACTCCCTGGGGTCATAGTCTATGATTATCTCAATGTAGGAGCCACAGCCACGCTCTATTAGGGTGCCGCTCTTGCCAGTTTGTGCGTTCAGCAGGGAGTCATAGAGCTTGGCAAGTAGCCTGGACATTTTCTCCAGGTCTTGCTTTGCGTTAGGGTCTTGGCTCTGCTGTAACTGCTTTTCCAGCTCAGCCAGTGCGGCAAAGGCCTGCTTTAGCTCCTGGTCAGTGGCAAGGAAGCTGTAGCCAGTCACCTTGCCAAGGGCAAAGACGTAGGTGGCCTGCTTAGTCCACTGGGCAAAGAGTATGTAGGAGCCCAGCGGCACAGGCCTGTTGCCCACAGCCCTGTTGAACTCACTGTACGCCATGACCTCCTGCAAAAAGAGGGCAGGGCCGTAGGTACGCTTGCCCACAAAGTTCAGGTAGACCTCCCCTAACTTCCCTACCCCTACCTCCCCTGTCACAGTGCCCCACCCCTGGGGCAGTTATACCAGTGCCCTTCAGGGGTTAAAAGCCTATCTGTGGGGTAGACACCATAGGCACTGCAAAAAGCCCCTGGGCGTGAGGCTACCCCAAGCGTCACAGTGCCCTTCAGTAGCCCAAGGAGGGAGGGGCAGAAGTTGCCCCAGTGCCCTTGGCTGGCCAGGGGTGGAAGCGTAGCAGGGCCCCACCAGCACCCAGCCCAGTCTGGCCCCTCATGTGTGTGGCAACTGGCCCTGTGGGTGGGCCCTGCTAGGGGTACGGGGCACCCAGGGCCTCTGACGGCTCTGCCCCAGTCCCCAGCCCTTAGGCAAGCCTACGCACTTATTTAAACCTTGTCATTGCTGTCACTACTGCCTGGAAGGCCCCAGCCAGCCTGTGCAGGAAGGTCACAAAGAGGTTCAGCACCCTAGCCAGCCCCAGCTTTTTCAGTGCCTTTGCCCTGGGCCTTGCCTCTATGCGTACAGTGCCCCTGGGGTCTTTGCCAGGGCTGTGGTAAATGTGAATGTCCATTACCTTGCTCAGCTCATACATGACGCTATCAACCACCTGGAAGCCAGGCTCAGTGTAGGCAAGCCTGTCACCTGCGGCCATCACAGTGCTCAGCGGCTGAAGCCCGTGGAGCTGGCGTACAGTGCCGTCAGAGGCCACCACCCTCACGTTATCAAACACAAGGGAGATGCCCCTGGCGTCAGGTGGCAAGGGCACTGGGTCTACCCTCCTTATCCTGGGCATTGGCTCAGTGCTCATAACTGGGGCATAGGTAGCACCCCTCACACCTGGTAGCTCCCCTTCCAGCACCACAGTGCCGTCTTGCCTCACGTGGGCCCTCACAACGTAGGTGCCAGCTGGAGGGAGGCCATCACCATAAGCACTGCCGCTAACAGGGCCTCCACCAGCACCAGCAGGGCTAACGCCAGGGCTAACACTGCCACTGCCACCAGCACCTGCGTCACCCAGCCCTCCTATGCCTGCACTGCCGTCAGCACCACCAGGGTCAGCCTCCACCTGGCCTTCTGCTGGGTCACTGCCACTGCCTCCACTGCCTCCCTCCCCAGGCTCTGTCCAGTTCTCCCACACTGCCCCTGTCATGCTGGAGGTGTACTTAACCAGGGTGTTGATTCTCTGGCTACACAGCTTAGCACCTGGCCTAAAGGAGTCATAGCTGACGCAGTAGGCCTTGCCCCAGGCCTGCTTTGCCAAGCCCTCCAGGATAACGTAGCGGTTGCCAAGCACGGCCACCCAGGCGTACTGGCCGCTAGGCGTAGGGATACGCTCAATGGGGATATACTTCCTGGCACCTGGAGGGAGGGTCATAAGCAGGGCTTCTACCTCAGCCTCTGCCTCAGCCCCTCCCGCACCCGCACCCGCTCTTGCCCCTAAACTGCCCACGGCAGAGGGGGGGCTAGTCCCTTCGGAGCTGTGCTGTAGTGCCCAGTCCCTGAGCTTAACCCAAGCGTCAGCAATCTCTATTGCCTCTTGCCACTGCGGCACTGGGCTCTTGCTCCTTACATTTTTGCCCACGGCCTCAGGAATCAGCTGTAGCACCTTAAGCATAGTCTCCTTATTGACGTCGTAAAGGCCTGAGTATTTCTTCACAGGGGTTAGAAGGCCATCTCTTACGGCCATTTTGATGGCGTGGTACAGTGAAAATGGGTACTTCATGCCAAGTATAAACTTGATGTCTTTTGCCGTGAGCCTTGTAATGCCGTAGTCTATGCAGTACTTGGCTAAGACCCACTCTGTGAGCGGCACCTTTAGTGGCTCCCGCTCCAGCCTAGGGCCAGTAATTGGGTGCTGGTTACTCCACAGAGCCATACTACAAAGCACCCCTACCTACTCTAGGTAGGGGAGGGGCTATATAAATTGTAGACAATTACCCATAATTAACCATGTTAATTACACATAATTATGCCTGCTGGTGCCAGTTTTAGCTAGTTCGGGTTAGCCTTAGCTAGAGGTCTTTGAGTTTTAGCTAGAATATACTCTAGCTAAAGCACAAAGAGCAAAACAGATTAGGCTAAACTCTAGCAACTATTTTGGGGTAGTTCGGTGGAGTCCAGCACTGGTGACGGTAATAGTTTTGTAAAGTCTACAGAAAATAATCAAAACAATGAGCAACAACAGCTGAGGTACGTCAGAATAGCTGAGGAAGGTGAACCAGAGGCATATGTCAGGGAGGACTTTGCTGAGCTGGCACAGGTAAGGGCAGTAGCACCTGCTGAGGAAGGGCACAGGTACGTTAGGGGTGCCTTCCAGGAAGTAAAGGCGGTTGAGACTGAGCCAGTCTACTATGTGGGTTTTGTGGGCACCACAGGCCTGGCAGGCATGGCAACAGTCTACGCAGGGGCCAGGTTCCTGGAGCTGAGGCAGTACGTCAGGCCTACTAAGGAATACGTTCCAGCAATTCTAAGGGCACTGAACTTTACCCAGGAGCTGACAAACAGGGGTATCCCCTGGGTGGCTGTGGTAACAGCCCACCTGCCAGGCAAGAAGAACAAACCAAAGGTGCTTATCCTTAAGAGTGTAAGACAGTATGCCCAGAGGTACCACGTTAAGAGTGGGGAGACCAGGGTAAGGCAAGAAGTTGTAATGTACTTTGTCCAGCACGTTTTTGGTGGCTTTAGCAAGCGTAAAAGGTACTTCTTTGAGCTCACAATACTTGTGCCCAAGAAGGTGCCCACAGCACAGCCAGCTGGCATAGTGGTCAATCCAATAGTTAGACAGATAAACCCTGGGGAGCCCTCTGCTAAATACGTGAGTGAAGTGGCTGGGCAGGGGAAGCCAAAGAGGGATAAGGAGCTGACACAGTGGCTTAACGCTGAGCCTGAGGCAAACAGTGCCCAGGCACAGCCCAGCGAAAAGGAGGCCTACCAGAGGGTGGCGTCACAGCTCACTGGCTCTGACCTCACAGCAGAAGACATTGAGAGGCAGATAAAGCAACTGCGTGAGTCCCTTAAGAAAATCAAGGAGCTCCAGGGGCTCTGAATGGGTTTAACTTGGCCAAGTTAAAATAACGTTAAGGGTATTTTTGTTAGGTAAAGCCCCTGGAACGCCCTACAGGGGAAACGCATTTTTGCTGATGGTGTTTGTCCTATGGTTACCTTGCCCAAGTAAAACACCTGAGGGTGCACCTATGCCTTAGGCCCAAGGTTTGACCAGAGCTCAGGTTAATAGCTTGGGGCAGTAGTCTGCCTTTTAGGGGAGAACATGTCAGCAAGCCAGGCACAACAGCCTGCCCCAGAGCCTCCAGAGCTGTCAAAGGTGATAGCTGACGCACTCCACGCCTGTGTAGTGGCCAAGAACCTCCAGCTACGGCTTGTGAAGCTTATGACAGAGTACGCAAACACTGACAGGGAGAATATCCTGGTAGTTGTTGATTATTACAAAGAGCTCAACAATATTGTGTCAGCAACAAGGGAGGTCAGGGGAATACTGCAAACCTACCTAATGTACCTGGCAAGCAAGGTGCCCCTTAATAGGGAGGACTTCCTAAGGGTCTTCACGACCCTCAACAATGTGGACTTTGACAAGCCTGAGAGCTTGATTACCACAGTGCTGAGTGACACATTCATAAACACTTACATTAACCTACTGCTGTCAGCCCAAACTGCTGGCACTGCAGGTGTGTCACAGCCCATAGTGCTCCAGATTCCAGTACAGCCAGCACAGCAGGGCACTGGAGGTGTTAGGCATTGATTCTACTGCCTGAGCCCAGTGCCTATGAAAAGCTGATAGACCCTAACCTTAAGGTGGAGATTGACGCCAAGGCCCTTAAGCTACCACCACGCAACTACGCCATGGAAATCTACGTAGATGACAACTGTACAGTGTGCCCTCTGGCATTAGCACTGGTAAAGGCCACTGAGGCACTGCTAGACCACAAGCTCACTGTGACGGTCTTTAACCTGTCTCACATGGAAGTGGGGCAAAAGGTCAATGCCACGCCAGCCTTCTGCCTCAGGGTGGCTGAGGGCAAGGGCTGTGTGTACTGGGAGGGGATACCTGTAGACCCCTCAGGCTGGGAGAAATTCATTAGCGAGAAATTCCTGAAGGCCTACATCACCACGCACCCCTACACCCCTCAGCTCATTGATAGAGTTCAGAACTACGCCAAGGCTAACGGCTATGTTGTAGTCCTTGACACCCAAATGAGGAACAAGCTGTTAAGGGAGCTGTTAGAGAACTATGACAAGTACGGCAAGCCCTACTGCCCATGCAGGCCTGAGCACACTGAGGCCACTGTTTGCCCCTGCGTCTACGCTAAGGCTGACATTGCTAAGATGGGGCACTGCCTCTGCGGGCTTTTCTGGAGCAAGGACTTTGCCTCTAAGTGGGTTGAAAACTCTAAGAAAAGGAACGCCAAGAAGCTGGAGGCCATTGATAAGCTGATTACAGTGCTCCAGAGCCTAAAAGATGCCGTAGTGCTCAATGACCAAGATGCCGTGGAAAAGTCACTAGACGCAATTATGGCACTTTATGGGGAACTTACTACCTAAAACAAAATATTTAACTTTCAATGGGCATCTATTTAGGGGGCAAAGTGGAGCCCGTAGCAGTGTGGGAGGTTAAGGAGTACCTAGCTAGCATCTATGGTGACTACTTAGAAGATGCCCTCACAGAGGCCTTAAGGTCAAGGAAGCCCCTCCTTAAGTTCATAAGGCTGTTGTCAAAAAGGAAGCCTATGGACTACTACACCCTGAAAATGGCTGTGGCCTACTTTGAGTTCAGAACTAAGGGCACGCTGAGGGCTGTGGTGTTTGCATGACTAAATACTAAAAAGGGCCCCTGTACACAGCTTAGACGGGAAGGTACATGGTGGTGTACCTGACCCAGAGCGTGGGCAGGCTGATTGGGTACATTAATGATGTAGCCGTACTTATCAACAGTGGGGAGTACAGGCGTGAGCTGGTTGATAATGCCTCCTACAAGTACTTTGGCCCCTACACAGAGGCTGAGGCAAGGGCCATAGCGGGTGCCTTCACTGACGTGGAGATGGTGATAAGGGACAAGGGGAGGGTATTGGGCAGTGTAACAAGGTACAACAGAATGTGGAGTGCCTTTATTGTGCCGCTTAACTCAAGGACTGCCCACGGCATAATGACGCTTGACTTCAGGCACAGGGAGGTGGAGTTCTGGGTCAGCATAGGGTACCCCAGCACAATGGGCCAGCTCCCAGCTGTGCCCCTAAAGGGGTGGCAGGCGTGAGGTACCAGGAAGGTGAAGTTAAGGTAACTCACTGCAGGTGGTGCCGTGCCCCAGTGCCAGTAGACCTGTACACCCAGCACCTGGAGCACTGCCCAAAGTACCAGAGGTGGCTTAAGCGGCACCTTGGCAAAGAGGTAAAGGTCATATCTTGAACTTTGGTTAGCCTTTTTTCTTCCCACACTCTAGACATTTACGGGAGCTAAATGTCAGAAGACAAGGAGAAACTGCTGGAGCGGCTGGAGACCATTAGCACGCTTGCCAGCAATATCTCCCTTCTTGTAACAATCTTTGTGTTCCTTGTCCTTGCTGGGCAACTGCTTGGCATTAACATGGAATACATTATGTACCTGATAATTACCTTCCACTGGGTAATCCCTAAATGGATTCTGATAAAGTACTATGGTGTCTTCTATGGTATGTCTTGGGCAGTGCTGTTAATAATGTTATGGGACAGCATCTATCAGAACCTCTACATTAGGAAGCATGGGGAGCCTAACGCAAAGTACGGCTACTACTCCAGCATTATCCTCTTTGCCCTATCCTTTATCCTTGCCGTGGCCTTCCGCAACAGCCTGTTTATCTTTATTGCCGTGATAAGCGGCTTCACAATGTTCTACCTACTGCTGGGGCCCTCAGCAGGCCCAGAGCAAGGGGCAAGCTGGTGATTACCATGGTGCTTGTCTACACTAACCCCACACTGCTGGCCAAGTACTTCCTGCTTTTCCTCCCTCTGGAGGCACTGCTGGACTTTGGCCCTGACATCTTTGCCTCCTTTATGTACAGTCTTGCTGGCATAGAGCTTGCAGTAGAGTCCATAGGTGGCCGCAGAAAACGGCACTACGTGAGCTACGTTAAGAGCCTTGTGCCCTTCCCCAGGTCATTTGAGACAGGCCTGGAACAAATTGTGGTCACAGGCCTCTACTACCCGCTCTTTGAGGAAATGGTCTTTAGGGGCCTCCCCTACCTGCTTGGCTTTGGCGTCATTGGGGTAGGCTTGGGCACTGCTATATGGGTGTTAATGCACCCAGTGTGGAGGCTCAAAATGCTCCCTGTCAATGCTGACACTGGCACCAAGCTCAAAATGTTTGGGATTGACATAGTGGACTACAGCATAGCGGGTGCCTGGCTATCCTGGCTGTGGCTTAACGGCTGGGGTGTGCTTGCAGTGGCCTACCACATATTCCACAACACTGTAGTTATCTCCCCTGAGGTCTTCCCTGAGGGCTTTAAGTGGCTCAGCTCTAAGCTTAAGTTCCCGTTTGGTGGCAAAGGGGAGGCTGAGGAAACCCCACCTAAGGCACCAGTTTACGTTCACAGCACCTACAGGCTCAGGGGCACAAGGCACGTGGAGACCCCTGAGCTCTGCATAGCCCAAGATGCCTACCACTGGGTCAGAAAAGAGGAAACAAGCTGAAATTTTTAAGACACGACAGATTTTTCTCCCTAGGGAAGGGCCTTGTCTCTAAACAGTATAAGCAACAGTATTGGCGGCAGGAAGGGCATTGTAGCAGGCCTTGTTATCCTTGCCCTCCTTGGCGTGGCAATGCTAATGCTTCACTTCACACTGTTTGCGGCAGGCTTCACAGTGCTATTCCTTGCCTTTGTGGCAATCTTCGCTGAGTACATAAACAAGCACTACCACCCTGGTGACATTGTAATGGCCGCAATAGTGCTTGTGGCCGCAGGCATCTACCTGCTTACCATAAATTACTTCCACATCTATGACTTCACAGGGTTCATAGCCACCACAATAATGGCCGCAGTTGTGTGGACTGTTGTGGCAGAGCCCATTGCCTCACTGTTCCACAGCACCCACAGGGAGGTCAGGCACTACGTGAGTGCGGCTGAGGAAGACTGAGGGCTGACTTATGGTCAAAAGTATTCCATCTGATATATTTTTTAACACTATAGGCCTTGGGCTTGCCCTGTACTTAGCCGTCACAGTGCTTTTCACCTCACCACTCCTTGCCTCAGCAATGATTATTGCCTCAGCAATCTTTGCCATTGACATCTATGAAAACGTTTATGGCAAGCCCAAGGTGGGCAAGGGCTCTGCCCTTGCTGTGGCAGTCTTTGAGATTGTTGTGCTTGGTTTCTTCCTTTTAATTATATATAATGTGCTGGTGACCCTGCCCTACAGCTCCTACAGCCTCCTGCTGTTGCTTATCTTCCTAGAGTCAGTCTTTTCCATCTACGCCATTGCTAAAGACCTCAGGGAGGCCTATGACGTGCTGAGCAACAAGCCTATAGTGCTTCACTACGTAAACTTAGACAGGGAGGTGGTAAGGCACTATGTCAAGGAAGTACGTGAGGAAGACCAGTGAGGAAGAACAAAAACACTACGTGCACAGGGCTGAGCCACCAGGCTTTGTTAGGTCAGTCAAGGGCACTGCAACAAACGTCAAGGCTAGCGTGGCTGAGTCAGTAGCAATAGCAGTTGTGCTTGGGCTCTTTGCCCTCTTTTTCCTTGGTACTGCCAGGCTCTTTGTTGCACCTCAGGCAAAAGGCTACAGGATAGCCTTTGTGGCAGAGCCCACAGGCCAGCCCCTGCACTACAAGGTGATTGAGACCTGGGTCTTTGGCAACACAACAATAGCTGAGGTAGAGCTTCCACCAGGCACAAACCTGCAGGGTGCCTTTGTGCCCCAGTCAATGTGGGTGTACCTGGCTCCCTGGAGCATGGGCAATGTGTCAAGCAGTCCCTACGCCACCTGGTACGCCTCTGACCAGTACCTTACAGTAATGCGTTACAACCCCATGTGGAACGGCTCTGGCCTGACAATTGCTGTCATAGACACTGGGATAGACTACCTTATGCCTAACTTTGCCCCTGGGAAGCACCTTATCCTGCTTGTGTCAGTGCTCTACAAGAACTCAACCAATGGGGAGCCCATTGTTTGGAACCTGCAACAAAATGACAACCTCAGTGCCCTCTACCACTTTGACTTTAAGCTGTTCCAGCAGTACGGGCACTGGGCCTTCCTTGACACAGCAGGCCACGGCACTGCTGTTTCAAGCATTTTAGTAGCACAGCCTGGCTATGGCGTGGTGCAGGGGCTGGCACCTGGGGCTAAGCTGATTATGATAAAGGCCTTCTTTGGGAACGGCACCTCCACGCTCCCCTATGTTCTCACTGCACTTCAGTGGGTCTACAACAACAGTGAAAAGTACAATATCAGGGTGCTCAGCCTAAGCTGGGGTGCCGTGATGCCTCCTAACAATCCCCTGAACTACGCAATTGAGCAAGTGGAGAGCAGGGGAGTCATAGTAGTTGCCTCAGCTGGCAACTATGGGAATATCCCAGGTGACGTGGCCTATCCTGCGGCTTCACCTGGGGTGGTGGCTGTCTCAGGCCTTGACTGCTACACTGGGCAGGTGGCTTACTTCAGTAGCATAGGGCCTACCTACCAGTTCTGGGGCATAAAGCCACAGTTCACTTCCTGTGCCGTAAATGTGCCAGTGCTTTTCCCTCCCTACGTGACCTTCACAGGGGAGGTCTTAGACCCATATGACCACAATGTTACTGCCCTGTCAGGCACCAGCTTTTCAGGCCCTGCTGTTGCTGGGGTCTTGGCTGACTGGCTGGAGTACTACCACTTCTACCACGGCACCTGGCCCTCTGAGGCACAGCTACTGACTCTAGTGGAGAACAATGCCCAGCACCTGAGCTACCCCAATGACGTCACGGGCTATGGGATTCCCTTAGCACCTCCTTAACGCTCCTTTGCTAAGATTTTTAAGACTAGATATTTTTAGTCTGATAGGGTAAGGGGCTATGTCTATGTCAAAGAGGGCATTAGGAACGTTAGCAGTGCTAGCCCTGGCAATGCTGGTGCTTATGTCTTGGCCTGCCTTTGCGGCTACCACTTACACAACCACTGTCCAGGTGGTAGGCCCCACTGGCTCAGCTGTTGCCTCAGCTCCTATCTATGTTTACTTCCTTAACGGCACCCAGGTGGCCTCAGGCACCACAAACAGCACAGGCTACGCACAGTTTGCGTTAGCAAACGGCACCTACCTGGTCTTTGTGAAGGGCTCACACCAGTACTTCTTTAGCCTGATAAAGGTAGCTGGCACAACCACGGCCGTAATTAACGGCACCAAGCTCCACTACGTGAACATAACCTCAGTGCCTGCCACCACGTCATTCACGCTTAAGCCTGACAACACTAACGCCAGCATAAGCCTGAACACTAACGCCACGGTCTATGGTGACAAGAACGCCACCATAGTCTTCCCCTCCAGCTTTGTCAGCTTCCCGTACATGTACAAGCTTAGCTCAGTCAAAAACGCCACCACCACGGTCAGCAAGGGCACCATATTTGCTAACATAACTGGTGCTAATGAGGTGGTCACTGCCACCTACACCAGCTCACTTGCCTTCACAAGCCCGCTATTCCTTGGTATCATAGCTGTCATAATACTGATAATAATAATTGGTGCCTTCTATGCTGGCACCCACGCAGTCTTTAACGCCACGCACCAGTTTGTTAGGAGGGCAAACAGGGAGACAAAGAGGTTTGTCAGGTCAGTGAATGAGGAAGACAGGGACAGGAAGCACTACGTACACAGGTCAGAGGACTGAAAAGTAACAATCCTTTTATTTTTCACTTTACTTTTCTCTTTTTGGGAACCCCTATGGGGAAGAAAGACCCGTGCCCAGAGGACTGCCTAAAGAAGGTGGAGGAAGCCATAGCTAAGGAGCTTGCCAAGAAAAAGGGTAAGGCCTAAATCTACCACCTGTACATATTGGCCAGGGAGACCTTTGAGAATAGCACTGATTCATATGCTTTTTGAGGAATGGGGTGGTGGGGAGACACTAGCAGTACGCATGTACAGTGCTATGCGGGAGCTTGGGCACTCTGTAGACCTCTACACCACCTACATTGACCCGCAGGTGGAGCCCTTCCTGCCAAAGGATATTAAGGTGAACTACATTAAGGGAGCCAGCTGGGTTAGGAAGGTCACCCGTGGCAGGCTTGTGAGGCTTAGGAGACTGCTGGAGATTAGGGCTGTCATGGGCAAGGCTAAGAAAATGCTAAAAGACTATGACCTGGTCATAGAGACCAGGAGCAATGTGCCCTTTATAGCACATGTGTCTTATATTCACTTCCCAGCACTCATTGACTACAATGCACACCACTCTGGGGAACTGCAGTGGAAGCTCTATGATTGGGCAGTGGCCAGGCTGGCAAAGAGCGTGGGGAAATACTCGCAGAAGGCTGGGCTACCCATTATGGTGCTGACTAACTCCACCTGGACTGCTAACTACATCTGCAAGGCCTACAGCAGGTGTGACGCAGAGGTGCTCTACCCTCCCATTGACTACAGGTTTTTCCACAGCCACTACAGTGACAGGAGGGAGAACACTGTAGTGACAGTGTCAAGGTACAGCCCTGAGAAACACCTGGAGGTTATACCACGGATTGCCTCAGAGGTGCCTGAGGCTGAGTTCTACCTGATAGGCACTGTGTCAAGCTACTCAGGGCCAGTCATTGAGAAAATCAGGGCACAGGCAGAGGCACACAAGGCTAAGAACTTCCACATGGTCTTTAATGCAAAGAGGGAGCAACTGGCAGAGCTGTTAGGGAAGGCAAAGGTGTACTTCCACCCTCCCTTCCCAGAGCACTTTGGCATTGCCATTGCTGAGGCTATGTCAGCTGGGGCCCTGCCAGTGGTCTACAGAGATGGTGGAGGCTGGACTGACATAGTGGCACCCTTTGACAGGTCACTGGGGTACCAGGACTTAGGGGAGGCCGTGGCTATCATTAAGACACTGCTTAGGGAAGACGTAAAGAGGGAATCTGAGAGGGCCACGCTTTACGCTGGCAAGTTCAGCTATGAGAACTTTGAGGCAAAGCTGGCTGACCACCTTACCCACGCACATTTTCTTAAAAAGCTGTTTATGAGCTGAGCACGGATAAAGTTTAAGAGATAAAGCGGGCATTTAATGGACAGGGGTAACATGGAATTGGAAGAGTACATAGAAAAGGTTCAGGAAGAGCTCAACAAGTACAAGATAGGTGACACCAGGCTATCTGAGATTTTTGACTCACTTCTGCAGGCCTGTGAGGAACAAACTAAGTCCCCTAAGGAGCTACAGGACTGTGTGGCTGAGGGCATAGCCACACTTAAGTCAGCACTGAGGAAGGTCAAAGCTTGACCTTGAATAGTAACAAAGCTTTTAGATTCTGTCCAGGCTTTATACTAGCCAGGGGGCCCAATGAACCTTAAGATATTGTACAGTCACAGGGGCAGGTCACGCAGTACGTGGGTGGTCAGTGACGGCAACAAAGTCACAACAGTTAAGGCAGTCCTGAGGGACATAAACCCCAGAGTAGGGTACTACAGCTACCAGGTACTCTTAGATGGTGTGCCAAGCTATGTTGTCTCAGTGCCTTCACCTGAGGGACTGCAGAAAAAGGTGTTTGAGGCACTGAGGGGCACGCAGTGGTGAAGCGTTTGGCTGACGCTAAGCTTTACGTGAGCATTGTGCATGGCAAGAAGTACATGTACCTTAATTACTATGACGCTCAGGCTGGGAGGGTAAAGCACCTCTATGTGGGTTCACCCTACATTGCCGCAAAGCAGTTACAGCACCTCACAAGGGTTCTAGACCACTGGGACAAGCTAGACCCCACCTCCCGCAAAATTTTCCTGGAGGCCATAGCTGAAGTTGAGGCCCAGCTAAATCAAATAAAGTCCAGGCTTATGACTTGAAAAAGCGTTCCCGTAAAATAGGCTGGCCCCTCTTTTTACTGCCTGGGTACAAGCTGTGGACTGGAGGGCATTGGGAGCACTGAGCGTGGTGTTTTTCGCTATCTCAGTGATGGGGCTAGCTAACCTTATCTCAATGCCTACACTATACATAATTATAATTAATGCCGTAGGCTTTGCTTTTGCCTACCTCTACATGTACATGGACAGCAGGCAGAGCGTGAAGGTACACCTAGAGGGTGCCCAGCCGCTCCCTGGGAACCTTGCTGGTGACCTTGTGGGCTCTGCCCTTGTGGCCTATGGGCTTAAGGAAGGTGGTAGCCAGTGAGCACTGAGGAAACGGCACAGATAGTTGATATTGAGACCACCTTAAAGACCATGGAAGGGCTGATAAACAGCATAGCAGACACCAATGACAAACGCTATCAGATTCTGCTACAGCTCATTGAGGACTTGAAAAAGAGGGTGGACAACCTGGAAGACAGAGTGCTGGCACTACAAACTGAGGCCATAGCCAAGGCATCTGCTGAGATTGTCAAGGCCGTTTGTGGAGGTGGTAAGAGTGAGTGACAGGGAAGACCTGCTAAGCAAGGCTAAGGAGCTTGCCAAGCCCACAGCCAGCAGTGTCCCAATGCCCAAGGCTGTGATTACGGTAACCCCAGGGAAGGCTGAGACCTACGCCACCTCTAACCTGCTTGGCAAGCTGGTCTACGTGGTAGGGGAGGGGCTAAAGGGAGCCTACATAACGCACAAGGTGACAAGGGGCTATGAGGGTGCCAGGTACTGGGTGATAACCTACGGCCTGGTGACCGTGATTGGTATTGTAAGGGGAGCCAGGCAGGAGGTAGTCCTTTACGCTAACGGCCAGCCCACTAACTACGTGCTCACTTACCCACCCAATGTATTCACTGGCTTCTATGTGGCAACTAAGGCTGTGGGCACTGTGACAGTGAGGGAGGCTGACATTAAGAACCTGGAGGAAGTCACAGAGGGCAGGAGCACTGTGTTAATACTTGACCCACATGGCCTTATGGGCAATCAGCTGGCACCACTGGAGGCAGTGAACAAGATAGCACAGCTCCAGGGTGACCTGGACAGGCTTGCCAGAACTGCCTATGAGTATGAGCAAGCGGTACTGGAGTACAAGGGCATGGTTAATGAGCTTAACGCCAGGGTGTCAAAGTACCAGGAGCTCTACACTGAGCTGACGCAGAGGGTGGCCAAGTACGCACAGGAACTGCTAGACCTGCAGGTTAGCCTTGACACCCTGCGTAATGAGATTAAACAGCTCAACAGGGAGAGCGACAACTATGACGCACTGATAGCCCAGATAAATGACAAGATGGCAAGCATAGTGGAGGAAATAAAGACCGTGGCAAAGACCATGGGAGAACTGCCGCAGGCCCCAGCACCCACGGGCACTGAAAAAGAGGGTGGTGGAGGGGAGGCTGAGGGTGGCAAGCGTACAGCAGAAAAGTCTTAGTGTGGACAACATAATAACAAGGCTCTGGAGCCTTTATTCACTGATAGAAAAGACCAGCACAGATAACGCACTGAGGGAGCTCTACGGCATAATGAATGACGTGAACCACTTTATTGTCCACCTTATTGAGGTGAAGCCAGCTGAGGCCTTCCTGAGGGACAGGCTTGTGGCGTATGAAAACGCCATAGGGGAGGTTAAGAAGAACCTTGTGACGTTCATAAGGTTGAAACACTACCACAGGGCAAGGGCTGAAATTCTCAGGCTCATTGACGTGCTCCAGGCCTTAGCCAAGGAAGAGGAAATTTACAACATAGTGCTTAAGGCCAGCCCCTCAGCAAAGCAAAGTGGTGGGGTGACCAGCTGATGTTTACTGAAATCTATTATGTTACTGAGGCATTCACAAGGCTCAGCATCTACTTTTACAACCTTGTTCACAAGGTGCCACCTCCTACCCCTCCAGCCCCAGAGCCTGTGCCAGGGGAGTACGCAGTCAGTGGCTTTGACCTTGTGGGTTTCAGGAAGGGCACCAAGGTGCCCAGGCTTATGGTGCCCCTGGTAGATGGCATAGGGGTTAAGCAGTGGCAAGATGTGAGGCCAGTACAGAGCCAGGGCTTTAGGGTCTTCCTCAGCTCTGAGGAAGTGAGTGAGGTGCCATCTGAACGCTTTTATGATTACATAGAAAAGCTGGCTGAGAGGGCAAGGAGAAAATGATAGAGATAGTGGAGGAAGCTGACCCTAACTGTCCCCTCTGTGAGATGGCAAAGAGGTACCTCAGGGAGCTGGCAAACAGGCATAACGTGGCCTTCACAGTGCGTTACTACGCCACCAAGTCAATTGCCTCTGCCTGGGGCACTGAACCAATAACTCAGCACCTCTACACCCCTGAGGCACCTGAAAAGCACGGTATCAAAGTAAGCAGTGAGGCAAAGGAGGTGCTTGGGGCAATGTCTCAGCTTGGCCTCAACCTGTACCCTATCATAAGGATAAGGTGGGGTGTGTTCAAGAATAAAGAGATAGTGATAAGGGGCTGGAACTCAGATAAAGAGTTTCTTGCAAAGCTAGAAAGCATTATTAGCCTGGTAGAAAGCATAGACAGGTAGGGCTGTCTAGTGTACATATTTGAAGACACTGAACTTAAGAAGGCCAGGTGGCTATCTAAGTCCCTTTTCCATGTGTGGAAAAGGTCACCATCTACAATAGCCTACCTCCAGGCAGAGATTGACGCCACTGCCCTTGAAATTGGTGACTACCTGGAGGCCATTAACACTGCCTTTAGGAGGTACGCCAGGAAGCACGTGATAAGAGACCCTCTAATATGTGACTTTAATGTAAGGAAGCTGTTTGACACCCTGAGGGTGCCAAGTGACTCTGTGGAGGAACCAGCACCAGTTGCTAATGCCTGTGTAAACATATTGACACCTGACAGCCCTAATGCCATAGCGTACTACGTAGGGGCCAAGATGCTTGGGCTGGAGGTGAACTACCCCTCCTACTCCCTGCTTACCAGAATCTTTGGGGAGGCTGAGGGCTGTACCAGTGCCCTTAGGATTAACGTGGCAACTGAGCCTACCCCAGGGTTTGACCTAATACTTACCCGTGGCAAAAATGGTGGCTACATTGTGAGAACTGAGCACACAGCCTACATCTTCCAGGTGGCAAGCTCTAATATCCCAGTGCCCACTGACCCAGTGCCCCACGCACTTTTTCTACACCCTCCCTTCCCATGTAGCCCTGAGGACTTAGAGCTCAACACCAGCCCAGAGTACAGCAAGCTCCTACCTGGGGTAAGCTATAGGGACTTCCTGCTTAGCAGGGACTCAATCCTTATCCCCTCCTTTTCTGGAAGGGCAGTTCACTGGTGGCTTCCCAGGCCGCTAACCTACTGTGAGGTGCTCCAGGCCAAGGGCTTCCCGTATGATATTGCCAAGAAGGTGGCTGAGTACAACAGGAAGTACCTTAAGGTGGAGATTGACCCAATGACGGCACTAGCACAAATTCAAAGCTTTTTAAGAATGAGAGGAATAAACATAACTGGTGGAGTGTACGGTAATAACGCTCTTTGATGTGCTGATATTTGTGGGAGGCCTAATCCTAGGCATAGCACTGGGTGTGCTGGCAAAGCGTAGCGTGGGGCTTGTAATCCTACTGCTGATATTCATTGGCGTGGCCATCTACTTTGGCTACCTCAACACCTCAGCCCTTAACTTCACCAATATCCTACAGGCCATAGGGGAGACACTCTGGGCTGTGGTTCGGTTCATATTGAGCGGCCTCACAGTGCTCAGTGGCAACATAACGGCTGAGTCAGTGTTCTCCTTTGGCACACTGCTGGGCTTTGTATCTGGCCTTGCCTTCCCAAGGGCTGTCAGGCCTGTGAGGGCCGTTAGACCTGTGACAAGAAGGTACGTTAGGAGCGTGGTAGAGGAAGAAAAGGGAAGGAAGCACTACGTGAGGAAGGCTGAGGACTAAAAGTCTATCCTCACTGTGGCCCAGCAGGAGGCTTTTTTCTCCAGCTTCACAGGGAACCTGTCCAGGTAGAACTCTATGTAGTCAGGGAAAAGCTTGTAGTCCACATAGTCAAGGTTAAGGAGCACTGAGGTCTTTAACGGCCTGGCCCAGAGCTCCAGCACAGTGCGGGTGCCCCTAAAGAAGGACTGAATGAAATCAGTGCCGTAGACTCTGAGCACGTAGCCATCTGACACCTCACACTTCACAGGCCCGTCAAACTCCACAATATAGTCCACTGACTCCACTCCAGCCACCCTGCCTGTGAATACACTGTAGACAGTATTAAATACTTATCCCTGGGTGGCACCATGGGAGGGCCCAGAAACTGGGAGACAGCCCCAGTAACGTGCTGGAGTAGCACAGGATTGCCCTCACACTGGAAGGGGCTGGGAGGGGCTGGCCCCAGTTATGTGTCAGTGCTCTTAGGGCCACCTTGGGAGACCTTGGGAGCCCTTCTGACTGACCATAAAATAATGGGCACTGTAATATGCCCTGCTGGGGCAGAAACCCAGAAACTGGGGAGCCAGTTAGCTATAGCACACCAGGGCCAGGCCCCTGCCGTTTGTAGTTACAAACTGGTTTTATTAAATTACTTACTTAGCTTATTCTGCTAGTAAGGTGTTCCTGTTACCTGAAACGGTAACACAGGGCCTTGCCCTGAAGTCATAAACCAGCGTCACCTTTTAAAGTATCTCTTTACAAAAGGTGTCACGGGACTGGGGAGTGACCAGGCAGAAGGGGTTTGATAGTGGGCTCTTTGAAAACGAGTTAGAGGGGCTTAGGCGTGGGTGGGATTCTGGGTTAGACTTTATTGATACCTATCAAAAGATTCTATCACACCTTAATAAGACAAAGAAACCCCAAGATGTGGTGCTCCTAATTCAACTAAGGAACGGCTCCAGGGTAGGGGAGGCCGTGGAGGCCCTGCGGGAGTTCTGTAACACAGGAAGGACTGAGGTGCTTGTAAGGGTAGAGAAACACAAAGACGTTAAAGACCAGCGTATTATGGTGTTGCCAGAGCAACTGAGGAAGGGCACTGGGAAGGTGCTCTTAGAGCAAGCCTGTACCTGGGTGTCAAGCACTGAAAAGCCAAAAGATGCTGTCAAGGCCTACTGCAGAAGGGCCTTTGGCTTTAACACCCACAGCCTGAGGTACGCCTTTATCACTTACATGTTGAAAAAAGGGGTCAGCCCCTCAGTGGTGGCCAAAATCACAGGCCACAGCTCACTGGAGAGCATCTTACACTACACAGAGACAAAGACAGCCCAGGACTTGCTTAGGGAACTGCCTTAGAGGTGCTTCTTTTGAGGGTTATCCCTAGAAGAGTAAAGGCAAGGTACTACAGGTTTAGGAGGTGGCTGTTTGCTAAGCTTAACGTTATTGACGCTAAGGTGTTTGCTGGCTACTTTGAGGAAGCCTTAGAGGGCTACAACACTATTGACGTGAAGGGCAAGGTAGTGGTGGACATAGGGGCTGACTGGGGCTCCACTAGCCTGTACTTCCTGGCCAGAGGGGCCAAAAAGGTGATAGCCTTTGACAGGGTGGAGCCAAAGCTACAGGTGAAGGGCATTGAGTGGCACGGGCTCTGGAACGGGAGCCCAGTGCCTGGGGATATCCTTAAGGTGGACTGTGAGGGGTGTGAGTGTAACGCAGAGCCCTCCCTATTCTTCCAATATGAGGCCTCCCTGGTGGCTGTCCACAGGTTTGCCCCTTGTTACAGTGCCCTTAGTGGCCAGCTGAGGGAGCACGGCTGTACTAAGGTCTTCACTAGCAGAGACAGCCTGGAGGAAGTGTACCTGTGCAAAAAAGAAAAGGGGAGGTAGGGGTAGGGGTTAGCTCCCTGTTACGTAGTCTCCCCTGTCCTCTTTAACGTATCTCCTTGTGCTTCCCTCTATTGCGTGCTTGGCACCACGGGTTGCGGCAACTACTGCCACTATGATTATAACCAGGAATATCAGGCCTAGTGCCACGTAGAATGGGTTAATTGATACGCTTGTAGGTGTGCTGGTGCTAGTTGTTGTAGTTGTTGTACTGGTGCTGGCCACGGTCAGTGTGCTGAAGCCTGAGGGTGTGCCTGAGAACACCACGTTAGTGCCGCTGGCGTTTGAGGATAGCACCTCAGTGGAGGCATTGTAGTAGTAGACCTTGTAGGTGTAGTTAGTGGTGGGTGACAGTGACAGGGCTGGGCTACTGAAGGCACCACTCTTTACTGAGACATTGACTGTGTAGACATTGGTGGCACCATTGTTTACCACTATCTCAACAGTCCCATTGGGCACTGTGTAGTTGCCGTAGAGCGTGGTGACCTTGCCCTTTATGACCACGTAGGCAGTGCTGGAGGTGCTGTTAGACAGTTTGTAGGGTGTGTAGAATATCTGGGTGCCGTAGGCGTAAAGCGTGGGTGATGCCGTGAACTTCCCAGTGGGGTACAGGTAGCCAGTGGAGGTGGAGTTTATGGCAAGGGCATACACCTTGCCGTTTATCACTATCTTCTTGCCGTAGCTGAACGGCCACGGGTTAGCTGTAGGTATTATTGGTGCCCAGCCGTTAGTCATATTGGTGTAGAACACCCCTGTGCTAGAGATGTTAGCGTAGTTGAATGGTGGTGGCCCTATCAGCTCCAGCACCATCTTGCCAGTGCCGTTAAAGGCCCCTGCGTTTGACCCTGTCATAACTGCCGTTAGGGACTTGTTGAACGGGAGTGAGGTAATCCCTGTGGTGCCAAAGGTCATTGGCGTGGCCTTTATGTAGCCGCTTCCAGTGAGGCTGTGGAAGACAAAGGTGTAGGGTGTCTGGTTCACGGTAGTGGCAATTAGGTAGGCAAACCTGTAGCCGTAGCTGACTGAGAGGTTAAGCCACGGCACAAAGAGTGCCCAGCCAGTGCTTGCGTTCACAGGCACAAAGAGCCAATAGGTGGTGTCGTTAGCTGGGTCAGCCTGGGTGTAAAGCAGGTGCCACGTGGGTTCGGGCAGTGAGGTGTTGTAGCCCACGTAGCCAGCAGAGTGAACCCAGAAGCCTAGGAAGTAGTTAGTCCCGTTAAGGAAGGCTATGGCCCCACCTGCTGGTGTAGGGGACTTTGTCTCCCCCTTAGTGCCGTAGGCTGTTACCGTCACCTCCTTGCCCAGTGCCCAATAGCTGAAGGTGGTGTAGTAGCTTGGGCCAAGCTCCATAAAACCATAGAGGTAGTTAGGCCACAGTGGGCTGATGGGGCTGGTGTAAAAGAGCTTGTCAAGGTAGTAGGGGACTATCTCATTAGCAACACCCGTTACATTGTTTACCATAGCTGAGTCAGTGACCACAGCACCTGTCTGGTTGTAAGTCCATGCAGTGGCCATAAGCACTGTTATGGGAGTGCCGTTACTCAGCACCAGCTTTATCGGTATCACGTTCATTGAGACACTGACGTTACTGACAGTGTTAGCTGTAAAGGTGGCGTCATAGATTGCTGACACTGGGATATCAACACCACCTAAGCCTGCCACGTTAATGAGTATGTCCACAGCAGTGCCGCTGGGCACTGCCACAGTGATGTAGCCGCTCTTATTGACTGTGACCATCTGGCTAGAAATCACAGTGCCGTTAGTGTACTCCACCTGCACAAAGAGCTTGGCACCTGCCAGTGACAGGGAGCCCTGTGAGGTGTTGTAGGAGTCACCATTGGGTGCGTAGGTGTACTTTATGCCTGGGATAACCTTAAGGGTCACGGTAACAGTGCTTGCGGCCTTTGCTGGCCTGAGCACTGCGGCCATAGGCACTGCCACAGCTAGGACTGCCAGCACTATGACAAGGGCCGCAATAACCTTTTTCATAGACATATTTCTCTGTCCCTCTAGAAAAAGCTAAAAGCCCAGTCTTAAAAAGATGTTTAAAGCCTAGGCACCCTTCACGTGCTTGCTCTTGCCAATAAGCCCAGCCTTAAAAAGGTGGTTAGATTAAAAAATAAAGACTAATGAGGCAGGACTTCAGTCCTCCACGTAGTGCCTGTGGACTTTTTCAGAGTCACTTATGTAGTGAGGCTCCTTAGGCTGGAAGACCCTCTTAGCAAAGCCGTAGTCCTTGGCCACGTATATCAGGTAGAACAGAAGTATCAGGGAGAGCAGGAGTTCCACAACATTGTAGCTAACGCCAAAGCTGTAGACCAGCAGGCCAGTGTCAGCTATGAATGCAAGCAGGTAGCCCCACTTTGACAGCATTGACATAGCAATGCCGCCAAGTATTGTCAGCACGCCAAGTGTCAGCACAACAGCATTAGAGGTGGTGCCCATTACAAACGGCAGGATTGCGTCTAACAGGCCAAAGAAGGCCACAACGTACCCTGGCGTTTTGAGGTTTCCTGTGCCCATTGACATAGACATAGCCCCTTACCCTATCAGACTAAAAATATCTAGTCTTAAAAATCTTAGCAAAGGGAGCTATGTCTTACTCTTTGTGAACGTAACGCTTCCTGTCCCTGTCCTCCCCTGCCCTCCTAACGTAGTGGCCACCCCAGCCCTGCCCTCTTACCTCCCTGACGTACTTCCTTGGGCTGTCACCTGAGACCCTCCTAACGTACCTGTGGGCAACATTGTAGATGGCGTGGGTGACACCTGAGACCGCTCCAGTAGCCAGTGCTACCAGTATCAGGATAGCCAGGAACAACAGGAAGAGCACAAGGAAGCTGTTAGAGACCACCAGCACCCTCAGGGCTGACTCATAGGGTATACTCACGCCTGTCAGCATAAGGGTCAGGGTGTGGTACTCTGCTGGCTCTGGTATCACGCCAAGTATCTTTGTGTTCTCCAGCGTGACGTACTTGGTTATGTACATTACGGGCTGGAGCTGGGTAAGCAGGGTAAGCACGTACCTGCCCGTGGTGTTGTCATAGATGTTAATGAACGCATAGTGTGACTGTGAGGGGAGCACGTTAGACATGACCTTTAGCGTGACTGGCACAGCCTTGCCTGACAGCAGTGAGCCAAACACTGTCTGGAGGCTGACGTTAGCAACTGGGTCTATTGGCACTGTAACATTGGTGAACCATGGAACCACGTATGGGTTGCTGGCATTGTAATGTGCCGTTATGACCATGTAAGGGGCAAACGGCACTGTCACAGTGCTATTGACCCAGTAGGTGCTGTTAGCCTCTATTGTGAACTGCTTGGTGAACTGCGTTATCACCCTTGTGAACACCTGCGGGTAGTGGCTCAGGTCTAGCGTGGTCAGGCCAAGGCTGAGCCCCACGGGCACTGATATGGCTGGGCCGTAATAGGCAACATCTACGGCTATGGTATCACCTGGCAGTAGGTAGGGTGGGTGTGCCTGGTGCACCACGTGCCAGTAGACAAGGCCGTAGAGGTAGAGCACCTCCCTAAGCACCACCTTGTAGTACGCAACAAGGTAGGTGGTGTTGAGGGCTGTGGAGTTCTGGTAGCCTGTGAACTGTAGCTTAATGAGGTAGGTGCCGTTAGCTGGTGCCAGCGGCACCTCCACTGGTAGCACACTGGTGCCGTTAGCTGGGCTGTACCCTGTTGTGCCAGTCCCAAAGGCACTGGAATAGGTCAGGTTAGCACTTGGGACAGACAGGGCGTAGACGTAGGCGCTCCGC
>Ga0080004_1128289_pt1 | contig 28321 bp, 32 predicted proteins | sample WasSprMetagenome_FD_69207 | JGI IMG/M metagenome (GOLD analysis project Ga0080004, IMG submission 69207) | Sulfidic aquatic microbial communities from Washburn Spring, Yellowstone National Park, USA - WS (SPADES assembly) (version 2) | ecosystem: Environmental > Aquatic > Thermal springs > Hot... | reverse complement strand
TAATTTCGAAATTCGCAAATCTATCCATGCAATAGAACGGAAAACCTTAACATTTACTCCCTAACTCATACCAAATTAAAATAGAAAGTACGATCATCGAAGAATTAAGCCACAAAGCTTATCCTGCAACCCTAGTTAGCCTAATTCTATCCGATGTCGTAGGTGATAGTCTTGAAGTTATAGCTTCAGGTCCAACAGCTCCAGATCCAACAACGTTTAGAGATGCAGTTAATATTTTGGAGAGATATAGATTATGGAGTAAAACACCAGATTCAATTAGGGAGATTCTGCTTAAAGGAGTTGATGGATTAATTCCTGAAACACCTAAACCTGGAGATAGGGTTTTCGAGAAAACCCACAACATCATCATAGGCAATAATAGAATTGCATGCCTAGCTGCTGCTCAAGAGCTTAAAAACAATGGGTTAAATACCTTAATTCTAACCTCACTTATCGAGGGTGAGGCGAGAAACGTAGGCTTAATGCTTGCCTCAATAGCACGTGAAGCCTCCAACTCAGGAAACCCAATTCCTAAACCTGCCGCAATAATAGTAGGAGGGGAGACAACAGTAACAGTTACCGGCAGCGGTATTGGTGGTCGAAACCAGGAAGCTGCTTTAAGCGCATCCCTAAGGATAAGGGGGATGGAGAATATAGTTATTGCAGCTGTAAGTACTGACGGGGTTGATGGACCAACAGATGCTGCTGGAGCTATAGCTGATGGGGAGACGGGAGCTAAAGCGGAGAAGCTAAGCCTAAACCCACTAGACTACCTAAGAAATAACGACTCCTACACGTTCTTCTCAAAAATAGGGGACCTTATCTTCACAGGATCAACAGGTACAAACGTAAACGATATAATAGTAACAATCATATCTTAACATATAAGCAGCTTTACTATATCTTTTCAAGTTAACATCACCACAAACCTACCATAAATATTCGATAACTGTTAATAGAGCTACAACCATATCAATGAAATGTAACACTATTAACATTCTAAACTGCTACATCCATTACAGTTAAGTATTTATAAAGTATCTCTACGTTAATTATATGAGTAGCTTTAAGTGGGCTTCCCTACTTGTTTGCAGTACAGCTTCCTTCCTAATTCCCTTCATGTCTTCATCTATTAATGTAGCCCTCCCAATGATAGGGGCTGAGTTTAAGCTGGATGTCTTCCTCCTAAACTGGGTTGTAACCTCCTTCCTATTTTCATTAGCCATCTTCCTCATTCCATTCGGCAGATATGCTGATATTAGGGGGAGAAGGAGGGTATTTAGGGCTGGACTAATTGTTTACCTGCTTAGCTCCATCCTCTCAGCTCTCTCAAACTCCACCTATCTACTAATATTTTCAAGACTTATCCAAGGTATTGGTGGAGCTATGGTTTCAAGCACTGCTGTAGCTATTCTTACCTCAATCTTCCCACCTAATGAGGGGGGAGGGCGTTAGGTATAAATACATCAGCTGTATACATTGGCTTAAGTACTGGACCCTTCATAGGAGGTTTATTAACCTATAATTTCGGGTGGAGAAGCCTATTCATAATAAATATACCTGTATGCCTACTAGCTCTTACATTAACACATATTATTCTTAAGAGTGGGGATAGCGAATCCGGTAGTGGGGGTTTCGACTTTACCGGATCTGTTCTCTACTCATTAATGCTTATAGCTTTAATCTATGGGGCTTCAATACATCCTAATCCTGCATCAACCCTCATACTAGCTACTGGACTACTCTTCTCCGTGGTTTTCATATTGAGGAGTTTAAGAGTTAGAAGTCCTGTTTTGGAGTTGGGAATGTTTAGAAACGTTACATTCACGTTCTCCAATATAGCTGCACTTATAAATTATAGCTCAACATATGCTTTAAGCTATCTTTTAAGCCTATATCTGCAGTACTTGAAGGGATTTAACCCCAGCAGGCTGGATTAATTCTTTCCATTCAGCCAATTATAATGGCTATATTCTCACCGCTAGCCGGATGGCTTTCAGATAGGGTTGAGCCTAGAATTGTAGCATCTACCGGTATGTCTATTATTACGGTATGTCTAGCTCTCCTATCAAGCATTAATCAGCAGTCCCAGCCAACTCTTATCATAGCTATACTATTTATACTCGGCTTAGGATTCGCATTATTCAGCTCTCCAAACACCAATGCTGTTATGAGCTCCGTTGATAGAAGGCTTTATGGAGTTGCCTCAGCAGTTCTGGGAACTATGAGGTTTATAGGTCAAGTGCTTAGCATGATGATCGTAATGCTGATATCATCTATAACTATTGGAAGAGCTGAAATAACGCCTGAGAAATATCCTATGCTGATGCTAAGCATTAAAACATCACTTCAAATATACGTATTCCTATGCTTCATAGGGATACTTGCATCTCTAGCTAGGGGGAGGGTAAGAAAGCTTAACTCATAGCTTATTCCTGCTGCTTAAGCCTCTTCGATAAAACTTCAATTAGCTTCTCCTCCTCTAATGCCTGTTTCTCCTCCAATGTTAACGTATCCGGTAGCCAGCCTGGCTTCTCCCTATTCTTAAAGTATTCTCTTATAGCTCTTCTCAACGCTCCTACAGCTAGAACTCCGCAGTGATACTTAACTGATGGAAGCCCTCCAAGCTCATCTGAAATATCCCTCCAAGATATTTTCCAGGCATCTTCAAGTTTTTTCCCTTTAACCATCTCTGTTAGAATACTTGAAGCAGCTATGTTTGCTGCACATCCATAGCTTTCAAAAGATGCTTTCTCAACTACTTGGTTGTCATCTATCTTTAAATATATGGCTATCATATCCCCGCACGCTGGGCTTCCAGCTACTGCTGAAATGCTTGCATCCTCCATTCTGCCTAGGTTTTTAGGGTTTTTAAACAGCTCTAAAACCCTACTACTATACGGGAGAGGTATTCTACTACTCATACTATCTCCTTAGTGGACTTATAGATCTTATTCTATCCACAGCCTCCAATATCTGCTCTACAGCATAATCTATATCCTCATCACTATGCATAGGCGTAATCTTCATCAGCAGGCTTCCATGAGCTGCTTCATAATCCCTACCTATAGCTATTAATACGTGGCTTGGTATAAGAGTTCTACTAGTACATGCGCTTGCGCTAGATACATATACTCCTCTAAGACTTAGCTCTACTGTTAAAGCTTCCCCTTCACATCCTAGAAAGCTTACGTTAACGTTATCTACAGCTCTCCTATCCCCTCTAGGACCGTTTAGAATTGAATCCTTTACTGATGTTAAAATACTGTTAATAAGCTTATCCCTCATCCTCCTCATATTATCTACGTAGTTTTCAAAGTTTCTCCCTATATTCTCCAGCGACCTGTATAGTCCAGCTATAGCTGGAACATTCTCTACTCCAGGCCATAACTCCTGAGTGCTAAGCTGACCGTAAATTATTGGACGTATTTTTACTTCAGGTTTACAGTAAAGCATACCCACTCCTTTAGGTCCGTAAACCTTATGGCTGCTGAATGATGCAAGATCAACATCCACCTTCCGGAAATCCAGCTTAAACCTACCTAAAGCATCACATGCATCAGTATGAATATATACTTCAGAATCCTTATCCCTAACAGTCTCCACTATGCTTCTTAATTCCTGTATTGTGCCTATCTCATGATTCACCCACGCTATACTTACCAGTAGAGTTTCCTTATCAACCTCTCTTCTCAAAGCATCAATATCTATAAATCCCTCCCTATCTACAGGTATTTCAGCTACTTTAAATCCCTCCCTCTGAAGTCTTTCAGCAGGAAACTTAACACTTAAATGCTCAATACTTGAATAAACAATTTTCCTCCTACCCTTCTCCCTAGCATACTGTACTAGTCCTCTTATAGCTAGGTTATTAGCTTCAGTTCCTCCATGAGTATACGTTACCTCCCCCTCCTCTACTCCGAGAAGCCTCATCAACGTATCCGTAGCTTTATGTATGATCTCATATGCTTCCCACCCCTTTTTATGGGTTATTGATGGATGGCCGTAGCCGTAATCCCTATAGGTCCTAACCATCTCCTCCAAAGCTTCAGGAAATATTAATCCTGAATTTTCAGAATCTAAATAAACCTCCCTTAATGGTTTACCGTGGCTTTCAAGAAGATCCTTAACGCTTCTAGAAACCTCACCCATAAACACTACCTTACCTCAACGTATATTTCGTACGTATCATTTATTATCCTGTAGTCCACGAATTTATAACCTACACTTTCAGCCCAATTCCTAATATCTTCAGGTGCAGCTGGATCTGTAGCTAATATCTTAACTATAGATCCCTCCTTAGCATCCTTTACAGCCTCAATAAGTTTAAGTAGTGGTCCTGGACATGATTGGTATCTAGCATCAACAACTAAAACATCCATAAAACCACCTATATAAATAGAACAATATCGGAGTTTTTAGCCTTACTTAGGAATGTAGGTGCACCTACAATTCCATCTACGAAATCCTCAATATCCTCCCTTTTAACTCCTAGAATATCCATAGTTGTTGAGCAGGCATATATTTTAAGCCCCTTCTCCCTACCTATTTTAACCATTTCCCTCCAGCTTGGAAAGCTGGTACCCACCTTCCCTCTAAACTCCCCACTATAATTTGAATAGTCAATGCTCAGATTGGATGGTTCATAACCCTTTCTAAGAGCTAGTAAAGCCCAAAACGTAAAGAAAACCTCTGAGCTCCACCCCATAGATGCTGCACTACTAGCTAGAATTAAAGCAGGATAAAGCCTATCCAGTCTTTCAGAGGATAGTATAATTGATAGCTTACTCATAAATCCAAATATAACTGTGTTTTATAAATTTTCCCACTAAAATATTTAAACCCAACAATAATTTACAGAGTTAATTAAAGGCTCTGTAAACTTAAGCTTGCTGATTACTTCTAGGTAAAGTTTAGTTTACAAGACGAATTAAATACAGCAAAATTTATATTGATCTGTAGTGTCTATTAGCAGTTAGGTGTTGGTATTGATTGAGATTATTGTTAAGGCATTAGCTTATTCAAGCTGTATTGCTTTAGGTGCTTCAAGCATAACCATAATTTACATGGCTACTAGAACATTTAATTTTGCTCATGCATCCTTTATTGCTTGGGGTTTCTACGTTGTTTTCTCACTATACTCAATATTTGGGGGAAGCCCATACCTATACTTAGCGTTTGCAGCTTTATTTTCAGGAATGTTAGGTATATTTATCTATCTTACTGTTAATAGAAGGCTTTTAAGAGCTAGATCTAGCGAGATTGTATTGATGATGTCTACCCTAGGTCTTGACCTTATACTTTTCGCCTTCATAAATATTTATGCTGATTTCCTAACTGCTGTTTATGGACTTCATGCAAGATACTTCGTATTGGAGCTTAAAGATTTAACTATAGATATCGGTATGTTCTCCATTAGAGCTGTTGGAGTTATAGCTCCAGTAATTATGGTGTTGATAGTTATAGCCTTAAACATATTCCTAACGAAAACCAAGTTCGGTATTGCTATGAGGGCATCTATTGAGAATCCAAACCTCGCAGGAATGATAGGGATAAATCCTGAGCTAGTATACATGTCCTCCTGGCTTATCGGAGGCTTACTAGCAGGTCTTTCAGGAGGACTGCTATCAATGGTTATAACCGGATACCCTGCTGTAGGTATGACTACAATAGTTTCCTTCTTCGCCGGATCTATAGTTGGAGGCTTATACAGCATATTCGGAAGCTTACTTGGAGGCCTACTTATAGGTTTAAGTGAATATATGGGGATATATTTTCTATCAATGGCTTTCGGCGGGGAAATCTTAGCTTATAGACCGATAATACCGTTAATAATAATGGCTATAACCCTACTCATATATCCGAAGGGGCTGGCTGGAATTAGCTTATACAGGCTAAAAACACTTATTTGGAGGGGTGGAGGTAAATGATTGAGGTCCCCCCAATCGTACTTAACATACTTATAAACTTCGCTATAGGCTTAATAGTAACTATAAGCCTAAACTTGGAGGTAGGGTATGCAGGTATTCCACAGTTCGGTAGGGTTCTAGCTGTACTTACAGGCGCAATGGTGGCTGGAGCTATACCCGGCAGGATTCTAGCCTTAATCATGAATCAGCCAAGCGGGGCGGACTACGCATACCACCTAATAAACTATAGGCTTGTTGAGGAGATAAATAGGGTTTTAGCTTCCAACCCTATGCTTTCAATCAGTATATTCATAGCTACGCTGATACTTGCTGCCTGCATAGGTGGGCTTGTAGGATATGTAACTGCTTATCCAGCGATAAGGCTTAAGGAGGCATACCTCGGAATTACTTTACTAGCGTTTGGAGATGCTCTTCAAGTAGTTGCCTGGAACTATCAGCCAATAGTTGGAGCAACTCAAGGAGTACTTGTACCTGACCCTTTTAGATTTATTGGTGTTGGAGAGTTAAGATTCCTCACCGCTACACTAGTAATGCTTGGAATAGCATTAATGATATTTCTGTATGCTGAGAGAATTTCAAGATCACCGTTCGGTAGAGTGCTTAAAGCCATGAGGGATTCTGAAGTGGCTGCTAAAGTCTATGGTAAGGATATACCTAAGGTTAGGGCACAAGCATTAATTATAGGATCCTCACTAGCAGCGGTAGGAGGGGCATTATGGGCATTCTATAGCGGAAGCATGAAGGCAGTAGCTTATGGAAGGCTTGTATGGACGTTCTGGCCATGGGCATACATGATGCTTGGAGGAACAGGAAACAATCTCGGCGTACTTGTAGGTGTATTCATATTCTCAACAGTTAGGACATTGATATACTCATATAAAGGCATCTTAACATCAATCATACCGATAGATCCTAACTGGCTTGAATACATACTTGTAGGATTAACAATAGTTGTAATAGTAATGTTTAGACCGCAAGGAATAATGCCTGAAAAACCAGCATTAACACTACCTAAAAAGAAAATAGAGGAGATAGGAGGAGTAAAATCCAGTATAGAGAAATGATGCCGCGTGAAGCTTAAGATACAGCCTACTCAATACTTGAAGAAGAATCTTCCAACATTTCTATTTTAATCTGGTCTTAATTTTTATAGTGCTAGTAGTTATAATATATGAAATGGTTAATAGTTGGTAAGCTATTTAATAGTAGTGTTGCCTCATGGTAGCTACGTTCAGCAGCCTCGTAGTTGAGCTGGAAAACCTAAATATGGTCTTAGCAGTATTAATGGTTTTAGGGGAAAAGTTTAAAAGTTTTTAAACCCTAATTGTAGGGGATTGTATGGCTGTAAGTACTAAGCTAGCATCCATACTTATAGTAGTATTCCTACTTATAGGTATTGTAGCAGGCTATTTTGCTGGAAGCGCAGCAGCTCCACCTGCTAAAACAGTTACAGTACCTGCTGGAGCTACTACAGTAACAGTTACAACATCCATTACAACTACGAGAACAGTTGCAACACCTACTACGGTTACCGTTCCTGCTGTCGGTCTTCAAGGAGATATACTTATAGGAGCTTTACTCCCATTAACTGGGGCTTTATCGTCTTATGGGGAGAACGATAAGGTGGCTTTAGAACTTGCTGTAAGTGATGTTAATGAGTGGCTTACCTCTCTAGGTAAGCCATGGAGGATAAAGCTTATTGCTGAGGATACAGCTACAGATCCTAAGACGGCTTTAGATAAGGTTCAGGCTCTTCATGGACGTGGAGTTAAGATATTTATTGGACCTATGTCCAGCGCTGAGGTTAGTGAGATAAAAAGCTATGCTGATGCTAACGGCTTACTAATTATATCGCAATCATCAACCTCACCTGCACTCTCAATACCTAACGATTCAATACTTAGATTCTGCCCTATAGATGTTGCTCAGGGGGCAGCTATAGCTAAGATAGTGTGGAGTAGAGGGGTAAGATATCTGGTGCCTGTATGGAGGGGTGATACTTGGGGCGATGGTCTTAAGGAGTTTTCCGTTAAAGCTTTCGATAAGATTTTGAAGGCTTCAGGCCAGGCTGGAGGTATTGATCCTGGAATAAGGTATGATCCTGCAGCTAAAGAATTCTCTGCTGAAGCAGCTAAGCTAGCCAGTATTGTTGATGGTGCTGTTAAGAAGTATGGTAAGGATAAGGTTGGTGTTTTAGTTATAAGCTTTGAGGAGGTAGCTGCCATATTTGCTGCTTCTAAAGCATACCCAATACTTTCAGAGGTTAAGTGGCAGGGATCAGATGGAACAGCTGGAACAGCAGTATTGATTGAGGATAAATCTCTAGCTGAATTCTCAGTAAAGGTAAGCTTCTACAATACCATAGGCTCACCGGGTGTTTCACCCTATACTGATAGGGTTAAAAGCTATGTTTATGGAAAGCTTAAGAGGGAGCCTGAAGCCTACGCCTACTTCTCATATGATGCATTATGGGTTGTAGCTTTAGCGCTGGATTCTGTAGGTAAATATGATGGGGTAGCTGTTAGAAACGCTATACCTCAAATACTTAAGCATTATATGGGTGCTTCAGGATTCTTCAGTCTAGATGAAAACGGGGATAGAGCAACAGGAGACTACGACATACTTGCAATTAAGCTAGTAGCTGGAGAGTATAAGTGGGAGACAATAGGAGCATACAGATACGCTACAGATTCCGTTGAGTGGAAATAAACTAAAATAATTTTTTTGGTGGCTTTATGAGCTATGACGTATTGGAGACAAGAAATCTGGTTAAAAGATTTGGTGGGCTTACTGCTGTGGATAATGTGGATATTAGGGTTAAGAAGAATAGCTTAACGATGCTTATAGGACCTAACGGAGCAGGTAAAACAACACTTATCAATTTATGTACTGGTGTTTTAAAGCCTGATGATGGTAGAATACTTTTCGATGGTAAAGATATTACTGGCTGGCCCTCCCATAAAGTCTATAAAGCGGGATTTGTAAGAACCTTCCAGGTTCCTGAACCCTTCCTCTCACTTACAGTATTGGAGAATGTGCTTGTAGCTCTAGGTAATAGTGGGGAGAATCCGGTTAAGGCGCCTTTTAGAAGATTATGGATTAGGGAGGAGGAGGATAAAATAAGAAGAGCATTCGAGATTCTGGGTAAGGTTGGTCTTGACAGGTTCTGGAATATGGAGGCTTACAGGCTTGGTGCAGGCCAATTGAAAATGCTTGAGGTAAGTAGAGCACTAGCTACTGGAGCTAAACTTATAGCTTTAGATGAGCCTATAGGAGGAACAGATCCAGCATATGCAAGCGAAATATTCAAGTATATTAGGGATATTAAGGATTCATGGAATATTACATTTCTAGTTATTGAGCATAGAATAGATATTGCTCTCCCATTTGCTGACTACGTTTACGTAATGGATAGGGGGAAGGTTATCTGTGAGGGGCCGCCTAAGCTTGTTGAGAATGAGCCTAAAGTTATAGAGGTCTACATAGGTAGATAGTATGCTTCAGGTAGAGAATCTTAATTCAGGATATGGTAAGCTTAAAGTATTGTTCAACGTCAATTTTGAAGCTAGAGAGAAAGAGATAACTGTAATTGTAGGACCTAACGGAGCAGGTAAAACAACACTGCTTAACAGTATATGTAGTGTAGCAACAATTTACAGTGGTAAAATACTTTTTGAAGGTAAGGATATTACTGGCTTACCAATACATAGAATAGCTAGGCTAGGTATAGCTTACCTACCTCAAATGGGGAATATATTTACAAACCTGACCGTTGAGGAAAACCTAAGAATAGCGGGCTACATACTACCTAGGGATGAGGTTAAAGATAGAATCGATGAGGTTCTAGACATTTTTCCAAGGCTTAAGCCATTCATAAACAGGAAGGCTGGAACATTAAGCGGCGGTGAGAGAAGAATGCTTGCAATAAGCATAGCCCTCATGAGAAAACCTAAAATACTCCTACTGGATGAGATGACTACTGATTTAGCCCCTATACTTGTTAAGAAGGTTCTGGAGAAGATTGTTGAGTTGAGAGATAGTTTAGGATTAACAGTAGTACTTGTAGAGCAGCATGCTAAAAGAGCATTAGAAATGGGTGATAAAGCATACCTACTGGTAAGCGGAACAGTAAGGTTTGAAGGAGAACCTAAAAACCTACTGGAACATCCGGAGTTTTCAAAGCTGTATCTAGGCATAATAAAGTAGCAGCAGGCTACTCTAAACATCGTTCGGAATTAAGTCTACTTAACCGTAAACTTAGCATGTACACGTATATGGATCTGTAGGTATGCGAATCCAAGTAAAACTTACAGCTCCGTAAACCAGCTGCTAAAATTTATTTGAGATTAACCTATAGATTTTACAGGCGGGTATGGGTGAATGTTTTAGTAATAGATCCAAGAATAGCTGGAGTCTCAGGGGATATGATGCTTTCAGCACTAATAGATATAGCTGGAGGAGAGGAGGAGCTGTATCAGCTTGCAAACACTATAGAGGATACATTAAGCTATTGCAGCCTATTTAAAGTTGAGGTTGTTGATACTGTTAAGGGAGGGATTAGGGCGAAAATGGTGAGGATGAATATTAAGGAGGATACACGTAATGTAAGAGCTGTTGAGGTAAGGAGCTATATTGAGGAGATTGGAGGGGAGATTGGATTATCGAGTGAAGGTGTTAAGTATGCTTTAAACGTTATAGATGATCTTATAGAGGCGGAGGTGAAGATTCATGGATTAAACAGTAGAGAGAATGTAGTATTCCACGAGTTAGCATCATCAGACACCGTATTTGACATAGTTGGAGTATCATTAATGCTGGACTCCCTAAACTGCTTCAGCGGGAAGACTGAAGTATATACTACACCGCCATCCCTAGGTGGAGGCTACGTTAATGTGGGGCATGGATTCATTAATGCTCCAGCTCCAGCAACACTTGAAATACTTCGTAAGCATAGCTATAGATTCACATCCACACCAGCTGATTCAGAACTTACAACACCGACAGGCGCCGCATTATTGACGAATCTTACTGGTAAAATCGTGGATTACTATCCACCATTAAGAATAGAGAAGATAGGCTATGGAGCAGGTGTTAAGGACTTTAAAAACATTCCGAATGTTTTAAGAATAGTTAAGGGATACTGCTTAGATATTGTAGGTGATAAGGTTATTGTTCTTGAAACAAATATTGATGATTTGCAGGGTGAGGTTCTCGGATATCTTGTTGGGAAGCTGATTGATTTAGGAGCTCTAGATGTTTCAATAATTCCAGCTGTAGGTAAGAAGAATAGACCTTCACACATAGTTAAGGTTCTTGTAGAGCATAGTGAATACGATAAAGTACTTAAAGCATTAATGGATGAAACAGGAACTCTAGGTGTAAGAATATATGAGGTATATAGGGCTTTAGCTTTAAGAAGTGAAGAGACAAGAACTGTGGAAATAAACGGTAGAAAATACAGTGTTAAAGTTAAGATTTCCAGAACACCTGAAGGTAAACCTCTAAACATTAAGCCGGACTATAACGATATAAAAGCCATAGCTGAAGAGCTAAATACGCCATTAAGAAAGATAATGCAAGCTATCAACAATATCATATTAGAAGACTTAAACAGTGAAAACTACATTTAACCAAAACAACATTCCAAGATAGGTTTATACCTATTCCAGCTTCTCCAAAAGTCCTCCATAATAGAGGATTCCCCAACTTTTCAAAACAGGTTCATTATCCTAGTTGTGGAAGATATGAATCTTACAGCTTAACCCCTAATGAGGATACTGAACTTATTTAATAATGTATGATTTTAAGATACAGATTTATAGATGTATAATTTAATATATATTAGAGTGGTGGCTATTGGGGGGATAAAATTCTGTCCTAAATGCGGCTCTACAAATGTGTATTGGGCATCTGGTTTACCGCAGCTGTGGTCTGTATGGGAATGTAGGGATTGTGGGTATCGTGGATCACTCATTATTGAGGATGGTAAGCTAGCTGAGAAGATTAGGGGGAAGTATCTTAGGGAAAGGTGTAGTTTATAAGTATTGTTGAGGTTTAATATTATGGTTGTTAAAGCAGTCTTTTTTGATTTGGGGGATACAATTATTGTTGAGGAGGAGCAGGATAAGAGTTTATGGGAGGCTGATTTGAAGATGCTACCGTATGTTAATGAGGTTTTATCGGAGTTGAAGAGGAGAAACTACATTATTGGATTAATAACGAATACTGTAACATCGAGGGAGATTCATGTTAGAGCTGCTTTAAGAAGGCTGGGTATTGAGCATTACTTCGATGTAGTTATTACATCTGTTGATGTTGGTGTTGAAAAGCCTAATGAGGAAATATTTATTAATGCATTAAGAAGAGTGGATGTAGAGCCTTGGGAGGCAGTAATGGTTGGTAATAGAATATCTAAAGACATAGTTGGCGCAAACAGGGTTGGAATGATCTCGGTTTTAATTAGGTGGAGGAATAAGTACCGTGAGGAAGCCTTAACAGATTTGGAAAAGCCTAAGTATGAAATATCATCGTTAAGAGAGCTTATTGAAATCTTAAATAAGCTGGAGAAAAATTAGGCTATTACTGGTTCTACTAAATTAACTTCTAAACCTCGATAGGCGGCTCTGCTCCAGGCGCTATAAAGAATGCTACAGTAAGCCTTCTACTACCAGTATTGGTTACTGAATGTATTGTTCCGGAAGGAATGTATAGAACTAATCCAGCATTGATACGATACTCCTCCTATCCTTACCTACATGAACAGTTCCCTACCCTCCAAGACATAATATACTTCATCAGATTCCGGATATATATGTGGATTCAAACCTTCACCAGGGTTAAATACTCCAATAGAGAATAGGAGCTTACTTGAAATACCTGCAAAACTCTTTTAACAGGTCCTCCAAGCCTCTTCTCAATCTTAACAGTATCAACATCAACAACTCTAACACTCAATCCTAAACACCTAGTAAACATTTAGATTAATAAGCTTTATAGTAGTTATTGCTAAGCCGACGTGAAGCTTAGGATTAACCTACATTATAAGTTCATTAAGCTTATATATTTCTAAGTTAGTGTATAATGGTTTATATGGTATTTAAGGATATTAAAACAGTTTCATGTATTGGTGCTGGAACTATTGGGCATTCTTGGGCTTTGCTCTTCTCAAAAAGCGGATTTAACGTTAATCTCTACGATGTAAGTGATGATGTTTTAAAGAAAGCACTTCAAAACATAGAGTATGATCTTCAAACTTTAAGTGAGGCAGGAATTTTAGATAGGAGCAGCATCAAAGCCGTTATGGGTAGGATTAAGACATATACTGATTTAGCTGAATCCGTTAGGGAGGCTGACTATGTTCAGGAGTCGGCTCCCGAAAGCCTAAATCTTAAAAGAAGGCTTTTCACAGAGATTAGTAGAAGCTGCTCACCTAACACCATAATAGCAAGCAGCTCATCCACTCTACCAATAAGTAAAATTGCTGAGGGGGTGGAGAATCCTGGTAGATGTATAGTTGTGCATCCTATCAATCCTCCACACATCATACCTCTTGTTGAGCTTGTTCCAGGTCCGAAAACACTTAGTGAAGTTACTGAGAAAGCTTATAGTTTATGCTTGGAGATAGGTATGGTTCCAATTATCGTTAGGAGGGAGGTTCCAGGATACGTTGTTAATAGGCTTCAATTCTCTATTCTCCGTGAGGCTATCGATCTTGTACTTAGAGGTGTTGCATCTGTTGAGGATATTGATAAGGCTGTTAGCTATGGTTTAGGTCTTAGATGGGCTTTAATGGGTCCATTCCTAGTATTCCATTTAGCATCGGTTCCAGGAGGGTTAACAGCTACACTATCCAAGTATAGGGAGGCTTTCGAATATGTTTTTAGGGATTTAGCTGCATGGACTGAAATCCCTAATGAGGCTTTTAAAGCTTTACCTGAAGGATTGAAGAAGGAGGTCGGCGATACTGATCAATACGAAATCGTGAAGTGGAGGGATAGGAAAATTCTAGAAATCCTAAAGATTAAGAAATCTAATTCGTATACTGGCTAAGCTTTATATATCCTCCCATAATAGATACTTGGTGTTTAATTGAGGAGTGTTGAGGAGTATTTAAACGATATATTTAGGATGAAGCCGAACATATATATTGATGGCGACAAAACGTCTAGGAGTGACTATAGAATACGTCCTGGAATAAATGTAATATCTAAGACTTTTGAGGCTGCTTCAAACCCTGAATATAGGGGTTTAATCATAGCTAAATCCCACTTAACAGGTAGGGAGATAAATAGGTTTACACATGTTGCTCAAAGCCCTGAAGACCTTTTGTTAAAGCAGAAAATGATAAGGAAGCTATGCCACTTAACAGGTGGATGTATTCAGAGATGTATGGGATGCGATGCTATAAATGCTTTATCAGTTATTACATATCTAGCTGATAGGGAGTATGGTACCGACTACTATAGAAGATTTGTAGAGTACTTAAAGTATTTCCAGGATAGGGATTTAACAGCTGCATGTGCTCAAACAGATGTTAAGGGTGACCGTAGCAAGAGACCTTATGAGCAGCCTGATCCCGACATGTATGTTCACGTTGTTGAGGAGAGGAGCGGCGGGATCATAGTTCGTGGAGCTAAAAACTGTATTACGATAGCTGCGTATGCTGATGAGATCATTGTTGTACCGACGAGAGCTATGACTGATAAGGAGAAGCAATGGTCTATAGCGTTCGCCATACCGGCAGATACTGATGGTGTTAAGCTAATAACGAGAGCTACATCTATGAGGCCTAGGAGGGAGTTGAAGGCCCCCATAGCTGAGATAGGGGTTAGCGATTCGCTTATCGTATTTGACGATGTCTTCATCCCATGGGATAGAGTATTCCTATATGGGGAGAATAAATACGCTACGATGCTAGCCCACCTATTCGCATTGTATCATAGACATAGCTATACGGGATGTAAACCAGCTACAACAGATATAGTTATGGGGGCTGCAGCGCTAATATCTGAATATAATGGGGTTGGGGATGCATGGCATATTAGATCTAAACTAGCCGACCTTGCCAGTATAGCTGAGCTTATATATTCTGCTGGGGTAGCTTCAGCTATTGAGGGATGGAGGGCTCCTTCAGGAACATTCATACCGAACGAGATATATGCTAACGTAGGTAGGAGATATGCAGGTAAAAACTACTATCATGAGCTTGAAACACTGGCAGATATAGCTGGTGGAATACCTGCAACCCTCCCATACGAGGGGGATTACCTAAATCCGGAAACAAGGAAGTACATAGATAAATACATAAAGAGGAGGATTGATATACCTCCAGAAAAAGTTTATAGATGCTTAATGATGATTTCAGATATTTTATGCTCAGCCTACGGTGGAGCAGCGGCAGTAGCAGGTATACATGGTGGAGGATCACCGATAATGGAGGATATAGCAATATGGAGAAGCTACAGCTTTGAGGAGAAAAAGAAGATAGCTAAGTATCTAGCTGGAATAGTTGATTAATCCTTTTCAATTGTTAGCTGATTTTAAAGTAGCTATACCATCCACCCCTACTTCCTGGTTTAAGCCTTGGATCTCCGATATAGCCTGATAATACAAGCTTCATTAGGGTTATTGGAGGCTTATACTGGGGCTCTCTTAAAATACTGTATAGATACTCGCTTATATGGTAGACAGTATCTAAACCTATTAAATCCATTAGCTGGAATGGACCCATGGGATGATTGAATGCAAGCTTAGTCATCTCATCAATCTCCCTTATGCCGGCTATACCTGCCTCAAACATTCTTACTGCTTCGAGAAGGTATGCTGTAATGAATCTTGTAGTGTAGAATCCAGGTCCATCCCTAGCCTCTATAGGTGTTTTACCTAGCTTTCTCGAAAGCTCAACGATGAGGTTGAATGTTTCATCAGATGTTAATGCTCCTCTAACAACCTCGATTAGGGGCATTACTGGTGCTGGATTAAACCAATGCATACCGATAAATCTATCCCTACGCTTAACAGCAGATGCTAGATCAGTAATCATTATGCCTGAGGTGTTTGAGGCTAGAACTGTTCGTTCAGGGCATTTCTCATCAAGAATCCTAAATACCTTCTTCTTTAAATCCACGTTTTCAGGTACAGCCTCAATAACAACATCAACATCAAGGCATAGATCATCATAGCTTGTCGTTACCTTAATTCTAGACATAATATCGTTAACCTGATCTAATGTAATCCTCCCCTTCTCAACAAGCCTCATAAGCCCAAACGGTCCCTCCCTTATTAGCTTTAAAGCCCTCTCAAGAATATCCATATTGACGTCGAGGAGGTATACGTTAAATCCTGTACGAGCACATACTTGAGCAATACCGTGACCCATAACACCAGCACCGACAACACCTATCTTCCTAACATCCTCAACCCTCAAACAACCACCAAACACATACTAAACGGAAATATTTAAATCTAGCTATTAAAGCACGATATTGTAACCTGGGAAGCTAATAGAATATATTAGGTTCCAGGCGTACAGCTTAGCTTAACCCCAAATTCACGATATAATGCGGATTATGAAGGGTTAAGTAGCTATTAACATCTTAATAAGCTATGAAGCAATTCTTAATATGGGAAAGTATAAATACTTGTAGAGTTTACTAATCTATATGACTGAGAAGCTTTACTGGCTTAACCCCTACGAGAAGGAGTTTGATGCTAGAGTTGTATCAATATCTGGAAGAAACGTTGTTCTAGATAGAACATGTTTCTACCCTAGGGGTGGAGGACAGCCTGGAGATACTGGGGAGATAAATGGTGTTAGGGTTTTAGATACTGTTAAGGATGAGGATGAAAACATAATCCACATCCTCGAGAAGGATCCAAGCTTTAAGGTTGGAGATATAGTTCATGGAAGAATAGATTGGGAGAGGAGATATAGGATTATGCGTCTACATACTGCTATACATGTAATCAGCGCTGTACTTGTTAGAGAATTTGGAAACGTACTCTTCACAGGAAGCCAAATCTATGAGGATAGGGCGAGAATGGATTTTAACCTTGAGAAACTTGATGAATCAATAGCTAAACAAATTGAGGAGAAAACAAACGAGGTAATAAAGCTTAACCTACCAGTAACTGCAGAAATAATTAGTAGAGAGGAGGTTGAGAGGAGACCTGGCTTAAAGAGGCTTATGGATGTATCAAAATACGAGAAGTTCACAACATTCAGAATTGTAAAGATAGGAGATATAGATATGCAGCTAGATGGGGGAACACATGTAAAAAACACTTCAGAAATAGGGAGGGTAAAGATAGTTAAGAGGGAGAATAAGGGGAAAAACAATAGGAGAATAACAATAGTACTGGAGTAGCCAAGCTGAAATCCATAGCGTTATAGATAAAGCCCCGGTAAGTCTGGACACTGCTTATCAAGATATATCTTGCTAATCCTAACTTGAGCCTTTAGAAGCCTAATCATCTCACTCATAGAGCGGTAGGTAAGCGGGTTTAGCTCTCTAAGTCTTTCCTCACTAATTCCCTCAACCCTAACAGGTACTAATACCTTCCATCCCCAAATAGGATGAGGCTCATAATCCACAGCTCCTCTTACTGCCTAAAGGTAATAGAAACCCTAATCCATACTCATAGTTGTCCATAATGCTAAAGCTACGCTGAGGAGTCTTGTGCAGAATTTCTCGCTCATGATGTTAAATAAAGCTTAAGTTTACAAAGCCGTTACTAACTGGTAGTATTACTTAAAAGTAATTCAATAATATAGATTAAAATCTTAACTTCAGCTATGAAACTAAAAGTCCAGCATGAAATATGAGGTTTCTATTAACTAATTAAGATTAGAACATCTATACTTAAATATTCATTTACAAAATTTAAAATATGAGTTTTGGAGAGGTGGCTGTGGGAAGCATTGGGGAAATATGTAATGCTGTAATAGACTATAAGTATCTATTGAATAGAGGTTATAGCGTAAAATCCTCCATACAGATCGTAACTGCTAGGTATCAGCTTAATAAGCTACAGTATGCAGTACTGTACAGATGTATACATCCAGATTCTGAAGCCTACAGTATTAGAAGAAAGATTGTTGATGTGAAGGATGTTGAGGAGGCATACCTACTCATAGATGGATATAACGTGTTGATAACTGTAGATTCCGGAGTTATGGGGGAGCCTGTATTTATAGGTGATGATATGCTGCTTAGAGATATTAGGAAGTCCTATAGGAAGTTTAAGTATGATCATGAATCCCACAGTAAACTTATAGATTTAATTCTGAAATATGTCGTGAAGCTTAAGCCTAAATATGTATCCATAATTCTAGATGAGCAAATAAGCTATAGTGGAGAGTTAGCTTCAGCTTTTAGAGCTAAAATTAAGGAATATAATATTCTTGGAGATGCCTATACCGCTAAGAAAACAGATACCCTACTGTCGGGGGCTGTAGGGGATGCTGTAGTAGCATCCAGCGACATAGTGGTTGTTAGAAAAGCCTCCAGAATATTTGATTTAGCAAGATACATTATTGAGAAGGAGAAGCCGGAATCAATAATGGATATAGTTAATCAATGTCTTAAGCATACCACTAACCCCATCTAAACTTACTGAAAGCCGTCCTACGTTAACCTACATTGAATAATAAATACAATAATATTAATATGGGGGAAGTTAAATTACATATAACTATAATAATTCCCTACATCTTTATTTCCATATTGTTTCTAAGCTTCCGTATTAGAAGTATCTAGAAGCCTAAGGGCTCCCCAACTATGATTACATGTATATCTGCGAATGTTGGCTTATCCTCAATTATTGTTATTACGCTACATGCCTTTACTGGATATTTACATCCTTGGCATAGACCTGTTGTAGCGCATGGCGTCTTTAATCCTAGACGCTTACATGTTGTTGGTGTAGCAATATTTCTAATTCTCCATAAGGCTTCATCAATGTCCTTAACGATCTTATTTATCCCCAAGACTATTATTGTTTTTCTAGGTCCGAAAATCATTGCTGCAACCCTATTTCCGCCATGATCAACATTAACCAAAACCCCATCAAGAGTTAAAGCATTAGTACTACATAGGAAAACATCTGAAACTACTTCCTGCCTCCTAATTTGGAAGCTTTCCTCCCTTGATATGTTTTCAATCCAGTGATGAACCACCTTATTCCCCCTCTTCACTAAAGCTTCTAAAACCCCAATTTCACGAATAGTTACTGAGCCTCCTACACCAACAGTAGCATCAGGCGGAATTAGGTCTAAAACCATTTTTAAAGCTTCATCCCTAGACTTGGCGAAGTATGCTTTAAAACCATTACCCTCCAGAGCTTTAATAACTCTATCAATAACCTGTAAGCTATGCCATTTCCTAATATCCTCAAAGTTAAAGCTCTGCCAGTTTCTAATATTTTCAAGCATGGAGGGGGAGAGAGGAATAATATATAAATATTTCTACGAAACATTGACAGAAGCCTAAGCCCTATGAATATAAAGTATGTTAACATGAGTTAAAGAACCTGAAATAGAAGATAAGGTTTTAGAAGCTTTAGGAAATCTTGAAATTAAGAATAAGCGTTTAATAGAGTGGGATTCATAAAGCATTGAAAGATAGCCGCAGAGACGAAATTGCTTATTGTGAAGCTTGTCTAAATGAGTTTAAAAGAAGGTATGAGTTGATTTTGAATAGATTAGATAGGCTTTATGATGATAAACTTAATAGAAAGATGTCGGAAGAATTCTACGAAAGAAAGCTTAGGCAGTATTCAAAGGAGAAGAGGAAATAGAATCTGTAATTAAAAGGCATGAAAAAGCCAATTGAAGTATTATGAGCTTGGATTAAACCTTTATAAATTATCTCAAAGAGCAAGGGAGATTTATTTAGAAGCCAAACTTGAAGAAAAAAAAAAGGCAATTAATAAAGCTTATTTTCAAAGAGCTTTCCTTAAACGGAAACAACCTCACTTTTACCTACACAAAGCCTTTTGAATTCCTATTAAAAGCAGTTAAAGAAACTAACAGTTTGAAAATCAAGATCTCTCCTCAAATTTCATCTGAAAAATTCGAACCGGCAAAAAAGGACTTAGAAACAGAGGATTTTATTCCTATTTGTTCTGTTTAGCGGAGAGCATGGGACGATTTTAGAACTTTAAAATGGGTAGAAGAAATTGAGTGCCCTGAATTGATTATAAAACAAGTTAAACAATTATTGCAAGCCACAACTAAAGTTAGGGTTTTCAAGGGGGTGGAGATGGGTTTTAGAAAGGTTTTCATCTCTTAAAAGGAAAATATCCTTTTTTGAATTCTTCGGCCTCTACAACCTAACTTCACCCTTAAAATAAACCTTTCACAATTAATTTTGGTATAGTGTTCATAATGTTTTGGAATCATGAACAATATCCCAACAATTGACTTAAATTTGAATTGGAAGTGAAAACATTATTATAAATTAGTCTACCTCTAGACTCGAAAACTAAAAACATTCCCTATTTTTTTATTTAGCATGAACAAATAGTTTTGTTAGATGATGCTTAATGTGCTAACCATAATTTTATGGAGAATGCAGTAATGTTATAGATGCAGCATCTACAGTCTCTACAGCATCCACGACAACCCTTGATGTGGCCACATCTTATCTGAAGAATTTATCTGTAGAAACTATCTTTCGGAAGAATGTCTTGCTATTGATTCATGAAGCTTTTCTTACATGGAAAAGTCATCAGTAAGAATGCTAGTAAACGTTATGCCATCCTATGGATGTAGCCGTATCTTGTAAGGGATGGATATTGTTAGCCCACCCTCTTCTTCAAGGCTATTAAGGAAATTACCAAGACTATGACCGCTATAATTATAGCTGCCATAAACAGCATCATAAATAGAGTCATTTTAAAGGCTTGAGGTGTGGTTGTGGTCACAGTCTCCATGACAGACGTGAAATATACCATATCGTGTGAGATCTGGTCTCCTGAACGAGCCTTAAATTCCACACTCCACTCTCCAACAGGTTCTCTAGCATTATATGTTCCAATAATATATGTTCCAGCAGGCAGAGGAGGGTAACACTCCTTATCCGCGATTATTACTTCTCTTCCATCAGGCATGGTGATTATTACCTTTAGGTTATTTACAGCTATGTTTATAGAGCAGTAGAGGATAATACTCTCTCCAATGAAGTACCGTCCACCATTAGGGTTACCAATACCCCGGCCACCTTTATTAGTCCAAACATCTACCTCTAATAATTGCTGAACCTGAACCCTTACCTCTACCGAGCCATCATCAATAGAGATATCAGTTATATCATTGAATTTTTCATCAGCTAATCCAATTCCTACAAGCTCTATAGTATATGTGCCTATATTAGCTTCAGGCTTGGCTTTAAACCGTATCTCTGCGAAAACGCCTGGCTGAGTTGGAGGCTCCGTTCGACCAATCCTAGCTATAGCAAAACGTAGGGAGCCGTTAACATTATCGATCTTCTTCACTCCTACGAGAGGTGAAGGTCCCAGTATATCGCCTGAACCTATATCAATACATTCAAGTACATCAGGGTTAAAAATGACGTTTACCTCTCCAGCACTTATACCTTTACCTCCCGGATCGGCACAGATCTTAACTGTAAACTCTTGTCCTGGCTTCACTTCAAGAGATGGAGGGCTGAAGTATACCTTAACCTCATCACATAGGGCAGTCGGAATATTAGCGATTATTAATATTATAATTATGAGTATTATGATCCTCTTCATTACTTACCACTCATTCTATAATTCGCTGCCAGTATGGCTAGGTCTTTATAATCTATTTTGCCGTCTCTATTTAGATCAGCGTTTACGTTGAAGCCAGGTTCGCCTTCGCTTTTACCATAGGCGGCAGCCAGTATAGCTAAGTCCTTGTAGTCGATAACGTCATCAAGGTTTATATCGCCGAAAGGCCATATGGCTCCGTAATCTTTGCCCCTGTTAACGGCCAGCTCATCGTACACAAACACTAATTTAAAAAGCCCGGTATTGCTTTTATGCCAATCTGTAAACGCTTTATAATCATCTCCGTACCCTCTATTAAAACCTGGGTCCCAAACCTGCCATTTCCCTCCATAAAATGCTTCTACCCATGCATGTGCCCAAAGAGGGAGCCCTTTTCCAGTAATCACTCTTGCCGGTATACCTGCAGCTCTTGCCAGCGCTACTAAGAACGATGAGAAACCATCGCAATCGGCATCCGGCCAATCAGGAGTTAGCTTTCCCATTTCCAACATGATTTCGCGAACATAATCTATAATGTCTAGCGGTGGCTCTTCTCCTTTCCTTTTATCTAAATGTCTATAGATCCACTCTTGAAACTCGCGCATAGCGCCTTCTTCACTCTTAAGATCGGGCCATTTTTTCCCAGAAATGGATGCTATGGTAAGCATTAACTCTTACGCGCGCGTAAGGCTGGAGCGTTTTCAGTACTGCTTGAGCTTACAACAGTGGAGGTAGCTAAAATCATCACTGAGAAGTTAACAATTCCAACAATAGGTATAGGTGCAGGTCCATACTGCGATGGACAAGTTCTCGTAGTAACAGATATACTAGGTCTAACTATGTGGACACCTACACCTAAATTCGCTAAGCAATACGTTAATTTAAGCCAAATCATATTGAATGCGTTAAAGAACTATGTAAACGACGTTCGAGAGCTAAAATTCCCAACGGAGGAGCATAGCTACCACATGGAGAAAGGGGAGTTTGAAAAACTGGTTTCCTCAGGAGTACGTTAAGTACGTCATGCAAAGCGAGGAATTAAGACTTACTCTCAATTCTGAAGTTTGTAAATTCATCCTACAGTAGAATAGGAAGATTTAACATGATTCTTAATTCATGACGCGTAAAAGTTTATAAATTGTTAGACAGCCCTCTAAATCATTACGGATTTTAGCTTATAAAATTAAGTGTTTAACCACTTCTACTATGGCTTTACAAATTCCCCTACTTCTAAGCATTAATTTAGAACTGTTATACCTATTTCCTTCCTTTATATGTAGTGATTAAGGAGCTCTGCTTTATCTCTTAAAATAGTTTAAACATTAGATTTATATAGTGGCTCATTTTTAGTTGCTAAATGAGTGAATCGAGGAAAATTCTTTTTGGTAGAGAGTTCTTAGAGGTTGTAGATAATATCCCTACTATAGAGGAGGTATTTAAAATTCATAGGGTGGATTTAAGAAGCCTATTTTTTAAGATTCTAGGGCCAAGTATTATTGCTCTTGGTGTTGCTATAGGTGGTGGTGAATGGCTTCTTGGACCTGCAAGTGCTGTTAAGTATGGTATGGGTGTTTTCTGGATAGTTCTAGTTTCTGCCTTACTGCAGACAGTATATAATATAAGCCTTACGAGGATAATAATGTTTACAGGAGAAACCCCTATAGTTTATCTTAGAAGAGTTCCTCCAGGCTCCCGGTTCTGGATGGTTTTTACTCCAGTTGTAATCATAGCGTGGGGTGCATGGGGGCTAGCTGGAATTGCAGGGTCCTGTGGTACAGCGTTAGGATCCATAATTCTAGGTAGGCTACCAACAGCTCAAGAAGCTGGATTAGTTAGATCATTAACAATAGTAATAATACTACTATGTATGTTTATTGTTACTGTTGGGGCTAAGATAGAGAGAACTTTAGAAGTTGCTAACTGGTTCTTCGCTCCATTTATAATATTTACTCTCCTATTTATTATTGCGCCATTTACAGTAAAGCCAAACATACTTCTTGAGGCCTTAGCTGGAACCTTCAAATTCGGATACATACCTCCAGGAGCTGACATGAGTCTTCTAACTGCATGGTGGGCTTATACTGCTTTAGCTGCTGGTTTAAACTTCATGTTTATGAATTGGTATAGAGATAAAGGATATGGGATGAGTGCCCTAGTAGGCTATATACCTGCAATAATTGGAGGTAGGAAAATACCTGTTTCACCGATTGGTAAAACCTTTATTCTAAACATTGATAATATCTCTACATTCAAGAAGTGGATGAGAATTCTACAGTATGATCAATGGCTTATATTCTTTACTGGAGCTATGTTAGGTATGTATCTACCAGCTCTTATAGCTGGCTCCCTCCTACCCGGAGGTCAAGATCTTCCAGCATGGGGGGTTGCAGCCCATATTGCAAACGAGTATGCTAGAATAGTAGGTTTATGGGGATACTATCTAGTTGGCTTAATTGGCTTCATAATTCTATTTAGCTCAGCTCTTGGAGCATATGTTGATGCAGTACCGAGAAACCTAACAGATATTCTTTGGAGTTCGGAAGCTATTAGGAGATGGACTGGAAACGATATTAGGAAGGTATACTACACGATTTTAATAGCGTACATAGCATTCAGTATATGGGCTCTATATCAGACACAACCATTAATTCTTGTAACAATAGCTGCTAACATCGCTAACTTTATAGGCTTATTCGTAATACCTGCAATAATATACTTGAACATGAAGCTTCCAAAACAAATAGGGCCGGAAGCATGGGAATACATAGCTCTAGCAGTATTTCTCCTACTTTCAGCCTTCTTCTTCATAAACACAATCCTAAACCTGGTAGGAATAAAAATACTGTAGTTATTATCTAAGTCTAGAGCTGAAATATTTGATTTAGAGCATGATTAATGTAAGCTGAATCAGTTAGGCTATAGCCTCCGTATTCTAAACTTTCCCTTCGTAAAATCAACTTTGAGTATAAGGTGCTGTAATGATTCATGGTCCTCAACCTTACACTCCAAATCTAACCTGCTTAATCGATGATTTGTTTCTAATAGTTTTGCTAATGACTTCATAAACCCGCGTAAAGATGTGGAGGTTGGGAGAATATTACGTATGCCGGAGGATGTTATGAGGCGGATTCAAGAAAGCGTTGAAATTCTAATCGAGCGGAGGATAATTTCATGCTGAGCGGCCGCTCATGAAGGCTAGGAAAACCATTAAGGCTAAAATCCTCGAGCTTCTCAAAGACAAGGAAGAGCTTCTCAAAAGGGATATGAGGATTTTCAGCATTACCTACGTGGAAATAAGACAGTTCAACTTTATTCTGCTACTAAACAGCAAGCTGAAAAGTTTCTCAGAAATGTGGAAGGAAGAATAGATAAAAGTAGGGAGTATCCATTAATTTTAAGGAAAGATGTAATTAAACTAGTAAAACAAACACAAAGCTAACACAATACTGGTTTAGAATACCCGTATTTGGAAGAGGGGGAGGGATTTGGGTTCCAATAAAGCCACATGAAGAAATAGAGCCTTCAGAATGGAATATAAGAGAATCTAAAGTTATTCGAAGGAGAAGGAATGGTATATTCATATAACTGTTAAGAAAGACATTGAAGAGCCGAAAATAAATCCTAACAAAATCATAGTAATAGACATAGGAGATAAGAACATAGCTACTAAAGTTGAGCTTAACAATGGGAAAATTGGTGGAGTAAAGTTCTACAGTAAGGAAGTAAGGGGAATAAGAAGACATTATGATTGGTTAAGGAGAAGACTTGGAGAAAAAAAGCTTCTTAGGGAAATAAAGAGAATTAGCTCAAAGGAGAGAAGAAAAATTAACGATATTCTACATAAAATATCTAGGGAAATTGTTGATAGAACAAAAGAAATTGGAGCTACAATAGTTATAGGAGACTTAAAGGGAATAAGAGAAGATAATGGTAGAAATGAAAGTAAGGTTCTTAACCGAATAGTTAATAGAATGCCATACCGCAAACTAATGAATATTGAATATAAAGCAATGCTTGATAGCGTTCCTATAGTAAAAGTTAAGGAATACTATACCTCCAAGATTTGTCATAAATGTAATAACTTAGGAGAAAGGAAAAACTCAAGGATTATTTATTTACAACAACTGTAATCTACAGTATAATGCCGACTTAAATGCAGCAATAAACATAGGCAGAGTTATCCTAAGCTCCGACTTTAGTCGTGGAAAGTGTCAAAGAACAAGTGCAACAGCAATTAAGCTAGAAACAAGGTAATAGATAAATGAGGTATGCTTTAAATCTATTAGGAGGTAAGGTCACGATAGCTGAAAATGTGTAACTTATACTTATCTTCAAGATCTCTTTTTGCTGAGTGGATAAGTGAGTCTTCAGTTACAAGAGAGTCTTCAAGATCTACTGCGGTAGCAATAATTACGCAGTCGATATAATCGTTGATGAAGCTACGTAGCTCATGAGCTACCTCAATTACGCCACGCCGCGTAAAGGATATAACTTCGAAGCTTTTCTTTAAGGTATTGATAGCCCTAACAACTTTACTTGGAGGAAGCCTGAGTTTTGCAGCTTTTGCCTGTATTTCAAACAAGGATATAGAGCTTAACCTAATATCTTTAAGTTTAAGCTGTATACGTCCAGACACTATAGCTGAAAACAGGTCTTCCCTAATTCTTATCCCAAGTAGTGGAAGTAAGTATGTTGTATCGAGAATCAACGTTCTTCAAACCTCCTACTAAGCTTCCTCCGGAAATTTTCAAATTCCTCCTGACTGATCTCTAAAGTCTTCTCGGAGGAGAGGAGGTGAAGAAGCTCTTCGTAGCGTTTCCCTCTTAATATCTCATTTAAAACCTTGGAGAGAGCTCTCGCTGTCCCGTAACGCTTAATACTTTCCCGTACTAGCATTTCGTAAACGTCTTCTTCAAGAATTATGGTTGTACGTCTAGGCATACATATGTTTAGAAATCCAGAAATTTAAATCTTGTGTTAAATTTCAGGACACATCCTCCTCATACATATATTAGAGTAGGTGGAGAATTGGTTGGTATGTTATAATTGCATGTCAGAAACTAATGTTGTTTAATACTTTATTTATGCTTGTTTTACTTTCTCCTTTGATTCACCAACTTCACAGCATAAAACCAGGCCGCCTATTAAGGGCTTCGCAAATCTTGAAAGTTAAAATTCTGCTTAAAGAAGTTTTCAAGATATTTAGCGGGAGAAGCATGCTCTAGTAGGGTATGTGATGAAGCTAGTATACAGGCTTTTAGCTAGCATGGTGGGCATAAACATATTCATAATGTAAATCCTACATTATAAATTCTCTAGCTCTCTCAAGAAGTTTTACAGCTTCTTCCCATCTTTCTTTAAACGTCTTGTCGTCGAGATGTGCTTCATAGAAGTATTCATGAAAGACCTGTGTCTTATCTAGTAGGCTTCTAAATAAAGCTTTATATTTTTCCTCAACGTTATTTGTTATGAATCTTTCTAATCTTCCTCTACTCCAATACAATATGGGAATACCTTTAATTGCTGCATAGAGCTTTATTAATGCTGTTGCAGCTCCCCATAGCTTCTCGCCTGCTTGTTTAGTATCGCCCTTTTCTTTAAGCTCTTTAGCATTTTTGAAGTGTTCTTCATGAATTTCTCTATATTTCCTAACTCTTTCAGAAGGACCCATATTTATATTTATTAACTCGTCGATAACAGTGTCTCTATCCCATCCTGTTGCTTCTACTAATTCATTTATCCATAACTCATCTTTTTCAGTAAGCTTCTCACCTAGACTTAGCTTTCCTGCGATTTTCATGACTTCCGGCCATTCACTAGCTAATTCACATAAAACCTGGAGTGTATAAGCATTACCTTCCTCAAGCCTCCCCACACCTCCCTTGGATTTAATCCTCTCCATTATGCCATCCATCTCTAATACCTTTAGCTTCTGAATGTTTATTGCTGATGCTTTTGAAGGAAACTCATATGTACAAGCCGCATTCATATAATACTCAATCATAGCTCACCCCACTTTTAATAGGCTTCCATGAAATTTTCCAAACCCAAGAGACCCAATATATGGGCTCATTATGGGGGGTTCTATATTTCATGTTTCGCGCCACCATCACCGCATCACCAACCACACGTACTACATACTTACCCTTAGATGTATCTACAACCTCCTCCATCATTGCAGGTTTCTGCTCCTTTACTTCAAGAATTTCCCAACCATCAGAAGGCGGTTCCGGAGGCGCAATAGGCTTATCGGCCACAGCCTTCTTAAGATCTTCGGGCACAATATAGGTTGAGATGCCGCCCATAGTTTTTACATCGAAATTAATACCACCAAACGGAGAAAAACCCATTTCCTTAATATCGACAATGGATATTTTAAGCTTGAGAACAGTACCATCAGATACTGTGATAAAACCTAATCCAGGGCTAGACATGCTTCACACCCATTATACTAACCTTAACCCCAAAATATAAACATTAATCCACGTAACTTTTAATTTGGATTTTATTTTTGATCCAGCTTTGTGGCTTAATTTCGAAATTCGCAAATCTATCCATGCAATAGAACGGAAAACCTTAACATTTACTCCCTAACTCATACCAAATTAAAATAGAAAGTACGATCATCGAAGAATTAA
>Ga0080004_1102006_pt1 | contig 28339 bp, 30 predicted proteins | sample WasSprMetagenome_FD_69207 | JGI IMG/M metagenome (GOLD analysis project Ga0080004, IMG submission 69207) | Sulfidic aquatic microbial communities from Washburn Spring, Yellowstone National Park, USA - WS (SPADES assembly) (version 2) | ecosystem: Environmental > Aquatic > Thermal springs > Hot... | reverse complement strand
GATCAAAAGATCATAATCTCTAGATGATAATGATCCTGATTCATGTGTTCATCGGATCCTCCCGAATGATCTATGGTTGATCTAGATCAAAAATTTTTGAAGCTAATAAACTTTACGGATATCAGTTTTCAGCGATCATGATCAATAATATTTATAAGTTTCCTAAGATAATATTATTTGAGCCGTTGATCTGTTATAGACGATTCTCGGCGATGACTAGAGAACCGATATGGTTAAAAAGGATCCAAAAAAGAAAAAATATAAGGATAGATTCTATATGATAGATCGGAAGATCTTTTATAGAATTGAAAGTTTAAATATGCAGACTGTGATAAACATTGAAATAGTAATAAGAAGGTCTTTTATAGAATTGAAAGCTAAGAAGTAATTGCATGGGAAGATCCTCTTCCTCTAGATTTAGAAGATCTTTTATAGAATTGAAAGTCGCCGAGATTTACAGGATATTCATATGTTTTTTCAACTCGAAGATCTTTTATAGAATTGAAAGGAGAAGACGACTTCACTACCCAAGGAGGTTGTTGATAGGCTTGAAGATCTTTTATAGAATTGAAAGGACAGAGACTCTATAAGCGATATCAGACCAAGCTTAAGCAGATGAAGATCCTTTATAGAATTGAAAGCCTGGAAGCTCGTTCCATCTCTCGAGAGATATTGGAATAGAAGATCTATTATAGAATTGAAAGTTATTTATATTTTTTCTAGACCCTTATATACATGAGGTATATGAAGATCTATTATAGAATTGAAAGGATAGAGAGAAGCTTGGGAGATATTCTTAGCAGAATTATAGCATCATTACCACATAATCCGAAAATCTTAATTTCGACAGGATTTTATGTAATGAACACACGTAAAGGTCGTAAAGGTAAATTATTAGGATATACATTAATAGGAATTGGTGTCGCTGTCCTTGGATTATTTATATTATATGGAATACATGGATTGCTATCTCCAAATAATGAAAATATAAATTATATAGGATCTTCTGATGGATATCAAGCATTTATACCACATGATACAATAAATTATGATGGACATACAGATCCTAAAGGTGATCTAATATTAGATAATGGAAGTGTAATACATAATATAATATGGCATGGTAAATACTCAGATACAATAATCGAGAACCATAATTATATAGTTAAATTAAATAATGATTTTGTTGGAAAAATCGATCCAGTAAATAATCAACGTTATGTACCTCTGCATGATTTCTATGTAATTAAAGGACAAGTACCAATTAAACAGATAACAATAGATGGACAAACATATTATGTAATAGATGCTAATAAAATAAATGAAGCAAATATTGCTGGATTTTATACATACCGAGGATGGGTGAATAATTTTGTAGCAGCAATAAATACACCTGGAACATATGCAGCAGAACTACCAGGAAACTCACCAGTATTTAAATGGACAAACACAACAGGAACAGTAGCATATCAAACAATGGTATATGGACAATATGGACCTTTTCCTGGAGGGGCTGTACTAGTACAACCCAACGGAACTATAATTCCATATGGAGTAAATACTAAAATTCCTGCAGGTATATACTTATCGAATTTTTATGCCCCTCACCAAGTATACAACCCTTCCAGCTAATTTTTTTAACAATATTTTTAAGGTACACTTATAACATAGGGCCCTCCATATGTTACTATAATCCAATTTAGATACATAAAACCAGGACTATCTCCAGAACCTGCTGAAACAGAAGATCTATTATAGAATTGAAAGTTTAAACTGTCTGTGATTTTTACTAAAGCGTCTTCATCTCCCGAAGATCTCTTATAGAATTGAAAGATGTTGATTTTCTTCTAGATAACCAAATCTTTTTTCGGGAAGATCTCTTATAGAATTGAAAGTCGTAGAACTTTATGCAAGGAGCTGTAACTTTCTTAAATCCTGAAGATCTATTATAGAATTGGATGTTGTTTATACGAGTGTCGCTAGGTTATTAATGATCGGCTGTTAAATTGAAATCTCTTGATATATATGGGGTGCAACTTTTTCATTAATTTATTTTCTTCTTCGCTGAATCTTCTCATTACGATATTTTTGTATTTTTTCTCTAATACTCTTATGATTACGTTCATGACTTCTCTCACGTCTATGTCTTTGAATGATGATAGATTTGCTGGATTGTATTTTGCCGGCGTCACCTCTCCTTTTAACACACGATCTATTCTAGGCTTGACAAGTTTTTTCAGAAGCTCTATATCTGAAGAAACCAACAGTGTCGAGTGATAGAAATAGCCTCCTCTTCTTATTGCGGCTGCCGTCCCAGATATCTTGTGTCCATTTATTATCACATCACTCATGTTCTCCACATAAGCTTCTAGGCCTATCTCTCTCAGGACTTCTATAATGAACTCTGTCGCTTCTCTAAATATTTTCTCGAGGTCGGGAGTCGAGTTTTTCTTATAAGGTTTTGCAAATGATATATTTATATTCCCAAGATCATGATATACAGCTCCTCCACCAGTGAATCTTCTTATAAGAGGTATCTTCATTAAAAAAATGTTTTCACAATATACTTCTTCACACCATTCTAAAGATCTTCCTATTACAACCGATCTTGGGTTGAGCCATATTCTCACAACAGGCTTCATATAAATGTTTCTCACATGTTCAAACAATGCCTCTTCATAAACTATGTTAATCAAAGGATCATGACTATAATCAATAACAAGATCTATCTCATCAAACTTCTCCATAGAGATCCTCGCCATAAAAGATCCATTTCTCAGAAGAATATTTTATATCAAAAAGCTTTTTAGCTAAAACAATCTCATCAAGATCAAAACCTCCTATAAAAACATGATCATATTTTAAAACTTTTTCAAAAGATCTTATTAAATTATCAATAAGATCCTGTAGAGAAAGATCTTTGATAAAATCTGATAGACCAGCGATCTTCTCAAAAACATCTCTCTTATCATCATCAGAGACTTTTAAAACACTGAGAAAATCCTCAGGATCATACTTTAACAATATAGTCCCATGCTGAAGAAGAGAGCCCCAATCTCTTCTCTGAGCACTCCCAGATATTTTTCTTCCTCTAATCATCACATCACTAGAGCCAGGATTGATATAACAGAAGCCTGCTGAAGAAATATTAGAGATCTCGGGCAGGCCTCTTACAGACGCTGAGTATGTCTCATCATATGAAGAGCCTCCTTCATTCTTTAGAAGAATATTGATCGTGTGGGCAATAGCTTCAGCAATTTTTGCGGCAGAAGATGAGACATCCAACTTATACAATGGATCGTCTTTTGATAAAACAATGCTATAAGTCAACTCTTTATCCTGTGGATGAAGAAGTGCTGCACCACCAGTAGGTCTTCTAACAAGAACATAACCTCTTCTACGTATCTCATCTAGATAGACTGTATCTTCAACTCTCTGTCTTCTACCAATAGACACTCCGCTGGGAAGCCACATATATACTCTAAGAGTATCAAAACTTTTTCTCTCTCTAGCTCTGGCCAAAGCCTCGTCTAAAGCCATGTTCATCCTAGGATCTCTAGCTCCATCAATTATGACTCTCAAAACTCTTCTACTCTCTGACACGCCTCACAGCCTCATAAGCCTCTTTAGCTTTATAACTTGTTCTCGCAAGAGGATGAGATATGACATAGGAGAAGCCAAGCTCATAACCGATCCTCTCAAGAGCCTTAAACTCTTCAATAGAATAATATTTGACAACAGGGATCTGCTGAGAGCTAGGTCTCATATACTGTGAGATCACCAGAATATCCACGCCAACTCTCCTAAGATCTTTCATAGCCTCAATGATCTCATCAAACTCTTCGCCGAAGCCTATTAGAATAGATGACTTCGTAATAATATTGTTATTAAATCTTTTCACAGTCTCAAGAACTTTAAGACTTTGTTCATAACCAGCTCTTCGATCTCTAACTAGAGGAGTTAATCTTCTGACAGTCTCAATATTATGTGCAATAACATCTGGAGATGCATCAACAATCATTTTCAAAAGATCTTCTCTGCCCATAAAGTCAGGGATCAAAACTTCAACTTTTATAGAAGGATCATAGCTTTTTAAAAGTCTAATAGTCTTGACATATTGTGATGCTCCTCCATCAGAAAGATCATCTCTATCAACTGATGTTATAGTCACATAATCAAGTCCTAATCTTTTCACAGCCTCAAGAATTTTATAAGGCTCATAAGGATCTGGCGGAAGAGGAGATCCTTTCTTGACATAACAGAATCTGCATCCTCTAGTACATATATCCCCAAGGATCATGAAGGTGGCAGTCTTAGAACTCCAACAATCATGAATATTAGGACATAAAGCGTCTTCACATACAGTTGCTATCCCAAGACTTCTCACAACTTCTGAAACAGTCTTATAGTAATCTCCTAATCTAACTCTGATTCTTATCTTGCCACTCATATCAATCATCTGATGTCTCAATGATCATGACAGAGTCTCCTGGTCTCACATTGTCTCCAGGCTTGACAAGAATCTTTTTTATCACTCCATTATGCTCAGACTCTATGACTAGAACAGCTTTCTCAATCTCGATCTCAAAAAGCTGGTCGCCGCTGGACACTTTATCTCCTTCAGAAACATATATATTAATGATCTTTCCTCTCCAATCTCCTCTTCTAGGCCACAGATCTTTTGGCACAACAATCTCTCTAATCATGATCTCTTCCTCACAAATTTTTCAATATAAATTAGATGATAGACTAATATAATTCATGATGATTAATATGAGACACAGTCTTAAACCTAGGAAGCCAGGTTCTAAACCAAAGATCCTTTTGATCGCTCCCTCAAGTTATCCTATCTATCCAGAGATGAGCATCATGAGAGGAGTAGAATATTTGAGAAACCTAGGATTCGAGATAGTATATGGAGAAAGCATCAAATACGCAATGAGAAGATGGTATCTCTCAGCACCAGATGATGTTAGAGCAAAAGATATCAACCAGGGGTTTTCCAGAGATGATATTGATGTGATATGGTGTGTCAGAGGAGGTGCTGGAGCAATGAGAATAATAGATCAGCTGGATTACGATCTGATCAAAGAGAATCCAAAGCCTATAATAGGCTACAGCGATATAACAGTGATTCAAAACGCTATATACTCTAAAACAGGTCTCGCATCAATACATGGAGGAATGATAGCTGTTACACCAAAGACTGGAGACGAGATCGGGTTAAAAAGATATAGAAACAACATAGATCTTGTGATAAAACTTTTGAAAGGAGAAACCCTCGAGCTCAGACCTACAGAAGAGACTCCATTCCCAAAAATTATAAACCCTGGAAAGGCTTCGGGAGAAGTTGTCGGCGGAAACCTTATATTATACACACTACTTCAGGCTACACCATATAAAGTTGATACAACAGACAAAATAATATTTCTAGAAGATATAAGAGAAGACGCCTGGAGAATAGATAATTATCTAACTACATTAGGATTAGCAGGACATCTCACAAAAGCATCAGGAGTGTTATTAGGAGAGTTTCCAGAGCCGGAGGCCAGATATCCAGTCCCAAGTATCGAAGAGGTTATAATAGATAGAATAAAGAAGTTCAGCAACAAACCATCATTTATAAACTTCCCATGTTGTCATGGAGGAGATGAACATGGTCATCATGTTTATCCGCTTCCAATAGGATCTCATGTCACAATAGATGCAGATGAAGGCGTGGTCTATATAGATGAGCCTGTTGTAGAATGAGGGCCTTATAATGAGTTTAATAAAAAAGTTTTTCAGCGACAAAAAGAACATCAATATATTAGCATTTATGATTTTAATAGCCTCATCAATAACATTTCTAGCCCTATCAGTCTCATACATGTTGATCGATAAGCCTATAGTGTCTCTATTATCATTTGTTATAGGAATAATACTTCTTAGCAGCGCATTAGGTATACAAAGATCTTTTTCATGTGAATGATGATAATAAATATTTTTCAAAAGAAACTTTCTTAGGAGAACAATGATTATTCTAGGAATAGAGTCTACTGCACACACATTCGGCGTAGGAATAGTGTCAGATGATGAGAAGAGATTTATATTAGCTGATAAAAGAGCTGTATACACACCAACCTCTGGAGGAATACATCCCAGAGAATCCTCTAGATATCTAGCTTCAAAAGCCTCTGAGGTTATTAAAGAAGCTTTTGAAGAAGCCTCTGTAACAATGAGAGATGTTGATGCAATAGCATTCTCAATGGGCCCCGGGCTGGGTCCTGTGTTGAGAGTTGGAGCATCAATCGCTCGCGCATTATCAGTATATTATGATAAGCCTCTAGTCCCGGTGAATCATGCTGTAGCTCATATTGAGATAGGTCTTAAAACGACTGGAGCAAAAGATCCTGTTGTGATATATCTGTCTGGAGGAAACTCAGCCGTCTTAGCCTTTGTAGAGGGCAGATACAGAGTCTTTGGAGAGACAATTGATATTGCATTAGGAAATCTGTTAGACACTTTTGCCAGAGAGGTTGGTCTGGGACCTCCATATGTTGTAGAAGGGCTACATGTGGTTGATAGATGCGCCTCACAAGGTAGAGAGATTATTGATGAGATCCCTTATGTAGTCAAAGGACAAGACCTTACGTTCTCAGGAATATTGACAGCGGCGATCAGAGCATTTAAAAAAGGTTATCCACTGCCAGACATATGTTATACCTTGAGAGAGATAGCTTATTCAATGGTTGTTGAAGTAGGAGAGAGATGTATAGCTCATACAAGAAAGAAAGAGATCATGATTGTTGGGGGAGTCGCTGCAAGTCCTGTGTTGAGAGAGAAGATTGATAAAATAGCTGAGAGACAAAATGTGAAGACTTTTATAGTTCCTCCTAAATATGCTGTAGACAATGGCGTCATGATTGCCTGGACAGGTCTTTTGGCATACTCCTCAGGAGTAACTATAGATGTTGAGAAAAGTATTGTGAGACCTAGATGGAGAGTTGATGAGGTTGACATATCGTGGAGAAGATGATTCTTGAGGAGATCTATAGAGGTGCTGAAAGCATTATCTATAAGACAGTTTTTCTAGGAATTGATGCAGTGATCAAGTATAGAGAGCCTAAAACTTACATGGATCCTAGGCTTGACAAAAATATTAGAACCAGAAGAACATTGATAGAAGCGAGAATACTTAAAGAACTTAGAGAGAAAAATATTGAGGTTCCAGCATTATTATATGTTGATCCTGAGGAGCATATTCTTGTGATAGAATATATTGATGGGATCTCTCTTCGAGATTATATGCTCAGCAATAGAGATGTTAATATTCTTGAGAGAGCTGGAGAGATCCTTGGGAAGATACATTTAGAAAATATTTATCACGGAGATCCTACGTTAGGAAACTATATAGTTGATAAAGAGAGAAGACTATGGATCATTGATTTCGGGCTTGCAGGCTATAGCGAAGAGATCGAGGAGAAGGCAGTAGATCTTCATTTGACATTCAGATCTATAGAGACTCTACCGTTAGAAAACATTGATTATCTCAAAAAAATTTTTTATAAAGGATACGAGAAGACTTATCCACAGGCTGAAAAAGTTCTTGAGAGAGCTGAAGAGATTAGAAGAATGGGCAGATACGTCTCTGAGAGAAAATTAAAAGGAGTATATAGATTCTAAAAGATCCTCATCTTCTCACTTTGGTCTCTGGAGTCGTTAGAATAGCTAGACTACCAAAGATCCATACCGCTCCGAATATTAATAATGATACAACGAAAGATCCTGAGATGCCAGGGATCATAGGTCCTATTATCATCCCTATCCTAGCCATAGAGCCTGAGGATCCTGTTGCAGTAGCTCTATACTCAACTCTGAAGAGCTCTGGAGTATAAGCATATATCACTCCCCATGCTCCTAAGTTGAAGAAGTTCAGCAATGCCCCATACAACAAGACTTGTTCAGGAGCTTGTGAATATGCGAATAAAACTCCTGAGACTGCAGATCCGAACATATATGTCAGAAAGACAGGTCTTCTACCGATTCTCTCAACAAGATAAGCTGCACTGAAATAGCCGGGTATTTGAGCAAGACTCATATAAAGAACATATTCAAATGATTTGATTATTGTGAAACCTTTCATAGAATACACGACATCTGGTAGCCACATGACTACTCCGTAATATCCAAATGCTATTGAGAACCACATGATCCATGAGGCAAATATTTTTCTTCTCTCCTCCCTGAAGAGAGTTTTCACAGAGATTTTTTCATCAACTCTATTTATTGTCTCGAGAGGCTCTGGAACTTCTCTTCTTATAACTACCACATATAATGCTGTTAACGCTAAGAGAATCATCGTGTTTGTGAAGCCTATGAATGGTATTAAAAATCTTGCTACAGAAGCCGCTAAAATAGATCCGTATGCCCAGAAGCTTTCTAATATAACAACATTCTCACCACGTTTCTCAGGCTCAGAGAGTTCAGATACTAATGTGGCGACAACTGGAAGCTCTCCACCAAGTCCCAGACCTATGAAGAATCTTAACAAGGCAAGCTCATAAGGATCTTTCACAAATCCTTGTAGACCAGTTAATATGCTGTATATCGCCAGAGTAGTCATAAAAATTTTTCTTCTGCCATAGACGTCTGCTAGATAGCCGAATAAAAATGCTCCTGTTAACATGCCGATGTTATTAGCTAAAATAATGATTGTCTTGGTGATAGGATCCCATTTAAATAGTGAGCCTAAGAAAGCAATTATATATGAGAGAAGAATAACATCCATAGCATCAAACATCCATCCAAATCCTGAGGCTGTCAAAAGTCTTAGTCTCGAAATATTTCTCATGGTGTTTCTCATCAAAAATCTCCATTGTAAGAACTTAAGTTCTGAAGATTATAAATTTTTCGTATAAAAACATGATCATTAGAGATCAGTTTTAAATATCTGTGAAAAACTATTGGCTGAACACTTCATCAAATACTTTAGAGAAAATCTGATAAGCCTCGTCTCCATATAGATATAGATATACCTTTCTGATCTTTCTATAATCATAGTTTTTAAACACCTCAGCCATTATTCTGGCAGCTCTCTCATATGGATATCCAAAGACTCCTGTAGATATTGCTGGGAAAGATATTGATTCTAAGCCTAGCTCCTCAGCTTTTTGAAGAGAAGATCTTACTGCTGATGCAAGCTTAAGATCTCCCTCAGGATCACCATATACAGGTCCTACAGCATGAATCACATATTTAGCTTTAAGCCTTCCAGCTGAGGTCACCGCCACACCACCAACTGGGACAGGACCGTATCTCCTCACATATTCTCTACTTTCAATCTGAATAATCTCTCCACCTTTTCTCACAATAGCTTTTGCAACACCTCCTCCATGCTCAAGATAAGAATTTGCTGCATTCACAATAGCATCTGTCTCAGCATCAGTAATATCTCCCTTGATGAGAAAAAGCTCTACACCTCCCCTGATCATGTATTTCTTCAAATAGCCACCATCATAATTATCTTATACAAAATAATATCAGTTTATCACCAGAGGATCAATGGATTGATAAGATGTCTTAAAGACCGTCAAACTTAAATACTTTTCTACAAAAAACAATTGCGAGGTGCATTTGATGAGCCAATGGATCTGAATTTAAATAAAGTTCTCGTATACAAAATAAGAGCTTCACAAAAAGAAGATCTTGTGCCTGAATATTGGTATAATATAGTTCCAGACCTTCCAGAGAAACTTGATCCTCCACGTGCGCCAGACGGTTCTGTTGTTCCTAAAGAAATGTTCTACAGGTTGTTTGCTAAAGAACTTGTTGAACAAGAGTTTAGTCAAGATAGATATATAAAGATCCCTGAGGATGTGAGAGAGACTCTTATAAGACTCGGAAGACCTACGCCACTTCTCAGAGCAAGAAATCTAGAGAGATATCTAGACACGCCTGCAGAGATCTATTATAAGTATGAGGGCGTGCTACCTACTGGAAGTCATAAGATTAATACAGCATTAACACAGATATATTACAACAAGATCGAGGGTATAGAAAGGGTCTCTACAGAGACTGGGGCTGGGCAATGGGGGTCTGCGCTGGCGCTCTCAGGAGCATTATTTGGTGTAAAAATAAGAGTTTTTATGGTTAAAGCTAGCTATCTTCAGAAGCCTTACAGAAGAATCTTAATGGAGCTGTACGGCGCAGAGGTGTATCCAAGCCCCTCGAATATTACAAAATTTGGGAGAAGTATTCTCGAGAAGGAACCTGATCATCCTGGTAGCCTGGGGATAGCAATATCAGAAGCGATTGAAGACGTCTTATCATACGAGAAAGCTAGATATAGTCTTGGGAGTGTGTTGAATCATGTTCTTCTTCATCAGACTATAATAGGTCTTGAGGCTCAGAAACAGCTTGAGGAACTAGGTAAATACCCAGATTATGTTGTGGGAGCTGTAGGCGGAGGATCCAATTATGCCGGACTTGCATATCCGTTTCTAAGAGACAGATTGTCTGGAAAGACTGAGACAAGATTCATAGCTGTAGAGCCTAGAGCGTGTCCCTCAATGACCAGAGGAGAGTATAGATATGATTTTGGAGACACAGCAATGTTGACACCTCTAATTAAGATGTATACAGTAGGACATAGATATAAAGTTCCGCCTATACATGCAGGAGGATTAAGATATCACGGCGCAGCCCCCACTCTCTCACTACTTGTGCACAAAGGATTTGTAAAGCCAGTGGCATATCATCAGACAGAGGTTTTTGAGGCCGGTAGGATATTCTCAAGAACAGAAGGTTTTGTCCCAGCCCCTGAGAGTGCTCATGCTGTTAAAGCAGTCATAGACTTAGCTCTCGAAGCTAAGAAAAGAAATGAGAAGATAGTCATATTATTCAATTTAAGTGGTCACGGACTTCTAGATCTAGCTGGATATCAAGAGTATCTTGAGAATAAATTAGTTGACTACGAACCTGATAAAATAGATCTTAGCTATCTACCGAGAATATGAAGAGGCGTTAGAAATGTGTATTCAAATAGATCTTGTTGATATAGATCTGTTGAGACCTCATGAAGAAACAGATCAAGAGTATGTGAAGATTCTCACTGAAAAGATTTCGAGAGATAAAATTCTGAGAAGACCTCTTTTAATAGATTCTGAGGAGATGATTATTTTAGATGGACATCATAGATATGAGGCTCTTAAAAGACTTGGCATGAGAAAAGTTCCTGTAATAAAGATAAGATATAAAGATGATGAACATATAAAAATTGACAAATGGATCAGGATCTATATGATTAAAAACACTTTAGATCTTAGTTATATAAAAGATCTATTGAGAAAATTTTTTGAAAAAAATATTTTTTCTACAGAAGTTTTCAACGATAATACAATACTTGTAAAAAACGTCAGTACTGAGGATCCTGTGTCTTTTTATATGTCGATTCATCTAATCGAGAACGAATTAAAAGATCATATGATCAGGTTTGAGTTTAGAAAAAGTATGCCTAGATTAAATAGATTATACAAGGAGAATACTAAGATCCTTATCATAGATCCTCCTAAACTAAATAAAGATCATGTGATTGACATCGCTGTCAAAGGCATAAGACTTCCCCAAAGATCTACTAGACACATAACTTTTCTCAAAAAAATTATTCTACCCACCTCTCTGAGACTGTTGATATAAAAATATTATTCATTCATCGACTTTATTCATGGAAACACATGTATATTGACAGAGGCTATTGGGAGGATCTTAAGAAGAAGTTTTATGAGAGGATGATCAGAGATCGATATATTGGCTATCTAGATCCTGGTATCGAAGAGGTTTTGATTAAAATATTTAGGCTGAAAGATGCTTTTCCAACAAGCTCTTGTAGTGGAAGGATCTATGCGGTAGACTCTGATTATCCATGGGCTAGAAAAGGATCATATGTTGTATTTAAGAAACATGATGTCATAACTTTAGAAGAGTTCAGATCTCTGATCAATATTGGCGCATTAAACACTATATGGCTTATAGTCTCAGGACCTATAATACATATAAACACATACACATCCAGAGAGGCTCTGAAGATCCTTAGAATAGCCAGAGAAGCAGGTTTTAAACACAGCGGAGTATTATCTAAAAGCAGAAGAGGATATATAGTAGAGATCATCTCAGGAGTTCATCTAGACATCCCATTAAAAATCAGAGACAAAATATTGATCAGAGAAGAAGAAGCCTCTACACTAATAGATAAAATAAACAGAGCATTTCTAACAGGCAGAGAAAGACTTATGAGACTATCAAAATTATTAGACGACATGCTACAAAACAAAGACCTTATCTAGACTCACTCTGTGTCTAAGCTGAAAATTATTATAAATTAAATAATGATAAAATAATAGATCTTGATCTTTGAAAGACGACGTATAAAAATTATCTAAGTAATTAGTATCTATATCTCATCAATGGAAGGTCTGATTGTTATTTTCAGAGAATAATTAGCTGAGATTGGTGGAGTTCCTTTTATAGATATTCCTAGATACTCCTCGTTTATAGAAATATCTTTCTCAAGCTCTAATCTCTTTTTGTCTGTCCATGTTATGATTTTTTCTTCATCTAATGAAGAGGACTCCCAGATATATAGTTCTGAAGGATCTCCTTTCTCTACGTGTATTAAAGCATGTCTAAGTATTATTTTTGTTCCTGGAGGAATTCTTAACAAGATTATCTTCTCATAATCTTTTGACGTCAAGATCTTGTCAGTTATATTCAAAGTCTGATCTTTTTCAACACCAAGATCTATTCTATAGATTCTTTCGCTTCTAACATCTCCATCTTCAGTACAGTTGAGCAAAACGACATATCTTCCTCTTCCTATCTTCGTCATTGCAGGAGCATAGACATTATTTTGACAATAACGTAGTGGATATGATCTTGTGTCTCTCTGTAGAGAGATTAATAACGCTCCGCCATAGACACATTTAAGAGGCTCATCACATATATAGACAGCCAGATGACCTGTTCTCAAAGGCTCAGACACGCCTGAGGGCTTTGGATAAAATATGTTTGCCAAGATAAGTATCTTATCGATCTCTTCATCATATAAAGCCTCTACACTGTATATTCCGAAGAATCTGCTCTCTAATTTTCCGATGAGCTCCCATCCTAAAGGGAATCTATCTGAAGTGGTCTTGAAAATCAGATTATAACCATTTCCATTATAAGTCCACATATAAAAGTTGTCGTCTCTCCATCTTATTATTGATGGAGCATCTAAATAGCCTGTATCCTCAGGATCTTTCAAAATGGGGTTTGTAGAATACTTCTTATAATTAATGCCGTCACCGCTCAAGGCAAGCCCAATACTGCTATGAACACCGTCTTTCCCACTATAAAACATATAATACATATTATTATGATAGATTACACAAGGCTTCTCAACATGAACAGAATCAAAATCATTCTCAGAACCTCTAGACAAAGCTTTTCCTAGAAATCTCACACTCAAAAGATCATTAGACTCTCCTACATAAATCTCTGAATGACCGCCAACATTAGCAAAGAAATATATAAGCCATCTCTTCTTAAGAGGATCCCATGTAATATTCGGGTCTGCAGCCTGTTGTCCTGTAGCAACAAATCCTGTGACATTATTGTCGACAACAACATCTTTATAGAAAAAAGTTTTTAAACTGATCCTTCTGATAAACTCATCTCTCAAAATATCACCTTGCAATCTTGTTATAATTGATAATAAACATATATTGAGATCATGTTGAATATAAAGTTGTGATAGAATGATCTTTTGATCAAGACTTAGATATAACTGGCAATGCAATCATGTAATTTATACTATATATGAAACAATAAACTATAAAGATCCTAACTAATTTCGGTCAAAACCTGTTAAAACAATATTTTAAAAACATGATATCAACACAGCAACATTATAGTTTTCTCCAGCTTTTTCCCACTCCTCCATACAAGATCTCTGTTTCTCTATCTATAACTTCTAATGTCTTGATCATGTTTCTTCCATCGTATATAAGCATCTTTTTTTCTTCAGCTAACTCTTTAACCTTTTTAATGTCAAGATCTTTGTATACGCTGTGGTCTGTCGAGATCAATATCACAGTGGATCCTCTGATGCACTCCTCAAGATCTTTTGTTGCAACAATTTTATCTCCAAGGTCTAGATAATCTTTTGATAGATATGGCTCGTGTATGAATATCTTTTCAAAACCTTTTTCTCTCAATGATCTTGCTATCTCTATTGACGGCGATCCTCTTATGTCATATATGTCTCCTCTATAGCTCAGCCCGAGAATACAGATTTTAACATTTTTATAATCTTTGATCTCGAGCATGTTTAATCCCTCGATTATCTTCTCAACAACTCTCTTAGGCTGAGAACTGTTTATATCTCTAGCGATCTTTATAATATCTCTACACCAACATTTTTTATCAAAAACCTCTGCCAAAGATATGAGAAACCATGGATAGTTAGGCAGACATACTCCTCCCACGCCTGTGCCTGGCATATGAATATGTGAGTAAGGCTGTGTATTAGCAAGCTCTCTAGCCTCCCAAAAATCTACTCCAATTAGAGAGGCTATCTCAGCAAGACTATTGGCCAGAGCAATATTGACATCTCTATACACCCCCTCGATCAATTTTGTGAACTCAGCCGTCTCAAGACTGCTTGCTCTTAAAACTCCTTTCTCAACAACTGTATTATAAAGATTCTCAACGGCCTCTAAAGAAAGATCGTTTATTCCCGACACGATCTTTGGATATCTATAGACAAGATCTTCAAAAGCTCTCCCCAGAGAAACTCTCTCAGGACTATAGGCGACTCCAAAGTCCTCCCCAGCAATCATTCCAGAGAATCTCTCAAGAAAATCTCTAGAGATCCTTCTAGTAGTCCCTGGAGGAACAGAAGACTCTAATATAAACAAAGATCCTCTCCTCATGTTTCTACCAATGATCTCAGAGACCTCCTCGAGAACACTTGTGTCAACATGATCATTTCTCCACTCCACAGGAACTATCACTATATAAACATCTAGATCTGAAATGACCTCTGGCTTAGGCTCTTCAACAAAAAATTTCTTACCAAAACTTTCCATAAGTATTTTTCTCACAACATCTTCTTGATGAAGATCTTTAGACCTCTTTTTTATCATTCTCACAATATCATCTCTCCTCATATCTATTCCAACAACTTTGAATCCTTTGAATAAAAATGCTGACGCGACAACAGCTCCTATGCTTCCAAGACCTATGACGCCGATCAAAACTTTTCTATCTTTTATCATTCTTCTCATATTCTCAAGATCTTTTGAATAAAAAATCTCACGAGTCTTCATCACAACTTCCTCAGATATCTTTTTATCTTATCAATAAATTCTCTGGCCTCAGGCTCGACCTGAAGAATATCCCAGTATATCCCCTCAGGCTTTTTATAGACGCCTTGTGTCTTGATCATCTTCGTCGGCGTGACAATAAGATCTACGGGAACATCATGTCTCTCCATAGGAATGTCCATCTCGAGAACCTGAAGATCATGAACATTAGTTATTACAGGAGTGTTCTCAGATATCTTTTTAAACTCTCTCAAAACTCCATACTCAAGATCTGCGAATCCACCTCCTTTACCAACTCTCGCACCTTTCTCATTGACAGCTACAGAGCCTATGACAACAAGATCTGCCTCAGGAAGATCCCATGGATCTACCTTCTCTCCATAGTCCATAAAATTTCTTATATAAGCAGCTTCTCTAATATGTTCCCTAGGGATCTTAGAAGGATCTAACACTACAAACCCGTGTCTCAGTCTCGGACTTGGCATGATCACTGTCTTCTCCTGTAGAAGAGCATAAACTCTCACAAGCGCCTGTGGAGAGTCTGGATTAACCTTTACAACACGAGCTTTTCTAAAGATCTCTAGCTCAACAATTTTTCTACAAGTCTCTTCAGAACCCTCGAAATTAGGGATCCTGCCGAAGACAGGCTTAGGCCATCTGGCGACTCCTCTGGCCTCAAGAGTGATCCATATGTCCTCTCTTATGTCCTCCTTGATCTTTTTAATAGAAATCTGTTTACTCATCTAATCATCCACTTTTAATATATAAGGATTATGATAAATAATCTGATTTAGGATTGAAATAATGAGCTTTGAACAATGGATTGATTATCTCAGAAAGAAAATTAGAAGACTAGAAGAGCTGAAACTAGATCCTTATAGAAGAGCTTATAGATATGATGTCTCAGCAACATCAAGAGAGATCTTGAGAAAATATGCTGATCTACAGCCTGGCTCAGAGACTAATGACAAAGTATCTGTGGCTGGAAGAATATGGCATATAAGAAGACATGGCAGAATATCATTCATAGATCTTTATGATCATGAGGGTAGAATACAGATCGTATTAAGATCAGATGTGTTAAACAAAGAGAAACATGTTCTCACAGAGATCATTGATAAAGGAGATTTCATAGGAGTCATAGGAAGAGTCATAAGAACAAAGACTGGAGAGATCTCTGTATTGGCTGAAGACATAGATCTTTTGTCAATATCTTGGAGACCTATACCATTTCACGAGTTCGGCGTGAAAGATCCTGAGCAGAGATATAGAGAGAGATATCTAGATATACTGTTGAACTCGAGAGTGAGAAAAGCTCTTATAGATCTTTATAGAATAGAGATGACAATGAGAAAAATACTTGATTCAAAAGGCTTCGTAGAGATCCATACTCCGAAGCTGCAGCCCATATATGGAGGAGCACTTGCCAAGCCATTTATAACAAAGATAAACGCTTTAGATAAAGAGGCTTATCTAAGTATTGCACCAGAGACTTATCTAAAGAGACTTGTTGTCGCAGGGATCCATAGAGTATATGAGATCGCTGTGTGCTTCCGAAACGAGGATATCGACACGACACATTATCCAGAGTTTGTTCAGTTAGAGGCTTACATGGCGTTTGGAGACTGGAGTGATATGATGAGTCTCACAGAAGAACTTATATCAGAGAGCGTCAGAGAGATATTTGGAGACTACAAGATCGAGGTTAAGAGAGATGATGGCGAGATCGAGACGCTGGACTTCTCAAGACCTTGGAGAAGAATCTCTATGATAGAGGCTATAGAGAAAATTGGCGGAGTGAAGATTAAAGAATATTCTGAGGAGGAGATCATGAGAATAGCCAGAGAGATAGGAGTAGACACTACAGACCCTAGAAGAGGAAAGATCTTGGAGAAGATCTTTGAGAAGACAGTAGAGAAGAAGCTTAGAAATCCTACGTTTATAACATTGTTCCCAAGAGATATATCGCCATTGGCAAGACCTTATAGAGAGGATCCTAGGTTTTCAGAGAGGTTCGAGCTTTTCATCGGAGGAATGGAAATTGGAAACGGATATTCAGAGCTTAATAATCCAATTATACAATATATAGCCTTTAAAGAGGAGGAGGAGCTTAGAAAAAGAGTTGGTGGAGAGATAGAGTCTCATCCAATGGATAAAGATTTTATAAGAGCATTAGAATACGGTCTGCCACCCACTGGAGGAGTTGGCATAGGTCTCTACAGACTGATAATGGTTCTCTCAGGACTCTCATCTATAAAAGATGTGATACCTTTCATATATGTGATCCCAGATGATTTCATGACGATAGCTGAACAAGCACAAGATCTTGTTGAGCTGTACAAAGATCTTTATGTAAAATAATTTTAATCTCTAAAATAATATCATTGTGATAAATATGAGAAGTCTCACGCTGATAATTATAATCATATTAATCTTGATAATAGGCTTGGCAACAGCATTTCTCTTAATAAGAAACATGTCTTCACAGACAACAACATCGTCTGGCTCCTGGAGTTATCCTCCTAATAATATTCCAAATGGCGTATACATGTGGAGCTGGGATAAAGAGATTTTTGAGAGAGTCAATGTATCCGGAGGAAATCCCTACGTACCTAAAGAGGATGGATATTATCTATATTATTTTCATAATAATCGATGTCCTCATTGTCAGAGTTTCGAGTCTAAGCTGATCAGTTTTCTAAAAGATCCTCAGAACACGAGAGATATAAAAGATAAGATCAAGATTATACTAGTGGTGTGCAACTGGTTTACAATAGATTGTACAGACTCTACTGCTAAAGCAACTTACGCATGGTATAATGTGATGAGTAGTCCCACGTTTCTTCTAATTGAAGTGAGAAACGGAGCTGTTGTGAAAAATATTGATATATCATCTCTATATGTGTCATTAGTTGATCAAGGAAAGATCCCTCAGGGAGAGTTTGATCCTAGATATGTTTTTCTACTTGTCAAAAGTAACATAAGTTAAGGAGCTGATGAAATTATGAAGAAGTATTTTGATAAACTATTATTCGGAACAGCTGGAGTGCCTCTCTCAACACCTAAGAAAAGCTCTGTGGCAGGGATCATTAGAGTCAGAGAGCTTAGTCTAGACGCTATGGAGCTGGAGTTTGTAAGAGGCGTGAAGATGTCTGAAGAATCTGCTCTAGAGGTTAAGAAGACTGCTGAAGAGAATAATATTGTTTTAACAGTTCACGCCCCCTATTATATCAATCTGAATAGTGATGATCCTGCGAAGATTAGAGATAGTAAAGAAAGGATCCTTCAGTCAGCTAGGATAGGCTTTCTCGCTGGAGCATTCTCAGTAGTATTTCACTCAGGCTACTACGGGAAGGATACTCCGGGAAAAGCTTATCATAGAATTAAAGAGGCTGTCAAAGAGATTGTTATGAAGATAAGAGATGAAGGACTTGACGTATGGCTGAGACCTGAGACTATGGGTGGATTAGCTGAGTTCGGAGATCTTGAGGAGGTCATATCATTATCTGAAGAGATCGAGGGCATACTGCCGGCAATAGATTTTGCACATCTACATGCTAGAAGCATAGGGAAATACAATAGTTATGAGGAGGTGAGAGAGATATTATCAATGATCGAGAGAAGACTTGGGAGAGAAGCTCTCAAGACAATGCACATACATATGTCAGGAATTGAATATGGAAGAAGAGGAGAGGTTAGACATCTCAATCTCGAAGAATCAGATCTTAATTATAAAGAGATTCTGAGAGCACTTAAAGATTTTAAAGTAGCAGGCGTGGTCATATCAGAGTCTCCAAATATCGAGGAAGATGCCATATTAATGAAAAAGACTTATGAGAATCTCTGAACATTTAGATAAAGAGACTAGATCGATAGGTGATTCATTTATATAAAATCTTCAGGAGAAATTATATAGGAGGGGCAACACAATGTCTGAGGAAGAAATCTTTAAAATATCTAGAACTAAAAATGGTGTTGCCATCAAAAACGTGTCTCAGGATCCTCTTGAGATAATCTCTGTAAACATATATTATTATTATACTGTGGCAAGACCTGTGACATCTCTCGAGGAGATTATGAGAGAAAAGACCGGCATGAAATTAAGTAGAGAGAACATAATCGTCAATAAAAAAATTGATTCTGGAGACATTCTTGAGATAGAGTTCAGACCTTCTGAGATGATTGATAGCGTAGAGATCTTTTATAATGATAAAGAAGGCGTCAGAAAAAAAGTCTTGTTAAAACTATGATCATTTGTATCTAGGGATCTGTTTTTTCTCAATAAAATCTCTGGCTCTTTTTATAAGCTCTCCTGTTTTTGATAATCTCTTCAGCTCAGACACTCCAAATTCAACAAATAGACTCTTTTTAACTAGACGGATCATGTTTCTAATACTTTCTCTAGCCTCTGGAGAAGCGTTTATAAGAATGTTATTAGCGACCTCTTCAACACTTTCTCTCAGTCTGTCTCTAGATGTTAATACAGATATCAGCCCAAGATTATAAGCCTCTTTAGCAGTTATAGAGCCGGCTGTATATGCTGTCAAAGCAGCTCTTGAAAAGCCTAAAACAAAAGATCCCAGCCCAATTGCTATCGGAGGAACAAGACCCCATCTAGCCTCAGCCCAGCCGATCTTGGCGTCTTCTACAGAGACTACTATGTCAGCAGCCCAGATCATTTCTGCACCTCCTCCATAAGCATCTCCGTTAAGCGCTAGAATAGTTATCTTTGGAACATCTAATAATGTTTTGAACATTCTCTCTAAATGAATAAATATATCCTCAACCTCCTCAACTTTCTCAGCCCTAGCGATCTCCTGAAGATCTATTCCTGCTGAAAAGATCTTTCCTTCACCACTTATCACAATTATTTCAACCCCAGGATCTTTTCCAGACCTCTCAAGTTCCTCAACAAATTTTCTCATAAGCTCTCTATTCAAGGCATTAAGTCTCTCAGGTCTGTTAAGAATTATCCATTGAACAAGATCTTTTCTTTCAACCTTGATCATGCTCATAAGAATCTCCTCTCAAATAATTGAGTATTAAAATAAAAACTATATTAATTCATCATAATCTTTTGAGAAGATCTGGCAGCTCACTCAATATACGGATCTCTGGAGACCATTTATATCCATATCTATTTAGATGAACAGTCTTCACGCCGAGACTATGAGCTGTCTCAAGATCATATTGTGGATAAGCTGACACATGAACGATCTCTCTAGGATCAACATTCATCAGCTGAAAAGCTCTCTGAAAAGCTCTTGGATCAGGCTTATAAAATCCTGTGTCCTCAGCTGTAACAATATAATCAAAAAGATCTTTAATGCCGTACAAAGTGATCTCTATAAGATCTTTGTCAGTATTAGATATGACACCTAATTTATAGCCTTCTCTCTTAAGAAGATTAAGACCATATATAGTGTCTGGGAAGGGAGGAGATCTTGCGAAATGTTTTACAAAAGATCTTATGAGAACATCATCTAGAGATATATTTCTCTTCTCAGCCACTCTCGTAAGACATGTCTTGAGGACCTCTTTATAAGGTCTGTATCTCTTCACCTCCTCAATATCACATCGGAAATACTCGTCTACAACATCATGAGAAATATATGTCATCAAAAAATTTTTTATAGAATAAACCCAGTCTACTAATGTTCCGTATACATCAAATGTTATCACACGATACAAATTAATCTCCTTTAAAATAATCGAGTAAAAAAATAAAATCATCCATATGAATATTTTACTCCTCTACCATCTCTCTGATGTCTGAATCTTATCACATCCGGAGGACCTATGAACCAACATGTTCCACATTCTACACATGCCACATGATCAAATCTTAATCTTCCTCTCTTGATGTCATCCAGCGTCATTCTCACAGCCTTAGAAAGATCCTCTCCTGATTTCTTTAGAAGCTCTAAATTATAATGATAAAGATCTTTGTATGAGGCGAAAACTCCCTTGCCCTCGACAACAAGCGTGTAACAATTCACTGGACATGCAGAAACCCACATCTTATAAGGATCTTTATTAGCTTTCTCATAATCAACCTGTATATGAACATATTCTTTATTCTCTTTATACTTCAGAAGACTTGTTCTATACTGGATCCTTTGAATAGCATCCCTAGGATCTTTGTTCACGTATCTGTCGCTCTTCTCGGTTTTACCCATTATATTTAACAAGATCTTGTATCCGAATCCATAGACTAAAGAGCTTTCAGCTATTATACTCTCTCTTCTATATCTATTTATGTCTCTTGTAATAGGCTTCAAAAGATCTTTGTAAAATGATAGTGTAGTCTCATCAAATTTTCCTCTAGATTTTGCATATTCAAATGTTTTGGCAGCCATTATCCCAGTGGCGATAGCTCTTCTCATTCCATCAATCATCGCACCTATCTTCACAAAAGCTCCCATAGCATCTCCAACAACTAGAAAACCAGATCTATATGGCTTCTCAAGATAAAGTCTTCTGCCTTTTGGAATATTATGTGCTGAATACTCCACAAGTTTTCCTCCTTCTATAAGTCTTGATATAGCTGGATGAGACTCCATCTCCTCAAGCATGTCTAAAGGCTTGCCAATACTGTCAAATTTATTTCTTAAAACATCTAACATAGATTTCATATCGAGAACAAGACCTATAGACACTGTGTCTTTATTAGTATATATAAAGCCTCCACCTTTTGCTCCATATAGAAAATCTCCTGCAACAGCTATCGCAACTCCCTCACCTTTTTTCACACCAAATCTAGACTCAATCTCAGACTCTCCAAGCTCATAAACATGTTTTATACCATGATACACATCAGAAGGATCTGCATGTCTTCTCAGGCCTGCCTCGACGACTAATGTGCTTGTTATTCCGCTTGCATCTATAACAAGATCTGCGTAGATCTCCTCTTTATTAGTTCTTACACCAACAATCCTGTCTTTATCCCATATAAGACTTTCAGCAGTAGTGTCTGTCAACACAAAACCTCCTACATCAATGATCTTTGAGGCAAGCCATTTATCAAATTTTGCTCTCAAAACTGAGTATCCTTCTGATTTCAAGGCCTCTCCATGTACAAATCGATCTAAAAATGTCTCCGAAAGATCTAGGAGACGATATTTATATTCTCCATTTGATCTTTCAGCTTTTGAGATGAACCACATTCTATATCTAGTGATCTTTCTCTCGAGAGGAGCCTCCTCAACATAATTAGGAAGAAGATCTTTTAGACCATATCCTTCTTCAAATGATGTATATATGACTCCTCCAGTCGCATTTCTCTGACCAGGGACATGAGCTTTCTCAACGACTATGACGTCATAGCCTTTTCTGGCGAGATAATATGCTGCGGCAGACCCTCCTAAGCCTGCCCCCACTATAACAACATCATATTTCTCAACCATGAGAATGCCCCTCTCACTCGCCTAATCTCTTTTTCAAAGCCTCAATTATCTTAGGAATAGCTGTGTAAAGATCCTCATTTATTATATGTGTGGCAATCTCAAATATAGGAGCGTTAGGATCGATATTTATGGCAATTATATTCTCTGAGCTCTGCATACCAACTTTATGTTGTATAGCACCGCTTATTCCAGCAGCAATATATATCTTTGGTGAGACAGCTTTTCCAGTCTGTCCAACTTGCATATCATGTGTTATCTTCCCCTCCAACTCTTTAAGCTCAGCATGTATGAGAGCTCTTGAAGCTCCTAAAGCAGTTTTGACACCAAGCTTCTTCGCTATATATTCGGCCAGCTCTTTTGCCATCTCAAATGTTTTCACAGGATCAGGTTCTCCACCAGGTCTTCTAGTGATCCCCATCCCGAGACTGACGATCAGTTCTGCCTCTCTCAAAGGATCTTTCTCCTCTGGAAGCTTCTCAACTTTCACAACTCTAAATCTCTTAGCCTCCTCAGGAATCAAAGGATCAAACCTTATTATATCGCCTTTTCTATTGGGGTCTCGAGGAGGAGGCTTGAAATATCCTGGTCTCACACCCGATATTTGAGGTCTGTGTCTCGGTGTGAATATCTTTGCTATCCATATGGCGGCAGGACGGATCTGTGCGAGAAGATTCTTATAAGTTTTTCCAGCAAGTTTAAACTCGAAATCTTCTACATCAAAATCTATACAGTCAGCAGCCATGCCAGTTGTAGCTCTATAAGCAACTTTAGGACCGAGGTCTCTCCCAAGATCATCTGCCATGAAAAATAATGCCCAAGGCCTGTATCTCTCGATCATTTGATAAAGAACTTCTGTATATGCTATAGGATTATAATGCTCAAGCTCTGGATGATCCGCATATATGACGTAGTCGGCACCTCTATAAATAAGCTCTCTCAAGATCTCCTCAGGAATCTTGTGACCTAGGATTATTGCACCAACTTTCATCCCAGCTTTTCTAGCGACCTTGTTCGCAACACCAAGAGTCTCGAGACTGATCTCAAAAAGCTCTCCCTCAATATATTCTATGAAGCCCCACGCATCTTTATAAGACTCTAAGTCTGGTGTCGCAGGGAGAAGCCTGGATTCAAGACTGGATCCGCTCATAAGATCATCCTCCTTCTCTTTTGCTTAATATATTGATTATCTCATCAGCAAGATCATCATAATCATATATTTTAGCAAATCCTTTTTCAACAAGCTCTTTCACAAGATCTTTGTCAGGATCTGTTATTATCTCATCTTTTTTGTAAGGACCGAACTCTTTATCACCGATCTTTATTTTTTCAACATCTTTTAATATTCTGACGGATCTTCCTAATATTCTTTTGATGATAGTTTTTCTAACCTCTATAGTAGGCCCTACTTGTGTGGGAGATCCTATGAGACCTATAGCCCTAAGATCAGCCTTGATATCATCAGCATTTAAAATCTTTATATCTCTAACTTTTCCTTTATAATTCTCCAGCAAAACATCTCTGCCTCTTCTAAGAGGTATAGACGGAGCCTCATACTCAGGTCTCATAGTAAGTAGAACAGGAAGATCCATCTCAATCTCCTGGATCACTCTTCCTATTCTTCTTCTGACTCTTACGAGCTTCTTATCAGGATCATAACTGAAGTTAGTCACATAAGTAGCGTGTGCCACAGGAATCTTAAGAGCCTCTGAAAGAGCCTGACTAAGCTGAGGACCTGTGTTTCCTGTCTCGCCATCAACAGCTTTCATACCTAAGAAAAGAATAAGATCTTTTCTAATGCTCTCTCTATGTTCTCTCAGTTTATTCAAAAGATCCTCTCTACTGATCTCTCTATTGACAAAACGTTCTAAAAGAGAATATCTCTTGAGAGGAGGCTTGTCATTATAAATCTTGTTAGAAATAAGATTCTTGTTATACAGCTCCTCAGCAAGCTTCATCACCTCTCCAATATCTTTATTCTCCTCTATGGCACCGATCAACTTAGATACAGCCTCCTCATGGATCTCTATGATCTTTTTAATGCCTAAAGAAAGAGTGTAGGCGGTCGCTCTAGTATCTGCGCCTGCCATTCTTCTATCACTTAATATATAGGCCTCATCAACACCCCAGACCTCATAATCATATAAAGTGTTTGCTATAGGAATCACTCTTGGATGAGGACCCATTGAGAGGCTGATAACTTTTCCTCCTGCAAGTCTTCTCATATAATCAGCCGCCTCAATAGCCTGAACATCATGTGGATTAATGACGAGCTGAGCCTCTTCTCTTTTTAATATTCCTCCCACAGTCCCTACTTTAGCTATATCAGGAGGAACCGCCTTATAAAGTGCAAAAATCAACATTTTAGAACGCCCTTAGCAGTCCGATAATAATTTATTTAAACAGGCTTTTAAATAATCTTTAACGGCGGGATCTTGTATAAATATTTTAGTTCAGGATTTAACTTAGATATGTTTTGAAATTAATATAGATAACATGTTAAGCCCAGATCTTTTGTCTCAAGAACACGTCTCTCAGGTCAAGATCCTGTTTTTTCTCTAAGTCTTCTCAGATTTCTAGAGATCTCTTCGACATTATCAGCTGTTGATAAGATCAGTGGTATAGCCTCTTTCTCTGCAAGTATTATTGCTATAGGATCGACTCTTTTACCTCCGTGAAGAACTACTGCCGCAGGCTTCACAGGCGCGACTCTTATGGCGACCATAGGGGATCTTCCTATGGAGACTTTGGTGAATATGAGAGCTCTCTCACTTGTTAAACCCATTATCTGTAGAAACTCGTTTCCAGAGAGACTTTGTATAGCGTTTATAGAGTCTATTATTGTGAAGCCATACAAAGATTTTATCTGAAAAATAGAGTTGAGAATAATTCCTTTTACAGCATCAACAAGCTCATCTAATGAAATAGGCTTATCGAACTCTCCGATATCAATTATAGCATTAGGATTAATATTAAGACTTTTCATAAGATCTCTTACAACAGACCATCCTCTTGAAGAGTCTATCTGTAGAAGAGCCTCCACATATTTTTTAACAAATTTTGCTCCAGGACTTCTCCTCCCCTTCTCATAATTATTTATGACGCTGGGAGCCACGCCCATAACCTTTGCCAGCTCACTCTGAGACACGTTAAAAATCTCTCTCCATTTCTTCATTGAAAATGCAATATTATCGCTCCACACAATGTCTCCAGTAATTCTTTTTCCAATGATCTCTATGATATAGTCGCTGACCATAGCAGCCTACCTTATAAACTTGTTCCAAGATATTATCTTCAAGAAAAAGATATATTAATAGTCTTCTTAATGAATAATTAGATGAAGAGATTATGAGTATTAAAAAAGCTTTAGACATGATCGATATATTAGTCCCTGTTCTAGTTAAAGATCTTGAGACATGGGATCTTATTTTGAGACTTGGAAGAATAAGAAGATCTTGCGCAACATATAATAAGACTATAAGCGGAAGAGTTGTTAAAATGATCACTATAAAAGATCTTGCGAAAGAGATTTTTATAGCAAGTGAGGAGGGGAGCGTATTAACAGAGATGGGAAGAATTGACAGCATATTGAGACAGCCTACTTCATATATAGCTAAAGAATATCCTTCTCTAGATCCTGAGACAGATGTCAACACATTGATTGAGATATTTCATAATCTATCTCTGGAGTGTATAGTGTTGTCAAGAGAAGATCTTGTCATAGGAGTGGTCTCTGAGAACAGTCTCATCGAGAGTTTAGAAAACATATTTCCTATAGATGCTCCTGTGATAGAGATCGCTACTAGAGAGATTGATTATGTTGATCAAGATGCTTCAATAGCAGAAGTCATCGGATTAATGATCCAGAGGGGATTTAGAAGAATGCCTATAAAAGATTCTGAAGGAAAGATCATTGGAATCACGACTATGCTTGATATAATAAATGAGTTGGCAGAGATCTTTAGTAGAAACAGAGAGCTTACATCAATAGATATACTTACAAGACCGATATCACAAGCCAGAAATATTAGAAGACCATTATTCATAGATCCTGAGACTAGTATCAGAGAAGCATCTAAAAAAATACTTGAGGACAACACCAGATGTGCGATCCTTGGGACTGAGAAAGATCCTAAGGGGCTTGTGACTGAGAGAGATCTTATAAAAACACTTAGAAAATTAATCTATCAGACAACTGACTAGATCTTTCTTTCAGCAGAGCTCTACACCTATTCTTTTTGAGAAATTCATTATTGTTATAGAGATCAGAGAATCATCTTTTACAGCAACTATCACATCTTCTCCTATTAGAAAAGATTCTTCGGCCTCAACATTTTCTGGAGCAAAATATATATACAAAGAATCATTCTGTTTATCATATTCGATCCATAGATTGTTTAGATCATATATATTAAATTTTTTATTTTCTTGATCACTCAATGAGACCTACCCTGAGACTTTACGATATTTTATCTAAAAACTTTTTAGTTGGCGCAAGTGTCTTAGGATGATTAGCTCTCACATAATCAAGTCTTCTCACAGAGGTGTTTCTCGGAGAGCTTTTCACAAGAGAAGGATCTTTGTATGCAACCTCTGCAATTCTGTTAAGAGCTTCAGCATATTGATCTAGGATGTCTCTAGATTCAGTCTCTGTAAACTCTATCATGAGAGCCTCATCAACTATCAGAGGAAAATACATTGTCGGCGCATGAAATCCTTCGTCTAATAATGCTTTTGAGATATCTTCTGCAGACACTCCAGTCTCCTGAAGAATTTTTTTAGCACTGAACACAACCTCATGTTTTCTAGGTCTAGAAGGATCATATGGAAGCTGATAATAAGGCTTCTCCATAAGTCTTTTGATAAAATAATTTGTGTTTATAATAGCTATCTCGCCAACTTCTCTAAGTCCTCTTCCTGATAAAGATGCTATATATATAAATGTTCTTATCACAGGAATAATATTTCCATAAAAAGCTGATATTCTACCAATACATCTCTCACAGTTATGATCCCAGTAGTATCTAGAGCCTTCTTTCATTATCAGAGGCCTGGGCAGATAATCAACAAGCTCTCCTCTGGCACATACAACTCCTCCGCCAGGTCCTCCTCCTCCGTGTGGCGATGAAAATGTCTTATGAAGATTCAGATGTACAATATCAAAACCCATGTCGCCTGGTCTGGCGATTCCTAAGATCCCGTTTAAATTAGCTCCATCATAATATAATAATCCTCCTGTCTTATGTATTATATCTGAGATCTCTAGAATATCTTCTTCAAAGATCCCTAGAGTGTTAGGATTTGTAAGCATTATGCCGGCAGTCTTATCTGACACAACACTTCTCAAAGCATCTAGATCAACAGTCCCCTTATCAGACGTCGGGATCCTAATGACTTTAAAACCTGCCATGGCGGCGCTGGCAGGATTCGATCCATGTGCAGAGTCTGGTATCAACATCTCATCTCTCATCTGACCTTTATCATGATGATACCTCTTGATCATTATTGCTCCAGAGAGTTCTCCAGCAGCTCCTGCGGGAGGCTGAAAACTACATTTATCCATACCAACGATCTCTGAGAGCCATCTCTCTG
>Ga0080004_1123882_pt1 | contig 28340 bp, 15 predicted proteins | sample WasSprMetagenome_FD_69207 | JGI IMG/M metagenome (GOLD analysis project Ga0080004, IMG submission 69207) | Sulfidic aquatic microbial communities from Washburn Spring, Yellowstone National Park, USA - WS (SPADES assembly) (version 2) | ecosystem: Environmental > Aquatic > Thermal springs > Hot... | reverse complement strand
TCTGCAATTTGTTGAAAAGTATAATCTTCGTATCCTAAAAAAAACTTCTTATAATTTGCCTCTCCAATTTTTTGTATCAACTCAACTATATCAGGTTGTTGTCTTATGATACTATATATCTCACTATCTTCAAACGGTGATGGTGTAATTTCATCAAAATACTCATAATTTTCTTTATTCAAAAACGGTATTCGTTGGAAAGGTCTACGGGAAATAATTTTTAATGAAACAAGTTTTTGAAATTCTTCTTCTTGCTCAATTTCTAAAATTTCTCTGACAACATTCTCTTCCCTTAAGGAAAGATATTGAGAAAGTTTTACTACAAGATAAGGTTTTAACTGCAATTTTACAACAGGTTTTAATTTTAAATTTAGTTTTTCTGACTTTTCTATCATAATCAAATAATTGACAAATTTTTTCTAAAAAGGCAATCTTTTATAAAATTTTTTCTTTTCCTAAAACACACTTTGCTGATTCAACAATGATAAAAAGACAAAGCAAAAATAAAATCATCCCTATAAAAACTATTATATCTATTATTCCTTTAACAACTTTTGTGTATAAAGTGAACCCTAAAGATGAAATTGTAGTTATTAACATAAAAAAAGTTGGTACCAAAATAATAATTTTGTTTTTAAAACCTTGTTTTTTCACCCACAGATAAATTACTAACAAAACTAATGCTGCTAAAAGTTGGTTTGTAGTACCAAACAGTGGCCAAACTATCTTCCAACAGGGTACAATATTCCCTGAGAAATCTCTTAATTTCAAATTTAACAAAATCAATGGTAAAAATAAAGACGCTATTGTTGCTATCACACGAACAATCAAAGGTGATTTTGTAAGTCCAAAAAATTCTTGAAGTATATACCTTGATATCCTTGTAGCAGTATCTAATGTTGTTAGAATAAATGCAGAGATTGCTAAATATCCTATTGTTTTACCAACCTCAGGACCGATACCAAAAACAGATGATAGTTTTGATATACCTAAAGCATATATTTGTTGAGGATTTGAAAGTTCACCTTTGTTAATCATCATTAAAGTCGCCAAGGAAACCGCTGCAACAACTCCTTCTAAAATCATACCTCCATACGCTACAAAACGTGCATTTTTTACACTGTCAAGTTGTTTTGAAGTTGTCCCTGAAGAAACTAATGAGTGAAAACCAGAAATTGCACCACAAGCTATCGTAATAAACATAAAAGGAAAAAGTGTCCCTATGGACGAGTTAAAACTTATAAATGAAGGATAAGAAATATTTGTTTTAGTAAACAAAAGGCCAAAGACACCTATTATTACTGTGAAATACAAAAAATAACTTGACAGATAATCTCTTGGTTGTAGCAAAAACCATACAGGAAGTACTGACGCAAAAAAACAATAAATTAAAAGTATCCACACCCAGGTTTGTTTTGAAAGAAATAAAAATTTATATTCTAAACTGAATATAATACCAACCAAAATTAGGAAGAGAGAAATTATTGTTGAAATAGAAATTCTAAGTTTTATCCTATAAACCAACAAACCAAAAAGTATCGCAATTATGATATACCATATACTTGTCTGTGCAACTGAGGGTTCTTGAAAAAAAGTATCTGCTGCTAAGTCAGCAAATACAGCAACAACATATACTAAAGCAAACCATATAAATAAAAGAAAAACTTTATATGTCGTCTTATTAACATATTTATTTGCAACCTGTGCAATAGACCATCCATTATGGCGAATAGAAATAATAAGAGATGAAAAATCATGCAGTCCACCAATAAATATTGTACCTAAAACAATCCATAGTATCGCAGGCAACCATCCAAAAGCTAACCCTGCTAAGATAGGTCCTACAATGGGTCCTGCACCTGCAATAGATGAAAAATGGTGTCCCAAAAGAACAAACTTGTTTGTTGGAACAAAATCAACACCATCATACAATTTTTTTGATGGCACATCTTCTTTTTCATCCACACAATAATTTTTCTCTAAAAACTTACCATAAGTAAAATATGCTATAATGAAAATAACTATTATTAAAATAATATAAAAAGTCATCATAGTATTATAACCTTCCCTACCAGCAAATATTTCGTAAACCAAATCCCGCTATGTGAAGGCTGCTGAAAAAGGGGCGTTTTTTAAAAATAAACAATCTTATGATGAAAAACAATATACAAAAAATTTTACGGTCAACAATGTTTAATTTTGTCTTTAAATTTTTCATTTTTTAATTTTTGGTAATAGCCAATGAAAACGTACCAAAAAATTTTGTAGAATATATTTCTATGATACAGTGATTGAAATGTGGCTCTTAATTGGTATTGTAATGCAAAGATAGCAGATTTAAGCGTCACAAATGTAGACATACATATACTTTTAAAAATGTTTGATATTCTTTTAGAATATCTGATAAAGAAAAAAGGAAACTTTTGGAATATTTTGTTTTGGGTGTTCTTATTTATTGGCTGAAATTTATAACTAAGGTATGTGATGAAACAATTAAAAAAGTTTTTAGGATTATTCGCAAGTTGTTGAGTATTGAGGAAGAGTGTACCGAAACATTTACTGGGAAAATAGAATGTGAGTAAACGACATCCGGCACAAAAAGATACAGAAAACAATGTTGGATAGCAGCTTAAAAAATTATTGTTTCTAGCATTTTGAACCAGGATGGACAAATAAGAATTTCCCCAATTGCTGAAAGAAAAAAAGATATTGTTCAAGAGTTGATACAACATTATACAAAGCCAGGTTACATTTGTTATACTGACGATTATCATGCTTATGCCTCGCTGTATCTTAGATGTGGATATGTAGTATAGTTATATAGTTAGCAAAGAAAAAAAATAAACTAAAAGAAAGAAATCATGTTAATAGAAGGTTTTGAAGTTATACAAAACATTGACTTTACCAACAACATAGTAATCTCTAAAAAGTTTTTTAATCTTTGTTCAGCTGAAATTTCATTTAGGTTTAATCATAGACATAAATATTTTATCTCAACGATATTAAAAACATTAAAACATACCCCTTTTAATAAAAATTTGATACGAAATCTTCAGCCACTACCTTTTAAATTAAATCATGTCTCTACTTCACCACAACCATTGTGCCATATTTTGTTCTTCCATCTTTTAACTTCAACTCAAAAATGTAACTGCCTACTTTGTACCTCTTAACATCTAATGTATTACCATCATAACTATCTATAAGCTTGCCTTTTAAATCATATACCTTAATCCATTCAACCTCAGTTTTGTCAACCACTATCGTCTCTGTATGTTTGTTTGTCAAGTTAATATACAACTTATTTGCCTGTGAGCTTATCTCTCCACTGCTCACCTCACCACTACTTCCTCCACTACCACCACCCTCACCATTACCTCCACCCACACCACCTCCAACATTCTTTATCTCTACTTCCTCATCTCTCTCACCTAACACTACACCTCCTAACCCTACAACCTCTACCTTCAATATATACACCCCATCACCATAACCTCTACTGTCTAAACTAAATACATATCCATCTAACCCATCTACATCCTCTCCTATCAATATGCCATTTAAATATAACCTAACCTTACTCACTTCACTAACATTATAACCCTCTAACCTCACTACTATACCAACAACACCACTTATCACCCTACTGCTTATATCAATCATTATATAACCCGTAGTACCCCCTACTACTCCGCTGCTTATCTCAATAAAATTAACCATTACATTCTTGTTCGAATCCATTACTATATTAACCGGATTTTGATCCCCACTCAAATCTCCACCCCAACCACTGAATACATACCCACTATTCGCTACTGCTGTGATGGTCACTGTTGTCCCTTCTACATACTCCCCTCCTTGCGGATTTAACTCAACTCTACCACCAAATTGCGGATTTATATCAATTGTTAGTGTATACCTCTGTGGTTGTTGTGTGGTTGTTGATTGTTGTACAAAATTAGCTGTCACTGTCTTATTTGAGTTCATCACTATCCTCGCTGGGTTTTGACTTCCTGTCAACGAACCACTCCAACTACTAAATACATACCCACTATTCGCTACCGCTGTCAAGGTTACTGTTGTTCCAGCTACATATACTCCACCAGACGGATTTAATGTCACACTTCCTGCGCCTTGCGGATTGATGTTGACTGTTAAACTATATTGTTGAGGAGGTGCTTGTTCTACTTTACTAAATGTAAAATCGTCTACATAAAAATTAGAAGAACTATTCTGTGTCTCGATATACAACCTTGCTACTCTTAATAAACCACTCCAAGTAATTGTTGCTTGTCCTGAAACTTGTGAAAAATTGCTGTTGTTAATATTACCACTTGCTAAAGTAATGTATCTATTACCACTATCATCTCTTATAAATAAGGTTATCTTACCTTGATCTGTGCCACTTGCTAACCTCATAAAACAACTTGCTTGATATGTCCCTGTCCCTTTCTCTAACAAATACCATAATACATGTTGTCCTATACCTTGATATGGTTGTGTCCTGTTTGATACTAAAGCAGACCTTGTACCACTACGATATACACTCGTATTTTCAGAAATATTTACATTACCAACAGGCACCCAACAATATACATTATCTTCAAATCCACCATTATATATCCCTCCTGACGGCTGCATCTTTAAAACTGCTTCTATAGCATAATACGCTGGTTTCTTGTTGTAATTCGTATCAAATATAAGTGGTGCTTTCTCTGAACCAAGCCAAGTATACTTGTCTGTGAAACCCCACATCATCATCCTTTTAACCTTAGGATGTGTCATACAAAAAAAGGTAAAGTTCGCATAATTATGCGCTTGAATAGCTAATTTACTACTATCAGGATTATCTATGGCTAAATCTAACTCTGTAACTTCAACATCTAAACCCAAAGCAACTAACCTTTGCAAATTTTCATAATTGTTATCTCCTAAAAATGAATTATATCCCCAATGACTCTGCCAACCAACTCCATGTATCGGTACTCCTTGACTTTTTAACCTGCTAACAAGATTGTATACAGCATCAGCCTTCCCACCCATACCTTCTGCTCCGTAATCATTATAATACAACTTACAATCAGGATCTGCTTCATGTGCCCATTGAAACGCTAATGGTATATAATCCCCTAATTTTTGATACCAAAAATCATCTGATCTATATCCATAAGGAGAACTATCAGACACTGCTTCGTTCACAACATCCCATTCAGCTATTTTACCTTTGTACCTACTTACCACAGCTTTAATATACGCCTCAAGCATCGCCCTAACTTGGTCTGAAGAATAATTCCCATTTCTTAACCAATCAGGGACTACCTGATACCATACTAAACAATGCCCTCTTAACCTGATGTTGTTCTGTTGTGCAAAATTTACATAATAGTCAGTAGTGGTAAAATTATAAGAATAAGGACCTGTCCATATATACATCTTAAATTCGTTCTCACCTACCATCTGGTTAAATTCAGAGATTATAGTATTCCTATACTGCGTCTCATTTCTTAAAGGATTGTTGGTCACAGCAGGACCTATATAAAAATTCTTCTGTGCTGCATAGTCTCTTAACCCACTATACAAATTAGGCAACAAAAAATAGAAAAATATATTAAAAACTATTAAAAACTTTTTCATATTATTGTACCTCCATATTTCATATTCATTGCTCTATAAGTTGCAGGATTTATAAATATGTTTTATTTCACAAAAACATAATTTTTAGTTCCCAAAATCATAGTTAAAAATTACTCTTTAATAACAACAATAACCCCATGCTTCTTTACACCGTTTTTTAGTTTTATCTCAAAGACATATAACCCAGTTGGTAATTCTTCACCATCAAAAACAAATGGTGCTTTTTTTTCAAAAACAAGTTTTTGTTTTGGAGAAAACAATTTTATTTCCTCTATATCTTCATTAAAAAAAATTTTGTCATTAATGTTATCATTGTTTTTTGAAACAACATAAATTTTTTTGTTATAATCAAAAACCGTTGTAGCAGTTGTAGTCTCAGAAACAATTTCCTGTATTTTAACAAAATTTGCTGTTATGTTAGTATTTGTAGTTATAATTATTTGTAGTGGATTTTTATTTGAAATAATATCACCACTCCAATTACTGAATTCATAACCAATATATGCATCAGCATATAAGACAACTGTTGTGCCTTTCAAAAAAACTTTGTTCATAGGTTCAATTACAACTTGGCCACTACCTGGTGGCTGAATACTTATATTAATTTCGCAATATATTTTTTCTTCTCTATATTCGTACTTCTTAAGATATACACTTGAGATATTAGAAACATCTGATGTGTTAGAACTATCATCAACTAAAAATATACCAAAATAGTAAGTTGTATCATTTAACAATGAACTTATAACATAACTTTGTTTTGTGTTAGCAAAAACATTTGTTGAAAATTCTATTCTATACGCATTTTCTAAAAATTTATTTAAACTATTAAAATATGTTGAAAAACATATTATGTATTTTCCGTTCCTTAGATCACCATTATACCCATCATCACCTGTTGAAGTCCAAGTTAGTAAAACACTATCACTACTTACTTGTTGAGCAAAAAGGTCTGTTATAGCAGAAGGTGCTGTTGTATCAATTGTAATTTCAACTTGTTTTTCTTTAAACACAGCAGTTATGTTTTTATTTGAATCCATAATTATTAAAATAGGATTTTCAAACGACAGAATATCGCCAGTCCATTTATCAAACTCATAGCCATCGTTTGGAGAAGCAAAAATTTGTATTGTGGTCCCATCAAGGAAACTTCCTGAAGATATTGAAACATTGCCAGAATTCTGTGGTTCAACAGAAACATATAAATTATAGTATACATCTGTTGATAGTTGCACTTCTCCAAATATAACATCAAAATTTATATTATCTTGTTGGTTAGTTATATTTAATATACTCATTTTTATCTCTGCATTATTGTATGCATAAACATTCCATAATGATGGTTTAAACAAAGTTTGTTGTGTAGCACCAGGAAACGGATCCCCAGCATCACCACCATTAGAAGCAGGTGTTTTATCTGCTTCAATTAAATCAACTCCGAGATGTGGCTCACCTGAGTTTATATCATTTGCTGAGAGACGAACTTGTGAAGATGCAATACCATCATCAATATGCCATACTAAAAGTCCTTCTCCTCTAAGATAACTATCAAAATTTACTTTCTTACGATATTCTAACAAAAAATACTCTGTCTCAGGATCATCAGCTTCTAAAATAGGTATTTTGACCACTTTTTTTTCTTCTTTTACATCTTTTAAAGAAAAATTTTTTATTGTAGATGAAATAATCTCTACATCAACCCATCCTAAGAATTTTTTTGCCCAACAAGAAAGATGTGTTGGAGTATACCCTGCTGGTTGGCCACTCCACAAACCTCCATCCATTAAACACCAACTTCCAACAACAGATTGTTGTTGATAGTACAAATCTGGTAAACCAATCTGATGGCCAAACTCATGGCACAACACACCTACAAACGATGCGTTATATTCTTTCTCAGGGATAATTGTTCCATCAGTAAACCCATAAACACTTCCTGTCCAAAAAACATATGCTGACCAAATATATCCAGTAGGATCTGGCATAGATTCAGCACCATAGCCAGCATGTAATACTATAACATAATCAAAACTATTTTTTGTAACTTTCCCAGTTGCAGATATAAGTGCATCTCTAACTAATTGTGATAATGTTAAAAGTGTATTTTGTGCGTAATATGACATATTTCTTGGCATTCTATATGGTATTTCACTACCTGTCAATGTATTTGATGAACCATTTGAATAAAAATATGTTATATCAAAACTAATTTTGTTATCTGACACCTCAGTATAATACATCTTAAATCTTTCTACACTTTCAATAACATTTTGTTGCCAACCAGAAGTAAATTTTTGGTCTCTAAAATCTACAATTATGACAGCAATTTTTTTAGAACCAGTAATTGATTTATAAGCTACCTGAGGAGAAAACTTCAATAAGCCAAATTTTTCAGAATAGTCAATTTTAGGTTGTTGAGGAAAAATCTTTCCTGATATATGTGGTGGAACAGTAAATACTGGAGTGTTTAACAACAAAATTAATAACAAAATTAGTATCATTAGTCATTTTAACTATTATTTTATAACTACAATTGTTCCTGTTTTCATATCTTTTTCTGTTTTTAGTTTTATTCTATAGTAATACACACCTACAGATAAATCTTTACCATCAAGAGTTTTTGGAGAAAATAATTTTTTGATAAGTTTCCCTTTAACATCATAAATTTCTATGTATTCAACATCGTCTTCAAAAGTTATAACATCGTTTGTCCCATCTTTGTCAGCAGAAAGTAGATATTTTTTCATTATCTGAGTTGATTTCTGGGTTTCTGTAGAAGATATTAATTCAAAGACCGCTATAATACTTTTATTTGAATTCATTACTAAACTTAATGGATTTTCAGTTGAATCTATATCCCCTTGCCATTTTATAAATTTATAGTTTTCAAACGCTTCTGCTACTAAAGTAATTGTACTACCAGCTAAAAATGTTCCACTTGAAGGTATTACAACACCAGCGGATTGTGGCTGTATTACAACATTGAGATTATAATAAGTTGTTGTTTGTGATGGTGGCTGTTGTTGTGATTGTGTTGAAAGTTTTATTAGATAGATATCATCTACCCAAATTTCACCTTCAGTACCTGCTGTTGTCCCTTCTGCTGGTTGGAAGTTTAATCCACTGATCTGTGTTAAATCAAGTGGATAATCATCTGGCTTATTTGGTGACCAGTTTGGTAAAGAAAAATCTTTCCATAAAAATGTTTTTTCTACCCAGTCAGATGAAGAACTAAACTGAACTCTGTATGAAGCCCAACCGTTTTGTGTACCATCAGTCGGCATTCTTAACATCACCTGATATGCTTTGTTACCTTTAAATTTAAAACTTATTCCATCGTATTTTGATATGTCATACACACCATTATCGTTGAAGTTTGTTCCTAAACCAACATACGGATATTGTATAGCATCACCTAACCTCCAACTCATATATGCACAATAATTAGAATTGTTATATCCATTTTGTGTCATAGAAAAAGGTTTTGGTGAAACAGTTGAGTTACCACCACTTCCACTATCATCAAAATTATACCAATGGCCACCAAGGTTGTTTTTAGTATCACCATCTTCACAATCATCTATGAGTAAAGAATAAACTGTACTAAGTTGGTTTTGAATATTTATAATAATTTGTTTAATTAAAATTCTGTTTTCTAAATCATAAGCTATTATTTTTATATAATGTTGTCCATTTAAATACTTTGTTGTATTTAAATTATAATTTATGTTACCTGCTGTGGTTGAAGAAATTAAAATATTGTCAAAATAAAGTTCAATTTTTTTAATACCCACATCACTTGTTGCAGTTGCTCTAATTTCTATTTCACCATAAACAACACTATTTTCTTGAGGTGATAAAATACTTATCTTAGGTTGTAAAACTACATTTGCGTTTTGTTCAACAAGATTGATTAATGTTATAGAATATTTTGGAAATGTATATGAAAACCTATTTGACACATTATTTAACTCACTTTCAGTTGGTGGGTTTGACGGGTCAGCATAAGAGTTTATCCCATTTATATGCCAAACATATTCGTTAGCACTAAATGTATAAACTTTACATTGTGATTTTGGGACAAAATTAGTAAGAGTTATCTCTGCAGTGTAGTCCTCAGAAGGATCTTTGTTTACTACAATCAAAGACAAAATACCATCTGTTCTTTTATTTGCATAAGCACTTAATAAAGAAGAATTAGTAGTTGTTTCCACCAATGTATTTGTTGATGAAGAACTAAATAAATGGTATAACATATATAATGCCCAATATGAAGAACGTGGTTGATACGCATATTTTGCATATTCACCAAAAAGTTGTCCATTTTCCATAAAAGCATGATCTCCATATGTACCATCAGGACCGACACCTAACCCGTTAAAAACATCCCATTTGTTAGTCATATCACCACCATTCTTAATAAAGTTCAATACCCAATCAACAGTAAACAATGCTTCCATAAGTTTACAAGTGTTAGCAGTAGCACCACCAGAACTATATTCAGATAACGAAATTTTTACTTTATTAGGTTGTGGTGTGTATAACTGAATCCAATTTTTTACTTGTGGCAACCATGTATCCCAAAGAGTAGTTTTTGACAAAGCAGTTGCTTCATCAGCATTTTGCCAATAAGGATACCAATGCATACCTACCACATCTATCAATCCTGATTTCCCTTTAGAATGAAAATACTCTAAGAACGATTCAATATATCTTTTCCCATCATACTGATGTGACCATTCATCAGGTGAACAACCTCCCGTAACAATAACTTCAATAGTAGGATCTACGGCTTTCATCGCTTCAATAAACTCTATTGCACGTTGAGCATAATCTTTTGCAGAAAGAGGTCCTCCTATCTCCCAATATCCAGATATCTCGTTGTTTATCTCCCAATACTTTATTCCGTAACCTTTAACTTTGTTTGCATAATAAACCCAAGCAGATGCTTCTTCAGGTGTACCTGTCCCCATGTTTATTGTAATAATAGGATAAACTTTGCCATGTTCAAAACTGTTACACCATTGCATGAACCTTTCAAAATCAAAATCAGGGGTCCATTGATTTTGTCTTTTATAAGACGAAGGAAACATTGATGAAGCAATACAATCTGTTTGAGTTCTGTAATTATTTTGGTTTACAGTTTGTAGTGTATCATTATTGAAAAGATAAATTTCTTTTATCTCATATCTATCTGAATTTGACTCTAACATAAGAACTCTAAAAATTTGACGAGTAACTGACTGAAAAGTATGTGTTTGTACTCCACCAGTGCTATTTTCTACTATAACTAAATCTACCCAATTATCATTTTGTGCATTATAAGGCCATGGCCATGTCCCTGCTGACCAGTATTGTATCTTATATTTTTTAGCAAAATTTTCTCCCCAATGGATCACAATTTTGTTAACTGTTTTTTGAGAACCTAAATTTAAATATACCCATTGTGGTTGCTCTAACGAAGGATAACTTATCCATTTTGTATTTAAATCACCATCAGTAATTCTTGATGGTTCTCCATCGCCATAAGAATCATATCTTGTAGCGTTATTTAATGGCCAACAAATAAATCCTGTAGAAAAGGTAGTAGAACTTGGATGCCAAATACCTAAGGAATCATAATACCCTTCTCCATTCCAGTGATACTGGTTAGAAGTACTACCACCTGGGTATCTAACAAAATAGCATGACCCACTTGCTTCTATTGTTTGACGATGATTAACATACTTCTGCCATCCGCCCCAACATGCAACATTGTTACCAAAAGCAAAGATTCTATCAAAACTTTTTATTTGATTGTTAGTATTAACAGTGATGTTTGCAGAAGCACAAAATATGGTAGTAGCAGTAAAGACAAGCAATAAAACAAAATTTAAAATGACAAAAATTTTTTTGTTAATCATCTGGAAAAAAATTTAAAATGATAAAAATTATAATCTTAACAATACAGAGATATAATGACTACCAGAAGTTTCTGTTAATTGTGATGGGATAACATATGTGTAGTCAATTCTAAGTTTTTCTAAATTATAACTTGCACCAATTGCGTATCTATATGGAAGATAACTACCTCTTACTCCGATTTTACCCCCACTTAACCATGCCTCTGCACCAACTGAAAAATCACTATTATTACCATACATATAATTCCCTGCACTTATAATTGTTTCCATATTAGGTGATACAATTTTATAACTTGCAGCAATTAAATAACCTCTGTTTAATTTCTCAGTTTCTTCAATTCCAATTTCTGGCTCAAGAACATCTTTTATTGTTATACCAACATTAAAATTTTCTGACATTTTATAAATACCACCAATATCAGCACTTATTGTTGACTTCCCACCTTTTTCTAACAACGGGTCATTACCATACTCGCTTGCAGATAATAAAACCTTATATTCCATATATTTTACAACAGCACCAACTAAAAATTTGTTTATTTCTCTACCATATCCTATAACATACAAACTTTCTCTCCATACATCACTTACATCAAACATACCTACACCTACACCAATTGCACCACCAGCTGCTAAGTTTGTCACAAAATTCCCCATCATATATTTTATATTTATATCACTTAATCCCATAAACGGCATGCCATACATTGTGTTAATCTCCTTACCAGAAATTGAACCTATTGACGCTGGATTCCAGAAAATACCTAAACTTTCTTGAGGATAACTTGCTATACCAAAACCTACACCAACTGCTCTGCTTCCCCAATCTGTATGGTCAAACATTGCATAAGAAAAATTAATCAAACAAAGTAGTGTGAGTAGAAGAGATACTAGATATATATATTTCTGTTGTTTTTTCATTCTATATCATCCCCCTTTTTATAGAGTTCTTTGTATGTTTTTTTATTTTTGAACTTTTGGTTGTGTTTTAGTTTTTTGTGGTTCTGGTTCAGAAACAGGTTTAAATTCTGTTATAGTTTGTTTATTTCCCTGTTCTTTTTGTTCAACCTTTTGTTCTTTTATTACTTCTTCCTTATTTTTTCTCTACAGTACCAATTTTGTATGACAATGATAAATAATGTCCAGAAGAAGTGTCAAGTTGGTTTATTATCACATAAGAGTAATTCAAAGAAAAGTCTTTGTATTCATAACCAATACCAACTGCTGTTGACCAACTACTATAACTTGCTCTTATCTTATAATTTTCTTTATATACAACCTCGCATCCAGCAGAAAATTCTGTTGTGTTTAGATAATTTCTCAATCCTAACAATGGAATTATTACAAAATTTTCTTTCAAATATCTATATCCAAAAGATAAAATTATTTTTCGTTTCAACAAAGAGGTCTCTTTAAGACCAATATCAGGTTCAAAAATATCATTTATGCTCAACCCGAAATAATAAATTTTGTTCAAAGTATACAAAAGATTTAAATCAAAACTTATTACATTTTTCTCTCTACCATTGTTAAACAAAGGATCTGAATCTAACAACGAATTTTGTGGATATTGAAAACTTATATATTTCAAACTAAGTCCAGCAGATATAATTATGTATTTTTGTTTTTCTTCTTCTTTTACAATATATGAAGTAATATTTTTCGCAGCTATAAACTTATACAACGATTCTTTATACACATCACTATTAAACATAAAAATTCCACCACCTAAAACAATATTGTTTGGTTTATATGGATAAACACCACAAAAAACTTGTCTGTTTAAATTTAGTTCTCCTCTTATTTCTTTTAACAAATCTTCATATTCTAACATAACTTCAGGAGTTTCTGATAACAATCCAGCAGCTGAGTTGTAAATCACAGATTCTGCACCTAAACTGTATGCATAAAATCCGTCACCTGTACTTCTGCCATAAGAAGAAAAAAATTCTGTTGAATATATATTAACGACTAACAAAATTTGTATTAACAGACCAATTTTTATTACTTTTTTCATAACTTGTAAATACCTGTCATATCATTTAAAAATTTAAAAAAGTATCGAAATCAAAAAAATTTGTAAAATTTTATTTATAAAGATTTTATCTAAAATATGCAAGTAAAAGAACTAATGGAGCAGAAAAGTCAATTGCATTCTCATTAGTTGACCACGAATCTGCTACATCATAATATCCTTTTGGACCAAGAGTATCGCTATTAGGTCCTTGGACTAGTAATCCTGGTATCATCACACCTTTTGAAAGAACTAATCTATTATGTGGATTTTCTGGGGAATCAGACCCTACTCCTGTAACATAACATTTTGTTATCGGATTTTTACCAAATATATAATTAAGTTGTTCTAACATTATCTCTTTATACTTTGGATTGTTAGCAACCATATCAGCAAACATCAAAGTAACAGCTGCTGCTAACAATCTTTTATTTGATGTATAAGTAAAATCTAACAAAGTTGTTTGATAAAAGTTTTTATCTAATGTCGCTAATCTTACTACAGAATCAGCTGTTTGTAAAAGTTGGTTTTTAATAAATTCTTTAACAGCAGGATCTCCTTTAGGATTAAACAAATAACTTAAATAACCAATTGGATGTGGCATATCCCAAGAAATGTTTGTTATAGGGCCACGTCCTGCAAAACTTTTGTTAAGATTTTGTTTAAAATAAGTATGATATTTTTCATCACCTGTAGCAAGATAAAGTTCAGCAGCTGCCCATACACGTGCTGATTCATCTTGACCAACTGGATACTCACCTGTGTTAACATCAGGCGGGTTTTTAAATCCTATAAACGGATTTTTTTCTAACCAATCCCAAGCTTTTTTTGCAGCATTTAAACATTTTTCAGCAAAAACAGGATCAAATTTTTTATAAACCCTTGCTGCTTGTGCCATATTTGCAGCAAAAACACCTACATCATGAGATTGTACACCTATAATATATATTGTATCCAAATCTTTCTCAGGAGGTGTCCACAAACTTGGGAATTCTTTTGTTGTTGCTTTGTGGTACACAACACCATCTTTATCCTGCATTTTTAACATCCATTCAAGTTCCCACCTAACTTCATCTAATATATCTGGGACGCCATTGCCAGACTCTGGTATATCTAACTCTTTATCTTTAAACTTATCAGGCATAACTTCATACAAAAGCAAAAATTGTCCAACTGTAACTGCAGCTGATGGGATATATTTCCCATAATCACCAGCATCATGCCAACCACCATTAACTTCTAAACTACCAGATTTACCCATTGAAGGATGGAATACTGCAGGCTTGTTATGACAAGCAGTTAGTTTAAATCCTGTTATTTTATCATCTATATTGATCCCACATCTCTGTAAATAATACGACCTCATTACTTTATAAAAAACATCTTTATATATATCATTACCAATTTTGAACACATAAGATTCATCTCCAGTTGGTTTTATTACTATTTTGTATTTTCCTGGAGTTTTAAAATCTGTAAAATCTCCTTCCCATACATTATCTTTTGAAATCCTATCAATTCCTTTATTAACTAATTTACCTTTGTATACCACATTACCATTTGTAACATCAATTATTTCAAAATCAGTTGCTTCTTTATCAACTAAAAATTTCTTCTGTGCATTTGGTAAATAACCAACTTGGTTTATTTTTATGCTGTTTACTTCTTTTTTTATCACAACTACAACTTCTCTTGACAAAGTTGTCCCTTTATAATTAGCTGTAATTTTGTTTCTTCCAGCTTTTTTTAACAAAACTTCAGCATATCCTTGTTGGTTTGTAGTATATTTTTTCCCTTCAACTTCTATTTCAACTTGTTCAACTGGTTTGAAATTATATAAAGCAAAAATTTTGACATTTTCACCCTTTAAACTCACACTTTTTTTAACCGGCACAATTATATTAAAACTTTCACTTTCATGAACTTTTACTGCTTTAGCTAAACCCCAAACAGAAGTTTTTTGCCAGCCATCTCCATCACCATTCCAAGTAAGTTGTGATTTCCTAAGTTTTCCTTCATCACCATCATCAACTGCAATATCAAATATGTATTCTTTACCATCAATCGGTAAAACACAATAAAAATTCTCTAATGGTATTGCTGCTTCTAAAAAATATCCTTTATTATCAGGAAATTTTTTAACCACAACTTTAGCATTTTTAATTTCTCCTCTACCAACAACTTCACTTGCATTATTCCATGACCATACTTGTGGCGCCTCTGCTGAAACTTTTATACCTATTTGATAATCTGTAGAAGTATAATAATTCTTAGGTTTGTCTGCTGTTTTCTCTCCGATATACAACTCTATACAATCTCCGTTATATATACTATCATTAATACACATATTATATGCTGGCACATTATCTTTAACCTTTGCTGCAATATACAAATTTTTGTGGTCCATTAAAACATAAACTTCAGCTGAAAGGTCGTTAACACCACCCCATTCTCCTCGTGTAACCATAGACCTATCATTTAACACAATTGGACTAAATTCATTGTATTCATCCAAACTACCATCAATTTTTATATATCCATCTTTAACTAAATACAGATTTGTTTGTTTTGCACATATAAAACTATTCAATACTGCTATTCCAACTAATACTAATTTTTTAAAACCTTTAATCATAAAACCTCCACAAAATTTAGAAGTTTAAAGTAAAAGTTAACTGAATATATGAATCTGGCAAATGGTCAGACCATTCTTTATAATCACCATCACGAGTATCTGCTATAGAACCACTTGATCCGCCAAACCCTCCCATTTCAAACACACCAGGATCTGTCTTTTTATATCTCAATCTTAAAGACATATTTGGAAACAATTTTGCTAAAATTTCAGCATACATTATGTTTTTAGTATAAAAATACTCGTGATACAATTTTACATCACCAGCATCATCTTTCCTATATCCTAAAAGTAGTTCTAAATTACTTCTTACCGGGACTTTTGCACCTACATCAATATATGTTTGTTTTATATCCATAATTTCATCTTTATACTGTTGTATACCATAATATGCTAACAAGTTTACAAAACCATTACCAAGTTTTGTTGTCTCACCACCAACTTCTATTGTTGTTTCTTTAACTGCAGGATTTGATATTCTAGTTATAGCAGTGTAATTAGCAGAAAAGTTAAGTTGATATTTTCTTAACCCTGCTTCAACAGAAAATCCTTGTTGGTCATTATACCCTACTCCTATTATATGAGCAAACTTGTTTTGTAAAATAGTATTTTCATTTCTTCTTTCAACATGTAATACATTAGATTTTTCTTCAACAAACCAAGGTAAACATACTTCTGAAAATTGTTCAGACCCAAAATCAGGTGTTATCATTCTCATTTCAGCACCTATGTATATATTTTGTTGTGTTTCAGCAACTGCTTTTAACAACAATGCTTCACCAGAAGTTCGCAAAGGTTCAGGATAAGACATTGTATAAAGTATCGTCCTTTCTTTAGGATCTTTATCCATATCTTTTGCCCAAAAAGCAAACTTACCTGCAGATTCATACGAATATTCACCAGAAATAGTTATTCTTGACAATCCTTTAAAATCTTTTAAAACATAATATCCGTTTAGTCCATATACACCAAAATCTGAAATAGGTTTATATTCTCCAGTATTAATATCTTTTGCAGATTGTTGACCAATTAAAACTGTTGGATAAATAAATAGATTATCACCTAAGGAAGGATTTGCTCTAACACCAAAAACAAGTTTGCTTTTCCAATAATCATATCCAACAAATGTTTCCCAACCACCTGCTCTCCCCATAGAACCTATTAAATGTCCTCCTACTAACCTACTTTGACCAAATAAAGAGAATGGTGACCATCTTAACCACAAAGTTCCTAACCTAAACATATTTATATATGGTAATGGGTCCTTTACATTAGCATACAACTCTTTAACAGAAATAGCATACTCTGGTTTGTTAACAATTCTGAAATCATCAGCACGCATAAAATCAATTTCTCTAAATGGTTTATAACCAGAAATAACATACTTACTTGGCACAGCAACTTTTGCTGTAAGACTTAAATTACCAGCATAAATTGTTGGCATAAAGTTAACAGAAGCATAAACACCTTTACCATCACCAAGACCTGTTTCTTTAAGTTCATCATCTTGGTAATACTCTGTTAACAAATAGCCATCAGGTATTTTTGACCATATAGGTTGTTTCATAGAAGGAGCACCAGAAATCAATTCTACATCATCAATCCAACAGGTACCTACTATTGGTACATCTTTTGGAGCACCATTGTTGTTTAATGCTATCTGAAATGTTATAGCAACAATTTTTGTTAAATCAATTTCTTGTTGTTGTACAATTCTTCCTGGTGTTGACCCCCATGCTTTTTCAGACAAAAACGAAAACGGTATTATAATTCTTGTCCATTTATTACCATCCAAAACTATTTCGTTTCTATATTGTAATTTATGTTTATCATTATCTTCTATAATAACCCAAAACTCGCCACCACCACCTGAACCTTTAACCCATACAGATAACGCATCGCCTGAAGTAAAATCTTTCATACCAATCACTCTACGGATAACAATCCAGTTGTTATCATAATCAAACGAGTTTATTCTGTAATCAATTCTCATTGAATACTCACCAAACAATCCTTGATCACTTCTAACACTTACTTCAGACTTAGGTCCGCTACCCCACCAATATAACTGTTCATGAGATGTTCTTTCAAAATCGTCTATTGTTTCTATAGAAACAATTTTTGCTGAATATAAAGTTGTTACTAAAGAAACTATAGAAAATATAATTAGTATTATAACATTATTTTTTTTCATATTTTTATTACTCTCCCTTAAGTAAAAATTAAAATTTTGCTACACATCCAATTTTGTATGTGTTAGGTAATCCTGTTTGAGAAAGAATATATGCAAAATCAAACCTCCATGCTCTCAATGTAAGACCTATACCTAAGGAAATGTTGTTTCCAGATGGTGTTTGTTCATAACCAGCCCGTGCATCTAATAATCTATAAACCACTCCGTATTCAGCACCTAAAGAAAAAGATTTTTCTGAAACATCATAATCTAAACTAACAATACCTTTTTTCTCAATATTATATGCCGCACCTATTCTTATGTTATTCATATTTGTCCCATCTACCATGTTAGTTTTATAACTTGCTCCTATTCTTAATAAATTCCTATCCATTTTCATTGAATACAATGCTCCTATATCATAACCATAGTTTATATCAACAAAAACTTTTTCTTCTTGAGTAACAGGATTACCATCCTGGTCATAAACAGTTGATAATGGATCTGGTTTATCATCATAAAGACGATGTAAAACTTTCAAACTTACACCTATTGAAACATCAGAAGTTGGTTGTGTGACAACACGTCTTGCATAACTTAATATAAATTGTTTTTCACTATAATAAGATGTAAACCCTAAAACTGTTATGTTAATTCCTAAACATCCTTTACCTTTATCTGGTGTTGCAAAACCTAAGTATGAATATGAAAGTTCTGATATATTAAACAACTTGCTGTACATCAACGACACTACTTTATAAATTCTGTTTTGTGCTAAACCTGCTGGATTTATGTACGCACCTTCAACATCTTCTGCTATCCCAGTATACGCACTACCCATAGCTGCAACTCTACCACCTATGTTTTTCATACCTGAAAACTCAAACGATGCAAAAACTGATGTTGTTATAATAAATAGGCATAACACTTCTGTTATTTTTACTATTTTTTTCATCTTTTTAAGTTCTCCTTAAATACAAAAATTATTTTATTTTATAACTTTTAACAACTACTGTTGTATTCTTAACATAAGTTGTTCCGTCAACATTTATTTCTGTTCTTATTATATAAATCCCAGGTGGGACAAGTTTATCTTCGTTATCAAACCCAGACCATGAAATTATCCCTATACCATTTGTTATAGGTTGTTCAACAATATAATTTTTAGAAGTATTTTTATCGGCTACAAGTTTACCAGCTGAATTATAAATTTTTATACTTGCAGTACCTGATTTGTTCTGAGATAAAACAATTTTGATAACAGTTCTTCCACCAACAACTTTTTTACCATCTTTAAGTTCTAACTCTTCACCACCGCCTGGATAAAACACTGATGGTGACGCTTCAACTTTTGAAATTATAGCATCTTGATCAGTTGATTTTCCTGTCTTTGCATACGCTACTGGATAAGAATTAGGATCATTTGGGTCAGTCCCAGCTGCAAACTCTTCATAATCGTTCCATCCATCACCATCAGTATCTACTTTCCATGCAGCCGTGTCATATTTTATTAAATATATATCATCAACCCACACTTCTCCAGTTCTTGCTCCATCTGCTTTTCCCATTGTTTGAAATTGTATTGCTTTGATTCTGTCAAATTTACCTTTAGTAAGCTCTGTAATTTTACCTTTTGCAGGAACAGTAGAATTATTTAAAGTTAACTCAGGCCATTTTGTTTTATCCTTCAGTTCTTCTCTACCTAAGGATTGTCTTGGCTCTGTTGCTTTAGTTCCATCTTGTAAAGTATCATATGGTTCCCAATCATCATAGGGATCACCAAAATAATTATCATTATTTACCCAAGGATATGGCCAACCTCCATCTTGTAATTTGTCAAACAATATAACATAAAACTGCCAATCGTTAGAAAGTGGTCTACCAGAGGCAGCTGATATACCTACTTCTTTAGGTACATCACCATATGTGCCAGGAGCAAGTTTGTAAGTAAGTTTTATTTTTACTTCTTTTCCTTTACCTGTAGAATTTAATATATCATCAGAAACTTTCATCCAAAATGCTATCCCATTGTAGTCTGACAAGTCAACACATTGATTATATTCAACTGAAGGAAGGTCTTTGTTTTGGCCTACATCTACAAAATTTGTCCCTAATGCAACATAAGCATACTGAAAACTCGATCTTGCAACATCAAACTTAAAATATCCACAATACTTGCTCCCTTTGACACCAAAAGGATATGGTTGATATGGTGTTGCAGTACCTGTTGGGTCAGGTGAAGGGAAAACATAAGCACAGGTTGGATTTTCTTTATTTACTTGAGGTTTTTTATATCTTAATGTAACTGGTTCTATTTCTCCGAAAACATCTGCTCTGTCATCAAAAGTAAACCAATATCCTCCCCACTCATTTCTGTGGTTACCATCTTCAAAATTGTCTATTAATACACGTTTACCTTCTGCAGAGAAACTTAATGAGAAAAAAGATAACATTAGTATCACGAATTTTATTTTTTTCATTTTATTTCTTTCCTCCTAAAGTTTTATATATAACTTGTAAATACATGTATCTTTTGATATATTTATATTAAACAAAATTAAACTTGTCAATAGTTGACAAAAAAATTATTTTAAAATAATTATTGATCCTTGTTCTCCATCTTGTGTTTTATAAAAATATATTCCGCTTTTCAAAATATTCTGTTGATCATCACAACCATCCCAAACACCATTTTTTACTTCTGCTACTTTTTTACCTTTTGCATCATAAATTTCTGCTATAGGCGAGTCAAAAACTATTTTATCATTTTTATAATCTTTGTTTAAACTAATAACTTTTTTGTTTTTATTTTTAGAATTTGTAGTATAAATTCTTATACTTGGTTGTGAAGAAATTTCTTGTAATAAACCACCATTAGATTTTGTTTTTATTAAAATTTTATGTTCTCCTAAACTGTCTGGAACAACAAAATTTTTTATAACAATATCAAAACTTTCATAATAAAAAATTTTGTTTATCCCTATTTCCAACTTTAAACTTTGTGTATCAAAATTACAAAAACTTATAGATGGCCATCCGTATCGTTTTTTTATCTCTATACTTGAAAAATTATTTCTAAAAATTTCTGGCAAAACAACTTCTATTTTTCCTAAATAAATATCTTTTGTAGCTATAAATGTTAAAACAACATCTTGTGTGGTACCAACAAAAAAATCTTGTGATAAAACTTTTACTTTACCACTACCATCTGATATAGTTTGTGAAAATGAACTTATTTCAACTTCTATAAAATATGTATATGATGAACCGTTGATATTATAACATACACTTTTAAAGACACCTTTTTGCCCTAAAAAACTTGTTGTATCCCAATTGTATTCTATAGAAACATTTTTTGATGACAAATAATTTTCGTATATTTTGTTATTTAAAAAATAAAGTTCTATTTTTGACAATTGGTCATTATCTTCAGCATAGAGTTTTACAGGGACGATACCATTTACTATTTCACCATCAACTGGTGAAACAATCTGGCAAGTAGGTAGACAAAAACTACTTTTTTGTTCTTCTTCATAAAAATTAACAAAATTTCCTGTCATAACAAGCATAGTTAACATTTTAAGACAATCTTGATAGTATCCCCAAGCACCACCATCACCAAATCTTGAAAGTCGCCCAAACAATCCATTACACCAATCTTGTAAACTTTCATCTACCATACTTCCTACACCAAAAGGTCCTACAAAAGCAGCATTGCTGTAACCTACAAGTGGTTCTCCAGTTATTTTATAACCAGCAACAATTTTTGTAGGATCAGAACCAGTTGAAGATTTCAACCAATTAGAAATTTTTAAATTTATTTCTTTTGCTCTATTATCTCCATACCATATATAATCCATACCTATGCGCCAAGGTACTCTACAAGCATCATAATAATAGTTATATCCATAACCACTTACTTGGTTCCCATTTATATCACACCAATCAGGTGGTAATCCTGTTTCTGTTTTATTCTTAAAAATACTTAAGACTTCATAACATTTCTCTATTACATTATCCCATTGATTATCATTGGTTACTTTCTTAAAAATTCTGTACCAGCCAGGTGCGAAATAACTCGGGTTTGTAAGTTCACTACCACCAAAACCATCACCTGGTCTAAGAATATATGATGGACGTTCAACTTGATATTTCATAATTCTATTTATTATCTCTTTTGCCTCTTCAATATAATTTATAGCAGAATTTGTACTACCCCATTGTTTATCAGCAAAAATTAATGCTAAAGCAACATCTTCATCAGCATCAGTTGCAGCGTTAGTACCTATAATAGAACCGTTTCTATCAACTTGCCAGTTCATTAAACCATTGTTATCTAAATAGTACTGATAATACTTATAAACTCCATCAAAATACTGCCGTGTGTTATCATAGACACCATCCATCAACACAAGTATAAGCATACCATAACCTATCCCTTCAGACACAGTATCATAACTATTAGCAGAACCTCTTTGTATCCTATATGTACCTACAGGTGCTCCTTGTTTAGTTAAATAATTTTTTTTCCATTCAGAATAAGTTTTAAGTAAAATAGAAAGTTGTTCATCTTGTGAAAAAGAACTAACTTTTATACCATAAGGATAAGTTCTAAATTGTGGGAATGGGAAATTTGTAGAATATAAATCACAAAAAAATAAAAAAATTGATATTATTAAAACTTTTGTTTTCATTATAAAAAATTTTTAAAAAAATTTAATATAAGATAAGAGATACAAATTGTTATGGTCTGTATACTAAATTTAACCTAAACCTTCGTTCAGTATACCAAAAATCATCTTTTGCTGTAACATCACCAATTATACTTCTACCTACATTTATTGTTTTTTCATAATACTCACCTTCACTAAACATGCCTTCTATATAAAAATTAGGGTTAAACTCAAACCTTATATTAAACAAATATCCATATTCTCGTTTTGTTTTTATATTTCCAGCACCATCGTCATATGAATAATCAGGTCTAAATGTTAGACCACCACCTAAAGTAAGCTGTGGTTGTTGTGATGGTATGATACTAAAACTAATAGAATGTTCAATATATTTCGTATAAACATCTAAAAATGCCCATGGTTGATAAAATCTTTCTGACGAAATTATATTATCTCGTTCTGTATACATTAAAGACACTAACCCTTGTAAAATAGAATACGACACAGTATACAATGGTGTTCTCAACGCAACCTCTACTTTTTCTGTCTCAGTAACATTATGAAAACTATTTTTTTCAATTCTCCATATATCAATTTGTTTCAGATTAGAATTTTCAGGTTCGTCTAACTGAGAAGAAACATCAGTAAACTTTTTCTCAATTTTGATTTCAAAAAGTGGTGCTGGTTTATAAAAAGCAGAAAATGAGTAATCATATGTACTTCTTGTTTCGTAAGCAGGCAGAGATTTTCTATAAGTTCGTGGAAAACTATATTTCACCGCTGCTGATATATAAAGTTTCTCCATAACAGGTCTATAATAAAACCCTGTTTCTACATCATAACCGTACACAGATTCATCCCATCTTGTCCACAAAGTATTTTTTTCATCAGAATAAGGAATAAGTTCTTGATAAGAATATAAAGTTTCTTCTCCTATTTTATAAAATTTTCCATATATATTAAGTCCTTGGTATTTAAAATATCTACTTAAACTTAATGATGTATAATAGTATTTTTTTTCATAATCATCTTTCACAATTTTCCATTCTTCAACACTATCCCCAACTTGTTTTTTATATTCTGAAGAAGATTTATTAGTTTCGTTATGAATCTTGACACCTAACTCCCATATTTCTGTTAATCTATATTTAATCTCAAACGGATAAAGGTAGTAATAATTATCTCCAAAAAGACCATTTGATTTATAATTTTTTGTGTATTTTGTTTGAACAATTCCTTGCATATCTATCTTTACTGAAGGGTTAATATAATACTCAAGACCTAAAGTATTTTCTTTTGTTATTATAATATCTGTTGTGTCATAGAAATGTCGAACAATAGCATCCTGTGGTCCACCAGCAGAAATTAGTGGTTTGTTATAAACTTCAGTTAAAACTGCGTATATATTAAACGAACCCCAATATGGCGAAATTTTACTACCTATAGTAACAGAATTTGTAAACAAAGAACTTATTTTAGGTAATGTACTATCATATTGTAGAACAGTAGTAAACGGAGTTTTTGCAGTATCAAATGATGAATTTTCTTGTTGGTTAACCAATATACCATACAAACTCCATCTTGGTATAACAAAATATTCTATATCCAATTGTGAATTTTCTTTTTGAAGAAGTTTGAATACACCATTTTGTGAGTCATATACTCTGTATGGAGAAAACTTTTCTGCAGACCATTTTAACGACAATCTTGAAGAAGGTATTAAAGATATATTATAACTAATACTATCATATTCTTGAAATACATTATAATATCCTTCTAACCCTTCCTGATTTAGATAAGAATAATTAATCTCATCTTTATAAGGGAACTCTGTACGTTTTATATAATAATTATAAGCAATACTGAACCCAAGCCTAGAAGTTGTTATTATTTTTAAAAAATCGTCTTTAAAAGTTCCAAACCAACTATCAGTAGTTTCGCTGAATAATCCTGAATATGATAAAAACAAGATTATTGTAAATATATATATTTTTATTTTTTCTTTTTTGTAGTCCATTGTATTTTAAAATCTATTGAGTGTATATATCCTAGATCTATTTTTTCCCATGGTTTGTTTATCATAAAAGCATAACTGAACTGTAAATTCTGTCTTGTTATACTGAATCCCATTGTAATCTCTTCGTTAGAAGAACCTACTCGTAATGAAAGTAAATTCCATACAGTATATTCTAACCCTAAATTTATATCATTTATTTGTTTTGACAATACAATATCACCAGCAAGTTTTAATGTTTTATCAAACAAAAGTAATCCTAACCCAACACGAGATATAAAAGGTATATATTCTTCTTCATAAAACTTTAATGGTGTTGATATTACATTACCTAAATTAAACCCAAACAACAAACTATAAAAATCAAAATCAAAATCTATTTCTGAAGAGAAATCCAATGCTATAGCACCACTTTCTTTATTATAAATCTTTTCTGATATTATTTTAATAGTTGCACCATTATAGATATCTATAAAATCAGTAGGCTTTATTTGTTCTATTAAAGACGATGTGTTACTACCAAACGCAAAATAAATACCAGTAATTCTTGTATCTAAAGTTCCTAAAGATTTACCAGTGATATCTCTTTGTATTATATCACCAGTAGCAATGTTTTGTAGCCCAACAGCAAAACTACCATAAATTGTTGGTGAAACAAGACTAAGATATGTATATCCACTATCAGCATAAAAAATACTGTAACTACCTAAAAACTCGAATTTTTTAACTTTTGCTAATAAAGACGGGTTATAAAACGCGGCAGAACCATCTTCACAAACAGCAGTTTGAGCTCTACCCATACCTAAAGATTTAGAAGAAACACCCCAACTTAAAAACGAACCTATTTGACTGTATAAATTAACAGCAAATACACTGATAAAAACCAATAGTATTTGTTTTTTCATAGTTTATGTTTATTTAAACTTAATATTAAAAGAAGCTGAATATGCACTACCAATTTCTACTGATGGTAGATAAGCAAGGTTTAATATATAAATATCTTCTCCACGGATTAAGTTAAACCTCACCCCTGCTGAAATGTTTTCTCCATAACCTATTTTATACCCAACTTGTAATGCTAACTCTCTAAACAAGAAATACTCAAAACCTAAATGTAACCCAAACCCACCACTACCAGTTCCAGAAAGTGTTGTAGTAACATCTGCTGAGAAACATGCTTTCCTAAAAAATTTTGCTATCCCTAAAGATGCTGTTGAAGAAATTTTTTCTTCCTGGTCACGATATTTCAACGGTGTTAATTGAAAAGAATTCACTGCTATACCAATATCTACAAAACTTAATAACATAATACCTGCATCTAAAATCAACGCGTTTGACGAATATCTTCCTAAAGTAGAACTTAAGTATTTTATATTTGTCCCTATAGAAAACTTGTCAGAAAGTTTTGTAGAAAGTGATAACAAAGTCATTGACTCAGAAACTTTTGTTTCACCAATCTCTACACCATTAACATCTGTCCTTTTCAAAGTATCGTCAAACCATTGAAGACCTATTCCTACATTTAAATTCTTATAAAATCTTGGATGGACATAACTTAAGTATTGTGTATCAATATCGCCAAACCACCGTAAGTAACTTATCATAAGTTCTTTTCTTAACAAAAAAGACAAACCAGCTGGATTATATTGTACCAAGTTTGCATCATCTGAGACAGCAGTAAAAGCACGACCCATCGCATTACTTCTTGCTCCAACTTTTAAGTTAATAAATTCTGTTGAATATATCCAACCTACGAAAATTGATATAACAGCTACAATTAACAAAACTTTTTTCATCTACAGCCCTCCTTTATAAACTTTTATTTTAAAACTAACATTTTTTTAATTACAGTTTTAGATGGTGTAACTAAAGAATACAGATATAAACCTGAATCTACTAACGAACCATTTTCATCTTTTCCATCCCAAGTTACATACCACTCACCAGCAGGCATTGTTTGTTTATCTATTAAAGTTTTAACAATTCTTCCTGTAAGAGTATAAACTTTTATTGTTACTTCAGATTCTTCTGAAAGTTTATATTTAATTATAGTAGTTGGATTATTTACAGAAAGGTCAAACGGGTTTGGCCCGTTTTGGTACAAATCTATATCAGATGGTGCAGGGACAACATTAACAGTAATTGTTTTTCTTGCATATGGTAATTCAGGGAATGTTTTTCCATCTGAAGTTGTCAAAGTCAAAGAAACATTATATTTACCTATGTTATTAAAAGTATGTTTTACTTTAACACCTGAGGCTTGAGCAGAACCATCTCCAAAATCCCAAACATAATCAACTATCGATGTATTCATATTATAAACTACAGAATTTGATGCATCAAATTCAATCTCAGCACCTTGTGAAACTTCGTATCCTCCTGAGACATAATTATATATTTTTCTTACAACATCGTATTCCCAACCAACTTTTTGTGGTATATTTTTTAAATCAATGTTAGCATATACTCCTGGCATAGGCGAGATAACATAAGCTTCTGCTTTGTAATAAGTTGTCATCCAGTATGGTCTTTTTATACCTACTAGAAGTTCTGTAGGTTTGAAATTACCAGCACCAATATATAGTTTATAATAACTATGTATTTCCTTAGGTAATGCAAACCTTAAAACTACCCAACTGCCAGACATAGCACCAACATATTTATCATCTTTTGGATAAACAGGATCTAACGAAACTGTTTTATATTGTGTATCTAAAAGTTCATATATTACACCATCAGAATATGCTCTTAAATCTTTCTCATCACCTGCATCATTGTCTCCTATCATTATCCATCTTATATTATCTGTTCCATAAAAAGAAACAGCGACTTCAACAAACCCTCTTGCTAAATCCGCTTTTGTAATATAATTAGAAATATCAATCCATGGCGAAATTTCTTTTGCTACAATTTCTTGTGCTGCTTTTTCTTTTTGTGCTTCATCTATACTACAAACAGCACTTATACTAGCAAACTTATTGTTCCCATATTCATAACCATAGTACAATCTTATATCATCTATATAAAGTTCAAATTGTGTATTAAACTGTTCTGATTGTTGGAATCTTAAAACAATACTTTTTATATTCGTCAAATTTAAATTCCCAGAGGACGATGTTGGTTTATCTAACCAAAATATATAATAATTCCATTGGTTAAGTGGTGTTTTATAATAAAACTTCCATGTGGCACTACTATTGTTTATATCCACCAAAGTTAACTCCATATCTTTTATCCTACCAGCACTATCAGGTGTATACATCCAAAAAGATAATACTTGTCCAACACTAAAGT
>Ga0080004_1136634_pt1 | contig 28387 bp, 34 predicted proteins | sample WasSprMetagenome_FD_69207 | JGI IMG/M metagenome (GOLD analysis project Ga0080004, IMG submission 69207) | Sulfidic aquatic microbial communities from Washburn Spring, Yellowstone National Park, USA - WS (SPADES assembly) (version 2) | ecosystem: Environmental > Aquatic > Thermal springs > Hot... | reverse complement strand
ACACCTTAAGACGCTCTTCCACATCTCCGGAAGAAAGCCCAGCCAAAGAAGTGTTCAGACGCTTAAGAAGCTCTTCAACTGGCAGAGTTAAAATCTCTTCAGTGCTTGGAAGAGCCCAGCCCGAAGACTCGCTGATGCTTGAAGACTGGACATTCTGGCTCTTCACCACCATCACCATCCATTGTTTTAGTTTCACCTCTTCGAGCCGGGCTCATAACAAAAGCAGAAAAGCCAACAACCCTTAATAACAATTTCGAAGGGACAAAAGAGTAAAGGCTGTGCGCCTCTAACGTTTTTCTATTCGCCACTTAACCCCTTGAGGAGTATCCTCCAATATTATGCCCATAGCCCTAAGCTGCTCCCTAATCCTATCAGCAGTCGCCCAATCCTTAGCTTTTCTAGCTTCCTCCCGTTTCCTAATTAGTTCCTCAGCCTCTGGAGGCAGTTTTTCTTCAGCTTTGACTTCGCCTATAACTCCCAAAACTTTGTCAAACTTCATCATTAAGTCATAGACCTCCTCGGCTTCTTTTCTGCTCAATCTATTCTCGTCCATAAGCTTGTTCACGTCCCTAACGAAGTCGAAGAGGGCGGCTAAAGCCACGCTTATGTTTAGGTCGTCATCCATGGCGCTTTCAAAACGCTTCTGCACATCAACCATCAAACGTTTTATTTCTTCACCACAGCCCGCCCCATCCGCTTCCAACAATCTCCTCACGAAAGTTGTTAGGCGGTCAACAGCGCCTTTAGCCGCCTCAAGCCCCTCAAAGGTGAAATTTAACTGCTGCCTATAGTGGGTTGACATGAGCAAATAGCGTATAGCCTTTGGGTCATAGCCCCTCTTTATCAGATCCCTCAAAGTGTAAAAGTTGCCATATCTTTTTGCCATGCGCCTTCCTTCAACAAGCAAATGCTCAGAATGAAGCCAGTAACGGGCAAAGGGCTTGCCTGTTGCAGCCTCGCTCTGGGCAATCTCATTCTCATGATGTGGAAAAATTAGGTCAACGCCTCCACTGTGGATGTCTATGGTTTCGCCCAAATACTTCATAGCCATGGTTGAGCATTCAATGTGCCATCCAGGCCTGCCCTTGCCAATTTCGGTTTCCCAGAAAACGTCACCGTCCTCCTCGTCCCAAGCCTTCCAGAGGGCAAAGTCACGGGCTTCCTCCTTCCCATACTCATCCACCTTCACTCTGGCGCCGGGCTTCAACTCTTCAATCTTTAACTTTGAAAGTTTCCCATAATCCTTAAACTTTGAAATATCATAATAGATGGAACCGTCTTCACCTCTGTAGGCGTAACCCTTCTCCATAAGCCTCTTAATCAACTCAACCATTTCGGGAATGTGCTCAGTAGCCCTAGGATAATACTCAGCCTTTTCAAGGTTTAACGCCTCAATATCCTCAAAAAAGGCCTTCATGTAGTAGTCTGTGTACTCCCTTAACGGAATGTTCCTTTTTCTGGCTCCCCTAATGGTTTTGTCATCAACATCCGTAATATTCATAACCTGTATTACCTTAAAACCCCTATACTCCAGCCATCTCCTCAACAAGTCTTGAAAAACGAAAGTCCTAAAGTTTCCAATATGGGCATAGTCATAAACTGTGGGGCCACAAGTGTAAATTCTAACCTTGCCCTCTTCTAACGGAACAAACTTCTCCTTCTTCCGCGTCAAAGTGTTAAAGAAGAAAATTTCTCCACTCTTTGGCTTCATATCCAGTCCAAAATGATAGCGACAACAATGCTTAAAGGCTTTACTTTTGGCTATTCCTAATCGTATTTTCTAAGGCTTAGCATTTTCCTAAAACTTTTAAGGTCTTGAGCCACAAGCCTGAGAAAGCGCAGCTCCTCCATGGTTTTCTCGAACTTTGCAAACTCTTCATAAAGCCTCTCTATGGTTTTTCTGCTCTCCTCCACCCCTTCCAGCCTCCACCAATTTTGGGGTTGGTTTGGGGCTTTCATTGTTTTTTGGCTGAACAAGCAGCCATTTCCGTCATCGAGGAGAAAGGAGAAGGCTTCGAAAACGGAAAAACCGATTTTGGCTGCTTTTGTTCAGCCTTCAACCTCCGCCCCATACTGCATCGTAAGACTTAATACTCATGCAAATATAAAAACATTACTACATAACAAAAACAGACAAACTTTTCTAAAGGCCTTTAACCGACGGCCAAAATGCCCTCAAGAATTTTCTCTTCAGGAACATCCAGCTGCTTAGAAAGCCAACTCTTCAAAAGGGCTGTTGGCTTTGGAAGCTCCCCACTGTAAGTTATAATCTGGTTGTTTTTCAAGGCATCTGCCTGAAAAGTCTTCTCCGCCTCCCTATATAGGAATGAAAGCGCTTGGGCTTGGCGGGCTAGGGTTTGGAAATCCTCCCACTGTTTGCATCGCAAAATGACTGGTGGACCCCGCACTTCAGCCGCGAGGACTTGCGGTTTTTGAGCTTGCACGGTTGGTGGTGCAGATGCTTTTGGCGCCTCATGAGATGTTGAAAGGTAGGAAATAAGATTAGAAATTTCATTTTGAAGGTTTGTAAGCCTATCTTCGACGTTTTCTATTTTGCCGCTTAGCTCTCCAGCCTCCCCAAGCCTTTCAGTTATTTTTCCCAACTCGTTTATGAGGCGGTCTAAATCCTTCTCATGCTCCCTTAAAACATTAATTATGAAATCTAATGCTTCAAGCGCATCGTCCTTCGATGGAGCCTTTTTAGACATGATGCTTCGTCTCCCTATTTTCAACCTATTCAATGCCATTTTATATAAATAAAGGTAGCGAATCCTCAAAATGTATCAATAGGAATAGCCAAACATACTTATTAACAATAAAAATCCATGCCAAAATCAGTTGCTTGCCCCCTAACACTTATATATTAAGTTCTGTGTTCGGAATGAAATCTGATTGGTGAGGTATATGAAGAAGAATTGTCTGTTTGCATTAACATTTGCTTTCATGTTGCCACCATTATTGGCGTTAGCGTTTACGCCGAAGGCAATGGCTGAAAGCCCAGAACCACAAACAAGCCCAGCAAAAGTCTATGTTGGAGTCTGGCTTGTGAATGTTGAAAAGGTGGATTTAGCCGCCAGCAGCTACCGACTAGACTTTTATCTATGGTTCAAGTTTAACCCTTCCGAAATTAGCCTTGCAGATGTGAAGAAATTCGAGTTTGTGAACGGTCCGGTTGCAGAGTTCAAGCCCATTGAGGAGAATGAGACGGGCGGTTATGTGGAGTACCGTATTAAAGGAGATTTCATAAAAACCTTTGATTTCACAAAATACCCTTTTGAAACCCATACGCTTACCATAGAACTGGAACATAAAGAGCTTGACATATCCCGCCTGCGCTATGTTGCAGACCAGAATTCTACAATAGATGAGGCTGCTAACATTGCTGGTTGGGAGATAGGGGGACATAATGCGACGGAAACTGAACACTCCTACGGGGATGAAACCTATTCGAGGTTTATTTTTAGCGTTCAACTGAGACGTCCCATGCTGTCGTCTTTCGTTAAAAGTGTGCTGCCCATAATTGTGATAACGACAATATCGCTTCTCACATTCTTCATATCGCCCCAAAACTTCGGTCAGAGAATAGGTTTAGGCGTAACAACGCTGATGTCGGCTACAGCCTTCCACTTATCCCTCCTCAGCGGCATACCGCCAATAGGCTATTTGACGTTTGCAGATAGAATGATGATATCAGTTTACATAATATTCCTTTACAACCTTTCAGCATCCGTTTACATCATGAAGCTTGTGGACGCCAAGAAAACAGAAGAAGCCACAAAGTTCAATAGTAAAGCCATGAAGGCTCTCGCCGCGTTGATAATTGTCCTAATAGTGATCCAGATGGTCATATAAACTCTCAAGTCTTGCACAATTTTGGCTCGGGTGTATGCCCCCTCTTCATCCCATTATCAGCCGATGAGAGGAGGAGCATATCCTCATCGCCAAAAATATTCCGCGAAATCTAAATTTTAAAATTTTACGTTAGTTTTTAACGGGTAAAAATTTATTTATAACATTTTTAGCGGTAAAATCGTGCGATGTAAGGCATAAATTGAAAATAAAAAGAAAGGAAAGCGCATTTAGATTATTATCGGAGGCCCTCTGTCGGTTATTTTATATTTAAGCATTTTCAGTTTGAGTGCCCTTTCTGTCATCATAGGGATCACCTCCGTTACTCTCATTTTTTCATTTTTACAATATGAGAGTAGGGGTATATAAGCTTTTCGCATTATAGAGAAATATAAAAATGAGAAAGATTTATAAGCTTGAAAACACTAGCTGTATAATAAAAAATGCAGGGATCCAAAATGAACAGAAGGTACTCGATTGAAGTCAAGTCTGAAAGTAAGATGGTTGAAGTTGAGTTCGGGCCTTCCATAAGCTTTGATATGGTAGAGGAGGTGCTAAATCAGTTAAGAAAATATATTGCTGAAGATTATCGCATCAAGTTAATAGGCTACATTAGTAGGGAATACAACTACCTTAAAGCCTTCACGTTGGCTCTTTCACTCTTTGGCAAAGAGGATCGTGTAATTTTCGAGAATAAAGCCAAATTCAATAAGGCTGAAAGAAGGTTAAAGAAAAGGCAGATGCAAGAGTTGAGGAGTAAAGGCTACAACGCCAAGCAAATGTCAGAGGAGTTAGGCGTGCCTTTAAAAACTATTTATCGTTGGCTAAAAGAGGGATAGAGTCAAATTCGCTTAAACAAGAAGAACGGAGATTATCCCGCTTAAGAAGATGCCGTCGAATGTTCCAGCTCCACCAATGCTTGCTATCCTAGCTCCTATTTCAGGAATTTTATGCAGGTTTAATATGTCTGCGCCAATCAAGGTGCCAAGCACCCCAGAAGTGTAGGCTATGATTGATGGGGCACCTGAGGGCAAAAGGTAAGCCATTAAAGCCGACGCCAATGGTGGAACAAAGGCTGGCGTAACTATTCCCAGACCCTTAACAGGTCTGGCAACAAGATGTGTAACTAAGGCCACTATCGCTGTCCCTAGGAGAGCGTAAGGGGTTGTTGATGGCAATCTCCATAAAAGATAAACAGAAACAATTGTTGGAATTAAGGCACCTCCAACGTTTAAGGCGACTACTGTGGAAAATTCCTCATACTCAATTTGCGGCACACGAAAAACTATGCCGAAGAAACTGAAATATTCATCCTTGAGCACTGGAAAAAGTGTCTTAATCTTAAACAAGGGTATGTTTATATAGCTCCCAACAAATGTTGCAACAAGGATAAATGCTGTTAATTGTGAGCTAAAACCTACCCTCCTGAAGGCTAATCCGATGGCGCCCACAAAAAGCAGACCTGCCACAAGGACCAGAACCGAGAAAAGGATTATAAATAGTGAGCGGCTGAAAGACCAAAAAATAATTTTTCTGCCCAAATTATGCACCAGCATAGTTTAAGCTATTGACTTGTACACTTATAAATAAGGAAATCGCTAAGCGGATTAAATAAAAGAAAAGTAGGAAGATTGGGATTCTATTTTTCTGCTCTCCTTTGTGGCGCTTGGGGAGTATAATATGGTGAAGGTATAAACTCAACGCCTGGTCTCATCGGTGATGCTTGTGGGTATAAATCCATAAGATGGTAGACTTCAATGGGGATTCCAACTTTTACTGGGATTCCAAGTTCTTGAAGTTTTTTAGGCGTTAGAGGATAATCATGGGTCCATGTGCCTTGAACTAGTGTCTTAGCAAGCTCTTCAGCTTTTTCTTTTCCGAGTTTTTCTTCGACTAATTCTATGACAAGCTCTTCAAGTTGTTTTATTGCTTTTTCAGCTACATCAGCCTTTATTAAAGTTCCATCATCGGCTTTTTCAATTCCCTTTTGCTTTACAGCCTTAACAATCGAAACGGCAGGAATCGTTCCCATCTGCGGATCTGAAAGTTGCGGGTCTATTGGTCCTAAAACGGCGTAGGGGTCCATTTGAATCTCGTCAGCTGCCAGGGCAATTAATGTGCCTCCGCTCATGGCATAGTGGGGGACAATAACTGTTTTCTTGGCCGGATGGCCTTTTAAAGCCAAAGCGATCTGCGTAGCTGCTAAAACAAGACCTCCGGGAGTGTGAATGATTAATGTGATGGGCATATCCGGAGGAGTCATTCTTATCGCACGTAAAACTTGCTCTGAGTCTTCAATGTCTATGTAGCGGTAAAATGGTATGCCAAATAAAGAGAGGCGTTCCTGTCGATGTATCATTGTGACAACCCGCGATTTTGTAGCCGCTTCGATTTTCCTGATGAAATTCAGCCTTTCGTTCTGAACCATTTTTTGCCTTATTTGCGGCCAAAGAAACATCGCCAGAAAGAAGTACAGGAAAAATATCCAAAAAATATCATACTCAGGCATTATTTCACCAGAAGCAAGTTTATTGAAACACTAGAAATTTAAACCTTTTGAAGCATATAATGTGTAGAAAAAGAAAAAGAAGCTGAATGGAATCTATTCTATTTTTATGGGTTCACCTTCTGGTTTCTTTTCCTCCTTTATCTTTGGAAGTTTAACCTCCAAAACCCCATTTTTATACTGAGTTTTTGCTTCTTTTACGTTGACTTTGGCTGGGAGCGTAACCTCTTTATAGTATTTCCGCTGGGGTGTATCAACACTTATTGTTAATGTATCCTCTGTGCCGTGAAGCTTAATGTCCTCCTTTTCAACACCCGGAAGCTCAGCCACAACATGGACTTCGTTGTCTGTTTCAACAATGTCCACCAGCGGCTCACGCTCCTCCTTAACTGTTGGTCCGAAACGGGTTGGTTTAACGTTTCCAAACTCGCGGATCTCAGGCTTACCATCCGGCCCAATCTTTATACTATAGCCATAAACAAATGGACCCCACTCCCTGATAATTGAGCCGTCCGGCAGCTTTCGCTCTCTAACATAGTCTTTGGGAACTCGGGATGTGAAGGCTTTAAACTCTTCCTCAATTGTTTTTTCAATTTCGCGGAACATGCGGTCGATGTCTTCGAAGAGCCAGCTTCCAAAATAGGGGAAGCGTCTTCGCCTAAACCATTCAGGGAACTCGTCAAAAGACATTTTTAACCCTCATTTACAATAGGTGCTTTGTTTATTTAAAATTATTTTGCACGGTTTTAGGAATAGTGGAAATGTTAAATGAAAGAAAGACCGATATGGTTAAATCCTCTGAATTTAGAAATGCACATACAAAATTGAGGAAAAGTGGAAGGAGCTGATATGTCAAGTTCTGAAGCTGTAACCCTACGGGTTGCTGAGGCTCGCAGCCGTGATGTTGGTAGGGGTATCGCTAGAATTGACCCTGAGATCGTAGAAAGGTTGGGATTGACGCCTGGTGATGTTGTGGAGATAAGCGGTAAGCGTAAAACGGTGGCAATTTGTTGGCCTGGTTACAGCGAAGATGCTGGCAAGGGGATTATCCGCATAGATGGTTACACGCGAAATAATGCTGGAGTGAGCATTGACGAGAAGGTTACCGTGCAGAAGGTTGAAGCAAAAAAGGCTGCAAAGATAACGCTTACTCCTACGGAGCCACTGCGCATCGAAGGCGCCGAAGAATATTTGTCCCAGCTTTTGGAGGGGCGCGTAGTCACTAGGGGAGACTACATTCCCATTGGAATTATGGGTAGAAAAGTAGACTTAACTGTTACAAGTGTTCAGCCTCCCGCACCAGCCGTCATAATAACGGCAAACACGCAAATTGTCATTGGTGAAAAGCCAGTTGCCGCGGTGAGGGAAGTCCCGAAAATAACTTATGAGGATATTGGTGGGTTGCAGGAGGAAATCCGAAAGATTAGGGAAATGGTGGAACTCCCATTAAAGTATCCGGAGCTTTTCGAAAGGCTTGGAGTTGAAGCACCAAAAGGAGTTCTTTTGTATGGGCCGCCTGGAACAGGCAAGACTCTGCTGGCGAAAGCCGTAGCAAACGAGACCAACGCAGCTTTTTTCAGCATAAGCGGCCCTGAAATAATGAGCAAGTTTTACGGTGAAAGCGAAGAACGCCTAAGAGAAATTTTTAGGCAAGCTGAGGAAAACGCGCCGAGCATAATATTCATTGACGAAATAGACGCTATTGCGCCTAAACGGGAAGAGGTTACAGGCGAAGTTGAGAAAAGGGTTGTCTCGCAACTTCTAGCCCTAATGGATGGTTTGAAACCACGCGGCAGAGTAGTTGTTATAGGCGCCACTAATAGACCTAACGCCATAGACCCAGCTCTCCGTAGACCGGGAAGATTTGACCGTGAAATCGAAATCGGCGTGCCAAACAAGCAAGGGCGCCTTGAAATATTGCAGATTCACACGCGCGGTATGCCGTTAGCTGAGGATGTGGATTTAGAGAAGATAGCCAGCGTCACTCATGGTTTTGTTGGCGCCGATCTTGAGGCTTTATGTAAAGAAGCTGCCATGCGGGCGCTACGCAGAATATTGCCCCAAATAGACTTTGAGAAGGAAACAATTCCAGCTGAGATTTTGAACAAAATAACAGTGACGATGAACGATTTCATGGAAGCCTTGAAGGACGTGGAGCCTTCAGCCATGCGGGAAGTCCTTGTTGAAGTACCAACCGTCAAATGGGAAGACATCGGCGGGTTAGCAGACGTAAAACTCGAACTTCAAGAAGCCGTAGAATGGCCACTAAAATATCCAGAAGTTTTTGAACATTTAGACGCCAAACCGCCTAAGGGGATACTCCTATATGGGCCGCCTGGAACCGGCAAAACATTGTTAGCGAAAGCCGTTGCTAACGAAAGCGAAGCCAACTTTATAAGCGTTAAAGGGCCAGAACTCCTATCCAAATGGGTTGGCGAGTCTGAAAGAGCTGTAAGAGAAATTTTCAGAAAAGCCAAGCAAGCAGCACCAAGCATAATATTCTTCGATGAAATTGACTCCATCGCGCCTGTGAGGGGCGGAGGTTACGGTGACTCTCATGTAACTGAACGCGTGATAAGCCAACTATTAACTGAAATGGATGGCCTTGAAGAGCTTAGAGGCGTTGTCGTTATAGCGGCTACAAACAGGCCAGACATAATTGACCCAGCGCTTCTCAGGCCAGGACGGTTCGACAAGCTCCTATATGTACCACCACCTGACATTAAAGCTCGAAAAGAAATTCTCAAAATTCACCTCAAAAAGAAGCCCTTAGCTGAAGATGTAGACATAGAAGAACTTGCTAGGAGGACCGAAGGCTATACAGGAGCAGATCTGGCAGCTGTCTGCAACACAGCGGTTATGTTGGCCATAAGAGAGCATATAATGGAAAACAAAAACCCAGACGAGGCAAAGAAAAACGTTAAAAGCATAAAAGTTTGTAGGCGTCACTTTGAAGAAGCGCTCAAAAAAGTTAAGCCAATATCACAAAGAGAGTTGGAGATGTACAAGAAAATCTCCGAAGAATTCGCAGCAAAAGTGAAATAAAGAGTTAAAACATAACATCACAAAATCTTTAAAACTGGCCAATAACAAATGCTAGAACAATCAAAAGAAAAGTTTGAGGTTTTCCTCATGAGCGACCGTGTTGATGTGGGTATTCCGGGGATGAATGAGATACTTTACGGTGGAATACCTAGAAGGAATGTTGTTCTACTGTCTGGTGGGCCTGGCACTGGCAAATCTATTTTTGGTCAGCAGTTTCTTTATGCTGGCTTTAGGCTTGGCGAGCCTGGCGTTCTTGTGACTTTGGAGGAGCATCCTGTTCAGGTTAGAATTAACATGGACAGGTTTGGTTGGGAGCCTAGAAGGTATGAGCAAGAGGGGAAGTTTGCAATTGTGGATGCTTTTACGTCTGGTGTGGGTGAGTCGGCTAAGAGGGAACGCTATGTGGTTAAGGACCCCGATGACGTTCCAAGCTTTTTGGATGTTATACGACAAGCTATAACAGATTTGAATGCGCAGAGGGTCGTCATAGACTCTGTTTCAACCCTTTATATGACTAAGCCTATGTTGGCGCGGTCAACATTAATGCTTATAAAAAAGGTTTTAGCTGGTCTTGGCTGTACGGGATTTCTTGTTTCGCAGGTAAGCGTTACAGACCGGGGATTCGGCGGACCAGGCGTTGAGCACGCTGCCGACGGGATTATTAGGCTTGACTTAGACGAGTTTCAAGGTGAGCTTAAACGTTCAATAATTGTTTGGAAGATGCGGGGAACCGGGCACTCCATGAGGCGGCACCCCTTCGACATAACAAGCAAAGGAATAATTGTCTATCCAGACAAAACCGTGAAAGTTACGCCGAGAGGATTATTTGAAGGAGGTGAAAGCCCATGAGCGAGGTTGAAGTTCCATTAAAACCGTTAGGGCGGGAGGACATTCAAAAGCTTGAGGCAGTCCTTCTCCTAGGAACAGTTTCAAGAAAGGATGTTATCGAGAAAATGAGAAGCGCAGACCCGAAAGACCGCATAACATGGATAGACTCCTTGGCTGTTGCAGCAGGCGCCATAGCAAGGGAGAAGGCCGGAATGACCGTGCCAAGGATAGCCGACGAGCTCGGCAGGGGCGAGCAAACCGTAAGAGCCCACTTAACAGGGAAAACTGAGGCTGGAAAACTTGTGAGGGAAACCTATGAAATGCTCCTCAAAGGCGAAAAGGTCCTAACATTCATGGTCAGAGAGGCTGAAACCACACCATCAAAAGAGGAAGTTGAGAGGCTGAAGGCTGAAATCGAAAGAGAAAAGCGGGAAAAGGCTGAACTTCAAGAGAAGCTCAGCAAACTGCAAACCAAAATCGAAAATGCAGCAAAAACACTAGAAGAGGTAATAAATCAGCTAAAAACTTGACAACGGAATGGTGGACCGGGCGGGATTTGAACCCGCGACCTCCCGAGTGCAAGTCGGGCGTTCATACCAGCTGAACTACCGGCCCCCCATTCAGTCTTTCATTAACCAAACTCTGGAATTAAGTTTTCTGATCAACAAGACAAGTTCTTTACTCCTAATTGCCGAATGCTCCCCATTCTTTTGTAAGAGAAAATAAAAAGTGTCGCCGGTTTATTCTAAAGCGCCGCCGGTCGGACTTGAACCGACTTGATGGAAACCTAGGTTTCCATCCCTTCCTAACTCTGGATTTTGGTTCTGATTATTGTTGGTTTGTTCACTCATGTTTATTCCTTCTCCTTTTCGGTTTTGCTTAACCATTCTGGAATTATGACTGCTCTGATTAGTTCTTGTATTGTTATGCCTCTTTTTTTTGCTATTTTGGATAGTTTTTCGTAAATTTCGTTGTCGAGGGTTTGCATGAATTTTGGCATACTCATTTTCTTTTTCACCATCTTATATTTATTTCATTCTGTAGATATTTGCAGAAAGATTTAAAAAGATTTCCGTTTATACCTAAAGATTGCCTCGAAAGGAGAGGAACGGAAAATGGAAAAGGAGAACCGAATGAGGTTGATAATGACATGTTTTGACGGAAAAATGGAATGGCATGTTCCCAGAGAAGCTCTGGTGGTTGCTTCATTGCCTCCAAGCGATTTTGAGAAGTTGAAAACTTGGATAGAGAGGCATGATGAGGTGAATTTCTGTTTAGCTTCGCATGGAGTTGTAGTGTTCTTTAACGATACCATCATTGAGAGGCATGAGGCAAAAAAGAAGGAGTTAGAAGGTGTCAAGCATGGTTAAGCGTGTCAAGATAAACATTGAAGTTTATGGGAAGCTCATGGAAGTTGCAGACGCTAGAGGCATAAGCGTTGATGATTTGGCAAACCAACTTCTAGAAAAGGCAATGGATTAGGCATCTATGCCTTATGCCTTCCAGCTTCCCCTTTTCTCTTGTTGTTTCAGCTCACGCAAAACCTTACGTGCTTTTGCATATGGAATACATTTAGGGATATCCCTAAATTTTGAGACGACCTCGTCCCAATATTGTTAATGTAGCAATTTCTGGAAGCATTGTTTATGGTAGCGTCTTGTTGTAGTTTTAACTATGGCATCGCCAATTTTGAAGGGCAAACCACACCAATCGCATCTTTTAACCTTTGAATTATAAGTTTTCAAAACGTATTCTCGAGGCATGAAGCATCAAAATTTAAAGAAAAACTGAAAGTTTAAAGATTTTGGGATTTATTTAGAATTTGCCCATTTTCCTTAAGTTTCGGAGAAGTAATCTTAAAAGAAACGTCGATGGCAACATCAAAAGTTTCTTAAATCCCATCGTAACGTAGTCTTTCCTATAAACTGTTTCTTCATCACACCATAACATCTGAATAACTTTTGGAGCTGGATATGGAATTTTGTAAATATTTTGATGACACGGATTCAAGATTATTTCTTTATATCCTGGCAAAGGCACTAAATTCTGCTTCAACCACATGAAAACGTATAGTTTTTCAAACTCGTTTTTGTAGGCAAACTGCACTTTTCCCTTAGGCGAGAGTAAAACCCAAACCTTAAACGCCTTTGTCGATATTGAAAAACGAATACAACCCTTAGGCATCAACTCAACGCTTGGACATATACAACACAGCTTTTCATACGACGCTTCATAATCAAAATTGCTTTGATACGTTACTTCCCTAACCACTTCCAACATTTTAACCGAAAAATACGAGGTATCTTTCCGACATTTATATTTTTATGACAAAAAGGTGTCTAAAAATGAACAGAATACGCATAACAGTAGAAATAAACGAAAACCTTCAAAAAGGCATTGAAAACGCCATCAGAAAAAATTATCCAAAACTCAAAACCGTAAGCGACGTCGTAAGAGCAAGCTTGGAAAAATTTCTAGCGGAGTGTGAAAAGGCATGAGTGTTGATATTCAAAGTTTATTTGTTTACAATCCTAAAACTAGAGAATACCTGATACGTATAGGAAACTTATACTTTCCATTCAAGACGATTGAAGAGGTTTATGCATATTTTTTAGGCAAATTGAAACTCGGAGGAAGACTCAAAAGTAAACTGCTAAGGCATGATACTGTATCTAACAACTCTTTTTTTATTAAACTATCTAAACTCATACTGTATCTAACTAGCTACTGTAAGAAAACGCTTATTCATTTTAATCGTTTTCGAGAGGTGCTTCATTAATAATGAAGGATTATTCAGAGTTTGGTTTCCGCGAGCATGGAGTCATGCTTTATCTGGATAAGACGCTTTACAAGGCGTTTATCCGACTGCAAGCTGATAAAGGTTTAGGGCGTTCCTATGCTGGACTGCTTGCCTTTGTCGAAGGACTCTTCCATTTAGGTTTCTTAGCAAAGGAAGATTACCAAAAATACGTGGCAAAGTATAGTCAAGAATTAACGGAAGAACCAAAACCTCTAACCTTAGAAGAACAGCAAAAAGTAGAACAGCTTAAACAATGGCAAAAGCAGTTCCGATTAGCTTTAAACCAAATTGAAACAATGCCTTCGCATTCTAAAGAATACTACCTTAAAAAAGCAGAAGAGCTTCAAAATCAGATTCCAGAAGCAAAGCAGTTTATCGAAAAATGCAGGGAGAAACCATAATGGATTACTTCAGCTTTATTTTCGGTTTTTTCGCTGGATTCTGCTTATGTTGGATTTGCTGGGTCCTGCTGGACCTATTCACGGTTTGGAGGGGAGAAGATTGAAAGAGGTTAAGGTTCGCAAAGTTTACCGCATCCGAGTCAAATGGTGTTTATGGAGTTTCTATTTCAGCTTTATCTGCCTCTTATTCGCCATATTCGCCATTCTAAACCCAAAGCTTATGCCACTGTTTATTTTCGCATTACTTATGACCGTCTTCATGGTTCTACCAGCTTACTACGTTGAGCTTGTAGAAATAAAAGAAAACTCTGAAAAGGAGTGTGTAGCAATATGAGTTTGCATGAGTTTCTCGCTACAATTGTCGGCATCATCGTCCTCTTAATCCTTGTTTATTTGGTTTGGGAAGGTTCGCAATACCTTAGCTAGCGGTTCATAACATGATGTTGTAACAAGTTGTAGTGCATGTTGAGAGGGAAAGTTCAAAAGAACCAGCTACAACTACATCTGAAACTATAGAAAAGACATCATCGCTTTAGGATGACTCTTGTTTGTAGAAACACAATTTTTCTACGGTTCAGCTATGATGAAATCGCCTTTGAAAATTACGTTTCCATTATTAATAAAGATTAGTCTTTCAATTTTTGCTTTGGCGTAAATGTAAATGTTTTCTACTTCTATATGTGTGGCGTTGGTGAAGTCGAAAAGGTAACCTTTCTGGGGACGGGACAAGTAGATGTGTAGGTTTTTAAGTTTCCCCTCCGGATACCATCCCCAAAGGATTCCGTAAACTGGATTTATGATCGTAATGTTTTCAAAGGTTTGAGTAATGTTCCACCAGTCCCAATCGAGACCACAGAAACCTACAGCGTAATAGTCGCTTTGCGATGTGCAATTAAATGCTTTGCCGTTATGCACAGCGTCCAACATGATGCCAAAAGCTTCGTTCTCGCAAGTTTTGACATTATATATTGTAACGTTGGATGCTGGACACAACCATTCCAAACCTGAAACTTCTCCGAAAACGTCGCTGTTGCAGATGAACAATCCACAGTATTTCCCGTTTCGGAGTAGTAGATCTTTGAAGGTTAGGTTGGCGCCGCCGCCGTCCGTCCACACCATGCTGTAACGGTCTTGTCCCCATAAATATTGAGCATGCTTGTTTCCGTCTATGACCATGTTGCATAACGTGAAGTTTAAACCGTTATAGACGCATAAGACGTTGGTGATGTTCCATGAAGCTTGTAGAATGGTTCGGTTGCCTTCCCCTGCAATGATAATGTTTCTCGGTTTGTAAATTAGAACTCCAATATTATATGGGATTTTGGAACCAACGCCGACAATGACATGCCTCAATCTAACATTGTAATGTCCAGCTCGAATATAGATTAAACCGCCGCCTTCATTATTTGAATCGTTTACAGCTTTTTCTAAGACTTCTCCAAAATCAAAACTTTCAAAGAAGGGTTGTCCATGCTTCCACGCATAAACCTTGACGCCGTCGGTCTCTATTGTATATGAAGGGTTGCTTGCAGGGTAAGGTGGCGGAAAATTAGATTCATATTTTGAACCGTTACCGTTATTCCATAACAGTTTAGGAGTAACTAAAGCTGAAACAATAACAAGTATATAGAAAACAAGAAAAATTTTATCCGATTTTCGCACTACACATCCCCTCTTTCAAAGGGATATTTTTGCTTGAATCTCCATTATCGCCTTAAACACTCTGTCTTTTAAATCGCTTATCAAAGCTGGGTTAAAATAGTTTTGCATGAAAACGCTGGTTCCAACTCTTCCATGGAGAAAGTCGATTTCGCTTGGCGTCAAATATTTTGTCAATATTGAAGCATGTGCTTCTCGGATGTCTGCAAACCGCAATTTTAACCCGCACAGTTTAACTCTTTTTTGAACTCCAAACTTGCTTTTCAACGGATGATTCCTACTTATTCTTAAGACCAAATCTTTCGGAACAAAGCTGACAAACGCTTTTTTGCTCCGCCTAATGAACAAGTCTTTAAACCTGAAATGCTCCAACGTGCTGTTCGCCTCATTATAGTATTCGTTTAACCTATCTTGCTTCGCCAGGTTAATTATCAAATTGTAACTGTTCACAGCTTCTTCCAAACGCAAACCTGAAACCGTTACAAACTCAACGAAATCCGCCAGTTCAGGCCTCTCCATTTTAACCTGCTTAACCCAACGCCAAACCTCATCAGGATCCTTAACCCTGCTGATCCTTTCAATGATAAGCTGATCCGCCTGTTTCCCGCTCCAAGCTAACCCGTAATTCCGCAAAGCACTCCGATAATCCTCATAAACCCCCAAAAACTTCGCAAGACTCGACAACGCCTTAAGAATGTTAGGCCTCAAAGTTTCCCTAACGTTAAGCAGATCCGACAAATTCATGCTTTCAAGACAATACGCATACTGTTTCGCATAAGAAACCATGCTGACAACCGTATGCGGTTTATGATTCTTCAACAACCAGTCCCTATAAGCATCCCAATCAATAGACTCTAATCTGCCACGCTGACGACCCGGGTTCAAATCCCGGCGGCCGCACCATAGACTTTTAACTTGAAACGTGCCAATTATTAATGTTGGAGGTTAATATATGCCCATAGTTCATGTATATGTTTGGGAAGGCTTCGGGAAAGACCGCGTAAAAACATTGATACAAGGAATAACAAAAGTGTTTGGAAGTTTAGGTGTTCCGGAACACGCTGTTGAAGTGGTTGTGCACGAGGTTCCGAAAACGCATTGGGGTGTTGGTGGGGAGCCAGCCTCTGAAAAGTTTAGGGATAAGCCCTAGCGGGCTAGGGCTGCTATGGCGGTTATGGTGAAGGGTGCTGCCATTGTTAGGATGAAGCCGCTGGAGAAGGCTATTATAAGTGTGTCTTGGCCGCAGTAGCGCACTATTATGGGTAGTGTTGTGTCCATTGTTGTTGCGCCTCCCATTGCTATTGGCGCATATTTATCCAGTTTTATGAATAGCGACGCACCGACTACTGTGACGAGTTCTCTGAGAAGGTTTACCGCAAAACCGAGGGCACCCCACTCCAGCCCAAAAAGCTGCCCAGCCAACGGTCCAGCCAGCGTATACCAGCCGTAGCCAGCACAAACCCCCATGGAGGCAAACAAATCAATTCTGAGGATTAATCCGCCAAAAAGCCCTCCTATTATACTGCCTAAAGCCACAGAAATCGGGAAAACAAGTATTCTAAACTTGGCTTCCCTCATTTTCGCCACAGCCTTTTCATCCAACATGAAAAGCATGCCCATCAAAAACAGTAGTGCAATTAGCGAAAGGTTGAAGGTGTATTCTGAAAAAACGGTGTTTAATAACGGAGTCCCAAAATTGTTGTTTAGGTAACCAGCCAGAATCCCAGCGGCAAGTGCGGGCAAAACATATTTTATCATACTCCCACCAGTTTTCGAGCTGCCTTCACGAAAAGTATGCTAAAAAGCAAAGCCATAACCAAAAGCACTAGGGCATTAAACCCGACACTTGGCATTATTGCCAAAAGTTCAGCGTTTGAGCCTATGGAAAAGCCTAGAGAGAAAATTAGCATCAAAATAATGCCAAGTAAAAGCTTCCCAGAATTAAGAAGTTTCTTGCCCCTCAGATAATAGCCAACCACCATCCCCGCAATCAACGGAGGAATAAGCATGACAACGTCCAAAAGACCAGCCATATCGACGCCACCAGACAAATAAGCGAACCTAAAGGATGGAATTTAAATCTTTTCTAAAAGGTTCATGAGAAGCCATAGAAACTACGGTTTGTTGGAGATTATTATTTCCCTAATTTTCCTTCCGGCCTCGCACATGTTTTTGGCTATTACATCTGGTTTCTGTCCACTCTCAAGGAGCTTTTTAATCGGAAAGAACTGGGAGGCAACAAAGACTGTTTTAATGCCTAATTGCTTTGCACCTTTAATATCCTCTTCCGGGCTGTCTCCAACGTAAACAGCCTCTTCAGCCAAAACCCCAAGCCTTTTTAACGCTTCTTCGAAAATTTTGGCGTGGGGTTTCCGCCAGCCAACAGCGTCCGAAACCAGTATTGCATCAAAAAAGCGGCTTATACCAACCCTTCTAAGCCCAGCATATATTACTGGGGCATATGTAAAGTTTGAAACAAGTCCAAGCTTATAATCCCCAGCCAGCGTCTCCAAGGTTTGTTTTGCACATTTTCTTAACCTAAAAGAGTTTAGGTAGTCCTCAAAGAAAATGTTAACAGCTGTTTTTATGCGGGTGTCTTCCGGGCTTGTCTTAAACCCCAAACTGTTTAGGGCGTCGGAAATCCATATGGCGTTTGTAACTTCGACAAGTTTCTGGTAGCGTATAACACGGTACTTTTCATGGGATTGGCTATACGCTTCTAAAAAGTCTTCCTGAGCTATTTTGAAACCAGCGTCTACTATGGCTCTATAAAGCTTCATTTTTGATTTTTCTAAGCTGTAGCCTTTAACATTAACCAGTGTGCCGATGAAATCAAACATCACAGCCTTAATAGGTGGCAAGCCTCGCTTCCCCACAAATTTCCAATACTTTTCTGCAATAATGATTTCCACATAATAAGGTTTAGGTATATGTCCGGTAATGAAAATATCGAGGCAGCATGTCCTACAGAGACTACCTACACGAGAAGGCTGAGGAGTCAAGGCACAACGAGACAGTAGCCTACCTAATGTTTCTCGCTGGGACAACATTTTTTGTAGGAGGGATCCTTGAAAACCTACTCATAGGCAACATCATCAATGCAAGCCCAGAGTGGTTCCTATTTATTCCCTACTATGCTGTCTTTCACAGCGGAACTGTTTTGGGCCTAGCCCTAATAATCTGTGGCTTAACCCTAATCGTTTATGGAATAACTGCCGGAATAAGCTATTCAAGGGACAGAAGCTGGTACATGAACGAATTGCGAAAGGCAAACTCAATAGAAGAGGTCTTACTATCAAGAAAACGGGTTCGAAGCGAAACAAAGCAAAAGCCAACTAAGAAAACATCCAAATAGGCTAGAAGAAAGCTTTTGAGACAATTTCAGCCAGTTTTTTGGCAAAATCTGTCTCCAGAAGCAAATTCACATTTCCAATTGATTCCTCAACCTTCGGGTCGAAGGGCAAATCTCCAAGGAAGGAGAAACCAGCATCTATCACATTTTTTGATACAAAGGCGTCTTCTCTAATTTTCATGTTTTCAACAACACCTACAACCGGCACCTTAAGCTCCTCAAGCAGTCCCAGCAACTTCTTAACGGTTTCAAAGGCCAGCGGAGAAGGAGTCGTAACTATGAGGAACTTTATGCCCTTTACAAGCCTAATCAGGTCTAGGGTGGCGTCGCTTATACCCGGAGGCATGTCTATTATCAAGAAGTCTAAATTCCCCCATATTGTTGTGGCGAAAAGCTCTATGAGAGCGTTTGAAATGTCCGCGCCCCTTAAGGGCAATGGCTTCTCCTTTGAATAAGCCACAATTGAGATGTATTTTAAGCCGTGGACGTTGGCTGGAATTATACCCTTTTCCTCTTTTGGCTTAGCGTCTTTAACGCCTAAAATTAGGTGTGTTGAAGGACTTGTGAAATCCAAGTCTATCAATCCAACTTTAAGGTTTTTTCTCGCCAACGTGAGCGCAAGGGTGGATGCAACAAGGCTTTTTCCAACCCCACCCTTGCCGCTTGAAACAGCGATTATGCTTTTCACATTTTCAAGTCTCCTGCTGATGACGGCTTCCCTCGGGTCAAGCATAGCTATTTGACCCCTCTTACGCTTTCAATCCACATGCCTCTCCCCTGCAAAATTTCAAAGTCTGGACTCCCACATTTTGGACATTTAACATAAGCATGCACCGTCTCAGGGACAAAATGGATAGCTTCAGCTGATTCAATATCAAGCTTGTTTCTGCTAAAAGACCATTTTTGTCCGCAAGCTCTGCATTGCAGCTCGGCTTTAACGGTTTCGATGATGAAAATGGCGTTTTTGAACTTCGCCATTTTAAGCTCTGACAAGGCGAACTCCAAAATGTCTATTTCAACCTGCTGAAGCTCGCCCACTTTTATTTTAACTTCCCTAACCTCTTTTAAACCCTCTTTTTCGGCTATTTGCGAAACAAAGGAAATTATAGCTTCCGCCAAAGCCCACTCATGCATAGGAATGCCTTCAACAAAGCCACATTTAAGAATATTGTAGCATAAGCCTTTAAACGCCTTTAGATGAAACGAAAAATTTTTAAACATCTGATTTTCCCCACCAAATTTTGGTGATGGCCATGCCAAAGAAGAAGAAGGAAGAGAAGAAAGAGGAAAAGAAGGAGGAGAAGAAGTAAAAAGCCTCCCTAAAGCTTGAAAGTGCTTGGCCTTCACCAGTGAACGTTTAAATTTTCATTCCTCCATTTTCTTTTTTCTTTTAGATGCGAAATAAGAAGTGTTAAATTGCCGCATTCTGATTTGAGTTTCAGTGTACAGAATGGGTAAATTAAGTAGAGTTGCCGTAATCAAGGGCTTAGACCCAATAGAAACAACTGTTAAGGCGCTTAATGTGGTGAAATCGGATTTAGATGCTGTTCTTTCTTCTGAAAAGCCGATTTTGATAAAGCCAAATTACATAACAGCTCAGCACCCATCCACTGGAGTCACAACAGACGCCAGAGTGGTGGAAGGTGTTGTTAAATTTCTTAAGGAGCAAGGCAAAGATAATATTGTCGTTGGTGAAGGGAGCGGTTGGGCAGACACTTTTGAGGCCTTCAAGGTTGCGGGAATAGATAAGATAAGCGAAAAGTGGAAGGTTAAACTTATCGACCTTAATAAGGATGTTTTCGTTGAGGTTTATCCACCCAATCCCTTAGCCCTTACAAGGGTTAAGGTGGCTAAAACGGCTCTTGAAAGCGTGATAATAAGTGTTCCAAAATTGAAGCTTCATAGGCTGGCTACAGTAACGCTTGGAATAAAAAACATGATGGGAGCCCTAGCCTCTAAAGGAAGCATGCATAATGGGAGGCTCCACGCTAACATTGCAGACTTAGCGTCTATTCTAAAACCAAGCCTAACGGTTATTGACGGAATAATAGCCGGGGAAGGACACGAAACAAGCGGAAACCCCGTGGAAATGGATATAGTTATAGCGGGCACGGACCCCGTGGCTGTTGATGCTGTAGGCGCTGCCGTAATGGGCATTTCACCAACAGAAGTTAAGCATTTAGTTCTGGCGGAGAAAAAGGGGCTTGGAACATGCCGACTGGAAAACATAGAAGTTATTGGAGAACCTACCGAAAAGGTTAGAAGGAAGTTTCGAAGGTCTATCTCTTCAAAAATTCTTAAGTATTTCTGAAAACATTTGGAAAAGCTTTTAAGACTTCTTTTTTTCAACGTAAGGGAAAGCCTATGGCTGAAGACTCTGAAAATTTGCCAGAGCCAAGCGGAATAAGCAAGTACAGAGACAAGATTATTGAAGGCCCTATTATCCGCACAATTTTTTGGTTGGGAACCCCTCCCCTCGTGAATCAGCTTGTAGTTGTAGCTTACAACTTAGCTGACACTTATTGGCTTAGTGTCTACAGCGAGCAAGCTGTGGCTGTTCCAAGGCAGATGTGGCCTATCCTTGTGCTTTTTCAAGCTCTTGCAAATGCCATCACCACGGCAAGCCTAAGCATAATCTCACAGTACGTGGGAAGCAAAGCCTACCGAGAAGCAAGCATATCAGCCTCCCGCTTCTTCACACTTTCCCTCATATCTGGTGGCGCCCTAAGCATACTTCTTCTAGCGCTTAGGAACACTATTTTTACAGTTGTTATGTCCACTCCCGCCGAGATTTTTGAGGATGTTATGAAGTATTCTGGCGTCATAGCCTTCGACGTGTTTTTCAACTACATAGCCCTAACATACACGACAATTCTTCAAAGCGTCGGAGACACGAGAAGACCGGCAATCGTTAATGTTGTGTCTGTTGCTATAAATGCGGCCTTAGACCCATTCCTTGTTTTAGGCATTGGGCCTTTTCCAAGGCTTGGGGTGATTGGCGCTTCCCTGACAGATGTTATGGGCAAGATAATATCAATAATAGCGTTAACATACATTCTGAAAAAATATTACCCGGAGCTCCGCATAAAGCCAACAAGGAATATTGATGTCCTTTGGGCTCGTCTAGTTTTGCGCATAGGACTGCCAATCTTAACGCTTGGATTAACAAACGGCTTCGCTTTTCTCATGCAGCTTAAACTCGTCAACATGCTTGGAATTGTAACGGCAACAGCCTTCTCCATAGGCTTCATAATAATGGACATTGTGGACGCCGCGCTCTGGGGTTTAAGCGGAGCTCCAGCCATAATGATAGGTCAAAGCCTGGGAGCAAACAACCAGAAAAGAGCCAGAGAGGTAGCCTTCAAAGCAGCCCTCCTAATATTTGCTCTAATATCGATAAGCGCAGCCATAATCTACCCCCTTAGAAGAAGCTTGGTGGATGTTTTCGCAGACAACCCCAACACAATAAATGAGACAGATGTCTTTCTTCAAACAATGCTGCCCACTCTTCCATTTTTTGGACTTTTTGCGGTAGCTATATCGGTTGGAAGAGGCTCTGGACGCACAACATTTCCAACAGGCTTGGGAATGTTTAGGCTTTGGGGAATAAGGATAGCCTTAGGATATTTTATGGCTTTCGTCTTGAACATGGGCTCAATAGGAGTTTGGCTAGCCATTGCGATAAGCAACATCATAGGAGGAATAATAGCGGTAGTTTGGATAAAATACGGAAATTGGGCAAAGGCGGTCATAAAGCAAGATAAAATGGTAGGTAAGGAGGTTAGGCCTTAAAATTTAACTTGCCGTCTCTTAATGTGTAGATTTCGTCAGCTGCGCCAACAATTTTCTCATCATGCGTCGCAACAACAATGGTTGTTTTTCTTTCTCTGTTCACGTCCAATAGCAGGCTTATTATCTCCTTCGCCGTTTTCGAGTCAAGCTCTCCTGTAGGCTCATCTGCGATGATAATTTCCGGATTGTTTGCCAAAGCTCTGGCTATGGCTACGCGTTGCATTTCACCCATACTAAGCTCTTTTGGTCTGTGGTGAATTCTGTTGCTTAAACCCACAGTCTCAAGGAGTTTTAGGGCGTTTTCCCGCTGCTCCTTTTGGCTTTTGCCAGCCAAAGCCATTGGAAGCTCAACATTTTCCAAGGCAGTCAAAGTTGGCAGCAGATTAAAAGTCTGGAAGACAAAACCCATCCTTAAGAGCCTCACTTTCCTACGTTTCGTGTTGGCCCAGCCTGATGTGTCTTCCCCGTCTATGAAGATTTTGCCATATGTTGGCTTGTCATTTAATCCTATGAGGTTTAGGAGGGTGGATTTTCCAGACCCGGAAGGCCCGGTTATTGCTATAAACCTGGCTTCGCCGATTTCAAGGTTAACGTTGTCAACGGCTGTTACCTTTGAATTGCCAACTTGGAAAATTCTCGTTAGATTAACAGTTTTGATTTTCATCAGTACTCCGCCCTCAGGACCTCGGCTATCCGCATCCTTGCGGCGTTAATTGCTGGAAGCACTCCGCCAAGGCAGCAAACCGCTACAACAGTCGCGAAGATTTGAATCATGTAGGTGGGCGTGACTATATCAAATAATCCTGGTAGGAAAAGGTGTAGTGGTATGTTTGTGTAGAAGCTTGCTAATACAACAGCGGCCATGGAACCAAGCATTATCCCAAAGATTCCGCCCAATACGCCTATCAAAGCGGCTTCAAAAATGACCACGCGGAAAATGTAGCTTATTGGCGCACCTAAAGCATCTAGGGTTGCAAAGTCTCTGCGTCTCTCTGAAACACTCATTAGGTTTACGGTCATTACTAGTATAAGGCTCATAAGGAAGACGACGGATTGTATGCCGATGTTCCAGCTTTCAATTTGGGCGAAAATTGGTTGAACTATGTCGTTTCTCTCCTCTTCTGTTAAGGCTTTAAGGTAATCCTTGTAGTCCTTGTGGTTTTCTATGGCAGCTGCAAGGTTTTGCAGTTCACACCCCTTAACGGGTTTCACTAAAATTATGTTGGCTTTGCCTTGGTAGCCGTAAATTTCTTGAGCAAGCCTCAGAGACATGACCAAAAAACGGTCTAGAACAGCTGATTTTGTGTCCAAAACTCCCACAACCGTTAGGTTGTGCCCGCGAATTTGCAAAGTGGTTCCAACTGCTAATTTATATTGACTTGCCAAGGAACCGCCCACAACTACCTCGTTGCATGTGTCATTTGCAGGAAGACGTCCGCCGCCCTTCAGCACTATGAGCCCCAGAACCTTCTGCCACTTGTCCACGGGTATGCCAAGAGTGAAGTTTTCAGGCACTGGCAAGAGGGCGTTTCCAAAATAAATTGAGGGCGTAACCAGTAGGGCTGGAACCGCATCTTCAACTTCCGGAAAGTCTTCCTTTAAGTCGGCTGCCAGCGTTTCTGGAAGCATGCCACGGGTTATTGGTATAGCCTGAATCACTATGGCCCCTTTAGTTACAACCATAACTTGCCCGCTGAAAAGCACATTCATACTCCTAATTACAGTTATGTACCGTGTCGTGGTCGCGCTAACCGCAATAACAAAGGCTGTTGCCAAGGCTACGCCTAAAACACAAAGGCTTGTTCTAAGCTTTCTTCGAAACAAGTTGCGGAAGCAAAACGTTAGCAGCCTCATTTCAAAACTGTATAAACTATTAAAATATTTATAAAACATTCACACAACATAACAGCGTTACGTATGGAGGACATCAAAATGAAAGGAAAAACGTACATTATATCCACCGCAATTCTTCTACTTTTGTTAGCAACCATTCCGCCAGTATGGATTAACAGAACGGCGAAAGCAAGCGATGGAGCCGTATTGACTGGAAACGTCCATGATTTTGGCTCTGACACAGATGGGGATGGATCATATAACTACCTAATTGCGGAATTAGAAGTTAGCGTATTCAACGCTGGAGTTTACAAAGTTGAGGCATACGCGCTTATTGGTGAAAGACCTTATGAGTATCTATGGTTCTACATCTTCAACCAAACATATCTTAACACAGGACTGCAAAAAATAAGTTTAAAATTTAAAGGTCTGGTAATATACCAAGCGAAAATAAATGTTACAAAACTTGCCGACGTGTACCTTTCGGATGCCTATAAACAGTTAAGCTACTTTTCTGAGATGAACCTCTCCAGAACTTATGTTTACACAGAATTTGAGTACGGAGCAAGATTCACAGGCGAAATTTATGATGCAGGTGTAGACACTGACGGTGACGGACTATTCAACTATCTCAACATAACCATTGGAGTTGACGTGTCTGAAGATAATTTATATGAAGTTTCTATTAGCAATTTAGCTAATGCATCTTACTCCTATTACGTTTATAGTTCAGTGCGAGCATTTTTAACGTCAGGAACACGTTACATGACAATTTCCATTCATGGAGCGAGGATTTATGCCACTGAAGCCACAAACATCATAAAAATAAACTGGGTATATCTCTACTGGTATGATGAGCAGAATCCGAGGTTATACATTCTTGATTGGGTATACGAGTTCTTATTGAACAACGCATACAATTATACCGATTTTGACCGCCCAGCAATTCTAACCGGACGAATAACTGATTATGGTGTAGACCCTGATAATGATGGATTGATTAACTACCTTAACATTAGTGTTGAAATCGATGTGGCAGATAACGGATTATACGAAGTCTCAATTGAACGGTTAGCTAATGCATCTAATAGCTACATATACGTGTACAGCAATGCAAGATTGTTTTTAACCACAGGAACATGCTATATTAATCTTTTAGTTCCCGCACCAAAAATTTTCAACTCCAATGTGACAAACATTACGTTGATTAATTCAATAAAGCTCTTTTGGATAGACGAATTAACCTACGAAGTGTACCAAATAGACTATATAGAAGTCGCCCCATTGAGTCGCAGTTACAACTATAACAATTTTGAGTATTTCGCAAGGTTAACTGGAAAAATATCAGACGAAGGGGTAGATACCGACGGCAATGGATTGTTCAACTATCTAAAAGTTGGAGTTGAAATTGAAGTTTCTGAACCAGGAGTTTATATGCTATATGTTTGGTTATCTGAAAACGGCGGACCCTACGATATATACCAAGAATTTGAAGGTTACTTCGATGAAGGCAAACACACCGTTTATTTAGAGTATTACGGTCCAATGCTTGCATACAACCGCTTTAGCCCAGCAAGTCTTATTGAAATATACTTGTATGATGAGAGCACTTGGACATTGCTAGACTATGCGCCTTCATTTAATCTTTCAAGAAAGTATGATTATACACTTTTTGATGCTCCTTCGGAAGACATGCAGGTCAACTTCATGGTATATCCCAACGGCACAACGGTCCTTAGCGGCTTGTTCAATTATACGCATATGTATCCACAAAACAATGGACCGCTGGTAAACGCTTCAGTAAGCCTTTCAACGGTTGGAAGCATGACAACAGGTTCCCTTTCCGGAGTTTTAATCCTGCCGACGGACGGCATGTTCCAGTGGCCCTTCAACTCTACAACTGCGCTCTTAAAATCAAAAATCCAGAACGGCCTATCAAACACAACATTAGCCTTAGCGATGCTAATGCCACCGGCGGCAAGTAAAACCTACCCCTTCAACTCAAGCGATTTCGAGTTGTCTGGCAGATATGGAAATGGCATGCTTAACTTCAACTTATTCGGGAAGACAAAACTGCCCACGTCGTTAAAGTCGATGTTTCCATTTAATGCGACAGACATAACGGTGAAAGCGGACTTTGAAAATGGAGAATTCGTTGGAAACATAACCTTCCATCTTATACCATTCATTCCAGGCTTCTTCGACATCATAGTAGACTTTAATGGGAACCGAACGGAATTGCGCCTAACAGACCAATTAAACATCACTTACGGCAACTACCCACCGCCAATAGGCAAGATAAACTCCACAATTCTCGAAGGGCTACTAATGCATTTAAACAGCACCATTCCTGGACCCAATGGCTTGATAGCCAACATGACCGACGGTCTAATCGTATGCACACAATTAAACACAACGAAGACGGAGTGGCCAGACGGAAAAGGTGCAGAAATTAGGTATAACGCTACTCTAAATGGAAACTTTACCATGCTTTTCGCAAAGCTATTAAACCAGATGATGTTTCGCGGTAGTCCTCAAACAGAGCAGTTTGCCTACGCAATATTAGATTCGGTTTTCTCTTCTGTTGAAAAGGCTTCCTTAACGCTTGACTATTACCATACTTTAGGACAGGCCACGGCAGACATAACAGTGTCATGCAACGTTGCAAGGCTTTGGGAAAACGCTTTGGAAAAAATACCGCCGACGGTTCCACCAGACTACACTGCACAGATCACTGCATACCTTAAAATATTGAACGCAACAGCCTACGCCATCAAAGACTTCCGCTTAGACACCACATATTCCAGCGACACGCAGGAGCTAACAGTAAACGCCCTGATGCTAACAAATAGCACTCAATTGGAAGGAGACATAATACCGCTGTTGCCAGAAACAGCCCCGACTGAACAGCTACGCCAAATATTCGAGAAATACTTAAGCATCAGATATTGCAATTTAACGCAATATACAGCCACAATAAACTACGCAAACGGGAGGGCAGACTTCACCGCCACATGGACCCTTGAAGGCAACTTCAAAGCAGAGCTAAACCGCATAAAAAGTTTCTACATAGAATATTGGAACGCTACTTATCCGTGGTACATGCCATGGCAACTGCGCATACTAAACGAGACAGTAATTGATGCAAGTAACTTCTCAGCTGAAATTAAGCTAGGAAAAGACTGGATGCTTCTGAGTTTTAACGGCATAGTTCTCCAACCGCCAATGGATGTGATCGACAATGTAAGGTTCAAACTGTACAGGTTCTTCAACATGGCAAGCTACGACCCATACGAGCCGCCAAGAGAATTCCAAAAACTGAAAATAACAATAACTGGCGCCTTTAACGGAACTCGCACAATCTTGTTGTATGCGCCGGGCGCCGTGCCCCAACCAGATTTCACCTCAACAGACTTCAAGACCATGGTCTGGGAAAACGTTTCAATAAGCAGCCTAAAGGATTTGGAGTTCCGCATAGCCTACCAGCAAGTAGTAAACTACATTGGAACACATAATGTCATAATTTTCACAAACTCCACAATGAGCAACTTCAACTTTAACCCAGGCCTTCCAAGCATAAGCTTCAACGTCACCGGCACTACGGGAACAGGCTTCTGCCAAGTGGCAATTCCAAGGTCGCTTCTCTACGCAAGCCCCACAGATTGGACTGTAAAAATTGACGGACAAACATTAAGTCAAGCCCAGTACACGGTAACAGAAAATAGCGACTACGTTTTCATAACTCTAAATTATACCCACTCAAGCCACCGAATCGAAATCGTTGGAACATGGGTAGTGTCGGAGGTTAACCCAAACATACTCCCAATAATACTCACAATAATAGGAATAATCGCTGCAATACTCACATTCCAACAAAGAAAAAACCTAGGCAAAATAAAAATGAAATGCCAAAACATAACAAGAATTTTTAAACAAAAATCCCCACAACCTTCACCCCCTTTTCTAAGTTCAATTAGCTAGTCTACCAAAAGACGAGATTCGCATAATTAGAGCCGGGGGTGGGAGTTGAACCCACCACAGCGTGGAGAAATCACCCGCAAATCCCTTCTTTTTCTATTTTAAACATTTTAAGGTTTGCTTTTTCCGTTAGCAGCAATTAATAGAAATATCTCTTTGCTTGGGCTCCCGTTGACTTGATTTAGTAATGTTACTATTGTTTTTCGTGTTTGTCTCATCCTCTCAGTTTATAATATTCGTTAAGCATTTTTTTGAATTCCTCTTTTTGGATTTTTTCGCCTTTTGATGCTCCTGTTTTCAGTTCTTCGTTGAAGAATCTTTGTGGTAGAGTGTCATGTTTTTTG
>Ga0080004_1235385_pt1 | contig 28396 bp, 31 predicted proteins | sample WasSprMetagenome_FD_69207 | JGI IMG/M metagenome (GOLD analysis project Ga0080004, IMG submission 69207) | Sulfidic aquatic microbial communities from Washburn Spring, Yellowstone National Park, USA - WS (SPADES assembly) (version 2) | ecosystem: Environmental > Aquatic > Thermal springs > Hot... | reverse complement strand
CCTTCCAGTTCGCTGAGGGCTAAGCCTCTCATTATTGAAGCGTATATCAGCAGCTTCCACGCCTCTGGCACAGCGTCGCCGTGCTCCCTGACCAGTTTCCTAGCTATCTCCCTTAGCTCATCCGCCTCTTCGAGGGTGAGCTTTTCCTTCTCGATAAGCTCTCTCAGCCTCCAGGCTTCTTCCTTGGTCAACGGGTTGGTTAGCGGTTTTGCAGATAATCTGAGCAGCTCGCTTTTGACGAAAGAAACGTCTCTAGGCCTCCAACACCTTCTTGAAACCGAGGAACTCGGCGAAGAACTCAATTTGGTTCCTTACCGCTTCGGTGATTTCTTTCACGCTTTTCGCTATAAGGTTAACTCGCGCCTCCATATGGGCGAACTTCCTTCTCAGCCAGTAGGCTAGGGTTGCTGTCGACGCTGCGATCGCCGCTATGGTGCTCGCGAAGCCAACCAGCAGCTCTACCTCCATCCCGCTACTGAAGCAGCTCTCGAGCATAAATCCGTTTCGCGCTGGGCGCAGCTCGCTCATCTTCGCTGCAAGCGAGGACCTCCTGCCGTTACAAGCTTAGGGGCTCCCGCACAGTACTGATAGCGGGAGGTTCACCAAGCGTGGAGTAAATCCCTGCGCGCGTCGCGCGTGAGTAAGCAAAATACGTGGTTAGCGCTGCCTTATCGAAGTTAGAGATTGTATCTGCCGCGCTCATTGACGGAACTACTATCTTCAAGGACATCAGCTTTGCAGAAGCGGGTTCTACCTCTTTTCCTCTATCCAGACGCGGAATTCGCAGTAGGGATCTCCTTTCGCGATGCATTTCTCTTCACGCACCACCATGTTTTCCGCTTTCTCAAAAACCGCGCGCGCTGTTGGGGGAGCGCCGTAACCCATTTTTACTGGTTTGGCGTTATCCTTCGCGTGAAGGTGACAAAGAATCTTTTATCGAAGCTTGAGACCGACTACTCCGGCTACCTTGAGGGCGAGCGGCTTAACAGGTTCTTCAAGGAGTTTGGGATTAAGTTCGCTGCCGGCCACTGGGCTGCGGGCGATTTTCTCGATCGTTTCGCGACGAAGGGCTACTGGCCGGAGCTGGATAGCAGCATTAAAGCTCAAATGGAGAGGGTTGCGAAAGCTGGGATCGAGGGAATCGAGTTCCACGACGTCCTCTTCCTCGACGAGAACCTCCGCGTCGTTGAGGATAGGATAAGCGAGGTGCGGGAGCTTCTCGACAAGCTGGGGCTCAAGGCGACGACGATGAACGTGAACATGTTCACTGACCCGCGCTGGAAGCTCGGCAGCGTGACCCACCCGAAGAGGGAGGTGAGGGAGAAGGCGCTGGGGGTTCTGCTGCAGGCGGCCGATCTCGCGAAGGCCGTCGGCTGCGAGGCGTTCAGCTTCTGGCCGGGCCAGGACGGGTGGGACTACAACTTCGAGGTGAACTACGGGAAGCAGTTCGAGTGGTTCCTCGAAGCGTGCAGGCAGGCTGCTAGGAGGGCGAAGGAGCTGGGCCTCAGGTTCGGTGTTGAAGCGAAATTGAAGGAGCCGAAAGAGGGTAACATGATCATCCCGACGACCCATATCGCCGGCTGGATCGCCTACGTCGTGAACCAGGAGCTGGGCGGCAAGTACATGGGGGTGACGATCGACTACGGGCACGAGCAGATGTACGCTGTCGAGCCGGCGTACACGGTTTACGCTCTGCACAAGATGGGCGTGCCCATCGCTAACTTCCACGTGAACACCGCGAAGCTCCACAGCAACGATGAGGATAGGGTCTTCGGGACCGGCGACGTGTGGCGTTTCGTCGACTACCTCTACGCCGCTGTTGACACGGGCTACGACGGCTGGTTCGGGGAGGACCAGTTCACGTACAGGATGGACCCGGTGAAGGCGATGTCGCTGAGCAAGGAGATCTTCGGCAACCTGATGAAGAAAGCTCTGCTCATCTACGCGAGGAAGGAGGAGCTGGAGGAAGCGAGGAGCGGAGGCGACCAGGCTAAGGTCCTCGACGTCGTGAAAAAGATAGTGTTAACAGGTTAGCTTTATTTCTTTTTTGATTCGTCCCTGGGGTTTAGCTTGGGTTATAGCTGTGTTACCGCTTTGGCGGAAGACTCTCCGAACGCGGCTTTCACCTCGTGTGTTCCCGGCTTGGCTTTCACGTTGAGCGCGCGCGCTTGTAGATATATGGCAGCTTATAGGACGGTGGGATAAACCTTCTACGGCCTTCCATCGGCGCCGCTGCGGGAGAGAATGTAACAATGTGCTTGGTTCGGTGCAAGCTCCGGCTCCAAGCTGCAAACTTCATAAGTACTTGCGTTCTAAAGCACATGTGGTCGAGAAGGAGGTGATTAAAGTGAAGCTTCCAAAGCCCCTAGCGGAAAGGTTCAGGAGGTACGTCGCCGAGAAGTACGGGTTGCGGAAGGGTGCTTTGCCCGTCGCTGTGGCCGATCTTATCGGTAAAGCTTTAGGAACCTCTACCGTCGAGGGGGTGGACGCGATCGTAGGTCTCGATCTAGAGTCCGGGTACAGGTGGGCTGGCGAGGACCTCGTTGAAGCGTTAAGGGGGGCTGGTTCTCGAAGTGTTTTGCAAGCGGAGTAAGTGGCGCGAGTTAAAAGCATTTCTAGATCGCGTCAAGTGAGGTTAAGTCGACGCGTGCATGCTTCACTTCGCGGTTCACGCTACCTCAACACACCTGGCGAGCTCAGGCTAGCGTCTCGCATCCTGAGAGAGCTTGCGAGCTGGCGTGGGCTGAGCGTAACCGACCTTCCGCTCGAGGAAGAAGCGCTGGCAGCCGACCTAGCGGAGAAGGTTGGCCTCGACTTCGATGATGGCTTGCACTACTACGCGGCGAAGAAGCTGGGGGCTGCGATCGACGGTTACGATGGGGACCTTGAGGGTTTGGACGTGAAGAAGCTTGAGCCGAATGATCTCGTGTAGAAAAAGGGAGGCGGCGTAGTCTCCAGCTAGCTGCTGGTTGAGCGACGAACAGGCGAGTTCGCTAGGCGCAGCAACTAGCCTTTAAACTTTCTAACTTCAACGCCCGTCTCGGCCAGCTTATCGATGCCTGCGCCCGCTAACCCGTAGAGCACTAGGACTGGTTTAGCTTTAAGGAGCTCTGCTTTCTTCTTCAAAAGCTCCGCCGCCTTTAGGGGGTCGCCTTCCGCAACCACATCCACGGCAAGCTTCAGGCCGTTACCCTGCGCGACGAAGTGGATTGGCCCGTAGCGGGTTGGGTGCATCATCGCGACGTGCAAGCCGGCTGTTACGTAGCGGCCAGCTACCTTGCCCACGATTCCGTACTTCTCTTCGAGGAGGCGAGCGAGGCGGGTTTGCCGGGGCGTGGCCATAGCTCAACACCCCTTAGCGCTCCAGGATTTCCCCTAAAGCTTTTATGAAGGTTTCGGCGATGGGCTTGGGCGGTACGGTGACCCGCACGCTGTCCTCGCAGAGCGGCATCCGCCCAACGTCTTTAACCGCGAATCCCTTCTCCAGAAGCTTTTCTCTAGCCCAGCTGGAGCTTACCGGCAGCTTGACTAGGAGGAAGTTGGCATCCGAGGGGTAGACCCGGACCGGCAGCCCGCCCAATTCGTTTCTCATCCACTCCCTCACCCGCTTCAGCTCCTCAACGGCTTTTTCGACTAGGTTCCACCGCTCGAGCATCAGCTCGGCCGCCTTAAGGGAGAGGCTCGAGCAGGCGAAAACCATCCCTCTCTCCTTCAGCAGGGTTGCGAGCTTCCGGTTTGTAACCGCGTAGCCGACGCGCATCCCCGCGAGACCCCAAGCCTTGCTGAAGGTTCTGAGCACGACGAGGTTCTCGCGCGCCGGCGCCTCGCGGATCAGCGTGTACCGGCCGTACTCGGCGTAAGCCTCGTCGACCACGACCACGCCGTCGAACTCCTCCACCACCTCCGCTACCGCGCTTCTATCGAACTGGTTCCCCGTCGGGTTGTTGGGGGACGCCATGTAGAGCAGCCCCGCTTTCACCGAAAGCACGCGCTCCGGCCTCAACTTGAACTCCTCGTCGAGGAGCACTTTGACCCGAGGAGCGCCGGACAGCTTCGCCGCCCGTTCGTACTCCTCGAACGTCGGCTCCACGATCGCGATTCCGTTCTCGCGGCCGAAATGGGCGAGGAGGTAGATGAGGTGGTCGGCTCCCGATCCCACGACGATCTCGCCGGCCTCAACCCCGTGGAACTCCGCGAGCTTTTCGGCCAGCTCCTCCCCGTAGGCGTCCCTGTACAGGCGCGGGTCGACAAGCTCGAGAGCCTTAGAGACAACCTCGTCTACTAGTTCCCTGGGGAGGAACAGGTTTTCGTTGAGCGAAAGCCTGTAAACGCCGGCTGGAGGTTCGAGCTGCACGAACCCCCTTTCCCTCTCGCGCTTTTATCTCTGTCCCAGTTGGAAAGTACTTATTAAGTGAGGCTTTACAACGCTAGGGAGCCTCTTGAGGTTGGCGGTATTGGGTTGCGGGGCTGTAGGCTCCGCTGTCGTCCGCTTGGTTGCGCTGAAGCGGGTTGCTGAAGAGATCGTGTGCTTCGACCGGAGCTTGGAGATCGCGAAGAGGTACTTGAGCTTCGAGGAGGTGCGCGACATCCCGGTCGAGCAGGCTGACGCCCTGAACACGGAGGAGCTCGCGGCCAAGCTGAAGGGTTTCGACTTCGCAGTGAACGCTCTACCAACATTCGCTAGGGTCAGCAGGAGGGAGATACTGCTGAACCCGTTGATTATGCAGGCAGCGCTGAAGGCTGGCGCAGGGTACGTCGACATGGCCTGCTACGGCGGGAGGCGCGTGCGGGCGGAGCAGCTGGCATTCGTGCGCGAGTTCGCCGACGCGGGGCTTCCAGCTATCATAAACTTCGGCGCCTCGCCGGGGTTGGCGAACGTTCTCGTCCGCGAAGCGTGCGAGGATCTCGATAGCGTCGAGACCGTCAGGGTGGTTTCGGTTGAGGACCAGCGGGGGAGCACGTTCGTCATCCCGTGGTCGCGCGAGGAGATGCTGATGAGCGCAACCCCCGTGCTCGCGTACAGGGGCGGTAGGTTCGTCTGGCTCGAGCCGTTCGGCGAGAGCTCCGTTTTCGAGCTGCCCGAGCCTCTCGGCACTGTCCGCTGCTACGCAATCCTCAACGACGAAGCGTACACGATACCCCACTTCGTCAAGTTGAGGAACTTCCAGTACTACGCGGGAGGCAGCGATGTCGAAACGTTGAGGGCGCTCTACAGGCTGGGGATCCTCAGCAGCGAGCGGGTCCGCATCGGCAAGGCTCTCGTCAGCCCGAGGGAGCTGCTCTACCACATCCTACCCCCCTCGCCTGCCCCAGAGGAGGTTCTCAGGATGGTGCGGGAGGGCGAGCTGGAGGACGCCTACTTCGCAATCGAGGTTGCAGCTGAGGGGGAGGTGGGCGGCGAGCCGGCGGAATCCCGGCGCTTTGTCCTCTTTCCGAGCCAGCGCAAGGTCAACGAGCTCCTGCCCGGCGCCACGTACATAACCTACCCCACGGCCCTCTGCACCGTAGCCCTCCTCCGGGCGCTGAGGGGGAGGAGGCTGCGCGGGGTCCTCCCGGGCGAGGCGCTGCCGAAGCACGTGAGGAAGCTCGTGCTCGAGCACCTGGAGGAGGACAAGATAGTCGTTAACGAGGAGTTCAAGGTTAAAACCGGCTAGCACCTCACCCGTCTCAACGCGAAAAATCGGCATCCGCAATCTGTGAATGCAGAGACGGATTAGTAGCTCCCCGCTGGGTTTGCGACAAGGGCTATCGCTAAGGCTGAATTGCGCGCAAGCGACTGAGCGCGCGCTAGAAGGGGGCGCTTTCGCCGGCGTGCGGGCGCTGCGGGGCCGCGCCCGCCAACCGTCTCAGGTCGTCGGGCGTGAGGACAGGGATGGGCGGCGGTGGTAGGTTTCTGATCTTGAAGTCGCCGACCTTCTTTTTCCACTCGGCGTCCAGCTTCTCTTCGAGCGCGCGCTGCTCCTCGATGAGCTTCAAGTTCCATTCCCACGTCTCCTCGTCGCGCACGAGCATGACGACCCTGCTCTTCTCGTCCGAGACCTTGATCCGGTAGCCGGTCAGCTCCGCCAACCTGCCGGCGAAGGCTTCCAGCTCGCCTAGCCTCGGCATCGCGGTGATCGGCAGCCTCTTTTGGCTCTCGCCGACCCACGTGTAGCCTTTCAGCTCGACGAACTTCGGCTGGGCGCGCTCGATCAGCTTCGCGTAGCCCTCGGGCTCTACCATGTTCAAACCCTTTACCATCGTGAGCCGCATGATCGTGCGGGTGCTGAAGCGAGGCAGCAGGTCGAGAGTCTCCATCACCAGCTCCCACGCTTTAGGCGTGAGGGGTCTGGCGGCCTTCTCGAAGACTTCCGGGTTCGGGCCGTACACGCTAACGTACAGGTTGGTCGGCTCCGCCCCCTTCTCGATCAGCTCTTGGAGCCTGCTCGGAACCGAGCTGTTCGTAACGAGGAACGCGGTCATACCCCTAGCCTTCACTTCCCTGATCAGCTCGGCGAGCTTCGGGTAGAGCGCCGGTTCCCCGTCGAGGCTGATCGCCATGTGCCTCGGGTGCATCGCCTCGAGGAACCGCTCCATGGTGGTCTGCGGGTTCCCCTTGAAGCCGGACAGCAGCTTCCGCTGCGCGTAGATCGCCCCCTCGACGATGTCGGCCGGCTCGTCCCACCGCCAGCCGGCAGGTATCTCGAACCTCCCCTCGACGTGCGGTCTCCAGCAGAAGACGCAAGCGAAGTTGCAGAAGTTGAGCACCGGGGTCATCTGCACGCACCGGTGGCTCCGCACGCCGTACCACCGCTTGTAGCACATGTGCCCGCCCTTGAGCGCGCTTTTCGTCCACCTGCAGACTTCTACCGCGGAGTGCCTTCCCACTAGCGCGTAGCCTGCGCGCAGGTACTTTCTCGCAGCTTCGAGTGCAAGCCTTTGATCCATCCTCCGGGAATCGGGCTGAGGAGGTATTTAGCTGTTCCTCTCCCCGCCGCTCCACACCGGCCCGCGGTTCGCCTGCTATACCTGTGACATAAGTTTATATACTTCGAGTTGGTGGGGAGTGCCGTATGCTATCGATTAGGGGTAAGGTCTTCGCTGGAGTGTACGAGGTTGCGAACGGGGTTTACCGCTTCAAAGCTTACGCTGCGGGCGAGTGGGTCAGCGGGAGGGAGTTCACGAAGGTGAAAAGCCCGATCGACTCCAGCGTTATCGCGGAGGTGCCCCGGCTCTCTTGGGGGGAAGTCGATAAAGCTCTCGATCGGGTGTACAAAGTCGGAAGGTGGAGGATCCGGGACACGCCTGGCTGGAGGAGGCTCGAGATCCTGGAGCGTATCGCGGACCTAATGGAGCAGCACAAGGAGGATCTAGCGAACGCGCTTGTCGTCAACAGCGGGAAGACGAGGAGCCAAGCGCTCGGCGAGGTGGAGGCGAGCATCGACCGGTTGAGGAGAGCGGACCTCGACGCTAGGAAGATCTTCGGCGAGTACGCGCCAGGCGATTGGGATCCGACCACGCTGGAGACCGAGGCGATCGTGAGGAGGGAGCCCTACGGCGTGGTCCTCGCGATCATCCCGTTCAACTACCCGCTTTTCGATACCGTCTCGAAGTTCGCCTACAGCGCGGTCGCTGGTAACGCGGTGGTTGTTAAACCGCCGTCCGCCGACCCGGTTCCCGTCCTCCTCTTCGCGAAGCTCGTTGAGGAAGCCGGGTTCCCGAGCGAGTCTTTCGCCGTGCTGACGGTCCCCGGTGCCGAGAGCGATAAGCTGGTTGCGGACGAGCGGGTGCACGTCATCAGCTTCACCGGCAGCAGCTCGACCGGTAAGAAGGTGCTCGCGGCAGCTGGCATAAAGCAATTCGTAATGGAGCTGGGAGGCGGAGACCCCGCGATCGTGCTAGCCGACGCCGACCTCGACTTCGCGGCCGAGAGAGTTGCAGCCGGGATCTACAGCTTCGCCGGTCAGCGCTGCGACGCGATCAAGCTGGTCCTCGTCGAGAAGCCCATCTACGAGGAGTTCGCCGGGAAGCTGGTCGAAAGGCTCTCGAAGGTGACGGTCGGCGACCCTAGGGATCCAGACACGGTGATGGGCCCGCTCATCGACCCGAGCGCAGCCGACGAGATGATGGAGGCTGTCGAGGAAGCATTGAGCAAAGGCGGCAGGCTGCTGTACGGGGGCAAGAGGCTGGGCTCCACCTACGTGGAACCTACACTCGTCGAGGTGAGGGATAAGAGCTCGCTGAAGCAGATGAAGCTTTACAGAGAGGAAATCTTCGCTCCCGTAGCTCTCATAACCGACTTTTCCAGCGAGGAGGAAGCCGTAGAGCTGGCGAACGGGCGCAGGTACGGTCTAGACGCTGCCATATTCGGCTGGGACATGGACAGGATCAGGAGGCTCATCCGCCTGCTGGAGTTCGGAGCGATATACATCAACGACATGCCGAGGCATGGAGTCGGCTACTACCCCTTCGGCGGCAGGAAGGAGTCCGGGATCGGCAGGGAGGGCATAGCGTACTCCGTCGAGTTCGTCAGCGCCTACAAGACAATAGTGTTCAACTACAGGGGCAGGGGAGTCTGGAAGTACGCGTGAACATCACAGCGCGCGCTACGTATTTTCTTTTTTTCTTTTCGTAATATATCGATTTAAAACACCCTCTTTAGCGGTACCCTATCGAAATCGGTATCGTTAGACACGATCCTGCGAGCGCCCAATCGCAAGGCTGTAGCCAAGTGCAGCGCATCCTCGAGATCTATCCCGTACATCTCCATTAGCGAAATCGCTTCCTCGAAATCCAGCACTTCCAGTTGGGTGATCTCGAGCCTCTCCAGCTGCTTGAAGGCCGTGGCGAGTTTTGAAACAAACCTCGCGTCCCTAAGATCCCCGCCCGCTAAGCCGGCCAGTATGACCGCGACCTCGTAGAGGGTTAACGAGCTTGTGAAAAAGTAGCCTTTCGGCGAGCGCGCTATAGTATCGATCCACTCCCGCGCTTTAGACCCGTAAACGGGGTGGCCGCCGAGCCAGTACACGAAAACGTTCACGTCGATGTAGCTTTTTTCAACCAATACTCCTTCACCGCCTCGACAAGGAAGGAGTCGAGGTCCTCGGGCCACGAGTCGACCTTGAAAGCGCCAAAATACGCTTCACTCACAGACTTCAGCGGCTCGATCACCACGACTCCATCCCGCGCTTCGACTTTCGCGAACCCCCCCTCTTTCAGGCCCACTTCTTCTCGTACTCGCTTTGGTATGACCAATCGCCCCTTCGAATCGATCTTAACAACGGCCACGGCGTGAAACTATCATCCCACCTATATAAGTATTTTCTTAAGTTCCCACCTAAATAAAGCCGACCTTTTAGCTTCGGAGCGTACAGCTCACGGCGCCCGAGTGCTGCGGAGCTCCCCCCTGAAGGACGCGATCCCTGTGCCCTACGCTGGGCGACGTTTACCGCCACGTTGCCTCGAGAGGGTCGGCGAGCCAGCTCGAGGTGGCAGCCGCGCGCGGTTTGAGACAGGGTTGCGGGAGGGAGCTGCTGGAGTACCCGAGGCTTATTTTCAAGCCTCTGAGGTACCACGAGAGGGGGCTTTGGAGGGTTCTCGGCGACGCGCGCCTGCTCGAGCGGCTGACGCCCAACCTCAAGCCGGAGGGAGGGCTCGTGGTCGCCAGGAGGCTTTTCGTGTCGGCGCTAGGGTAAAAAGGTCGAAACCGCGCGTTGGCGACGTGGCGAACGTGCGCGTCTACCCGAACGAGAGGGTGAGGAGAGTCATAGCGGCGATCCCCCCGGGCCACAAGCACCTGAGGCTCGTGATTGAGCTCGAAGATCAAACGATTGTGCTCCAGGAGGCTACGGCGGCTGCGATCGCGAGAGCGTACGTTGACGTCGTCACACACCCCGTGCGCAGAGCGGTCGAGCTCGCCGGCGTGAGGGTGAGCAAGGCGAAATGCGGCTACGCCGAGCACCAGCTGGTCGAAAGCGGGAGGGGAGAGGAGGAAGTGCTCGCCGAAATCGCTGTGATGCTCTCTTCTAGCGCTCCTGTCGGCGAAGCCGAGCGGGGTAGAAGGGAAAAAGAGGAGAGTTTAGTCTAGCGCGCTAGCCTCCGGGCGTCCCGTGCCAGGGGCTGTCCCTCCAAACCGCTTCCCAGAACTCCTCCTCCGATAGTGTGTCGGCTTTCGCTATCTTGTCTTTTATGTCTGTGAGCACGCGGTGGTGCTTGACCTCGTCCTCGTATATGGCCGCGAGCAGCAGGCGCATCCTGGAGTCCGCGACCTCCGTGAGCAGCTTCCTCGTCTCCTCGATCATCCGCCTTTCAGTCTCTATGTGCCTGTCGATAACCTGAGCTACGAGCTTTAAGTCCTCCCCTATGAGGCCCGGCTGGTGCCAGCCGGACACGATCTTCAGCATCGACTCGTAGAGGCGGGCGTGCTTCTCAGAGTCGCTGGCAACCGCTTCGATTACAGCCCCGATCACCGTAGCGTACTTCACCGACTCGGCGAGTTTTCTCAGCTCCTCCGCGTACTTTTGTTCGGCTTCAGCCAGCTTCCTTAAAGTTTGAGCAACCGCTTCCACACTCATCACCTCTGCTTGAGCACCGCTACGCCGCGCTCGTCTCTAATCCTCACAGCTATCGTCTCCCAAGCTCTGAAAGCGTGGTAGCCATCCTCGGGACCTAGGTAGGCTACCTCCGTGTCGGCGCCGAGCACGAGGTCGAGGACCCTTGGGGTAGCGGAAACGACTAAGACAGTGTCGTCGGGGAGCGCGGGGGTTGCGACCACCTCAGCCAGAGCTTTAACCCTAGTAAGCTCCATGACGCCTGTTCTCTCGTGCACCGCTAGCAGCTTCGCGTACCTGCCGGGGCTGACGAAAGCGACGAAAGGCGGGGTTGCCTGGGCTTTCAGCAGCTCGGCGATAGCGGCGGCGATTTCGTTTAAAGCTGCTCCCGGCTCGTCCCAGCCCGTGGCAGCCAGCTTCGCAGCTTCCTTCAAGTTCGCAAGCACCTCCAGCACCACTCTATCCTCGCTGAAGCCGAGCTCCACCGCGGCTTTTAACGCGTCTGCGATCTCCAGCGGCTGCTTCGCCGCCCTCGCGTAGTCGATAGCCCGCTGGCTCAAGCGGAACTTAACCGCCAGTTCCTTCAGCGGTAGAACCTCGCTCTGCCCTCCCGCCCTCTCGACCGGAACCGTATAAGCACCCCTGCCAACCCTAGTGACCGGAAGGTGGCGCCTCAACACCCTGGCGGAATCGGCAGCAGACCTGAACTGGCTCAGAAGGTAGCTCCACTCTTCGGCTGTCAACGGTTCGGCTTGGGCCTCGGCTTGAGGCGGGTCGGGGACCGCTACGCCGGTGAGCTCCGCCACCTCGCTCGCTCCAGCCTTCAGCTCCTCAACCTGCTCGGGGTCGAGGCTTTTCAGCACCGCGAGGAACTCGCCGATGTGGGTCTTCTCCTCGCGCGCGATGTCCTCGAAAACCTTCCTCACCCGCTCGTCCTCGATCGCCCTAGCAAGCTGGAGGTAGAGGCTCACGGCGTCGAGCTCCGCGGTTATGGAGAGCCTCAACGCGTCAGCCACTTCCTCCTTAGACAGCTTCCTGCCAGAAGGGAGATCTAACGGATGTTTAGACAGCATGTTCCATCGCCAGCAAATCGGAAAGGAGGTTAATATAGTTTTCTATAAGCACTCCAATCTAGCGGGTATGCTTTCAAAAGTGATAATTTATGAATATTTTTATAATTAAAATAGATTTAATGCCTACGGTATATCTAAATACAATGTTTAGTTATACAGTAGTGTAGCGCGCGAAGATTTTTTAACAGGGCATGAACTTTCGAGTCGTCAATGCTCTCGGTCGTTGTAGTTGCAGGTGGCGTGGCGAGCAGGCTGAGGCCCTATTCCGAGGAGCGGCCGAAAAGTCTTATGGAGTTGGAGCCCGATCTCACGATAGCCGACTTCATACTAGAAAGGTTCAGGAGAGCTGGGCTCTCGCCGGTCTACCTAGTTACAAGGAAGGAGTTTGCCGAGGTGTTCCGCTCCAAGCTCGGCTCCTCCGTGGCGATCTTAACTGTGGATAGAGAAGAGTTTGGCAACTTGTACAGCGTGTACACGGCCCTCAAGCACGTGAAACCCCCGTTCCTCGTCGCGATGTCCGACCACGTTTTCGAGTACGAGATGCTGAAGCGCGTCCTCTTCCACCGCTCGAGCAAGGCTTTCACCGTGTGCCTCGACAGGAAACCCTCCCGCGCGGAGACCCAGGAGGGATTGAAGGTGAAGCTCGCCGAGGGTGTCGTGGTCGCGGTCGGGAAGAACCTGGAATCGAGGTACGGTATCGACACGGGCTTAATTCTCGTTAGGGAGAAGGCTTACGCTTACGTTGAAAGGGTGATTTCGGAGAAGGGGCCCACCGCGTCGATCGGCGATGCACTCGACCTAGCGGCTAAGGACGGTGAAGTGGATTACGTAGACGTAACGGGTCTCCTGTGGAAGGACGTGGACACTGTCGAAGACCTAGTGAAAGCTAGGGCGCTTTGCAAGAAGATCCTCATCAGGGATTACGGAAAGAGGTGCTCGGGGCCGCTGACGCTAGCGCTCATCCGACCTGCGACGCTCAGGCTCGCCTCTCTCGAACCCCCCAACGCCCGGGCTAGAGCGGCGCTCCTAGCAGCGGCGCTTCTTCTCGCGCTCGGAGCGCTAGCGCTGATCGCCGCCCCACACCTGCAACCGATTCTAGCTTTCGCGCTTCTATACGCGGTTGCTTTCCTCGGGGACCTAGCCGACCTCGCCGCCGTTTTAGCGCGGAGCAAGGAGGGCTTGGTAAGGGTTGTCGCGCTTGCCGAGCTGATCGCGGAGGTGGGCGTCCTCTCGCTAATCGCAACCGCGCTAGGCGAGCGAGTTCTCCACGTGCAAACTCTCACCGCGCTCGCAGCGGCTACCTCGGCAGTACCAATCTTTCTCGGGCGCGGAGGGGATGGGCCGAGCAAGTTAGCATGGGCTGCGGACCCTCTCCTGAAGTACGCCGCAACGGCTGCGATCGCGTTTGCAGGCTTCGGGCCGGCCGCCCTAGCTTACTGGGTTTGCAGCAACCTAGCTGCCGCGTGGCCCGGGGAGACGCTAGCCACACCGCCTAAGCCTGCCGGTGAAGCGTTCCCCAAGCTTAGGGCGGAGGCGAGGCGCGCGGAGCGCAAACTGAGGGCGGCTGCAGCGAGCGGTTTCAAGCTGGCGCTAGCCCTCCTGGTGCTCTCCTACGCGCAGAGCTACCTCGGCGACGTGGTCCTCCTCAACCTCGAGTGGTTGGAGCTTAAGGTGGGGGACGTGGTGCCGCCTTTAGCGCTCGTGCTCACCGTGTACTACGGGTACAGGGTCCTGATCGGGGCGAAGGTCCTCGTTGACGCGCTGGCAGTGAAGGTGGTGAGGGCGCTCGGGGTGACGGAGAGCGTAGCCAGGCACATAGGCTTGGACGCGCTGTACCTCCTTGCAGCCTGGCTGGCGCTGGCGTTCGTACCGAAAGCCCTACAGCCCGTGCCGGTGTTCGGGAGCGTCTTGTCGCGCGCGGCCGCTCTAGCGCTGCTCGCGGTGGTTGTCGTGCTCCTTTACGACCTCGTCAAGGTGGTTTACGCGACGTTCGAGGACGCCTTCAAGCGCACGTTGAAGAGCGTGGCTGAAGCGGTGGGCGAAGGTGAGGCGTAAAGCCGTCCTCTGCTTCCGAGGCCGTTTTAACGGGCGGGGAGGGCCGACGCCGGTAGCCCTTCTCGAGCACTTCGGGACGCCGGTAGTGGTTCGGTGGATCTCGGCTCTAAAGAACTTGGGTTTCACGAGCTTTGTCATTGCCGCTGAGCGCGGAGCTTTGGACGCTGTAGAAGCCCTGCTGCGAGGGGTATCCCTGCGTGTAGAGGTGGAGTACCTCACACCGGGTGCGCCGCTACCGGCTGACGCGGAGCTTCTCGTCGAAGCCGACTTCCTGGTGGAGCCGAGCGTCCTTAAACGATTCGTTGAGGAGGATTACGCTAGGGGGATGCACGCAGGAGAGCCCGTGCTGGAAAAGCCCGCTCGCGGCGCCGGCCGTTCGGTGGAGCTCGACGAGCTGGCGGAGCCCCGCCACAGACCGGCGTGCGTTTACGCCGGCGATCTCGAAGCTGCTAAGCGCGCTCTAGTACGCTGGGCCCAGAAGGGCGTCCACTTCACTTCGATCCTCAACGCGCCCCTTGAGAACGCTTTAGTTAGACTTCTCGGCGATTGCGGAGCTGTTACACCGAACCGCGTGACCCTCGTGGTTAACGCTCTCTCGCTGCTTGCTGCGTTACTGTTTGCAAACGGGCAGTTCCTGCCCGCAGCCGCCTTCTCGTACTTCCTCGGGATCCTTGACGGTGTTGACGGCAAGCTGGCGCGAGTGCGAGGGATCCTCACAAAGTTCGGGCACCTTGAGCACTCCCTCGACGCGCTCTACGAGCAGGCGCTCTACGCGTCATTTGCGCTCGGCCTCGCCCTCCACGGCTACGGCCTCCTCGCCGCCGCGCTGGGGATGGCTCTCCTCGTCGTGGACTGCTTCGTAAGGCACGTCTACAACCAGTTCGCGCTCACCGCCGGTAAACCGCTGAAGCACTACACTCCCTTCGACAGGGCCTTCGCCTTTGTTGATGGGAGGAGGAACGTCTACTTGATCTACGCCGTCGCCTTCTCTGCCGCGGGGCACCCTCTGCTGGCGCTCCTCGCCGCCCTCGCCCACGCGTCGTTGACCGCTATCGTGTACTTCATAAGAGCCGCCCGCAACCTGAAGGAGTTGGACGAAAGAGAGGGCACCACGCAGCTAATGCGCCTCTCATTTTACTCCCGTAAACGCTGAGCGCGAAAAGCTTAACACCGGTGCTGCTTGACCACGCGGGAATTGCGAAACTCGTGGAAAAGATACAAGCAGGAGAGCCTTTGCTCGGCTTATGTGTCTAGCTTCGCACTGCACCGGAGCCGCTGGAAGCTTAAAAAGACCCTGCAACGGTAATCGCGGAGCGGGTGGAATGGGGGAGGTTTGGCAGATTCGCCAGCAGGAGCGTGCTTCTGAAACGGGCTAGGAAACGGTTTGGCAGGCTCGTCAGGGTGGGGTTCAATGAGGGTTTACGTGCTGCTGAGCATAAGGGAGGGGGAGCGCGCGGCGAAAACGAGCGCGCTGGTTTACAGCGGGTACGAGGCTGACGAGCCGGAGCTGCACATCCTCCTCGCGCTAGCGAAGAAGCTATCGTTCAGCCTGGAGGCGCTAAAGGGCGAGAGGTACAGGGTCGTGGGAGCCGATACCGTAGCGTACATGTTGGGGGCAAGTGGAAGTCAAGCTGTTACTCGAGGATTGCGAAACACCATGGTTGACTGCTCGAGCGGTGAGCGTGCCCGGAGAGCACGAGGTGCTGATTAGCGATGCGCTCGCTGAGGCTTTGGGGATCGAGATTGTCGCGCCCCGCTCCGGCTTTTGGAGGTTGAGCGGCGACTCCACCCTCAGGAGGAGCGCGCCGCCGGAGTACTGGCCTGATTAGCTTCCGGCAAAGCTGCTCGAGTAGAGCTTAAATACAGAGGTTGAAACTCGCGCTGTGGGCGAGTCCGAGCGCATCGTGCTTTTCGTCTGCACGGAGAACAGGTTCCGGAGCCAGATAGCGGAAGCGTACTTCAACGCGATGGCGCCTTCCGGGTGGCGGGCTGTTAGCGCCGGCAGCGAGCCGGCGGAGGAGGTTCACCCCAACGCGGTCAAGCTGATGCTGGAGGAGGGTATCGACATCTCGGGGAAGAAGCCGAAGCCGCTCACCCCGGAGCTGCATAGGATCGCCGAGATCGGTGTAGTCGTGTGCGGGGAATCGGAGTCGGGCACGTGCCCAACGGTGTACACGAGGTACGTGGAGCACTGGGAGATACCCGATCCAGCTCGCATGAGCCTCGACGAGGCGCGGAAGGTCAGGGACGAGATAAAGCGGAGAGTAATCGATCTCATTGAGAGGATCAAGAGGGGAGAGGTGCCTCCAGCCCAAAAGGGGCGCTTCCGCCTTAAGCTAGGTTAAAGCGTTCTCGCTACAGTTCGGACACCATTGTCTTCTCCCGCTCGAAGTCGCGCTCCACGTCTGCTAGCGAGAAGAGCAAGACCTTTTCTTCCGGCTCGAACGCGAAGCCTGATCTGCTGTAAAGCACGAACACCTCATTTCTCTCCCCCCTCCTCCACGGGAACTCCTCTGCCTTCCTCTCCAGCCTTCTGAGCGCCTCCCTCCCGACCGGATGCTTAGACCACTTCACCTCGATGAAATACGCAACACCCTGCTGCTCGTCGATCGCGACTAGATCGATCTCGACGTCGCCCGACCACCAGCGGCCGATCCTCGTGAAGCTCACGCGCCCGCTCTTCGCCAGCAGCGCGAAGTGCTGGCGCGCCACCTCCTCGAACGCCTCCGAGGCCTGCCGCTCCAAGGCTTCAGGGAGCCTTGAGGCAATCTCAGAGTAGAGGCCCAGCTCGAGGAGGACCCTGTTAGGGTAGACGAACCTGAACCAAAAGCGGGTGAAGCTATCCCTCACGTAGTACTTGGCCCTCCCCCTCGAGCCCTCACTCAGTAGAGGGTACCTGCGCTCTACGATCCCTAAGTCCTCCTCAAGCACCCTCAGGTACTTCGGCAGTTCCGTCGCCTTTACCCCAGACTTGTCCGCAATCTCCCCGAACTGGGTAGCACCGCCCGCAATCGCGCGAAGAATTTCAACGTACCTTGATGGGCTCCTAAGCTCAAGCTTGAGCAGTATCACAGGCTCTTCCCTCAACGGGGCTCCCGGCGCTAGAGCCAGCCTAGCGATGTTCTCCCCCAAAGGTAGCCTCGGGTTGAGAAGCGCAAGGTAGCCGGGGACCCCGCCGAAAACCCCGTAAACTCTCACCTTGTCCTCCTCCGCGTAACCCGGCAGGAAAGCTCGGACAGCCCTATAGCCGAGCTCGCCGACTTTAAGCACCCTCGTCACCCTCCCGAAAAGGGGGGAAGCGTGCGAGAGACCCACTCTTTCAGCGACACCCACCGCCGAACCTGAGAGCACAAGCAAAATCCCGCTCCTCGATAGCTTCTGGTCCCACGCGTGCTGGAGCTCCGTTAACCCTCCCGCTTTAAGTAGGCGCTGGAACTCGTCTACTACGACGACACGCGCCCCCGCTGCTTCTAAGAGCTCGAAGAGCTCCCTGAAGCTGCTCACGCGCGGCGTGTAAGGCAGTTTTACCTGCGTAAACAGCTGCTCTGTCAAATCCCTCAACGCAAGCTCCCTCTCCTCGTGGTTAACACAGAGGTACACTCCCCCCCTCTCCCTCAAAAAGCGCGAGATGAGGTACGTTTTACCTATCCGGCGCCTCCCATAGATCAGCACCATTTGCCCCTCTCCGCTCTCGCAAGCTTCCTCGAGAACTCTCAGCTCCTCCTCCCTATCGATGAACAACATACTCTAGAGTATAATACTTCAAAGTATAAAACTTTATCCCCTGAAAAAGCGAGGCCGGGGGGGCTGATTCTCGTTTCCAGCCCCGGGGTCGAGCCTTCTGGAGATTTCCAGCGATCAAACGGCGCTCTACAGGGGTTTTTGCGCGCGTTACTGTGCACCGATAACGTTTTATTCCACTGGGAAAGGGGTACGCGATAAACATGCCGAAAGTACGGGTTGATAAAACGCTGTGCATAGGTTGCGGAGCCTGCTGGGCTTTAGCGCCTCAAGTTTTCGAAGAGGATCCGGACACGTTCAAGAGCAGGATCAAGGAGCCGTTCAGGAAAGAGGATAGCGAAAGCGAGTCGATAGGAGAAATCCCAGACAACCTAGCGGGCGACGCTAAGACTGCGGCTGAAGGCTGCCCGACGGGGGCAATCACGGTTGAGTAGCGGGGAAAGCGAACTCAGCTCTAGTTTTTCTCTTACGTTCTGCGAGAAACCGCTATCGCTTCTCGAGAAACTCCAACCTCGGCTGAAAATCGTTAAGAAGAAGGGGCGTTTCCGCGAGGAAGCTAACTACGAGCTCTACTTGGGCTCGGAAGCTGGCATCCGGCTTCTAGTCCTGAAGTGCTTCGCTGGACGCCCTCCCCACTACGCCAGGTGGATTGAAGTGTTCTCTGTGCTACCGGAAATCGACATGGGAAGGGGTAAAATCCCCTTCGCCGGCTCGGAGCTCGAGGCGCTTTTGCTCGGTTTACTGGCTGAGGAGCTTGAAGGCGGGGAGTCGCTTTTCGTCGAGTACACTTACGACCCTGAAACCTCGAAGCTCTTGAAGCTGGGCGCCCACCCAGTCGTCACCAGGCTCGGTTTCCTCCTCTTCCAGCTAGGCTTCACCTGGTTCAAGGATTGGTACTTCCCCGAGGGCTTTATGGAGGGAAGCCCGAAGCTCCAGTGTGAAAAGCCTGTGTGCGAGGAAGCTAGGTTGAAGCACCTTGCGAAGCTAAGGGAAGAGGTAGCTGCCTTTATCCCTGAGCTCGAAAGGTTGAGCAGCGACTCGAGGCTGGGCGCTGAAGCTCTCAGAGCTTTAGAACGCGCTAAAGCGGTTCTACAAGCAACTGCGGGTTCGGCTTCTCGAGCAAACGTGCAACAGAACTTCGAGGAGGGCTTTAAGTAGGGTTTACTCAGCACCGCGTGAACGCAAGGGAAGTTGCAGTAGCTGCGCTCGTGGCGGCGATGTACGCTGTGCTGGTGGCAGCTCTCCCGATGGTCTCCTTCCTGATGTGGCAGGTGAGGCTGGCCGACGCGCTCCTGATGCTGAGCACAGTGCTCGGGTGGCCGGCTGTCGTCGGCGTCACTCTCGGCTGCCTCCTGGGGAACCTGACGGCGCCGTGGGGCTCAGCATTGCTCGTCGCGGTCGACGCGGTGCTGGGGAGTACGGCCAACTTTCTCGCCGGCTACCTCGCCTACAGGATCGCCTACCGGAAAGGGTTAAAGCGCAAGGTTCTCGCTGCGTGCTGCGCGATCGTTGTGGTTTCGATTATTGTGGGATCGTACTTGAAGTTCCTGCTGGAGTGGGCTTTCGGCGTGGATTTACCGTTATGGCTCAGCATATCCGGGGTGGTGCCTGGCTCTCTGGCAGCGATCGGAGGTTTGGGAACCCTCCTCTCGGTAGCGCTCGAGAGGTATTTGAAATCGGAAGGCTCAGCGAGGTAGAAAGCTTTAAAAGGGATACTGCTCAAGAGCCACTATGCAGAGCCTCCAGCTCAGAAATCCGGAAAAGCTTGTGGAGGTTTACGGTAGACTAGCTCAGGAAGCTCCTCCCGTCAAAAACGTTGTCAGGGGTGGCTCCGACCTGCGGAAGCTGGACGAGGCCGGTTCGAACCTCGAGTTCGTAATAACTTACACTTTCAAGCCGGGAAGGTTCGCTAAGGAGAAAACCGTTGTAGCTGTCGTACCGGTGAAGCGCTCAGCCAACGGGGTCTTCATAGGGGATGTTGGAGCAACCGTATTCCGAGTGTTAAGCTTGAAGAAGGGCAATTTCGAGGAGGAGTGGAGCGGCAGCTTGGAGGAGGCGAAAGCCCAGCTCCCCGACGTAGCAACCGCTTTCGAAGCCGACATAAAAGCTATAGCCGAGACGTTCTCCAAGAGCTCTTAAAGAAGCATCTAGCTTTTCTTACTGAAACTTAAAGGCTTCAGATAGTTCTAAAACCTGAAAACTAGAAGCTTAGGCTAACTTAAGAAACTCGCCGCTTCCTAAAGCCACTCGGAGGTCGCGAGATCGAAAATGGGTTCTTGTATCACGCAGTAATACACCATTCGTATGAACGCAAGGTGCGAGGCGCGCGAGCGCCATCATAAACTATGAACCTTTTCTCTGCAAAGCGAATACGCTTACGAGACACGCTGCGAGCGCTACGCAAGATAGGGCGATGAGCATACCCTCGTACCCTAGATCACGGGCAAGCATGCCAGCCAAAGAGGGTGCGATTATGTTGGCAATTGAGAACACCATGTTATAGGCGCCGTAAGCAGCCCCCTTATCTTCAGAGGCTTCCCCCACCAGCAAGGAGCTTGAAACGCTGAACGACCCCCAGACTAGGCTGTAAAAGCCCATAACGGCAAATGCTTGGTTAGCGTCGATTACAGCAGCGTTAAGCGCCGCGTAGGCAGCCGCTAAACCCAAACTAGCGCTCAGGATTTTAGCAGCTCCTACTTTCGCGATCAGCTTGCTGAAAAACAGTATCGATGGAATCTCGAGCACGCTGGCTAGGCTCAGCGTTAACGTGGATGCGGCAATCCCTAAACCTACATCGAAAGCGTAATGAACTGGAATATAGAGGTTTTTCACGACATCAATATTTACAAAGATGAAAATCATGAAAAGAATAAGATAAAATCTTAAGTTCATACCATATGTTCCCTCTTCTTTATTGCTAAACTTTTGATTATATTTTTCTTCTCCAATTTGCAATATCATTAAAGAATAAAGTATGATCATGGGCACAGTAATGATCAAAACATGTCTAAAACTCAACTTTTCTAGAATATAACCCGAAGCTGCCGTCGCTACAGCCCACCCCAAGGAGCCACCAGCCCAAAACGAGCCGAAACCCTCACCGGTCTCTTCGAAAGCCTCGTTGATGGAAGCCATTGCTAACGTTAGCGGTGCCGCCCCTAGGAAGCCTGAGAGGTAGTAGAAAGCTATGAGCTCGTGCAAGCCTAGCGGTAAGAGAGCCATCAAGAAGTTCACTACAGCCTGGCACGCTCCACCCAGAACGGCCCACCTTCTACGTTCGCCAGTTTTATCGGATAGCCAACCCCAAAATAAAGCTGCGATGCCGCTAGCTGCAGCGCTACCAGTCAGAATATAGCCTCTAACGAGTTCGTCTACGCCCAAGCCTCGGAGATACATAGGAAAGAGAGGGTAAACAGCGCCTTGAACGAACATGTAGAAAGCGTTCAGTGCGAAAGCTGCTAAAGAGCTCTTTTTCACAGCTAGCTCTATCGATCCTTGTTTTTAAGGCTTAGCGTACCTAACTCAGCATCCACAGTCAAACCCCGCTCAAAAACCAAGTTTGGAAAACTAATGGCTAAAAGTGGGGTGGAGCTGCGAAGAGCCGTCGCGCAGCAAGTCAAGTTTAGCTGAGCGACAACAGGGATCTTGGATGCTTGTACTTCCTTCGTCCTGCAGAGGTTTCGGCGAGAAGCGCGCTGAATGCTTCCACCTTCAACTAGCGCTGCGCAGACTATGAAAACAAGAGAAGCCAGTACGGTTAAGTGATGGTATGTCGCTGTCACCTACTACTTCTACACCATAAAACTTATTTTCGTGCTCAGGAGAACTTCCCGCGTATGAAGTACGATGTAGTAGTTGTGGGTGGTGGAGCTGGCGGTTTGGCTTCCGCGCTGGCTTTGAAGAGCTTGCGACCCGACCTCCGCGTCCTCATTGTACGCAGGACGAAGCTGCAGCCGATACCTTGCTCGGTGCCCTACATCACCGAAACCGTGGGCTCGGTCGATGGCTGCCTCATACCCGACGCGATGGTGAAGAACGCGGGGATCGACCTGGTCGTCGACGAGGTTATTGAGATCGATAGGGCAAAGAAGCTGGTGAAGACGGCGGGCGGCAGGGAGTTCGAGTACGGGAAGCTCGTGCTCGCAACCGGCGCAGGGCCCGTGAAGCTGAACATACCCGGCATCGACCTGGAGGGGGTAGTGCTCGTCTACAAGGAGTACGAGCAGCTCGCGAAAGCCCTCGATTTCCTAAAGAGGGCGAAGCGCATCGTGATCGTAGGAGGGGGCTTCGTGGGTCTCGAGTACGCAGACGACCTCGCTAAAGGCAGGGAGGTCCATGTGATTGAGGTTTTGGATGAGGTTTTGGCTTTGGCTTTCGATAGGGAGTTCGGGGAGATCGCTAGGAAAAGGTTGGAGGAGAGGGGTGTGAAGTTCCACTTGAAAGCGAGCGTGAAGGAGATCCGCGGTAAAGGTAAGGTGGAGGAAGTGGTTCTCTCGACGGGCGAGGTTGTACCGGCTGAAGCGGTCCTCATCTCGGTGGGTGTTCGGCCGAACTCGGAGCTAGCTGCGAAAGCCGGTTTAACCTTGGACGAGTCCGGGCACGTGGTGGTGGACGCGTACATGAGGACGAGCGACCCCGACATCTACGCTGTCGGCGACGTAGCGCAAAAGAGAGACTACTTCACCGGCAAGCCGGTCAAAACCTACTTCTCCACCATCGCAGTCGCCGAAGGAAGGATAGCCGCAATGCACATCACCGGCATAACACCAGGCAAAGGGTTCGAAGGAGCGCTACCGGCGTTCTCCACTGTGGTTGGTGGAACGGCTTTCGCCGCAGCGGGGTTGACGGAAGCTGCAGCTAGGAAGCTCGGTTTAGATGTTATTCCGGTGAAGGTTGAGACTGTTAACAGGCACCCTGCAAACCTCCCTGGAGCCGCGAAGATCACCCTTAAAGCGCTCTTCTCGAAAGGGGATTTGAAGCTCGTAGGAGTCCAGATGGCTGGACCCGAAGCGGTGGGCGAAGCGATCAACTACGCTGCCGCTGTTATACAGCAGAACCTAACAGCCCACGACATCGTGAAAATGAACTTCGCAACCCAACCGCTCCTCACAGCATCACCCCTAGCATACCCACTACAGCTCGCAGCGCTCCAAGCAATAGCAACGGCTTCTAAACAGCGTTAGCGGTTCACGAATCTTTTTCCGCATATCCTTTTTATGATCACGCGCGAGTGTTAAATAGTACCTTTTGGAGGGAGAAGCGAATGCGAGGGTTTCGCGTTTACCTGGCAGTTGGCATCATCGCATTACTGCTGGTAGCGGTTGCGGTTTATTACGCGCAGCAGAAGGTTGGTTTGGTTGCGGTCATCAGGATCAAAGGCTACATTCTTACAAGCGACGTCGCAGACTACTACCACTCGCTAATCAGGAAAGTCTCCGAAAACAGTAGAGTGAAAGCTGTGGTTGTGGTGGTCGATTCCTTTGGGGGATACTCGAACTACGTCGAGCAGCTGTACCTCTCGCTCAAGCACCTCAACGAGAGGAAGCCGGTCGTCGCGGTCGCCGTGAACGCGCTGTCTGGCGGCTACTACATCTGCGCCGCTGCAAGCTACGTATTCGCTCACCCCTCATCGTTTGTGGGAGCTGTGGGCGTGATTTCTACGGCGCCGCCGCTGCTCGTGCCGTCCGAGGTGGTCGTGGAGACAGGTCCCTACAAGCACACGGGTTTTTCGAGGCTCCTCTTCTTCAGCAACTTGAGCCATGCGCTCGACTCCTTCCTGTCGGCGATCGAGGAGGGGAGAGGGTCCAGGTTGAAGGCTTCGAGGGAAGAGCTCAGCCGCGGTCTCATCTACCTTGGCACCGAGGCGGTGAAGCTGGGGCTGGTGGACGAGATCGGCACTTTCGACCAAGCGTTGGAGAAAGCCGTAGAGAGAGCCGGGTTGTCCATCTACAAAGTGGTCGAGCTGGGTGAAGAGGGTGGCGCGCAGAAGAGCATCTACTCGTGGAGCAATGTGACGGTGGCATTGCTCGAAAGCCTACACCCGCCTCCAGCCATATACTACGCCTACGTATCGGCCGCGGCATTGGCGAGCGGGCAGCCCCTCCAGCAAACGGGGCCGTTCACCGGCGGAGGCAAAGTGGTGGTCGATCTCTCCCACGGGAACATGGTCTCCTGGTGGAGCTTGGACGCTCTCCTCGCGGAGCTGGCTCAGCGCAACGTCACAGCAGGCTTCTACGGCTCGTGGAGCGAAGTGGAGGAAGCGCTGGACGACGCGGCGTGCCTGGTGGTCGCAGCCCCCACGTGGCCGTACAGCGAGGTTGAAGCGAAGCGAGTCGAGGAGTTCGTGAGGAGGGGTGGGGTTCTGCTGCTCCTCTTCGACCCCTCCTACGAGTACATCGGCCCGCGGGGGCTCTCGAACTTCGTGGTTGCACCGATCAACTCGCTCGCCGCTAGGTTCGGCGTCACTTTCTCCTACGGTTTCCTGTACAGCGAGAGCGACTACTACGGAATCTACAGGAACGTGCGCGTAAGGGACTTCTCCAACACTAGCTTGTTCAAAGGCGTGAAGGAGCTCGTACTGTTCACCGCGTCGGCCGTGAGAACCAATCACGCCGCAGCTTGGACCTCTAACACCACGTACTCTTCAGCAGCCGAAGCCCAGGATCGCTACGCTGCGGTTGCGCTCGCTAAAGTCGGCAACGGTACCGTAGTAGCGATCGGCGACATCACGATATTCAGCGAACCCTACTGCCGCGTTGCCGACAATCGCCTGTTCATCTCGAACTTAGCGGACATCGTGGCCGACGCCGCCCGCCGGGGATAGCAACGCGTTTCCGCGGCTAGTTCGGTAGCTGAGCAGGGAAGCGAGGTAGAGTTGCGAGCGCGCTACTACTCGCGACTACCCTTTTGGGTCAACCTTAACTTTGCAGCCACCCATTTATACCGAGCTTTCGCGAGATAGCGCGTGTCCGAGTATTTGAGAGCGAGCGCTCTCGCCTCGAAGCTGGAAGATTTGAGGAGCCTCGCCTTGAAGCTTGGAGCTGAAGACGCGAGAATAGTGCCGGCCGAGGCTGTTGTTGTAAGAAATTGGGTTCGCTGGAAGTGCAAGTTCGGATGCGGGGAGTACGGGCGCCGCTTAACATGTCCACCCTACAGCCCCACACCGGAAGAAACCCGTAAAGTTCTCGGCGAGTACGGAGTTTGCCTTTTGGTGAAGTTTGGGCGTTGCGTCGAAGCAGGCTACGAGAGCGGCGTCAACGTGCACGAGGTCATGTTCCAGCTGGAGCGCTCCGCATTCCTCTCCGGTTTCTACTCGGCTTTCGCGCTGGCGTGCGGTCCCTGCCCCTACTGCGAGGAGTGCAACGTGAAAGAGGGCGTTTGCAGGCACCCCGAAAGGGCAAGGCCCTCAATGGAGGCCTGCGGGATCGACGTCTACGCGACAGCCCGCAACGCGGGGTACGAGCTGAAGGTAGTGACATCCTACGAAGAGGAACCCACGTTCTTCGGCTTACTGCTGCTGGCCTAGCGCGCAAAGCTCAGGAAAAAGTTACTTCAAACAAGCACTTACAACGGGGATCGAAAGAGGAAGGGTGCCGTTTAAGCTAGGCTCTTTGCTTAAAGATAGCTAGCAGGAAACCGGCAGCGGTGGACGCCGCTATAACTAGCGCCAGCGGTAACCTTTCCATGAACTTGTCGATAGGCGTTTTTCCCTTAAGGTGGCGGTCGAAGAAGTCGAGCGCTCTCGGCACCACTTCGTGGAGCGGTAGGCCGTGACCAGCTTCGTACCAGTACACCTCCTTCGGCTCTCCAGCACTCTCCGCGAGCTGTCTCTGAGCTTCAGCTGGGACTATCCGGTCGTACCTGCCGCAGTGCAGCTGGAGGGGTCTCGGGGAGAAGCGCCATATGAAGTTGAGCGGCTCGACAGGGTCTGAAAGCTTCTGGAACTCGTCCCAGCTAATCCCCTGCTCTCTGACTCGCTCGCGTATAGGCGGGACGGCCGGGTGCTCGCTCTCCCTCACCATCAGCGACATGTTGCCGCCGCCCACCGCGAGGACCGCCGCCTTCACCCTCGGCTCGACGCCGATGAAGATTGCCCCGATGATCCCGCCCATGCTGCCGCCAGCGTACCCGATTCTCTCCCTATCGATGAAGTTGAGCGTCTCGAGGAAATCCAACCCCCTCCTCATGTCGATCACCGTCTGAATAATGCCTTTGACCGAGGTTTCCTCGAAGTCCGGCGAGTACAGCTGCTTGCCGGGAACCTTGCGCTCGCCGTGGAGCACGGCGTCGATCGAGAAGACAGCGTAGCCGCGCGGCGCCGCCACCCTAGCTAGGGGGATCGCGTCCTCCTTCCCCCCGCCGTACCCGTGGAGGAACACGATGCAGGGGTAGGGTGGCTTCCCCACCTTCGGGACGACGAGCAGGGCTGGCACCCGGACGCGGTTCGCGCTGTCGTAGTACACCTTGTACACTACGAAGGTCTCCTCCTCGCCGATCTTCTCCATCGTCGCGTTCAGGGGGAGGCTCCTATCGTACTCGTAGTACTTCAGCAGCTCGTCTGCCGCCTGGGAGCCGGCAACTAGAAGTATGGGTAAGATGAGGTGCCACACGGGAGCGAGGCAGAAACGCTATCTAAAAAGGCTTCCTCCAACTCTACCTTGCAGTGCGGGGTATCTTCGACTAAACGCTAAGCTACTTTCCGGTAAGCTTTCGTGGCAAAAAGCTTATAATATGGTATATCTTTTTCCATAGTGGGTAAAATGGAGGTTGTGGAGATCGACGGCTCCGGGCGCCTCTATATCCCAGCCAGCATTAGGCGCAGAGTGCCGTGGAGGCGCTTTAGAATCGAGGTAGAAGGCGATCGATTAATCTTGATTCCGCTGAAACCGGCTGTGGATAAGTACTACGGCATCGCTGCACCAGCCAGGTTTACGAGCCCCGAGGAGATCGACGATGCGGCCAAGGTCGAAACAGAAAAGCTCCTCAGAAACGATATACATTGACGTCAATGTCCTGTACTACTACCTGTCAGCTCACCCCCAGTTTGGCGAGCGGGCAAGGAGCTACATCGCCACTTGGGGTGGCAACCTAGTAACGTCGTCGTTGAGCGCGTGGATCCTCTACGTGCTGACGAGGCTCGAGAACATAACGTCGATCCTGGATGAGGTGGGAGTCGCGCTGGTACCGCTCACAGCGAGCATCATGAGCGGAGCCGAAAAGTTAGAGAAACCTAGGGATTTTGAGGATCGTATACATGTGGCGACCATGCTAGAGTTGGGCATCGATACGATAGTCTCGAACGATAAGGACTTCGACGGCCTATTAGGGATCAAAAGGATCTTTTAACATTGTTCAGGTCCCAGTAACTATTTTACCGTGCATACTTCCTGGACGGTGTGGAGCGGCTGCTGGAGCTCGAATACGAGGTTTATTACGACAAAGTGTACGGAGGCTGGGTCGGCAAGAGCGTTGGGGGTGCGATCGGAGCCCAGGTGGAAGGGCAGAAGCGGCTCCACCGCTTCACGGAGGAGACAGCGTTCCCGGAGCGGTGGCCGCCCAACGACGACCTCGACCTGCAGGTGCTGTGGCTGCACGCGCTGTTCGAGCGCGGCCTCGACGTCGCGAGCAGGGACTTGGCGGAGGAGTGGTTCGAGCACTGCTGGTACTACTTCAACGAGTACGGCCGCTTCCTGAAGAACTTCGCGCGCGGCATCCACCCGCCCTCCTCGGGCTGGTTCGACAACGAGTACTTCCGCGAGTCGATGGGCTCTCCCATAAGGTCCGAGGTCTGGGCCTTCATCTCGCCCGGAAACCCAGACCTCGCCGCATCCTACGCGGAGCGCGACGCGGTGCTCGACCACTGGCGCGACTCGGTTTGGGCGGAGCAGTTCTACGCGGCGGTGGAAGCTGCTGCCTTCTTCGAGAGCAGCCTCGACCGGCTCGTCGAGGTCGGCTTGAGGTACGTGCCGAAGGGCTCGAAGCTCAGGGCGGTGATTGAGCTCGTGCGCGAGTGCAGAAGGAAAAGCTGCAGCTGGGAGAGGGCGAGGGGCGAGGTGCTGCGCCGCTTCGGCAGCCCTGACGCCACCTCGGTCCACCAGAACGTCGGCTTCACGCTCATCGCGCTGCTCTGGGGTGAGCTCGACTTCACAAAAACCGCGCTCATCGCGCTCAACTGCGGCTACGACACCGACTGCACCGCCGCGACAGCGCTGGCGCTGCTGGGCGTGATCTTGGGCGAGAGCCGGATCCCCGGGAAGTGGAAGGAGCCCCTGAACGACAGGTTCGAGATGGGCTTCAAGCTGCCCAGGGGGAGCTACAGGATCAGCGACCTCGCGACCGAGACGTGCGCTGTGGGCGTCGCCGCCTCCCGCTCGCTGAACAGGAGGGTCAGGATCCTGAACGTGCCGGAGCGCGTCGAGGAGATGGCGAGCAAGGTGCGCGATGCGAGACCGAAGCCCGAGGTCGAGGTGGAGGTCGACTACCTGGGCGAGCCAGCTGTCGCGGCGGGCGGCGAGAAGGAGCTTGAGGTGACAGTGAGGAACAACGGCAGTGAGCCGATCTTGGGCATTTTGCGCCTCGAGGTTCCCGAAGGCTGGAGGGCCCCGCCGCCCTCAAGCTTGGAGGTCCCGCCGCGCGGCTCGCGCTCGGCTAGGGTGAGGGTAGCAGCTCCTGTCAGCGGCGTGCTATGGGACAGCAACCTGCTGCGCGTGGTCTTCGCGGACGCGGGCGGGAAGGTTTGGGCGAAGAGCTTCGGCTTGGTCGGGGCGAGGAGGTGGCTGGTGCTCGGCCCCTTCTGGGACAGCCCGAGCTGGATCGAGGATACGGCCGACATCGAGAGGCCGTACGTGGACGAGCGGTTGATCGCGGAGGGGAGGGAGCTGGAGCTGTTCAGCGGAGCTATTGCCCTTGACTCACCTTCAAGCCTTATCCCCCTGAGCTCGATCGTCGGGTTCAAGGGCGAGTGCTGCCTCTACCGCCTCCACCGCCTCTACTCGCCCG
>Ga0080004_1136350_pt1 | contig 28443 bp, 27 predicted proteins | sample WasSprMetagenome_FD_69207 | JGI IMG/M metagenome (GOLD analysis project Ga0080004, IMG submission 69207) | Sulfidic aquatic microbial communities from Washburn Spring, Yellowstone National Park, USA - WS (SPADES assembly) (version 2) | ecosystem: Environmental > Aquatic > Thermal springs > Hot... | reverse complement strand
TAAATAGGAGGAGGAGTAATGGAGCATACGAGTTCGCTAAATATGTTAGGGAGAAGCTTAACGTAGAAGCTGAGGTTAGATGAATTCATCCCATTATAGTTAAGCCTCAGGTTTTCCTGATTAAGCAAACGCAACTTAACATATGTATTCAGTATAAGGCTGCCTACCTCCATTAATTAAGCCGCTTAACTGGATAGCTTATGTTATGGGTTAGGAAGCAATTCCTTGTAGACTTAAGCTTCATCTTCATACGGAGAATATTTAGCAGCTTCCGTACAGCTCCCTAAATGGCTTCCAGTTAGGTATGATGTGCTGTCTACTCCTATAGAGATGTGGATTACGAAGTAGTTTCTAGAGCGTTCCTAATATTTCTCTCAATATTCTGAAGAGCTTCTGGAATCTGTAGCTCCGGTATTTGGGATGGATCAATACCTGCTTTTAACTCTTCAACGATTCTTTGAACTGTCTCATATACGTATTCATCATACTCCGGATCCAATATACAGTCTGCAAATCCCTGATCACAATTAAGTTTATGCTTTCGCGGATACCTACATTCACTACATCGATTCTGGAAGAATAGCTGACTTAAGTATAGCTCGAAGCCCGGCTTCCAGTGGTTCAATACGTTGAGCGATTCACTAACCGCCCACTCCTCAGGGTCTTCACTAACTGAGTTCTTCTCCTTATCGATCTTAAGCAGCATTTCAACATAGTTGCTGCCTCCCCCGATTTCTACTAAGCGTCTATCTTCAGTTTTAGATTTAAGCATTCTTAACCTCTCCCCTACCTCTCTTGATACTTCAGAAATTCTATGGGCTAATTCATCTCCATGAAATCTAATGAAGCGTGTAAGAGCTCCAGCTGTTGGCGGTGGTGTGAGTAGGAAATCCACCATATCAAGCTTGAAAGCCTCCTTTATTCTATTTTTAAGCGGGTCACCTGGCGGTAGCATATGCATAGCTCTTAAACAGAACTTACGTGCCCTCCTCCTCTCACCGAGATTCCAAAGCAGTTCCGCATATTTAAGTAGGTAGTAAACCTCTAATCCATCAAGCTCTATAGCCTTAATCATTTCCGTCTTCGCCCCATCGAATTCACCCCTACCCTCGAGGAGGATGGCGTAGCAGTAATGGAGGTAGGCTTTATCCCTTTCGTTCCGGCATGATGCAATACCTTGCTTAAACATCTCCTCAGCCTCACTACATCTACCCTTAGCCTCATATAGATAGGCAAGAGTTGCCAGTATGAGGAAGTTATTAGGCTCCCTAACCAACATCTCCCTCAAAAATTTTTCAGCTCTATCACTATAGCGGAGAAGTATGCCCTTAACCCTGTCTTCATCAGCCTTCTCTAAAGCTTCCATGAAAAGCTCAGCGTCTAGGTTAGCTTCACCTCTAAGCATCCGTCTTAAAACATTCAATAAGCTCATCCCACGACGATCCTCCATATTCTATACCTAACCCTCTAACAAATAAATTTTGCCTTAACATCTAAGCCTACATTCATGGTGGCTTAACCAGTAATGTATGGTTAACTCATTTAGAAGGATATGCTTTTCTGCTATCCAATATCTATTTCAATAGGTTCACTAGGATTTGAATAGGATTACTCTGAGGCTTCACCAATAGACTATTCAGCGCATAACCAAATCCTCCCTCAACAAACTTCAAGAAGCTCCATACATGCTAGGTACAAATTCCACAAGCCTATTCACAATCACTCCTTAAATGTAACAGCAATGTTTAGCAGCTATAAGCTTAGCTAAACTAGTTGATGCTTCTAGCAAACATGTAAATAAGCTTAATCTAATCGATTTAAAAGATTTATATAGGCTTACGTATGTAGGTAGTGGTGGAGATTATGCACGTTAAGGTGGAGATTCTCAGCATATTTCCTACTTTCTACTCTATTTGTAGGAGTTGCCAACCATTACTTCCTGCCTCCGGTCTTTCCGTAATTGGTGAGGTTCTTAAGGAATATCCTGATGAGGTAAGGGAGAATTATAGGAGGATATGTGATATAGCAATTAGCCTCACAAACTACTTCGGGGATAAAGTTAGGATAGATGCTGTTGATGTATCTACTCCTCAAGGAATATGGAAATCATTAAGATATAGGGTTAAAAAATACCCTACATTCATAATAAATGGAAAACATAAAATCACAGGTATTCCAAGCTTTGAAGAAATAAAAACAATAATAGTGAATGAGCTTAAATAGATTAATTCTAAGCTTAATCTGCTTAAAATTTATTACTTAGCTTAGGGTTTGTGGAACGATAGCATCATTAATGGAGTAGCGTAGATTATGAGGGATATATTTATAGTTTTTCAACGTAGTAGTTACGGAGTTTTTGCCTTAAAACTTTCTTATCGAATTTTCCAACACTTGTCTTTGGGATTTCGTCGAGGAATAATATATCATCCGGCAGCCACCATCTCGGAAACTTATCCCTAATGAATTTAATTATATCCTCCTTTGATACTTTACCTTTAAACTCCTGCTTAAGCACAACACATGCTAGAGGTCTCTCAACCCATCTTTGATGTGGAACTGCTATAACGGCTGCTTCAAGAACTGCTGGATGAGCCATAATCTCATTCTCCAACGCTACAGATGAGATAAATTCTCCACCACTCTTAATAACATCCTTCAACCTATCAACAATCTGCACATATCCCTCCCCATCGATAGTTACTATATCGCCTGTTCTAAGCCAGTCACCTATAAAGGACTCCTTCGTTCTTTCAGGATCTTTATAGTATTCATTTATTATCCATGCCCCCCTAATAATCAACTCCCCCTGCTCCCTTCCATTCCATGCTATCGGTTTACCATGCTCATCCAGGGCATTAATCTCTATACCTGGAAATGGAAGACCCTGCTTCGCCATTACGTTATACTTATCATCTTCAGATAGGTTTTCCAAGTAGCTTTTAAGCCTGTACGCGATTGCTGAATCATACGTTTCAGTCATACCCCATGCGTGTATAACCTCAACTCCAAACTCCTCTTTAAACGCCTTTATTAAGGATTTGGGCGGGGCAGATCCTCCTACTACAAGTCTTTTAAGACTACTTATATCCTCCCTACATCCGCTGCCTCTAACGTAGTTTAGGAAATCAATCCAGACTGTTGGAACCCCATCACTGACAGTAACCTTCTCTCTTCTTATAAGTTCATATAGGATTTCAGGTCTAATCCTTGCTCCAGGTAAAACCTGTTTTGAGCCAACCAATGTTGCAGCGTAGGGCATAAACCATCCACTTATATGATACATGGGAACTACGTGCATAATTACATCCCTCTCAGATAATGCATAAGTATCAGCTAGACATGTAGCCATACTACGTAGGAATATTCCCCTATGAGTATATAAAACCCCCTTAGGCTTCCCAGTTGTTCCAGTAGTGTAGCACATAACTGCAGGTAAGTTCTCATTTAAATCCGGAAAGCTGAAGCTAGCGCTTCTCCCATTTATTAAATCCTCATAAACATATAGATTCCTAAGCTTCACGCTGGATGTAGGATCCATAACTACGAAGCTTTCTACTGTTTTAAGCTTATCAGCTATACTTTCAATTATGGGTAGGAGGTCCACGTCAAGAAACATTACTTTATCCTCCGCATGATTCACTGTATAAACTATTTCATCAGGTGAAAAACGTATATTTACTGTATGTAGTACAGCACCTATACATGGAGCTGCGAAGTGAAGTTCAAGATGTCTATGCGTATTCCATCCAAAACTTGCAACCTTATCCCCCTCATCAATATTCAAGTCACTCCTTAAAGCATTAGCTAATTTACATACTCTTCCATAAAAATCTTCATAACTATATCTGCCAACATCCCCTTGAACAGTTCTAAATACAATCTCTTTCCGACTAGAATATAAGCGTGCTCTCTCTAAAATATGTCTTATATTTAGATAAAACATTTTTAAAGATAGGAATATAGCTAATCTTAAGACTCATGAAATCTCAAAACTAGGTATACTCTACATTCCGGATGATACAGGCCTATTTCACGGAATGAGTGTTATTGAGAATCTAAGACTAGCCTCCGGTAAGAAAGATATAGATTTAGGCTTAATTGAGAAAATCTATCCTGAGATAAGGGATTTATTAAATAGGAAAGCTGATTTGCTAAGCGGTGGAGAACGTAAAATAGTAGCTATTCTAAGATCCATGCTTACAAAAACAGATCTACTACTTCTCGACGAGCCGACTGAGGGCATTATGCCCTTAATAGTTAAGAGAATATATGGTATGCTTGATAACCTAAGAAAAATGGGGAAAACAATAGTTATTGTTGAGCCAGGCACAAAACTCAACATGATACTGGGAGTTGCGACAAAGATTGCAGTAATGAGTGGGGGAAGAATAATATATGTTGGTGAAAGCGAAAGAGTCATGGAGGATATCGATAAGATCAAAAAATATCTCTTCGTATAATAGGAATAAAATACAGCTCTGCTTAGAGCTGCTAAGATTATATAAACTTTCTTAACGATGGAGGAAATATTTCAATTATAGTAGATTTCTACATCCACGGTTTAATTAAGGATATAGATGAAGGATAGCCCATCTAAATTTCCACTCCGGACATGTCTAACTGCTTAATTAGCTTAGAAACCTTTAAGAGCATAGTTGCTGTTGGATTCATCTTCTCAATACCCCACAGATCTAGACATATGCCAGCATCTTCATCTACTGAAAGAGGATACTTAACTTTCCTCGGCTTACGACGACAGCAAAGAACTCATACAGTATCTGGGTGTAATGTAAACCTTAATTTCTCTACGTAAAGCTTTCCTAATAATGTCTGCAGCTTTCAAGCCCTACTATATGTGTGAACAAGAACGTTATCGTCAAGTAATATCTTCATAAATCTCCCTTCTCTTAACCCGTCCCTTCAACCTACCAAGATTTGGAGGATTACTAATCCTTTCTAAAACCCTCCTACAAGCCCCACATTCACGCATCAAAATTAGCTGTGCAACCCCTCTATCCAAAACCTCTATGTATAATCTATCACCATCAACTAGCCCTAAACTTTCCCGTATCTCACGAGGAATATACATCCTTATCTTATAATATGTGGTTTCAACCACGTCATCACCAATTGTTTAGATAAATATAAACTTTACATTAACAGCCCACTTTAAAATATTTTACACTATTATGCTAATTCATAATAGCCTTTCATTAACTCTATATCCTAGTTCCCATTTACAGCTTTCAAAGCTATGGGGAGTAGTGGTAGGTGTTCTGAGTCGTCTTGTAAACTTAAGCTTGCTGATTAACTTCTAGGTAGAGCTTAAGTTTACAAAGCGTCCCGCTGTTAAAACCGTATGCTTCTCGACGACCTCCTGTAAACTTTACAGTTTAGCTGTTAACGATTGTTTTCCATGTATATTTGGCTGTATTCGTTGATGCATGGTTGGCTTTTAGTAATTAGCATTTTTAACTCGTTTAAGTCCATTACTATTGAGCTTAAAGTTTCTATTTGATCGTCTTCACTTATTCTTGGGTCTCTATGTCTACAGATGGAGTTTGGATAGTTGAAGTGGTCTCTAAACATCCTGATTAGAGCTGTATGGTCTACCGGGTTTTCATGAATACTCTCCTTCAGAATACGTTTAGCTCTTTCAAATCTAACTATTGTGTCAGGTATTACTTCAATGAATTTATCTTCAAATCCGTAAGCCTTAACGAAGTGGTTTGTATGTATTATGAATCCGTTATCTGGAAATATATAGTTGAACTTCTTCGGCAATACCTCCAAGTCTATAGCTACGTTTTCTCTAGAGGCTATTAAGAAGTTGTATGATACTGCTCTATCACTCCTAACTATGCCTTCAATACATTCACTTAAGCTCCTTGATGAAAGTATACTTCTACACAGCACGTGGAATGGAGTTTTCGGCTCAAATCTATCCTGGCTGGAAACTAATGCATTAACACATAATCCAATACCTTCAGAGTTTAGTCCAGTTCTACTTAAACATCCAGCTTCAACATGTGTTAATATGTTGGGGCCATCCCTACACTTAACTAGTAGTATTACGTTAGTATCTAGAACTGCAGGTTTATAATCCCAATTCTGCCCTAAAACAACATGCTTATTAACAGTTACCTCTGATAGTAGAGCTGCTGATGTACATGAGAATTTAGGTAGCATAACCCACATCAGCTCATATCTAGCGTTAAGAGCTATAACTTGATTTAAACTAACATTAGCTCCATCAGCTATCCCCCTCATCTCCTCAATTAGTGATGGATTAAACCTCTCTACAGCATTCCTAATCCCCTCAGATTTCCTCAATATTAAATCCTCATCAATACTGAAACGCCTCCTCCAAAAAGAGAAGTAGTAGCTTATATTCAGCCTTACTAAATCACCTGCAATACTTCCATACTTAAATCCTCTCTCATATGGGGAACCGCTTACCTCAACAAGCCTAAAACCCGAATAGCTCATGAATAACGCCTCAATAGGCTTCAAGACAATCTATCCGCTCTAAATATTTATAGTTAACCCAATTAGGTCTTCGTAAACCTCAGAGGACGTGGCAACTTAGGAAATCAGATACAATATGTTAAGTTGCCAGGTCCACCTCAGATGCCTCTAGTTAATTTACAGTCTTCTTTTACTGAAGCATACTTGTAAATTTAATATATTAAAGGTAATTATTAATTACAATGATGAACTATGATGGGTAGAGTTTCACTCCTATTTAAACTTATTTAGTCGTAAAGTTCTGCTCTACTAAGGCTAGGTTAATAGTAGGTGTAGTATGTTTGCTTCCATGTAGGCTCTGTAAACTTAAGCTTGCTAATTAACTTCTAGGTAAAGCTTAAGTTTACGAGACGCCATGTGAACAACTAAGTTTTTAAGCTATTAAGCTAGTAGTATTTGATGGGGAAGTGGAGCTATCTTGTTCAAGGCTCAAAGTATGATCGAACCGTTATACCTATATTTAAGGCTTCAGCAGGAGGTAGGCTAATACCTCTTCTCAAAACCCTAGTTTCAAATATTTGTGTAAATAACTGTTTGTATTGCGCTTTTAGGAGGGATAGGGGGACGTTGAGGGGGAGGTGGGATTTAGAGAAGCTTACTAGGGTTTCGTATGAGTTATGGAGGAAATCGATTATTAATGGTGTTTTCCTCAGCTCCTCTATTGATGGGGATCCTGATGACGTATTGATGAGGGAGATAGAGGTTGCTGAAAGGCTTAGAGCAATGGGCTTCACAGGCTATATACATCTCAGAATTATGCCTGGAAGCAGCTTCGACAATATATTTAGAGCAGCTACTATTTCCGATAGGATTGGTGTGAATATTGAGGCTCCTGAAGAATCCCAATTCGACGAGATATGTCCTGATAAAGGATCCTTTACAAACGACGTATTGAAGAGGCTGGAGTGGTGTAGATTAGCCTACGAGTATCTAGATAAATCTAGGAGAAGGCTTAGTGAAGGCTACGGTTTAGCTAGGAGTGGGCTTGATACCCAGATGATAGTTGGATTAGGTGAAAACGATCTGGAAATCATAGTGAGAACCTATGATTTAATAAGAAACTATAGGGTTACAAGAGTCTACTACTCCCCATTTGAGCCAATACCGGATACACCGCTGGAAAACCGTCCATACTGCCCGAGGAGGAGGGAGATATCACTATATCAAATGTTCTACTTAATAAGGGATTACGGCTTCACTATTGACGATTTTAAGCATATAGTAAGTGATGAGGGATTCCTACCAAGCGGGAACATTAAGGAAATATATGCGGAGAGGAGGAGAGACCTATTCCCAGTAAACATAAATGATGCAGGCTACCATGAACTACTAAAAGTACCTGGAATAGGGCCGAGAACAGCTAGAAAGATAATTAGTAGAAGAGAAAGGAGTGGAGAGTTTAGAAGCGTGTTTGATTTAGCTAGCATTATGGGATTTAACAATTTAAGAAAAGCAGCTAAATTCCTAGATTTTAAGGAGGACTTAAAACATTACATCTAAGATCCAGCATATACGCTACTCCATAATGCCTCCTAGCTAGAAGCAGCATCCTTCTCAGCTCCGCTAAACAGCTAGATGGCTTCAACCTTATCCGTGAAGAATTATAAAAATGGTTGATAGTTTATGGAGAAATCTTTGAAGCTTGCTCTCCACCAATCCCCCAATTACTTTTCGGTACTTCATGAATTACTACATGTACATTCTCAGGCTTAACACCTATATCCTCAAAAGCCTTCGTAATCCCCTTTATAATTAGCCTCTTCTGCTCCTCCGTTCTACCAGCCCACATCTCAACTATCACTATAGGCGTTTCAATCACCAAGTAGATCTAATTAAGCCAGTATATAATGTTAACCGTGCTTGAGGGTTTAACGTGCTAAGCCGCTAGGCTTGCCGAATAAGTTAATAAATAGGTTGATTGGTAGAGTTACTTTCTTCTCTTAAATACTATAGCGAATCCTTTAACTCCTTGAAATGATGGTCCTAGAAGCATGCTTGTTAAGGTTAATCCAACATTAGGTATTACAGCAGTAACCTCACCGAAACTCTTCTCCACATAGTCTAAAGCATTAACTAAAACATTTAAATCTTTAACGAAGTCATTAATAGGTAGGTAGACAACACCGTAGGATTCACCTATAACTGCAACCTTAATAACCTCACTTATATTTACAATTTTAGAATACTTCCCCTCCAACATACTACAGTATATGATTAAATCGTATATATAGCTAACTGTCAATTTAGATTTTGCTCAGGAATGTATGGGCTGAGTAGGATGGGTTTGAGGAGGGATTTAATCTAAATCTCCTCAACAATTTCATGGATTTCAGCTTAAGCTAATGTAAAACGGCTCATAGCTACAGGAATCAACCCTACTTTCAGCTTAAGATTTTATATAAGTCTCCGATAGATGGGTTTTAGAAGATTATCTTCTATGAGGTCCTCCATATTGATTGGAATTTATGGAGTGGCTTAGAACCTTATTTCCCAACAATGTTTAAATATCTACTTAGAATCTACTGGAGATAGATTATGAAGTGGTTGTTGCGGGGTAGTATGGTTGAGAATTAATGCCTTCATGAAGATTCTCGAGTTAAGAAGATTAAGAATGGTGGAGGCTATGGAGCTGGGGATAGATGATGAATTACTTCATGAGCTTAGGGGGGTTGTAGATGTTAAGAATGGAGTTGTTAGAGTAGTGGATCCAATAGGTTTAGCTATGATTATTGTTAGGCTGGGGGTAGATGTTGAAGCCGTATCAAGACTGCTAAGTTGGAGGGATTTTGAGAAGCTATGTGTGGAGGCTTTAAGAAGCCATGGATTCGAGGTTAAGGCTCCGCTAAGGTTTAAGTATGGGGATAGAAGGTATGAGGTGGATATAGTTGCGTTTAGACGTCAAGTAATGCTAGTTATTGATTGTAAACATTGGATGATGAGGAGTGGGCAGAGCTCAAAGATTAGGGAGGCTTCCGTTAAGCATCTAGATAAATGTGTAAAGCTAGCTAGGCTTAGAAAGGCGGGGTTTACTATTCCATTAATAGTAACGCTGATGGATTTAGGGTTTAAGCAGCCTGTAGAGGGGGTTTTGATAGTACCTATATTTAAGCTTAACTCTTTCCTGCTCGGCTTCGAATCACATATTGATGAGCTTCCAGCATTAGGCTAACTATTTACTGTAGGCTTCCACCATTGCTTTAGCCATCTCATCTATTACACTGCCAGGATTACTAGCCTTCATCACTGCTGAAGCAACAAGAACACCTGAGGTTCCGAGCTTAATAGCTGCAGCAGCATCCTCAGCTGTAGATATTCCAGCTCCAGTCAGCAATACCACCCTACTATTAACTCTTCTAACCTTCTCAATAGTGTTCGTAATAACTTCAGGCTTAGCTTTTGAAACAGCTACTCCAGTACCTATAAGTTCAGGAGGCTCGATAGCCAGCATATCCGGATTAAGGGTGGAGATAGCCATTGATGTTTCAGGAGTATCAGCGCAGGCTAGGGATGTTAGGTTAAGGGATTTAGCCTTATTAATTATGAAGCTTACCTCATCTATTCTAAGCCTCTTCTCGCTATGATTTATCATTATGCCTGAGGCTCCAGCCTCCTTAACCATTTCAGCTATTACATGTCCAGTCCATGCTCCAGGATCAACAGGATCAACGTGCTGGGCGAAGACGGGAAGCTCCACTTGGGAGGCTATAAATCTTATCTCTGTAAGTGGGGGGATTAGGATTATGGTTAATCCATAGCTTCTAGATGTTTTCCAAGCTGACTTCGCGATCTGTACAGCCTTAACGCCGAAGGAGCTGCTGTAAGCTTTAAAGTTTATTGCTAGTATAGGCTCCTTAAACATGTAGACCAGTGTTAAGTAACCTTCCTAAATCTACCCTTTATCCTCTCCATTATCTTAACTATTCCAGTATATTCAAGCTCCTCAGGTCCAAGTAGGGCTGGAGCTATTTCACCATGCCTCCTCATGTAGTCAGCTATCTCCATAGCTTTCCTCCTAGCCTCGTTGAATGCAACATCATCAAAAAGATCTGCAGGCTCATTGCCGTGTAGCCCAACCAACTCACCATTTCTCAACTGGAATCCTAAACCTACAACTCTAGGGGGGCCGTCGAAGAAGGTGCATCTAGCATCCCTTAAGCTAACAGGCATTAAGGGTCCGTGATGGGATCCCCTCATCCATCCAGCTACTAGATGCGGGAAGGCGAATGGGGCTAGAACCTCACCTACTGCAGGCAGTCCTGCCTGTGCTCTAACCATTAGGACCGGATCATCCTTACCAACATATCTACCAGCTATAAAGCTTAACCTACTAGTACTTGCAGCTGCAGCTATCAACCCATCACTATTCCTAAAAACTTTTTCAACAGCGTATCTTCCAGTAGTTCCGAGTAAAGCTATAAGCTCATACATTTCCGCTGGACACTTCAAATCAATATATTCACCCTCCTTCATATCCATAACCCTAAACGTAAATCCCCCACTCATAGCAGGATCTATAACCAAGCCTGCTGTAGACATTGGATCCGCAAATATTCTGTAGAGGGGTAGATTCCATGCTCCAGGCTCAGTTTTATCAGCTGCAAATACGAGCAGAGGCTCACTCGGCCTCTCATCAATCTCCATCTCAGCAACTCCTGGACCCATACCCTTAATGTTTCCTGAGAAAGCCTCCTTCAAAAGGTCTTGGCCTGCAGCGTATAGCTTCAACGGTCTAGATATCTTCTCAGTAACCTCCTTAAAAACACTCCACGCCAATCCATGGATTTCAGGGCTGTTCTCCCCCTTGCCGTGGGTCATTAGAAGCTCTAAGTCATCACCGCAATTAAAAACGTAGTAGTCAATAAGCAGCCCCCTCCTCTTCTCCCCCTCAAGAATCTCCCTAGCAAGCTCCAGCTGCTTCGGATGAACTACGTGATGACCGCATAAACTACCTACATCAGCCTTTATTAGGGAAATAGTAACTTTCATAAGGAACTTTAGAACTACACTATTTAAATCTTTTGCTAGCAGTATGGGTAGCAGCTTAGGAAATTAGATAGGGTATGTAGGTTGCTAAGCCTGACGGTATGAAGCTTAAACGTAAATTTATGTAGCTAACACCTAACCAGCAGCTTCCCATATGGAATGAGGGCTTCAACCTGTAATAGTTATTTATTGATGTTGGAGATTTAATTTAGCTTCTCCCGTCTTAGTAGGATAAGTGTTAGGGATATGTAGATCATATATATTATGCTTGTTATGAATATCGGTGTATCTAAGCTGTAGTCCATTATTATTCCTCCCAGCTGTGCTGTGATGGAGTATGGTAGATTCCATAGTAGGGTGGATATTGATATAACTGTAGCCCTCTCCTCTTTAGAGCATGATCTGATAAGTATGGAGCTCCATAATGGATTAACCATATTCATAAGTGTTGTTCTAGCTACTAGTATTGCGGAGGCTGCTGTGAAGTTGAAGGTGAATGGTAGGGTAGCTAGTAGTATTGTTGCTAGGGCTTGGGGGATAACTATGGCGTAAATCATTCTTAGAAGCTCAGCTATTAAGGGTGCTGTAAGGAAGGATAGTGACTGGATAATACTGGATATAGCGTTTAATGTTCCTATTGGACCGCTTTCAACATTAAACTTTAAGCTTAAATAGTATGATAGTAAAGGTATACTGAACCCTGCCCCAAACCCTACTACAACGTTTAGAGCTAAAATCTTTAATAGTAGCCTACTGAAACGTATCTTCATAAGCTTAACTTTGAAAACCCTGCTTTCAGATACGAAAAGTAACGGGATATATGTTGCTAAACAGATAATGCCTGCTAGGAAAACAACAACTCTATAAGATTCAAAATAGGTTAATCCCCTACTAACCATTATTTCAGGAATCCAACCCATAAATCCTCCAATAGCTATACCTAGAGATAGTAGGAATGATGCTACACTATACGTAGCTTCAAGATCATCCCTAGCCTTATCAGCCATTAAAGCGCTTAGGGATGGATGGATTAAGGCAGATCCTAAACCACCGAGAAACGCTGAGGCAGCAATGAAGGGTTTAAGAGGGGATACAGCTATTAGAACCGTAGATATCGTTAAGGGTATAGCGCTAATGAGAGCTATCCTCCTCCTACCAAATACGTCAGCTAGGTAGCCTGAAGGTATTACAAGTATTGAGGAAACTAAGCCATTAATAAAGATAAACAATCCCACATCCCCCCCACCATACCCAGCCGATTTAAGATATAGCTGGAGGAGACCGCCCATATATAGAAGACCGTCGAAGACACCACTAGCAAACGTAGTAATAAGAAGAATCCTAACTTCATAGTTTAAACTTAAATACCTATCAAGAACCCTAACAATTATAGCATCCACCTAAACCCTCCTATATCCTAGGAGGATAGATTTAAATCTAATGCTAATCCAGTATTGGGAATCATCTATGCTAAATCTCATGCTAAAACCGAAATATTACGCTTACCTCTAAGCCTTAGTATTTGCTGAGACTATTTTAGCAAATGGTATGATGAGCTCCATCCGGAATAGCGAATACATATCGAACTCATCTCAAAATTCTATATCTTATGTGTATGATTATTGATGCTATTGTTACTAGGGCTACATGTATCTTTAAGCCTCTTCTAAAACCTCATAAAAACAACAAAAACCAAGAAAGAGAAGCTTAAATAGTTTTGAGATGAGCTCATTGAGAATAGTGGATCTTAAGGTTCTGATAAAAGAACGGTGAAGATGCGGATTCAAATACTTCAGAGGATGAATTATGAAGCCGATAACGTCTATGGTATAGAGGTTCCTAATGTTAGCATATTCTTAGAAGGGTTTATCAAGTCCCTCATGTTAATTATAGTATTCCTGAAGGAGTTCTTCCGTATTGGCTGTGGTTTCTTGACTATTATTTGCTGAGGCTATGTTTTCCATACTCTTATCCGGCTCCATTCTTACACGTATTTCTTCATAGAATTTTTTTAGTAGCTTCTGCTTATCTCTTGTCTTCCCGTAGCATTTGATGAACCAGTAGAGTATGTAGTCTGCTTCAACCCTTCTTCTACTATCCCTTACTCCTATCAGGGATTTTTCATACTCTATTTTTGCAGCTCTTGCGAAGAATTCGTTGGTTGGGGGATTGTATTCTTCAACTGTCCTCCTAACTTCTTCATACTCCGTCTCCCAAATTTTTTCTAGGGGTGGAAGCTCCTCTTCCTCCAAATCTTCCCTAGGCTTCTCTCCCTTCTCAGCTTCAAGCTCTTCACTTCTCCCCCCTCCTATTTCATTTGCTTTCCCAGTTTCCAGCTGTTGTGGGGCTTCATCCTTCTGTGTTGGGGTTTCGGGATAGGTAGGGTTTGGTTGGGCAAATATGTGTTTGAAGTATTCCCTGAATACTTTATTTATATCCTCCTCTTTAAGCTTATTCCTGAATGCATAGCTATGCAGGTTAGCTATGTCCTTAATGATTTCTGCTCCGTACGGGTTTTCCCTGCTTCTATCCTCGTAGATTAGGATTACTCTCCCGTTCCCTATGTAGAATGCTGTGAACTTAGCGTTTTCAGCATCCAGCCCAGGATATTTTTTCAGTAGTTGGGGTTTAAGCCTCTCTGCAGTTAATACTTTATCCTTTATGGAGAATTGTGGAAGATATCTTAATTCACCTTTCTGCTCACATATTATTGGGGTCTCCTCCTCAACCATTCCCACATTTTCAAACATGTTTCTCAGTATGGTTTCTAGGGATCTATATGCTTTATCCCTATACTTGTCGAAGTTTTTTATCTCGTTCGCATACCATTTATTCTTAACCTTATACTTAACCTTCATATTTGAAACTATCTTTACATTTTCCGCTCCACATAAATCAAGCTCCTCCACGCACTGCTTTACATAGGGGAGAAGCCTAGACATCTATTTAGAAATGGGGTTAAAATATTTAAGCTTTAAACCGTATATGACGTAGCTAGAATGATGTATTCTATGAAGACTCCATAGAGTTCTCTATGCTATACTGATTCAGCATACTTCCACGTTTAACCATGTTATAGATATCCTCCGATACTTCTTAGCTACGTTTACTGTATTGAATCCGTGGACAACTGTAATCCTCAACAGCCTCCAATCTATACGGATGGGCTGGAAGTATAATTATTAAAGCTTTGCAGCTTAATTTCAAACCTCGTAATTTACACGTATAATAGAAACAGAGGAAATTCAATATTTCCTTCATACCGATTTAATATGGAAAGCCGAATATCGAGTATTAAGCCATAAAGCTATTGTTAAGGGTTAAGCTGCAGTAGCTTTAATGAAGTACGTAGGATTAAACGTTATGGTTATTTAGTTTGGATGGATTTCAATATTATCTTTACATTCATCTCCTGGGTTAAAGCTTCATCCATGTAGTATTGGACTATATAATCCTCCTTAACCTCCCCTACTTCGGATGATATCCATGAGGATCCATTAGCTATTATCGTTATCATAGCTGTGCTTGTATTAAACTGATCTTTAGTTTTGAAGCTTATTTTAGCGCATAGATATGTTTTATTTGCGGCATCTACGTATTGAATTTCCTCAACATAGCATTCCTCCACGTATTTTCCAAGATAATTCCCCCCACCCATATGTAGCGTGTAGCTACTTTCATACTTCCAGCTTTTCCCCTTGAATAGTGGGTATGGTGGTTGGGGTATTGGATCATCATAAATAATCTCCATGCCGTTAGAGGTATACTTAACTAGCTTCCCATCCTTGCTGTAGTAGTAATGTATCACCATGTTTGGACGTTCAACAACTACTTCCTGATCGCTGATTTTAACCCATTTCAACAGATGCTTATCCCCATTTATTTCCTCCATGAATTCCTTAACTGTTCCCGTAGGGATGTTTGGCTTAGCTATTTCCTCAGCTTCCCCCTTCTCCTCAGCCTTAACAGCTATTTTAACATTCATTATTTCAGAGACGAGATTAAGTATTAGCTTATAGTTATCCTCAACGTAGCAGTAGGGCTCCTTAAGGAATGTTTGGTCTCCTAAGGCTATTACTGTACCGTTCCTCTTCACGAATGCTATAACATCATATCTCCCACTTCTCTCAGCTGTGGATGAGTAGGTATTGTTTGATGTCCATGCTACCCCACTATTCATATTGTGGATGTACGTTGATGTGAAGAACACTATTGAAGATATATTCCTCGTTACTGGGCTTTCCCTAAATCCGGTGATGTATATGTTCCTATAGAATCCGTAATGCTTCTCCTCATTGTATAAGTATCCCTTAGCAAATGATAATCCGAACCTGTTAGCTACGGAGTTTATGGGGCCGAAAAGCTCAGGAATTTTTACATACTCGTATGAGGGATCGAAGAATAGTAGAAGCATCCCACCCCTACCTACAAACCCCTCTATATCACTACATTCACTCATAGAGTAGCTTCTCGTAGGTGAGGCTATTATCAGGCATGAAGCATTATTCAGCATAGACTTTAAGCTACCCCAATCCGAAGCAAATCCTAAAGTAATGTTTCTCTTAGCAAGCTCAGCCATAAATATATCTAGATCCCATTCTGAAACCATGTTTCCATGAGACTTATCTACAACAACAAGTCCAGCCCTACCTCCATATGCTCCCCCAACATCCTCCTCAAGCCCGGCTTGGCTTGGAAGGTATAGGTACCATATGGATGGTGGTGGATGAATTGTGTTAAGAGTGTTGACTGTTAGGTTCTTCCATCCAATCATACCCTGGCTTAAAGTACTGTTTCTAGGCATTAAGCTAGCAACCTCATACTGTACTATACCTGCTTTCTCAGCAGCTTTACTAATAGCTTTTTGGAGGGATCCTATATCGTCAGCTAAGCCGATCTTTAATGCTTCACTTCCAAGATATATCATCCCCCTCTTAAGCTCAGCTACTGATATCTTAAGCTTACCCTCCTACCGTTTAGTACGGCTGAGGTAAAGCTTTCTAGGGCATGTGTTAGGTTGAACGGGAATAGAAGCTTTGAGAAGCCTGTAGCCTTACATACACCTGTTTCAAGCACTGTTTCTGATGGGATTAGGGTGGGGGGCATTACACCTATAACTCCTACGTTTCCAGTAAGGGATGTAGGCTCAACGTAAATATAGTCTGCAGCTACAGCTATATAGTATCCTCCGGATAAAGCAAGAGTTACGGAGGCTATAACAGGCTTAACCCTCTTCAACTCTAGAAGATCCAAATATATCTGCTCCACTAGGTCAGCGTATCCGCCTGGGGAATCTATTCTTAACACAACAGCCTTTACAGTATTGTTTGTTAATGCATTGTTTATAGCTTCAAGACATCTATCAGCATCCTCAGATGTAAGTATAGGTCCCTCAATACCTATAATACCTATAAGGTTTCTCCTAGCAGCTAAACCAGTATAGAGGTAAATAGATAATCCGGAAGCAATAATTATGCAAATTATAGCTAAGGCTATTAGTCTATACTTAAGCACATAATCCCCCTAGTAGCTTCAAAACTGTCCTTATAAAGATTTCTACCCTTTCCTCTCCACTACTATCCTACATTTAGACGTTACTGCAGCAATAATTCCTAAAGCGGTAATCCATGGAGTAGCTAGAATTCCCAGTATCCCAACTGCAACAGGTATTTCAAGTAGTGATTCTCCCCTTTCATTCTTAACAATGATCCTAGTAACATTACCTTCACGAATTATTTCCTTAATTCTCCTAACTAAATCCTCGGATGATACGGAATACTCCTCCCTTAAATCTCCCTCCTCACTCATTCAAATCATAATTGACAACATTTATTTATACTTTTCCATTAATGTTGATTATACGTTATGGTTGGGTGCGGGCTTAATCTGTTGTTTCTAGGGTTTGTTGATGCTAGAGCTTCCTCAACTTCTCTGCTGAAGTATTCTAGGAATTCCTCCAGTTTATCCTTAGGTATTTTAGCTCCTGCTGCTTTACGATGTCCTCCACCACTACCGTTACATTTGCTTGCTGCTTTTCTTGCTATGATGTTTAGGTCTATGTGGTTTGAGGCTGTTCTAATACTCATATCTGCCTTCTTCTCCTCTATGCTTACAGCAATTCCTACGATTGTTCCGCTTATGCTTCTAGCGTAGGTAGCTGCTTTACCTAGAGGTCCTTTAGGATCTACTACGTAGGATACTTCACCAATTCTTCTAACGCTACTCTTAATTCTAATCCTCATCTCCTCCTCATAGAAGGAGTTCATAATAGCTGCTCCTACAAGTCCTTGATGATTGCTTGGAGGCTTACCTAGGGATAGGAATCTCAGTATCTCCTCCTTCCCCTCATCGTTTTTCCTAAAGCTTTCCAAGCCGTTAACGAGAACTCCGGCTTCAAAATAGATTGTTCTCCTATCCCACTTATCCATTACCTCCCTTACGTATGGGGTATCATCAGCATAGTCGGCTACAGCTCCTATAAGCATTACTCTCTCCATGTCTTGGCTTAAATATTCCCTTAAATGCTTAAACATAAGCTCTGATGCGCAGACGTTTTCATCATGTATGAACGTTACCGGTAACCTGCTTAAATCAGGCTTTTGGGGTAGGGGGTGATGGTCTAAATACGTGACTTCACAGCTTAATCCATCTACAGCATCAATGAACTCCTCAAGGCTGTTGATTGCGATATCGCTTATAATAATCTTTGGGAAGCTGTTAGAAGCCTTCCTAAGTATTGAGGGGAGGTCTTGAGGATTTGAGAAGGCTATGTGGAAATCTTTAAATACACTGTAAGCTATAGCTCCTGAACATATACCATCAGCATCCCCATGCGTTACTATTAATCCACTCATAAAGCTATTTATTAGGCAAATACTTAAATCTTAGCTACGTTAGGTTTACGGCTTAACGATATCTAATATATGCTCTAGGAAGTCAATACCGTTTTTAAGCTCAGATCTCCCCCTAGCTGTGATTTCATAGTATTTCTTACCGTTCCTCTCCATAGCCTCTATCAGCTTCTCGCTTGCTAGCTTGTAGAGAACTACGTAGGCTGTTACTGTATTAACGTTTATTTTAAACCTGTTCTTTATGCTATGTATTATTTCATATCCATACATAGGCTTCTCACTTAATAGTTTAAGTACGTACAGCCATATATTCCCCGAAGTTAATGCTTTAACAAGTCTTCTATAGGCCTTAGAGGACTTTTCCGAACCCATAATATTACATTTACTGAGTTAAATATAAATCTACCCATCATCAATTCCGGATGTTCCCGATTTCCATAGCTTCAATCTGAACCTTATATGTTAAGCGTAAAGTATATTAATTCTGGTAAATATAGAGTATGTATGGGTAAGGTTAGGGTTGCATTGATTGGTGTTGGAAACTGTGCTTCAGCATTGGTTCAGGGTGTCTACTACTATAGGGATGTTGATGATGATGCATACATACCTGGAATTACATATGTTAAGCTTGGGAAATACCATATCGGCGATATAGAGTTTGTAGCTGCATTCGACGTCTCCAGAAACAAGGTCGGTAAGGACTTATCGGATGCTATATTTGAGTATCCTAACATTACTAGGAAGCTTGTTGAAATACCTAGCTTAAACGTTACTGTTAAGCCAGGTCCAGTTCTCGACGGTGTAGCTGAGCATATGGCTAAAATATTTAACCCATTAAACTCCAGTAGAAGTGTGGATGAGGTTGCTGACGATATTAAAAGCTCTAATGCTGATGTTGCTGTAAACCTATTACCGGTAGGTAGTGAGGAGGCAACAAGATTCTATGCTGAAGCATGCATTAGGGCTGGAGCAGCATTCGTTAACGGTATACCCGTATTTATAGCAAGCGATCCTGAAGGCTACTGGCCCAGAAGATTTGAGGATGCAGGGCTTCCAGTTATAGGCGATGACGTTAAGGGACAGATTGGAGCAACAATACTTCACAGAGCACTTATAAGACTACTGCATATGAGGGGGGTTAAGGTGGAGGAAACATACCAGCTTAACGTCGGGGGGAACACGGACTTCCTAAACATGACTGTTGAGGAGAGGCTTCACAGTAAGAGGATAAGTAAGACGAAAGCTGTTACAAGCATAATTCCATACGGTGATTTTCTCGAGTCGAGGGGGAAGGTTAGGATTGGACCCAGCGACTACGTAGAGTTCCTGGGGAATACTAAGATAGCATACATATACGTTAAGGGTAGAAGCTTCGCAGACTTCCCAGTAACCATAGAGGTTAAGCTATCAGTAGATGATAAATCCATGTTTGCAGGATCAATGATTGATGCGTTAAGACTTGCAAAAATAGCTCTAGATAGAGGTGTTAAGGGACCTGTTGTAAGCGTATCAGCATTCCTATTTAAGCATCCACCAATACAAGCCCCAGATGATGAGACAGCTAAGAAGTGGCTTGAAGAATTCATAGATGGGAAGAGGGAGAAATAGGCGATGGAGGAATTACTTCCTCACTCCCTTAACGCCTCCTCCCACCTCTTCACTACATCATCTTTCTTAATCCCAAACCTCTCCTCAAGGAATTTATAGACTTTCTCAAGATCTCTTTCAAGATCCTTTAATGCTCTAGGATCCCTGTGGAGACATGACCATTCGGGAGGCTTCTGCCCGGGGATAGGTACAGCGTAAATATCCATAAGCTCACCCCTCCTCTCCCCCCTAAACTTTATCTTAACCTCCTGCCCAATCCATACATGTGTTGGAGGAGCTAGGATCTGGATAGGTAGTGCTGTGTGGGCACCATCTATCTGTACATATCCAAGTATGAAGGGAAGCTGATCTAGGAATGCGTCTGCTGAGAAGAGCATGATGGAGAATGTATGTACCCTACCTCTCTTAGGCAGCTCAACCCACTCTGTCGGCTGAGCCCTACAGTCAGGATTCCAGCAGTGAGCTCTAGGTGGACAGTAGACTGTACCGCATATCGGGCATCTCGTACCGTAAAGCTTCCCCTCAATCAACCCCTTAAAGAACTTTGAAACCCTACCTAGGCTATGATGGTATAAGACGCCGTGTGGACGGTAGACTATTAGGAACTCATCCTCTTCCTCCTCCCCAACCCTAGTGTTCCCGGCAGGCCCCCTCACTATCTGGTAGCCTCTAACCCTTAAATTACCCCTCCTAGCATACTCCTCCCACTCCCTCAATACTTCTGAAACCCTATCCTCAACGATTCTCTCCCTAACCCTTCTCCCATCCATGCTTTCACCTTGAAAATATTATAACCCCACCCTGACATCCAGTACCGCCGTGACCGGTGATAAGCGCCTTCTCAGCTCCTGAAACCTGAAGCTTCGGGTCTCCGAACTTCTTAGGTATCTGCTCCGTAAGCTCCCAGTATAGGAATAGGGTTTGAAGTAGGCTTGTAGCACCGACGGGGTGGGCGAAGGCTGTAAGACCGCCGCTGAGCTGGCATGGCAGCTCCCCACTCCTCATAACAATACCCTCCCTAACCATTCTCTTACCCTCCCCTCTAGGACACCACATCAAGTCCTCGTATAAGCATATCTCAACACCATCGTACGGTGCGAAGAGCTCTGCAAGATCAAGCTCCCTAACTGGATTTGATATTCCAGCCTTAACGTAGGCTTGTCTCGCAGCTTCTCTTGCAAATCCGAAGTTAGCCATTTCAGGGTATGGTGTTAAAGGCTTCTCAATAAAGCTTGGATATATAGCTTCACAATCTGGGAAAACACCCTTATAAGCCCAGTTAGCTAATCTATCACCGGGCCTCATAGAGTCTGTTCCAAGACCAATACCCCTTATCCACATTGGAGAATCAGAGTATTTCCTGGCAACCCTCTCAGACGCTAGAAGTAGAACAGCTGCTCCCTCACTTATTAAGGCGCAGTTCCACCTCCTATACGGCCAAGCAACAATCCTATCGTTGAAGTAGTCGTCAAGCGTAACGTAGCTTGTCCCATGCTCAGCCCTCCACTGGGAGTATGGGTTATGAACTGCATTATTCCTATTCCTAACCGCAAGCATCCCCAAATCCTCCACTGTTTCACCGTATAGCTGCATATGCCTCAGCTCAAGAGCTGCATAGTATCCATTATAGTATCCTCCAACAGTAAAGTCCCAGTCAGTATCTGAGGCTGAAGCAATAAACTCATTAGTTGTTGCAGTATCAACCTCAGACATCCACTCCCATCCAGCCACCAGAACAAGGTCAAACTCCCCGGACCTTATTAGGAAGTAGGCATTTATTATCGCGTCAAGAGGAGTACTTCCCCCAGCCTCAACCCTATAACCCCCCTTCCGATGCTGACCTATATAGTCCTGAATTATCCAGCTCATACATAGCTGCTGATTCAAGTGATCACTAAAGTATGAGCATTGAACAAACTCTATATCCCTAGGGTCGAGCTCAGGAGTATCCTCGAGAAGCATCCTATAAGCTTCAGCAACACCCTCCTCAGCAACCTCATACCGAACCCTATCAGGCCTAAAAAGCCCACCACCCACCACAGCTACCCTAACCATAAACCACCAACAGCAACTACCATCCATCCATTTAAACCTTACGTTAAAACATGAATTAAGCTTAAAATGATTGGTACTAGCTACATGTTCCAGAGCGGATCCTCCTAGCCACCTCCATATTACATTGGTTCACTTCCTGAAGCCTGAGTGGAAGGTTGAGATCTTGGATTCAGGTAATGTTTTCAAGGAGGTGTTGGGCATTTTTATACATCGTGTAGAAACTCTGAATAATGCTTCTAGCTGAAAGACATTTCAAGGCTAAAGGAATCCTAAGCCTAAGAAACCATAGGGTTAGAGATCCGAGAAACATAGCCGTCCAGCCCTACTATACATAATAGTCATGCTACCCATAGCATTAACAGCAATAAACTGGGGAAGCCAGAACAGATAAGAGCAGCAACAAGGCTGGCATAAAATTAATAGGAAAAATCAATTTAGCAGCATCCCAACACGCACGGAATAGGCTGGCTAGGCTAATATTGATGATAGATTGTAGGCTGAGGAATACATTGAAGTGGGCTGTGGAGTCTAAAGGGTTTAGGAGCTTTCCCACCTGTAATAAAGGTGTTGATTTTAAGGTCAAGTAGCTCTGCTAGCTTGTTTAGCAGCCTCTCAGCCTTAGACCTATCCTCCTCAAAAAGGTCCTCATCCATAAAATTGTGGAAGTAGTTTGCATGTAAGCGTTGCACTGCCAATATTCCCTCACGTATTTCCTCATGCTGGATGGCTAGAATCTTCAAGAACTTTACGACTTCATCATGCCCCGTCAATTTTTCCCCGTAAAAAAGACCAAGCCCATATGATAATGCATTAACTGTACCCCAAATAAATTCAGATGCCTTAGAATACTCCCTCCTAAGGTAGTATTTACGGTAGTTATCATAATAATAGTCTGCAAGCCTCCTTCTCCTCATCACTTCTTGAAGCTCAATCATATCGCAACTACATCCCTCTTCGGATAGATCTCTAACGTTTCCTCATTAAGCTTAATACGTAATAGTTTAACTCTTAAAACATATTCTTCGGGGAAAATTCCATAATCTCTGAACAAAGCCCAAGAACGCTCAGAAATATACAAATAGTCATACGTTCCCAACAACGCAGATAAAAGAACAAACTCAACCTTCTCACCGATAATCTCCTTAAGCTTAAGCTCCTCCTTTTCAAGATCCCTCCAAAACCTCTTAATATCTAAAATTTCCCCCTCAACAGTATAGTAAGAGGGGGAAAGATTAAAAATTTCTGAAAGATATTTCTTCGGTACTGAAAGAAAAACCCCTATATGCTTCCCCTTAAAAGCAATCCCTTTCTCCAAGCGTCCCTCAAATATTAATGCCATTCTACACCTTCCTCATTCATATAGAGGGATTTGCCACTATATAAACGTAACGATGATGTTTACCGTCTTGCAAACTTAAGCATGAAGCTATTAAGCTTCGCCTATGTGAATGGTTCAAAGCTCCTGCCAATTAGGAAGATGCTAAGAAGCCTTCTTTCCTCTCTTCCTCCGTGAATTATTAGGATTGCAGACAAAATCACGTAAAGGACCGTGACGTACACGGGTGCCACTTTAAGAATAAATCCTAGAGGTATGCCTTCAAGTCCAACCAGAGAGCTGAAGCCTAAGTCAGGTATAAGAAGCAAGCAACAACTATTAGAAAATGATGAAATCTTCCTCACCTATACTTCTTAAAGCAACGATCAATCCTCCCACGTTGACACCTTAACAGTTAATTTATAACTGTTTTACAACTGCTGCACATCCATCATTCCATGTATCTTGATGACTCTAAGCGTTGCCGAGCTACACGTATCAAACCCAGTGAGATCTGGCAAGCAGAGCTTTCAGCTTACTCCCAGCCTATTACTCTATGAGATGGTGAGCTCACGGCATTAGAAGCTAAATACATATGTTAAGCTACTACATTCATTCTTTAAATAGATAAGTTTATATACCGGATCCCATACCATATATTAGGTCCAGTAGTAGCCAGAGTTAGGCACAATGTCATTATTTACTGTTGAGTAAGTTGTTCTATTAATACTTAATTCAGTAACCTAAATATTGCTGGTACGATCTGGAAACTACTTACTGGACCTATATTTTCTTCCCATCTTCAGTATTACTAGCTTCCATACTGATGCGTAGGTATTGCCTTAATATTTTGGAAGCCATAGTGTTAAAACCTTCTCTACAGGGTTATTCAATGATAAGGGTAATTAGCAAGAGTTCCCATCTACGGCTATAGTTAGAGTAGTATAGTATTTAAGAAATTCCCCGATGCTTCAATTCCACGTCTGAGGCTTCTGAAAGGACTTGCCAAGGATTTTCCACTTCCAATATTACAGCCCTCAATCCTGAATTCCTCATCTCTTCCTATAGCTTCAATTATCTTCTCCCTCTTAGCGATTAGTGAAGATATCCTTGCCTCCAGGTAATGCTCATCTGCTTGATGGATAATCTTAACATCAGCTCCTGCATTCTCTAGGGAGCGGAGATATCGCCTCAGCTTTTCACCTACTCCATAATCATCCAATACTATTCTGCAATCCGCTGCCTGAAAGTGATGCATGAAGTTTGAGAGGATACGTTGATAAACCACATCCATAATCTTGTTTATATTAAACCTATCTACATGCCATGGAGGTATTTTCTCTAGGTAGAAACCAAGCCCCTTCATAAGGTCTAATCGCTTTAATACACCATTCCAATAGCTGGTTGAACGCTTCTTAATATCAGCAACTCCAACAAGCCTTTTAACTTAAAAATTACAGATATCATGTAGATAAATTTAGTCCAAACAAGAATTATTTAGCTTACGGGAGTTAGGTAATGGTTATATGCCTCCACGTCTGCTCCGTAATCATTGCGATTCAGGCTTACGGACGAATCTTACGCTTAAATATTCATGATCCTATGATGATACAGTAATGATTTATTCAGTCTTTCCAGCTGTTAACGGGTATTGTTATTCTAAATTATCTTTTCAATGCTTTCCTAACGGTAACTGCTATTATTGTTGCTGCAGGTATTGAGAGTATTGTGTTGATTATGATGTTTGGGTAGTAGAGGATTAATCCTCCGAGAATTATGATGGCTGTATTCCTAATCCAGTGTATTGGCTTAATCCATGAAAGCTCTAAGCCTACAACTACGAGTAGGCAGCCTATAAGTACGAGAGTGAAGGCGAGGGGTGTACTGGGACCGTGGATGAGGAGTTCTTGATGTGTGAAGAATGCGAATGGGAGGATAAACTGTACTACCCCTATCCTAAGGCTGCTCCAGCAAGTCTCCATAAAGCCTGCTCTAGCTATGCTTGCTGCAACAGCGCAGTTCGGAGCTACCGGCGGGGTTATCAATGCCGTTAATGCGAAGTAGAAGACTGCGTAGTGGGAGATTATTGGTGGAACCCCAAGCATCGATAAAGCTGGAGCAACCAGTGTAGCGACCAATATGTAGACGGCTACTGTTGTTACTGCCATTCCGAATAGGAGGCTTGCAAGGAAGGCGAGTAGGATAAGTATAACGATGTTCCCCCCTGAAATATCTATTATCCCCATCGAGATCCTCTGAGCCAATCCTGTCTGCGATAGGACAGCAACAATTATACATATACATGCCAACATAACCATAACATCAGCTCCTGAAGATGCCCCATCCCTAAAACCGTTTAGAAGGGAGTCTATGAAGCTCCTCCACATCGATCCCCTTCTTTTTCCAAGCCTATACTCAACGAAATGAACTAATAGGCTTAACACTATAACTGCTAAAGTTACCGATGCACCTATGATCATTACATGATACATTAGGAATCCAAGTATAGTCATGATGATTAGGGATACTATAAGAGGCATTAATCTTAGGAGGATGTTTGAAAGCGGCTTATGCTCCAACACCCCAGGTTTAAGATATCTTAATGAAGCAGCATATACAGATGCTCCAACACATAAATAATATATTATTGCCGGTAGGAAACCTATAAGTGCAATATACCAGTAGTGTACGCCGAGGTATTCAGCCATTATGAAGGCTGAAGCACCCATTATTGGAGGCATTATCTGCCCACCAGCGGATGCAACGGACTCTATTGAGCCCGCTACGTGGGGGGGCATCCCATACCTCTTCATGAGGGGAATCGTGAATGAGCCTGTCCCCACAACGTTCGCAACCCCACTACCTGAAAACATTCCGAAGAACATGCTTCCAGTAACTGCCATTTGGGGTATACCATACCTCATCTTTCCCGTAAGCCATCTAGCGAAGTCTATAAGTGCATCCATAGCCCCAAGGCTTCTAGCAACTCCTGCAAATACCATAAATACAATGATGTAGGTAAGAGCTGTCTGCGTAAGCGTACCGAAAACCCCACCACCAGTATAGAACTCGATAGATGATATTTCAATCACTCTACGTATTGAGAGCCCTCCATGATGAAGTATACCGGGCAGGAATCTCCCGAGGAGAGCATACAGCAGAAAAGCTATCGCCAACACAGGTATGACAGGCCCATACATAAACCATGTAAACACCATAACGAGAACCATAACGTATGCAGCTAAAAACAAATCAGCAAGGGAGTAGGCACCCATTCTCGTATACGAAATTACAAAGAATTCTGAATGGAGATAGTAGGCGGAAGCTATGAGAGGCAGTATGATGGGTATGGAATAAATCCATCTCCCCCTCAGCAATTTCATGAATTTCCCATCAGGATTTATAAGTAGGATAATGATTGAAAAGGGTAGGAACATTAAAACTAGCTGCGCAGCCCCCTCAAACGGGTAGAACGAGTATACGATTACAATCATGCAGTAGATGATGCAGATAAAGGTGTAGAAAATTTTAGCAGTTCCCCTACCTTTCAACGGGGCATCTCCCAAACCACGCCTCACCGTTTACATTTTAATCTAGGATGCTACCTTCCAATTGGGATTCCATACACCCTTCTCCTTCAAGTACTTAGCAAGCCCTGGATGAACAGGGATTTCTGGTGCAGCATTTATTGCTTTTATTTGAATCCCAATAGGATCTGCTTGAAGATCCTTGAAGTACGGGGCATACTTCACCAACTCATCCGTATGCTCCAATACTATTTTAACGATCTTGTATATTACCTCCTCCGGAACCGTTATTGGTGCGTTAAAACCATACATGTCAGATGGACATAATACCTTCTCCACGCCTACAGGCTTAGTAAAGGCTTTGCTTGTATCCAACCAAATAAGTGAGAATCCGGCTTCAGATGCTTTCTCCTCCAATATTTTAATCTCGTCGGGGGATGGCGGTACTACCTTGATGTCAATCCTTGCTTCAAGCTCCTTCATCCACCCCGGTAAAGCAGGACCTGAAGCGACATATCCAAATACAGCATCTATCGTTCCAATTTTGAGAGCATCTGGTACGGCATCGGTTGGCATATCAACCCACATCTTCTCATCCCATACCCCAACAAGCTTCAATACGGCTTTCGGAACTTCAAATACGGATGAACCGGGGATCGGTATGAAGAGCTTCTTACCCTTTAGGTCCTTTAAACATTTAATATCAGTTCTATCAGCTCTCGTTACAACAATGTGGTAGGTAGGACCATAGTATAATGTATGGAGTAGCTTCGGCTTTCCAGCTGGCCAAGGATTTCCTTCATAAGGCCCCCTGTTCAAATACATGTCTTTCATATTCCAAACACCTGAATATCCTGCATCCAAGTCTCCGCTAGCCACCATCCTTTGGGAAGCTATACTGCCTGCAGTAGGTGTTGCCTCAATCATGATCTCAGGCGCATACTTCCTAACAACATCAGCTATCGCATATAATGATACATAGCCAGCTGTCCCCTCCTTAGAGGAACCCCATTTAATCGTAATGGCCTTCGGAGGAGCAGTCATCGTTACGACGGCAACAGCTACTATAACTATTGCAGCTATCACCCCTCCCACTATAATCCAACTCTTCCTACTCATCCTCATCTATTCCCACCCATGTTGAATCCTACCAATTTATTTTCTGAAGCAGTATATAAGTCTTTGCATGAAACTGAAGAGATCTGGCAAATTAGAAGTTAAGTATAGTTATGCTGTTATGTATTTAGCTAATAGCTTAACTAATCATGAATCCCAGTTTAAAAATGCTACATAGATTTTAAGTATGTGGTCATGCTAACATCACATCATAAACCTAACAACACATACTTAACTTCTAGGTTGTCCTGAATTGGACCTGGCAACCTAACATATTGTATCTGAATTCCTAAGTTGCCACGTCCTGAATTACTCTCTAAATATTTAAATATTGCAGAGTATAGGTGTTTGTGGTGGTTGTATGGTTTTGGAGGATTTGCATCTACCGTTTTTGAGTGAGAAGCATTTCCTGATTAGATCTACTCTAAGGGATTTTGCTGGTAGGAGGCTTAAAGCTGCT
>Ga0080004_1128007_pt1 | contig 28458 bp, 28 predicted proteins | sample WasSprMetagenome_FD_69207 | JGI IMG/M metagenome (GOLD analysis project Ga0080004, IMG submission 69207) | Sulfidic aquatic microbial communities from Washburn Spring, Yellowstone National Park, USA - WS (SPADES assembly) (version 2) | ecosystem: Environmental > Aquatic > Thermal springs > Hot... | reverse complement strand
CCCTTGAGAATAAATAGGCTATCTTATAACCTCTAGAAAGAGTAGCTTCTATATCTCTGTACCTTATGGATACATGTTCTTTTCTAAGCTTAGTTTTGTGAAAATCTTCGATATGTAGAAATTAAGCAGTATGTCATAATCTATGAATATCTTCACCAAGTTTTATAGAGATTGTATCAACAGTATCGGAAAATGGTTCAGCTCCCCATCTATTCTTCTTAATAACTTTTCTAGTTTCCTCTAGGTTAAGAGTTATTACAAGAATCTTTACAACTTCTTCAGCATCTTTATATAGTTTCTTAGATACTTGAACAAGATCCTTATCTATTAGCTCTCTACCCTTAACCAAGAACTTCTTAACAAACTCAAGATACTTAGAGATATCTGTAGATCCAACCTCTTTACACATCTCGAGTTTCCAGCAATAGCTACTACATAAAAAGTGTATCGACTTAGTATAGCGATGTACTGCTTAGTAACGAGAGAGGATGCAGTATCAATAACAACAAGGTTGTACAGATACATAGTGTTTATAAAGATTTTGAGCAGGTAGTTGCTTAAGATTTCTGACAAACGTTATGCTTCCATCAATCTCAGCTATCTCTCAGTAGGCTTTGGTAAATCTAGCTAAGAAGATTACGCAAAAAGGTTTGTAATAGTTATTAAGAAGCGTTATGTATATGATGTAGAGAGTGGCGCTGTTTACTATTGTTCAAGTGATGAATATGTAAACAGTGTTAGAAGAGGAGGTTTAGCTGTGTATGCTGTTGTTTATCACTCTATAAGTATAGTGGTTAAACTTGAGTTTTCAGTATTGCTATGGTGTAGCTAGGGTTTCGGGTATCTATTCATATCTGTTCTATATTGTTGCTAACGCTATTGCGAAGATTATCGATGTTAATGCTATTAGTATTGCTGAGTATTTGAATGCGTAGAGTGTTTCTCCGTAGATAACTCTGCTTACAGCTATAGACGATACTATCGATATTATCAATGCTGAGATATAGTATAGAGAGAAGCTGTAGTTAAGATCTATAGAGCTTCTAAGTATTGGTGAAGCTGTACCTAGTTTTATTAGATAAGCCATCAGGATGTTTATGACTACAGCTGTTGTGATATAAGCTAGAACTGCTAGCAATAGAATACCTTTATAACCTTCTAATCTAGCTCTTCTCAAGTCTTCAAGTCTTGTTAATTGGAAAGAGAATTTCTCTGCTTGTGTCAATACCTCAGCAACTCTACCACCACTAACAACAGCTACAGGTAATGCTGAAAGCACCACCTTTACCTCTCTAGGAGCACCCACGAAAACTTCGTCAAAAACTTCGAAAGGATCGTAACCTAATCTAAGGAGTTTCGCAAATCTGTAGAGATGTTCATGCATAGGATCTTCAACAACTTCCGAAGTTCTCTCTAAAGCAAGTACCATAGGCATCCCAGTTCTTACGTAAGAACTTAGAATAGCTATTACCTCGGTAAGCTGTTTCCTAAACAAAGTTTTTACAATAATCCTCTCCCTAAAGATTATATAGAGAGCTAAGAAGATAGACGATATTATGAAGCCTATTACAGTATAGGAATCAGGTGTTTGAAAAACTAGAACAGGTATAACATCGCCTTTAACACTAACTTTAACCCCTTTTAAACCTTTGAACCATGTTAAACCTAGAACATTTGTAGCTAGAGGTAGAGCTACTAAGGGAATAACGATACCTAGGAGCACCACTACTGTACATGCTAACGCTATATCTCTGTAGCTGATCTTCATGGTCTCACCCTAGAAACTATAACATCTGCTAGAACAACTATAACTATAGAAGCTATAGGTACAGCTATCAATGTTGTTAGTACTAGAAGAGCTTCGAAAGATATACCCATTATCGGAACTATCAACGCTAAAGCAGCTATAGATCCTACAAGAGACGGTATTAGCAAGGCAGCAGTTACGTATATCTCCATATAGATGTTAAGGGAATCTGTAGCTCTCTCAATCCTTATACTGTACCTAGTTACATACATCTCCGTAAGACTCTGGATAACCTGTGCAATGTTACCACCTATACTCGCTATCGATGATAGGGATAGGAATAGTTCTCGAAGTGTTGGAGATGGTGTTACCTTTGCAACAGTTCTAAAAACATCTGCTATAGGTACCCCAACCCTTATGAGGGACACCGCTAGATCTATCTCTATAGAGAAGAACTTGTAGTCTCTACCCAGGACTTTCGGTATCATCTCGAGAACTCTATGAATTGTTTGACCTGATGCAACTAGTAGCGAAAATGCTTTGAGAAGCTCTATAGCTTTAGACTCTACAACATCACCTCTATTCCTATACATTACAACAGGGATATATATCGCTAACCCCATGGATAGAGGTAGAACCACGAGAAGAGAAAATGCTATAGCTATAACAACTGATATAGGGGGTGGTACTAGTCTAGATAAAACAGTGTACAGCATTACAGAAGAAGTTATGAGTATTACGAGAATTATTCGCGATAAATTCTCTAAATACTTATCGTAGCTTGTAGAGATACCAGAGCCTATTATATAGATATCGAAATCTTTTACCGAGGAGGTATAGCTCTTGAAGACGATTTTTATAGGTGTAGAAGCTGTTTCTATAGCTTTAGAAATATAGATTCTCAACCTCTTCAAGTACTTTGAATTCGTAAGGTTCTTTAACAAACTCTACAGCCTCTCTATAAACAGCTTCAGGTTCTCTTCTATACCTCCTAACTAGTGTATGGAGCTGGAGTATATCAAGATTTCTACTAACCGCGTATAGCAGTACAGTTGCTCTTCTCCTCAAATCTTCTAACACATCTTCATAACTTGTTAGTAGTAGAGATGCTATATCGTTCAACATCTTGCTATTCCTTAAATTGAATAACCAGGTATCATCTTCTCTTCTCCATTTACATAAAAGTTTGATACTTAACCTATTCTCTACAGGGTTGTAACCCTCTATCTCATGGATATAAGTAACTTTCCTAGCTACAGAGTTGTTGAGTAGAAGTCTCTGAACCTGTACCAATAGCTTTGCTGTAGCTAGAAGCGATGGAGGGACGTTCATAGGGGGCGATAGTATTCTCCTTATGAGAGACGCTACGTTCTCTGCGTGGATCGTGGTCATACCTCCATGACCTGTCGATACTGCTTGGAAAAAGCTGTAGCTTTCTCTAGACCTAATCTCGCCGAGGATCAGAACATCGGGTCTCTGCCTCATAGCAGACTCTACCTGAGTTTGAAGAGTTACACTCTGTACAGCTGGATCGTTACTAAGTCTTGTAACCATGGATACCCAGTTTTCGTGGAATGGAAGTCTGATCTCCTGTGTATCTTCAGCAGTAACAATCTTCATCTCAGAAGGTAGTAGCATAGCTACTGCGTTGAGAAGAGTTGTTTTCCCCGAACCTGTAGGTCCGTAGAATACTATTCCTTGTTTATTTTCAGCAGCAATCCATAGAAGAGCAGCTACACCTGGATCAAGCATCTTCTTATTGATAAGCTCTATAATTGTGAATGGTTCTTCTCTAAACTTTCTTATAGTAAAGCAATGACCACAGGTAGAGACAACATCTAGAACTATGTGTACTCTATGACCCTCAAGTTTGATAATACCTTCAACTATTGGTTGAGCAATAGTAGGCTCTATATTAGCTCTATAAGCAAGTTTTCTAACAATATTCTCCAAAGATTTTCTATCAAGTCTTTTACTAGTTTCCAACCAATCGAATCTCCTATGGAAAACATGGATAGGAGCTTCAACACCATCACACGTTATATCCTCTATCTCAGGATCTCTAACAAAAGGATCGATCTCGCCATAGCCAACGAAATCTCTTAAAACATAGTAAACAACAGCTTCAAAACCATCACCAGAAACACTGCTGCACTTCTTTTTAAGAACTTTCCTACATATATCAGAAACAAGAGATTTCACATAACTATAACCTTCATCAAAAAACTGGTAATGAGAAACCTCTTTCAACAACCTAACATCAGAAAGAATAGCTTTATAAACAGAATCTCTCAAAGAACTAAGAAGAGAATCAAGCATAGGCTCATTAACAACATACCTAAGCTTACCATCAAAACCTCTACCAATAACAACCTCAACCAAACTACGAAAACCAACCCTATACCTATCAACAACCTCAACAAATCTCTGCACCAACGACACAAACAACACCTATAACCACTAAACCTAACAAATACACTTACCTTAAATCACTTATAAACATACACAAAAAACAAAAATTGAAAAATCATTATGTACTTTATCCACCACAAACATTAACCTATCTACGACCAAACAAAAGTATACGCAGCTTCAGCACCATTAGCAGTAACAACCTTTATTATATAGGTGTAGCCAGTTTGACAACCTGTTACGTTATTCGCAGTTACCGTTGCATAACTTCCTGGCGCTATAGGTGAAGGATTAACAGTAAGGTCAGTACCAGACTTTACACTTACAATTGTGCCATTAGGGTATAGTATGTATACTGTTGATATTTTGACATCTACATTACCTATATTCCTAACATATGCAGTAATATTAGTTTTAGCACCCTTTGCCACTAATACTCCTTCTATTTTTATTCTTTCGTATAGTGCTTGTTGTTGTGCTGGTAGTGCTGATGTGAATCCTGATGTCCATAGCCATAGGAGTACTCCTGCTACTACAGCTATGAGTATTAGTATTATTGTTGCGATAACTGGTGAAACACCTTTTACGAACTTCATGCCGACCCCTTCCGTAGTTATTATTCTGGTGTATCTCTATATAAGTTTTTAGGTTTATAGACTTTTTACCCTGTGTTTAAAACTGTATATGGGGTATACCGTCTTTGCGTGGTGTTAGTGAGTATATAGCTGTGTTGATAATGACTATTGTTACTCTTGTTGCTGGTACAGTTATTTTTCTCTATAGCTACCATGTTATCAATGTTTATACAGATACCTTTTCTTCTAGAGTTTTGGATTCTGGGAAAAGTTTTTCTGTAGCTATTCTAGCTTCATATATTAGAGGTAATCAGCTGATTGTTATCGGTTCTACTGGTGCTAGTTCTGCTACTTTAAGAGCTATCTATGTTAACGAGACCTTGAGAACCTGTGCTCTATACTATAACTATACTTCTTATCTAGTTACAGGTTCGGAAGCTGTTGTAATTCCTTATAGAACTGCTTTCGTTGTTATATGTAATCTACCGGTAACTGGTAGTAATGCTGTTGTTAAGCTTGTTTTTGATGAAGGTGATGTTGTTGCGAAAGCGGGTAGGATTATCTAGAGCTTTATCACCTATTGTTGGGACTATCATCTTCGTAATTATTATGGCTATGTTCACATCTTTATTCATATATATGCTGGATAGAGTTGTTAATATTGCTAGAGAATCTTTTGAGAAAGTTAGAGAAGCTGGGGAAACTGTATCTAGTATAAGTAGTTTGAAAGCTTTGTGGAGTTTCAACAAAACACATATAACTATATACATAGAGAACCAGGTATCTAAAACAGTTCTTTTAACAGCTATAGCTATCGTGTATAGCGATGGAAGTTATACAACGATCTCTAGAGTAAATAGAAGTATAGATGCGAAGATAGTTATAGGGAGTAGAGTATTAAATAAACTAGATCTACCACTAGGAATAGCTCCAGCAACAACTGTAACGATAACCTTATCAACAAAAAGTAAAACACCTGTAGCAGTTTCTTTAGCAGTAGAAGCTTCACCAATAGCAGTTATACAAGCAGTAACAGCGAAAATAGCTGAAATAGCGGAAACCAGAACATCAAAGATAACACCTTCAACAACACTAGGAACAACAACATGGCTAGGAATAGCAGCTATACCAACAACAAGAAACGCAATACTATCAAAAACATATCCACAAGATATAGTCTCTGGAGGTATGGGAACAACTATTGTAAGAACTAGTAGAGGAGCTCTAGTGTATACAGATTTCGAGACTACACCAAGTGGTTGGGCAAGTAGAGGAGGTAATTGGACCATTATTCCTGGAGGCTATAGAGGCAACGCACTTCTGGGAGAAGACAACAACAAGGGTATAGGCAAAGCGTCACAATATTACTACAACTACGATCTCTCTACATACAACTCCTTGTGGGTTTCAACAAAAGTAAGACTTGTTAGCGATACTGGAAGTGCTGGTATCTACATGATTAACTTAGGTGGCAATAGGCTATACGCAATCGAAATAACTGCTGACGGTTTTCTACAGGTGCGTAGTTTTGCTGTTGATGCAAAAGGTTGGAAAACTCTAGGCTCTACTAAGATAAGCGGTTTCGCTAGAGTTAATTGGTATACTATAGTTGTTAGCTATTCTGCTAATGCAAGAAGCTTGGCAACGTTTAACGTATATGTTTACGATACTACAGGAACTCTAGTTGCCTCCCTAACTAATATTCAAAGCAAAGGGAAAAAAGTGTTTGTACCTGCCTATATAGGGGTTGGTGTTGATGATGCTGTAGCTCTTTTTGATGACTTCATAGTTTCAACTGTAGACCCTAGAACCATTGTTGTCGCAAATCTACCTGAAGCTAACTATAGGGTTGAGATCTACGATAACTTTGGAAATCCTATTGGAAATGCTACATCTGATAAAACTGGCATAGCCTCGGTTAATGTTGTGAAAGATATTGTTGTTGGTACTGGTGTTGATGGCTCTATAAAGGTTTACGACCCTAAAGGCAATCTAATTTTGAGCTATACCCTACCTGATAATATATTAGGTGGAGATACGTATAGATATGTTATAGGTATGTACACAGCTACGTTCTCTGATACTGCACAGCTAAGTAATGTTATAGAGCTTTTCCGAGGAAACCTAACACTTAATTTCACAACTAATACAAGTATTACTCTGTCTGTTAGTGTTAATGGTGTGCAAATCTATAGCAGCAACTTTACAGCTGGAAGTTATAACCTTGTAATACCTTTACCAAGTACCGTACTTGGAGCGACGAACACCTTCGATATAGTCTTGTACATTATATCGAGTAGACCATTTAAAGTTACTGTGCAGAACCTTAACCTAGCGGTATTCGGCTATTTTAGCGATTTCGTAGAGAAGGTATTGCTTGTAGGAACAGGAACAAATATCTATTTCTACAACGTTACTATGTATCCCCCAAGCTCTACACCGAGCTATACAGTAAATGCCTTCACATCGTTCTCAGGGCAAGCCGCTATAACATATAACTCTAGCCAGTACCTGTTGTATATGGTTAATGCTAGCGGTATATACTCCTGGAACCCATTGGGCTGGAGCTTTGTAGATGATGTATGTAATGCAACATCTGTAGGTACTAGGATAGAGCTAGTGAACAGCGATATCGTGGTGTTGCCTATGGTATTGGCTGGGACAGGCTATGTATGTGTATACGATCTTACAATAGGTAATGCAACTCTCTACACATTACCAGCTGGTTATATACCGTATAGCTATACATCATCAGCTATAGTCAAAGACTCGGTATTATTCACAGCACTGGATAGCAGTGCTAGGGTTGTATTGCTAATGTTTAACACGACATCGAGTAGTTTTAAAGTGCTAGATAGTATCCCATCTTACTGTGTAGTGGGTTTAGCATCTGATGGTTTAAAGGTTTATGCTGTGCTTTGCGGTTTTTGGGGTTCTGCTCTAAATTTTGATAATTCTAATGGTATAGCTGTTTGGATCTATGATTTGAGGACAAGTATGTCTGGTATTGTTGTGGTTAGTAATTCTACAGCTGTTAAACTTTTCGGTTATAGTGATAGAGTTGAAGTTGATAAAGATCAGAATATTCTTCTTGTTGTAGATGAGGATAAGCTCCATGTTATAGATATTCAGATACTTCAGCTAATGAGGAAAGCTGTTGTTTATAGTGTGTAGGGTTTCTCTACATGGATTCTCGATATAAGTATCATTGAGAGTATAAGCGTTGTTGTTGTGTATATAGCTGGTGTTGATGGTGGTTGTTGTAGTAGGTATGCATAGATAAAGCTGCCGATTGTCCATGAAGCTCCGTACACCAATCCGTAGACCCCGTACCCGATAGCTCTTTTCTCTGGTGGTAGTAGATCTGCTATAGATGCTCTCATAATTGTTTCGAAACAACCCATTGTGATACCCCATAGAGCAGCCATTACGTATGCGATAGCTTTCGATATAGATACGCCTAGCTGTGAAAATATTGGTATGTATATGAGTAGCAAGGTGGAGACCAGGGCTGATGCTGGTGCTATGTATAGAGATCTAAACCCTATTCTATCGTATAGAACACCTATAGGTACAGCGATGATCGCATCTGTAAGCATAGCAACCATATATGCAATAGCTATCTCAGGGTCTCCAAGAGTTCCCCAGAGTTTTAGGAAGTAGGAAACATTCATCCAGTGTGCATAGCCTAGAGATAGAAACACCGTCGCCAATATGTATATATAGAAATCTCTACCTAGACCTCTGAACGAGATCCTAGGTTTCGAAACATCTAGAGATCTTAGCTTTGGGTAGAGGATAGCAGCTGTAATAACTAGTGTAACAGATGCTATCCCGGGTACTGCGAGAGCTAGGAATGCTGCTCCATAGCCGTAGAAACTTATCATCAAGGCTACTAGCAACGGACCTGTGAAAGCCCCTATCTGATCCATTAACTCGTGTATCCCGAAACCCTTTCCCCTACCAATACCCTCGGAAACCTCAGCAAGTATAACATCTCTTACAGGTGTTCTCAAACCTTTACCAATTCTCTCGGCTAGATATAGAGCAGTAGCTACTTGCCATGAACTTGCATAAGCAAGTAAAGGTATAGCTGTAGCTGTTACAGCATACCCAAAAACAGTGAAACCCCAGAAAACAAATGATGAAGCGAAATACGAAGCTATAACAGCTGATACAAATCTAAGCCCATAACCAAGAAAATCACCAGCACTAGCAATAGCAGACGCCACTGGAGGACCCTGGAGCTCTTCAACATATGCACCACCAACACTTCTAGCACCTTCATAAACAATATCAGCAGTTAAAGACACTAACCCAAGCAGTATAAAAACTATCAACACTCTCCTCTTCAAACATTACCACCAAAACCTTTTCAAAAACTAACTATGGACTCGGTTAAAAAACTTAGCTAATATACCTACAGAGTATTTCAGTACAGCTGAACCACATAGGTTTAGTTTTTCTCAACATTTTTCGTGTAATACTTAGGATATTGAAGATGTTGAGCAATTTTAGAAGAATAGCATTGTTTTAAGGTTATGCTTCTAGATTTTTGAATTCTAGAATTGTGTAACTCTAAAACAGGGTCTATATCTAGCTATGTTGTGGTTTTGATCTGCATCTGTGTTTACAAGGTGTTGGGAGCACATCTATAGGTTTGCTAGTGCACATACAGGGTATTCGTGGAAGTGGTTGTGGTGGTGGATGTGGATCAGCGTTATACAAGGATATACTTCCCGTTTAGCGCTATCGTTGGGTTAGAGGATGCTAAGTTAGCTCTTATGGTTAACGCTGTCAACCCTTTGATTGGGGGTGTTGTTTTAGCTGGTGATAAAGGTACAGGTAAATCAACTCTTGTCAGAGCTTTTGCACAGGTGTTACCTGCTCAACCTGTTGCTAAAGGATGTTCATATAATTGTAACCCTTTTAACCCTTTAGAGATGTGTGATTATCACTACGAGTTGTGGGTTAGAGGAGAGAGGGTAGAGTATGAGTATAGAAGGATAAGAGTTGTTGAGCTTCCGTTAAACGCTACTCCTGATAGAGTTGCAGGATCTATAGATATTGAGCAAACGATTAAGAGTGGTAGAGTTGTATTTAAACCTGGTCTCTTAGCCGAGGCTAACAGAAATATTCTTTATATCGATGAGGTTAACCTGTTGGAGGATTACATAGCTAATCTAATACTTGATGCAGCTGCTAGTGGATGGAATGTTGTTGAAAGAGAAGGTATATCATTTAAACATCCAGCAAGATTCGTACTTGTAGGTTCTATGAATCCTGAGGAAGGTATGCTAAGGCCACAGATACTTGATAGATTCGGTCTCTACGTACCTATAGAAGCTTCTAGAAATCCTGATGAGAGAGTTGAGATTGTTGAGAGAGTTGAGGAATTCTCTAGAGATCCAATATCGTTTTACAGGAAATGGGAATCTATAGAGAAACAAGTTGAGGAGAGGATCGCCAAAGCTAGAGAGATCTTGAACAACGTTGTTATTGATAGAGATTTGCTGAAACTAGTTACAGAAACCATTGTTAGACTCGGTATAAAAACTCATAGAGCTGAGATTGTTACTATCAGAACAGCGAAAGCTATAGCAGCTCTCGATAGAAGGACTAAGGTTGATTTAAACGATGTTGTTAAAGCTATGGAGCTAGCTTTGAGGCATAGGTTAAGATCTAAACCTTTTGAAGAACCTCAGAAAAAATTCGAGGATATAGTGAAGGAGTTGACAGGGAGGGGATCTGGGTATAATCAGGTTAAGGAAGGTAGAGATGCAGAGGGTTCTGCGAACCTTTTCGGAGATGGGAAAAGCGATAAGGTAGAGAATTTCATGAAGAACTTCAGCGAATCTCCTATAGAGCTTCCCAGACGTAACATAGATAGATCTAAGTACTTCAGTTCTTCAGCTAGTAGAAGTTCTAGAGAGTTTAGATCTGTTGCTGTAGCGTCTATGAAAGGTGTAGCTATTGATGCTATACCGATGGCTAACCCGGATCTTAAAGATGTTGATATTGTTGCTAGTATAAGAGCTTGTATAGCTACCAACCCTACTATACCTATTGCTATAGATCCTCAGTGTATCAGGGTTAGGGTTAGAGAAGAGAAACTACCTGTACTACATATAGTACTTCTAGATGCTAGTGGTAGTATGGTTGCTGGGAAAAGAATCCCTGTAGCTAAATCTATAGTTAAGAATCTTATCGAGGAAGCTTACATCAAGAAAATCTACGTATCTCTCGTAGTGTTCAGAGGGGAGAAAGCTTCTACAGTTGCATGGCCAACGAGAAACCTTGTAGATATCCTCAACAAACTCGACGAAATTCCTTTAGGAGGTTCAACACCTTTTACAACAGGATTACTAGAGGTATTAAAGCATATGAAGATGTTTAGAGAAAGATTTAGAGATAGTAGAGCTGTACTCCATATTGTAAGTGATGGAAGAGCAAATGTCTTCTTAACCAAGAACCCTCGAAGGGAAGTTCTTGAGCTAGCTGAAGAGTTTAAGAAGTTCGGGGTAGAGGTAGTAGCATACAGAACAACACCAGCTAAAGTTGTTACCGTTCCTGACTACGTAAAACTTTTTGTTGAAGCTGTTGGAGGAGAATACCATAGCGTAGATAGCTAAAACACAGCTGGTTAACACTCTATACCAAGATATTTAAGCTTTCGTAGATCTACAAAACTTGGTAGAGTATATGGTTAACGAAGGAAGATATTCTAACAATCCTGCCTCCAGAACTTATAGAAGATATTGAAGATCTTATACCAGTCACTCTACCCTCAGACGAGGTGTTGATAAATGGTTTTAAAGCTAAGAATTAGAATATGCTGTGAAAAGAAACTTATAGATTATGCTTATAAGTTAAGGCTTTTTGCTCTTTTAGTTAAGGTTTTTTATTGTTTATCCAAAGCTTAGGATATTAGTTGAGAGTAGCAAGTTTGTGAAAGATTTGATGGGTTAGAGTTATTCGAGAGATCTTTCTATTTCTAGCCTTATCTTCTCTATTTCTTCTAGAAGTTCTTCGCTTGGTTTCCAATAACCTCTTCTATAAGCTTCGTATAGAATTTCTATTACTCTATGTAGTGCCCATGGATTCGATCTCCTCATCTTCTCCCTAATCTCCTTATCCAATACGTATGTCTTAGCTACCTCTGTCCACATCCATTCACTAACAGCTTTAGTTAAGATTGCGTGCCCTAAGAGGTACTCTATTCTCTTCATAACTTCTCTAGCTCCATCATATCCATGTTCAAGTATTGCGTTTATCCATTTCGGGTTGAGCAGTCTTGTTCTTGCCCAAAGCTCTACAGCTTCTTCAGCATTTCTAACCTTATCTACAGCACCTGTAGTATCTATCCACAAAGCTTCTACTTTTCTATTAGTTAAAATCTCTACAGCTCTTCTTAACCCACCTAGGAATTCGTAGTAATGATCGAGATCGCCGATATCGTATTCTGTTGTACTTCTGACTTGAGCAACTAGATCAACATTCTTCAGCATATCTATAAGGAATCTCTTCGCTTCTACAGCATGGATCTTATCTGTATATACATAACCCATATCCTCTAAATAGATATTAACAAGTTCTTCTTCTGTAGACCAGCTAGATGTCTCTATAAACTCTGGTAATCTAGTACCGTAGGTACTTGGTTTAGGTCCGAATATCCTTGCCAACGCAATTTCATCTCCATAGATTTTCCTAAGCTCTAGATAATGTTTTCTAACAAAGTTCATCTCTAGAGATTCGTCGAGATCTGTAACAAGTTTTACTGCTTGACTAAGCAACTCTACTAGATTTGGGAACATATCTCTGAAGAAACCGCATATAGTTACAGCAATATCTATCCTCGGTCTACCAAGCTCTTTGAGAGGTATAACCTCTAATCTCGGTAGCCAAGGACCTTTATCTCTAACAAGTTTTACACCTAGTAGCTGGAGAATCATACCTATTGTTTCTCCTCTAGTTTGAGCTGTTTCAAATCCCCATAAAACAAAGCCTAGTGTTTCTGGGTATCTACCGTATCTCTCTTTAAACTTTTTAACAAGTTCTTCAGCAATTCTAGCACCTTTAATATAAGCAGCTTTACTAGGTATTAACCTAGGATCGAAAGCATATCCATTACATCCTGTCGGGAATACCCCTGGAGTTCTTATAGGGTCTCCTGCAACCCTAGGCTCTATATAGAGACCGTTGAGAGCTTTGAGTAATGCTCCTAACTCATCGTTTCTCCTAATCCTATCAACAAGATCTTTAACATATTCAAGTGTTTCAACAGCTTCATCTCTAAACTTCTTGAAAAACTTCTTAGCAATTTTCTTCGGATCCTCACCTCTAACTACAAACATTATCATCTCTCTAACTATTTTCTCAGCATTATCGAGTACCTCTGAACCTCTAACCCCGTTGAATATCTTGCTAGGATTCGAAACAACCTCATCGTAGCTAACCCCTTGCTCCTCCACTACCAGCCTAACTAAAGACTTTACATCCCCATCTTTTTTAACAACAAATAAAACATAGTTAACTATATCCTCATCACTCCACGTCCTACCTAGAATATGAAGACCTTTCGGAATAGCGTTTTTCTTCAACTCGTAGAGATAGCTATGCAGCTCTTCAACATCGGTAAACCTTATATTTAGTTTACCGCATTTCTCTTTTATCAACTCCAAGATTATACTCTTCTTCTCTACCTCTTGCTCTTCTTCGTATTCATGAACAAGCTGCTCAAGCTCCACATAATCTCCGTAGAGATCAGCGTTTACGAACGGAGGTGGTGCATATGTAACTATGTATGCGTAGCTCCTCCTTTTAGCGATAGTCATCTCTGAAGGGTTTGTAACATGGTATACGTATATATTTGGAAGATCGAATACAAGAATATCAGGCCAACAATTTTCTGATAACCCAACTTCTTTACCTGGTAAAAATTCTAGAGTTCCATGTGTACCTAGATGGATAACAGCGTCAGCTTTGAATACGTTTTTTATCCAGTAGTAGAACGCTATGTATTGATGATGTGGTGGTAGATCTTTTGAATGGTATAGCTTCTTAGGATCTTCATGGAATCCTCTAGGTGGTTGAATACCTATGAATATGTTGCCTAAGATAATCCCGGGGATAACTATGTTACCCTTATCATCGGTATTTATATTCCCTGGCGGAGAACCCCATATCTTCTCAACAGTTTCTCTAAGATCTTTCGGTAGAGTATTGTAGAACTCCAGGTATCTATTAAGAGAAAGTTTTGGAACATCATCTCTATGTAGACCCCATCTAGGTGAATTAACTAGCAAATCTTTCACAAGAGGGGTAAGCTCTTCTTTAGACTTAACCTCTACTTTGTAACCAGCGTTTCTTAACGTTTTCAACAAGATTTCGAGGCTTGAGAAAACGTCTAGGTATGCAGCGTTACCAACATTTTCTTCACCTGGTGGATAGTTGTAGATTACTATAGCTACTCTTTTCTCACTACTTGGTTTATATCTTAGTTCTAACCATCTAGCTATTCTCGAAGATTTCTTCTTAATCCTTTCATCGAGAACAACTATATCTGTGTTAACAGTATCGTCAATTGTTGCAGATATTATAGGCTCTATAGCTCCATCGATCTCTGGTAGTGCAACACCTGTTAAAACTTCTATAGGTGAAAGACCTCTAGGGTCTTCCCTCCATTCGGAGTACCTCCTCATATAAGCTATAAGACCGTTAAATAAGAGGTAACCTGTTTTCAGAAACAGCTCCTTGGTAGGCTCTGTATCACCTCCGTAAGGCCCTCCATTGATTGTGAACCACTGTAGATTTACAACTGCATCGATAAGAGGTTTCTCTTTAACTACTGTGAACTTCTTCAACGTCTCTAACTGTGTTAATATACTTTCAGCAGATCCTCCTACAATAACCAGCGTATCTATACCCATAGCCTCGAACTCTTTCTTCAAAGCTATTGCTACAGGTAGACATTGCTCAAAATGCATACCTCCGTAGAGAAACAGCGCTACAGCTGGTTTCCTAGGTACTGAAACACTATCTACACATCCTTTCCCAGGTATAAGCAGACAGTTATCGATTTCTTTCCTAGGCTCCTCAAACTCTACATCGATATCGAAGTACTTTGAAAGTACTAGTTTAACCATGTTCTCTATATTACGTCTACCCCAGTAAACCCAGTACCTACTCAACCAGATATAGTTCTTGTAATCTCTTAGAATACTTAAAGGAATAGCTTTAGAGATCTTCTCAACAATGTTAAGAACTTTAAACACTTTACCAACATCAATTCTATCAGCATCGAAATCAAGAAGTTTCAACCTTTTAGCTATGATCTCGCCTGAGAGATTCCCAAGCCTAAGATACGAAATAACGCCCGAACCACCGATCAAAGGTATAACAACTCTAGCTTTCGAACTAGCTATAGCTTCCTCAACATAGCTAGGTAGAGCCCCTCTAACATCGATTAAAACCACATCAGCATTAGAAATCCTTGAGATAACTTCGCCAGGATCAAGTTTATGAAGATCACAGATATAGATAGTATCGAGAATAATATCAACACCTACCTCTTTCTCAACACTTTCAATAGCTTCAAACAAAGCTCTAAGACTTGTCTTCGTAGAGAGTAACGCTATCCTTAAACTCCTCATTTTTATTAAACCTTGAAGTTCTACCGATAAGTACACCAGAATATATTTATATATGCACTCTAGAAGATTTACTAGGAATAGAGTTTAAAGATTATCAGCAGTTCACAGCTTCATCACTTATCAGCGAAGCTCGCAGCTCATCATATATAGAGAACCGCTATATCTAGAAATATAGTGAAGCTTATAGCGTTACGAATTTAGTCGTAGCGAAGAGAGATAGAGAGTGCTAGATGTAGAGCATGGGATCTAAAATTTTTATAAATCTTGAACAATTTAAAAGTTGTAGGTGTAGCTATGGGTAGAAGGCTAGGAATCGTTATGGTATCTATAGCTGTACTCTCAGTATCTTTAGCATTGTTTTGGTATACAGATTTCATAGGTAAGCTTTCTCGAGGATCTCTACATAGCGGTATAGAGGTAACCCCTACCACGGCAACACCTATCTCCACTACTTCGCTATGTACACTAGAGATACAGCTTGTAGAAGCTTTAGCTACTCCTTTAACAAGTTCAGCTACCTTCGTTACCAAACCCTTCAAAACCACAACTATTCAATGTCCAGAAAACTTTGCTAGGGTAGTGCTTAGAGATGATTATGCTGTTGTTTATATAAATAAAGAGGTTGATACTAAGGTTAGAAACGTTGTGTGGAAGATATGGATTAAGCAAGGATATAGATGGGGACCTGAAGATATGGAACAGCTACCTAACACAACTATAGCTGGTATCCATGAAATAGTGTTTAAGAAAGTAGAAGGGTATTCAACAAGAATAGTTGTAGAGATAACTACGGTAGATGGATCTGTAGAAATAGAGGAAGTAGGTATCGGTGGATACATACCGGAAACAATACTAAAACAATTAAGCCAAGTAGAGAAGTAGCTGATGAACCAGTTAGTACAGTTTCAGCATCTATACCTGAATACGCAAGAGAACATCGTAGTGGATACAAGATATTCAACATTATTTAATATTATAGGTATCTATAATGAGAAGATGTTGAATTGTTTGAAATGTTAATAGTAATCTAAGGTTTTCTGTAGAACTTGTTCCTGGGTATCAACATTTTTAACTTGTTGAGTATTGTAGTAGGTATGAGTATGGGTTATGGATTTGCCTAGACTTATAGGTGTGATTCATCTTCCAAATCTTAGATTAGCTGTTTTGAGGAGAGATGTGGATAGCGTTGTTGATTTTGTTGAGAGAGAGGCTAGGATTTTTGAAGAAGCTGGGTTTGATGGTGTTATAGTTGAGAATTTCAATGATATGCCTTTCAGTAAAAAAGTTTCTGAACCTGAGATCCTGGGGTTAATAGCTTTAGCTCTTCATGTTGTTAGAAAGAATTTTAATGGTTTCGTAGGGTTGAATATATTGAGGAGTTCTGGTGTTGAAGCTTATAGAATTGCTTACGTTTTTAAAGCTGATTTCATAAGGGTTAACGCTTATATAGAGACACTAGCCACTGACTCCGGGTTGATAGAGTCTTTAGCTCCTAGTTTAGCTGAGTTAAGGTTGTTGATGCCGGGGGTAAAGATATTCGGGGATATATTCTGTAAACATAGTGGAAGTATAGATCTTTTAACAAGGATCTATACGAGATTCGCTCATACCCTAGGTGAAGAATCTCTAAACAATATTGTTAAAGATGTTGTGAAAGAGATTGTTTTAGATGCATGTGAAAGAGGTTTAGCTGATGCAGTTATTGTTACTGGTGGGAGAACAGGTGAACCACCACCTTTGCAACTAGTACAATTCGTTAAAGAGGTATCACCGAAACCTGTATACCTAGGTAGTGGAGCAACACCAGAGAATATAGTTAACTACATAAAGTTCTGCAACGGTGTTATCATCGGTAGCTACGTAAAGATAAACGGAAGAGCAGGAAATCCAACAGATCTAGAGAAAGCAAAGAGATTTGCTAAAACATTTAGAGAAGCTTTAAAGAACATCTCTCAGTAAAGAAACTCTTCAACACCTTCTACTTAGCATAAAGATAAAACTCGACACAACCCATAGACTATAGAACATATGTCGGAATCTTTGTACCGGAGGAGTCCGTCTCAAGCTCATTGAGCCCGGGGGACATCCGGGTTCCTTACCTGAGACCGGGTCCTCCGGCGAGAGAAACCAATAGCTATTACAGATAATAACCTTTACCTCTAAAACAGAACATTAACATCATATCTACGAAAACACCGCTGAAAACCCTGAATCTTGCTGATCCCAGCAAGATTTAGAATTCTTAAAGAACTACCTACACACCTTACACAATCTCCTCGTACACACCTATTAATCAAATGAAATTCATTATCGATATTTCATTAACTAGAGGACAATTCTATACAAGAGTATGTGTAGATAGGTTCTAGAGTGAAGAAAATTGAATATTATACAATATTTGAGAAGCTTATATACATGTAGAGATGTTTTAGTTGCTTCAGTATTTCTATGAGTAGTAGAGCCTGGGGAAAGGAAAGAAGTATTAAGCCTTTAGGTATCTAGAATATTTTCTCTTATCTCTATGATTATGTATATCCACAACATTTATAAAGTTCCTATACACTAAAATACTGCTGAGGTTTTTAATAGTGGGGCAAGAGTTCATACTCTCTATACTAAGTATAGTAATTCCCTCGATCTCCGCAATTCTCTCGATAGCTTATGCTACATATAGAGTTGGTAAAAAGTTTGGTGAAATAGATGAGAAATTTAAACGTATTGATGAAAGATTTAATGAGCTTAAGGATTATGTTGATACGAGAATTGCTAGGCTTGGTAGAGTGTTCTCATCTTATCAGGAATTCTTTGTTGAGTATCTATCTGTGAAGGGTGTTATTAGTGAGCAAGAGGCTACAATGATTAAGAATGAAGCCTCAAGATTATCTACATTAGCTACATCAAATCCTTTTACTAAGGAGGAGTGGGAGAAGTTGAAGAGATATTTAGAGAAAGATCCGAAAGAATTCACATTGAAAGAAGCTGAGGAGTTTAGGGAGCTTGGTAGAAAAGCAATTGCTGAGTATTGGGATAGACCAGAAGCATACAAACTACACATGTATACATGTATAGTCTACGGATTAACACTTAGAAAAACATACGAAGAAAAAGAAAAGAAAAAACAACAAAAACAGGTATAACCAATCAATAGATACTTCATTTAAACTTCCTTATGTAACATATTGGCGAATTCTTATCTTCATATCCTTCCCTTGGAGAAGATCTCCATTGCAAACGTAAGATCTTGGCTAAGATTATGAGTATAGCTGAATCTAGTGGAGTAGATCCTAAGATGATTATCGATGAGAAGTTGAGGAAAGTTCTTCAATCTATTGGTTCTAGGTATGAGAAGATCGTGGCGTTCATACTATTTGGTTCTAGAGCTCGTGGAGATTATGTAGAGGATAGTGATTGGGATATAGCGATACTCACATCACAATCTCTAAAAGAGGAAGAGCTTGAGGATATAGTTAACGAGATAGCGAAGAACTTCGGTATACCAGTGGATAGAGTAGATCTTGTAGATATATCTCAAGCACCGAACGAACTTATATACAAAGTTTTAAGAGATGGAAAGACTCTGTACGTTAAGGATTGGAACATGTATAGAAGGATTGTTTTATGGGAGTATATCAGAGTTCTAGACGAAGAAGATGGGTTTATGCAAACGTATTTCAAGAGATTAAGTAATAAGCTTAAATAATCGCTTTCAACTCAAATACTGTACTGAACTACTTTTATCTCAGTGGTATGGGTAAGGGGCTAGGCTTGGAGCGAATTAGATGCCCTAAGATTGATGATGTAATTAGCAGACTTAAGGTGTTTAACTGGAGTAGTTTTGGCGTTGTCTTTGCTATTGCTTTTGGCTCTAGTATCTCTGGTAAAGGGTTTAAGTGGGATGTTGATATAGCTGTATGGCTTGATGATCCAGAGAAAGCTGTTGATCTTCAGTACTCCTTATCCAAGCATCTAGGGGTACCTGAGTATTGTGTAGATATTGTTGTACTTAATAACTACGAGTTTCTCCCATGCACACTAATAATAGATGTTCTAGGTAAAGGTAAACCTGTCTACTACAAAGATCTAGGAAGTTTTCTAGATACAAAACTCAGAATCTTATTCCCATGCTTCGACTTTGCAATAGACTCTAAGAAGCTAAAGCTTCTAGAGACACAGATAGAAGCAGTGACAAAGAGATGGGAGTAATAGAGCGATTACTAAAGCTACTACTACACTATACCGCTCTACTTGATAAACTAGATGTTGATGATCTAGAGGATGAGTACAGGTATTATGCAGCTCTACACCTTCTACAAATCCAGGCACAAGCATTAATAGATATAGTTACCAGAGCAACATCTATTCTTGGACTCGAGGCTGAGGGATATATCGATGCAGGCTACAAGCTTAGACAAGCAGATATTCTCAACGATGATGGGTTTAAATTCTATCGTAGAGTTGTTGGATTCAGAAACATCGCTGTCCATATGTATAGCGAGGTAAACCTAGATATCGTTAAAGAGATAATCAGGGATAGGAGGTATAGGAATGTGGCGAAGCTAGGGATAAAAATTGTTGAGGAATTACGTAGAAGAAGAGCAGATTGTTAACTAAGGTTAGAACTTACCCGCTGTAGAGAAGCTATGATTTGAAGATGCTACGGCTCCTCCTTAAACACCTTCTTTACGGGATTAACCAAAGCCTTGACTATGGCTGTAACTAGACGCTACATAATCACTATCATTGGTGTAGAAGTATCTATGCATATACCAAGCTTTCGGAAGTGTGGAAGAGAATTTAGCTGAAGTTGCGATCATTGTTATCAGCACTATACTAGCGCTCATTAGTAGAGCAGAGTTTACGATAATGTTCTTCAAGTTCAAAGATATGCTCAACTCATCATCCCTAGTAGTAGCAATAGCTAGAGATTGTAGATATACTCATACTGCTCATCGTAATAGTCGTGGTATCGGGGGTGTTATCTCAACTCTATACATATGTGTAGAGAAGCTGAAGTATTAAATTATAGCATAGCAAAGATCATTTCTAATTTTGTTTCAATTATAGCTACTTCCTCGTAACCCTGCTTAGCTGAAGCAGTAATATAGCGATTTTCTCTGTTAACCTATTTTCTGTATTGATTGCTTTAAGAAGACTTTCTATTACCTTGTCGTAGAGTTCTTCACATTCTTCGCTTATAATATCCTTGCTACATTCAATAGCTATGCATGGCGTTAAAAGTTTTGCTAACTCAAGAACTTCCTCAAGGCTTCTACATCTCATTTTCTTTAGTTCTGGTTCTACGTATCTTAGGTAAGTTTTTACATATTTTTCAAGACCTTTTCTTGCTAGATATGTAAAGACCTCTGCATCTTTTACTGCTACCGATGCTAGGTATACTACTTCTGGTTCTCTAAACTCCTGGGGAATGCTGTTTAAGGAAGTAACTACGTAGCTCTGTATATTTCCGTGGAGAACTGTATGAGTAGCTTCATGTATCAGCAGAGCTTCGAATATCTCTCCATCGAGATTTCTACATGTTGAGTAGTCTATATGTATCCTCGGCCATCCAAGCCAAGCATCATGAGATACGGGATAGATAGCTATAGTTGTTACCGTTTCTCGGTAGATGGCGGTTCATCGCCATTCATGTTTATTGGTTTCAGGCTTTCCGCCATCTACTTCTCAACGGTCTCCCCGAGCCCCCTCACCGCAGAAGCTCAGTCTCTGTCGCCAGAGACTTCACAGCTCTACGGTTCTCGGAAACCCGGGGTCACCAATAAGTATATAAGCTACAGAAGCTTATAAGCTCAGTCTCTAAACATCAATGAATATAGATGCCACAAATAATTATAAAAACTAAAACAGCCCAAGTTCTGTAGCTATGTTGTAGAGATTTTGTAGAAGTTTTGACTATCCTCATAGATATAGATCTCAACAAGATCAGGAGCTTCACCAAAAACTCTATAGGCTGTTACAGGGGTGGCGATAAGTTTAAATATCTGTGAATACCTGTAAATACTTGGTACAATGCGTTGGGTGAGCGGTATTTAACGACTAAGGAGTTTGCGAAGCTTTTGGGTGTTTCAAGAGTTACTGTGGTTAAGTGGATTAAGAGTGGTAGGATTGTTGCTTACAATGTCCACGGTAAGTGGAGAATTCCTTATAGTGAGGTTGAGAGGGTTCTTAGAGGTGTTCAGAGGGTTAAGCGTGTAGCTATATACGCCAGGGTCTCCTCAAATACTCAGAAGAATGATTTGGAGAGGCAGGTCGAGGTTTTGAAGCTCTGGGTCTCCAAGAACCTCCCAAACTCTGAATACGTTGTTGTCACAGATATCGCTAGTGGTTTGAATGAGGATAGGAGGGGGTTGAGGAAGCTTGTTGAGATGGCTAAAAGGGGAGAGATACAGGCAATAGTAGTTGCATATAGAGACAGGTTAACTAGGTTTGGATTCGAATACCTCAAGGCCCTGTTCAATACACTTGGCGTAGACGTCTACGTGGTTTTTCAGGAGGAGCCGAAGAACTATGTTCAAGAGCTTGTTGAAGACTTCATAGAGATAGTTACTTCGTTCGCTTCTAGGATATATGGCAAAAGATCTAAGCGATACAAAGAAGTGGTGAGCTGTATTGGAGAGGCCGTCAAAGACTTTAGTTAAAACCGTTGTCCTCGATTGCCACGCTAATAAATACGCTAGGAGGACTCTCAGGGAGATAGAGGATGTTTATAGAGAGATGCTTGTGGAGATGGTTGAGTACGCTGTTAAGTACAAGGCATCGCAGGAGACGCTACATAAAGTCTTCTACGATAAGTTTAGGGAGAGGTGTCCATGGTTTCCGACCAGGGTGATTAAGGGTGCTTATAGAGATGCTATTAGAAGGGCTAAGAGCTTTAGAGAGCGTAAAAAGAAGGGTAAGGTATACAAGGATAAACCAGAGGTTAGGAGAGTAACGATAACGTACTCAGATTCGCAGGACTGGAGGCTTGAGGGCGGAGTCGTTAAGTTGAGGACTCACAGGGGCTGGGTAGAACTCCACTACAGAAACCACAGACAGCTACATAGGTACCTCTACGGCGGCTGGAGACTAGCCAGTGAGTTGAGACTCAAGATCCTAGGTAGGAAGGTAATTGCATATCTAACCTTTACTAGAGAGTTTGAGGTTAGCTATGACCCTAGGAATGTTGTTGCTGTAGATGTTAACGAAAACAACGTCACTGTTGCTCTCTTTAAGGGTGGCGCTCTAGCGGGTGTCTATAGGGTTGAGACAGGTCTTGGAAGAATCGTTATCACATACTCTGAGAGGAGGAAGAGTATAACACGAGGCAATTCAACTAAGGTCAGGGAGATTAGGAGGAAGCTTAGGAAGCTTCATGAGAAAGAGAGGAAGCTAGATGTACTGAGGAAGACAGCTAAATTCGTAAAGAACCTCGCCATTGAGAATAGAGCTGTTGTAGTAGTTGGCAATATTAATAAGAAGGCTAAGGAGAGAATGGAGGAGGATGCTAACAGTAAGCTAAGGCACAGGATTCACCAGTGGAGTGTTAAGAAACTAATTGAACTACTCGACGAGAAGCCCGTACACGTCGTTAAGGTCTCTGAGAGGGGGACCTCATCTAGAGACCCGCTCACGGGCAAGAGGATTAGGAGGTTTAAGCCCCTGGTGATCTGCACTGCAGTGAAGGGGCTCATGAGGGTAGAGGTAGTAAAGGTAACTCTCAGAGTGGCGTGGGTTGATGGGAGAGCCCTCGAGAGAGACGTCGTAGGGGCTATCAACATAGGGTTGAGGTATCTATACTCAGATGGGAGCCTCGTGGCGTTGGGCTCGACCGGGGCCCATGGGGTGTGGGTGAAGTTAGTGAACCTACATCGAGGCCCAGCCCCTCTAACGGAAATACAAATATTTACAAATACCATCAAGTACCGTTAGAGGGGAAACGCATACTCAATAATGCTAAGCACAGTAGATACGAAGTCCTGGGGAACCGTGCCAATGGTTTCTAGGTATACAGCTGTATTGTTAAGCTTTATCAGCTTTCTCAATATGAACACCGAAGATAAGAATTAAGATTTCTACAGCTTAAATCCTGTGGAAAGGTATTTACTATCCCGAGATGATATAGGTATAGTTCTGAATGTTGATGATCAAGCTCGCGCTGATCCAACCTATTAGCCTACATATCTATATACTGGATATACAAGGTCTTGAAACTCTTCTAACTTCCAGGTATCTATCTCGGCTATGAGGTTAAGGCTGAGGATAAGGGTAGGTGGTAGAGCTGTGGAATAGTATCTTTACCGAATAACGGTTTTGAAGCTCCAACACCTTAGCTCCCAGCACCTGTAAACTTAGCTAAGGCATCTAATCTATGACCTTCTGAATAAGCTGTTGAAGTTATTTCAAAGACTGTGAATGATGCATTACATGCATAGTTCTATCTAAGGAAAGTCGTAGTCAAGGTTACAACTGAGGATACTGAATTGAAAGATGTGGATCAGCGTAGGGATGCTTAAATATATAACTTCTCTAATGCTTTCTCTATATCGGTAATACATGGTGTAGTGCATGGTTTTAAAACCTTCCTTGCACGTAAACTATTAAACATGTTTAAGGCTGCAAAAGGTGGTGGAATGAGCTCTACAAACCTTGGTCAGGATAAAAGTAGTAAAGGTGAAGCTAGTGCTACTCCCCCTAGTAACTGTATTCACTATGGTTCTTTTTCCTATGTCTCTAGCTTATTTGAGATTGTGAAGGGTGTAAAACTTGATGGTAGAATAGTTATCGAGTCTGACTACATCTACGAGAAGGAGTTTGGGTCTCCAAATGTAAAAGTGGAATATGTGCTACCTTCGGATTTTAAACATGTTTACGACATTAGCATAATTCGTAAATATACATTAAATGAGTATTCAGAAGCATTCAAGGCTCTGTTGACCATATTAAAGAAGGGTTTACCAGAAGATCAGCTACCGGACCTATTAACATCAATTCTAAAGAATTTAAAGCTAAATACACTAGAGGAACTCATAAAAAGGGCTACTACAAAACCTAAAGTAAGTACTTCAATTAATCTAGGTTCTTTAAGCTTGGTAGATATGGCGATCACAGCTTGTATTATAACTGCTTTAACAAATTTACTAAAGTATCGTTAAGTTAGCTTCATTTCATTAGCGCTCTTATAGGTCTTAATTCTCTTTTGAATGGATCTAGTATTAAGCCGAATATCTCGAGCGTTACTACACCTAGTAGATTCTCATCTTCTTTCTCACCGAGGACAACAGGGGTATGTCTTTCTCCATAACCTGGAAGCTCTAGAAGAACTTCCGAAATACTCCTTCTAATAACAGTTCCATCAGCTAATATAAACTCTATCTCACCCAACGGCTTCAACCCTAGCTCTCTCCAAACACTCTAAGTTAACACAGTATAAGTAGCTCCAGAATCAACTAAGAACCTTACTTCAATACTTTTCCCACCATGCTTAACAACGCCATCTACATAGACAATACCCATAGCTCCACCTCATATAAAATCTACAGCAGGAGAAGGTAATAAACCTTAAGCTAGGATTTTATGTGTTTGTATAAAACAACATTGTTTTAGATCATTACTTCATGTATTTTTGTATTACAATTATTACAATGTTACCTAATTTCGTATTTATAGTGTTTCATTTTCTAGTCTTCAGCGAGGGGTCTCGATATAGAAGATCATTAAGTGATAGACTATTTCTACAGTTTCTAGAGTTTTCTGTTTTCATCTTCTTCGATAATGCTGTGAACACAGTCCTCGATTTCTTTTCATCATCAATTACAATTGTTATTGAAGCTATGCACTCATGGTTTTCGAATAACTTAAGTAGCTTCTGTAAAGTATTCAAAACTCTTTATCTTCTCGTAGAGACAATCTAAGCATTAGCTTTTAGCAGTGGTTTTCAAGAATTTTAAGTATTTATGGATCGAGAGTTCATGATTTCGACGATATCGAGTTTGTTGAGCTTTGTAAAAGATTTATGTTTTAGTTTTGTTATAGAGATTGTGTTTCTTTTCTTGGTTAGATCCCTATTGCTCCTAGTTTCTCTGGGTTTGTTAGTGATAGAAGTACTTGGAGTTCTTTAACTTTTTCTTTACTTATTTTAGCTACTTCTGCTAGTAGTTTTTGTTTTGGTATACCTTGTATCTAAGTCCTTTGCTTAGTGTTGTTGTTACTCTATCGATTTCATCTATTGGTTGCGGTAATACTGTTTCTCTGCTTATGTGTATTAATACTGATAGAAGAGTTTCTTCATCTATTGAGATACTCGTCATGTACTCTATCTTTATTGCTATAAGGTAGAGAGTTTTTGGTGCTCTATAGAATGCTAATTTAATGCTGTAATCTGTTGGTGTATTCTCTAGTATACCTTCGTACCATTTTAATCTTGCTTTAAGCATTTCTTTACAACTTATTACAGTAATCTTCTATACATTCGTATTGTCACTTTCTACAACGTTTCTTCTAGCGTTATTGAAAGCTGTGGATAAGAGGCTACATACCTAGAAGTTTCCTCAACTTCTCAACAAATATCTTAACATCTTCAACACTGTAAACAACTTCCTCAGGAGGTATCCAATTCTCGTAGAAGTTTTGGTGTAGAGAGTTAGCTTATTTCTATAGATGTCTAAGCTCTTTATCACTAAGTTTACTAGCTAATTCACTTACATATCCCCAGAGATCCATATAGCTCTCCAGCTTCTTACCTTCTTTAGTAGCTAATGCCTTGACTATCTGAGTTGTTGCACCCCAAGCTTTTTCAGAAGTTTGTATATAATCACCTTTCCTAAGAAACTCCTCAACCTCGCTAAGATATTTTTCGCAAAGCTTTAAATGAAGCTCAACTTCTTCTCGAGGATCAAGCTCTACACTAAGCTCCTTAGATAACAACTTTATTACCAGCTCCTCAATAGTTGTATTACTATTTTTAGCGATATTCGATAGCTTCTTATAAAGCTTCCTACCGAGATATATACTGATTATCGACACCGTAGCACATCTACCAATTACGTTCTACTACTCTACAGCTTTTTGATATACCTTTAAAACAAAATCTTGGTAGAGTTTCCTTCGTCTTAGTTCTAGAGTATTCGAGTAGCATCCCTATTTCGTAGAATTGTTGAACCTCATTCCCATTCTAGCAAATCTATGAACTTTCTTAGATCATCATTACTGCTATGCATTAATACCTAAAAGTAGTAGAGACAAGAGCAAGATTTATATTGTTAGCAAGTAGCGGAACATAACGGTGATAGTGTGGGTATTTTCATGGTTAAAGCATTTGTTTGGAATCCTCAGAACTCTGAGAAAAGAGTTTCGATAGAGCTTGGAGTAGATATTGGAGCTACATACACAACTTTACCAGCATCATTACTTGAGAAGCTTGGGGTTAAACCTGTTAGAAGTATAAGGGTTAGGTTAGCAGATAATAGAGTTGTTGAGAGATTTGTAGGTGAGGTTGGTATCGAGATAGAGGGTTATAGTGCAAGTGCAACACCTGTTATCTTCGGAGACGAAGGGGTTTACTTACTGGGCTCAGTAACAATGGAGCAGCTGGGGCTGGTTCCAGATCCCATAAACAAGAGGTTAAGACCTATAGAGGCACTGCTATTCAAAGCCATGGCACAAAGCTTGTATACACTACATAGCACGGGTTTCTATACATATCAGCACAAGGTATACCCTAAATTACGCTGGTAACATCTTTGGCTATGGGTATAGGCTTCTCGTTGCTTCGGTATAAGGATTTAAACTGTGTTAGGGAGTACCAATGACTGGTGAGCTTCTTTGGAGAGGATTGGGTATTTGAAGGAGATCGATATTGAGAGAATTGGGAGGATAAAACCTGTTGATGAGGATGAGGAGTGTGGCGATAAGGTTAAGGATAAGGCTTGTGAGGGAAGGCAAAAGCGTTGATGTTGTAGCACTTATTAATAGTGGTTACGAGACTCGAGAACCTGAGGTTCTACTACCTGTAGCTATAGCTATTCAGCTATCTATCTACCCTAGGCTTCCAGAGGGTGCTATTGTTAAAGAGTATAGGCTTGCTGATGGAAGCATAACGAAGTTGATAAAGGTTTTGAGAGCTGTTCAGATATACGTTGTAGAGGAGGATAGGGTTGTAGGACCTGTAGAAGCATCATTAGTAATAGCTGAGAAAGCTGAGGAAGTTCTCATAAGCGATAAGCTTGCTGGGAAACTAGGTATAGTAGCTCTAGACTTTGGGGAAGGGCTCTGGTGCTTCAGGGACGAGATAGGTAGAGTTACTAGGAAATCAAGATAAGAGCTAGATTATTGAATCCTTCTAGATTATGTGTAGAGATCTAGGGTCTAAACCAAGTTTTTGAAGAATCTCAATATCTATGCTCTCTACAGCTCTTACATCAACAATACCTGTACCTCTATCCCTCTCTAAGTAGTACACCTTCATCTCTAGATCAAGCTCTTTAGCAAACCTCTTAACAATGTTAATCAGCTCAATGATATGAGTAATTATGGAGATCTGTCCTTGCTAACACCTATTATACCCTGCCCACAGTAATATAGGTTACAGGGGTTGCGTATGAGCTAGGAGCAGAAGCTAAAGAAGCTAAGAAAGGAAAGAAGAGATGCGAAGGAAAGTAGGTGTCGATAGCCAGCGTCTAAGACGAGTCAAAAACTATGGAAGCTCTTGTCTAAACACAACCCTTTTAATCATCACCATACATCTGCAGCACCTCTTATCGCTAGTTAGCTTCATACACAATCTCTCTCTCAACACTAGACAAAGCCTCTGCCAAAGCACTAACTATTGAGCCTAGGACTATGCCTGCTAAAGCACCTAGGATGGTGTTTACAAGTTTCTCTAGAGAATCCTTGCCTTTGGAAGCACCTGCTAAGCCACCTATTATAGCGCCTATAGCAGCAAAACTTTGCTGTGCTCTTGGAGGTGGAGAGCCTTTCTCAACGAGTTTCCAGCTACCATCAGAACCAATGTAGTATCTAGAGCTGCACACAGGGCACTTGACGTAGCCAATCCTGAAGCTGTATAGCCTAGGTACCG
>Ga0080004_1112666_pt1 | contig 28459 bp, 17 predicted proteins | sample WasSprMetagenome_FD_69207 | JGI IMG/M metagenome (GOLD analysis project Ga0080004, IMG submission 69207) | Sulfidic aquatic microbial communities from Washburn Spring, Yellowstone National Park, USA - WS (SPADES assembly) (version 2) | ecosystem: Environmental > Aquatic > Thermal springs > Hot... | reverse complement strand
CCGAGGGTGTGTTGTTGGCATGGGGTGGGAGCCATACTCGATTCTTATTACCACGTTTTCGTAGTGCTTATATTCGTATTTGTCTGTTGTGACCTTCCATATGTGTACCATGTAGTCGTAGTGGAATTGCATTGTATCACTTACTACAACGTCTCCTATTGAAACTGTTGCTTTTACGGTCCATACGCCGAATAGGCTTTCAGGGTTCTCGCAGGGCCATGGCATTCTGAATGTTACGTAGGCTACGCCGTTTTTGTCTGTTATGGCTGTCAGCTTCGCCCAGACGTTGCCTCTTGGATCTTGTACTTCGAAGCTTACAATTTTGTTTTGAACTGGCCAGTAGTTGTATGTTACGTTTGCGAACAGCCAGACTTGTGATTGTGGAACAACCAGGTCCATTGGCGTGTTGAGGCCTTGTCCTCCGAATGGGGCTGGCCATATTACGCCAGTACCGTTGTAAGTGTATCCGTGGGCTGTTCCATAACCTTCATTCACTGCTCCGCCGTACAGGTCGATAACTCTTCCAATGAACATGTTCCATCTGATTGTGTATACGCCGTTTACTGGGTCTGCCGCTGGTATGTCAACTATGTTTTGTGTTTCTGGTCCGTCCAGTCCAACCCATCTCTGCTCAATGATTTTCAATAGACTTGAGTTTTGTCCTAAGCCGTATGGCTGGTATATTACTTTGAATGTTATTATTGCTACTACTCCTTCGCCTTCTGGCCATGGTGGGTTCCACCATCCGCTGGCGTTTGGATATATTAGGTTGCCTACTAGGACGTGTGGTCCATATATTCCGTCTTCCCAGATTTCTCCGTACCAGAATGTGCCAAGCGAGCCGGGCTGCTGTGAGGACCAGTAGGGCATGAATGGCCCTTCATACACAGCTACTGGCTCTATTAGTGTTGGGTCGTAGCTTAGCCTGAAGTCTAGGCCTACGAAGTACCATGCGTAGTGGAGGTTTTTGATGGATACTGTGACGTTGAACTCCTTGCCTAGGACTGGTTCTGGACCCATTGTTACGCTTGAAACTTCAAGGTATGGGAGTGGCAGCGTTAAGAGTCCTTCTATGACAACCTTTCCATCTGTTATTGTACTAACCTGTATTTCTGCAAGGGTGTCGAAGAGGTGGACGTTTTGAAGGTCTAGTGGGCTTATGTCAACGGCTGGATAAGCTCCTTGGTATAGGACGACGAAGGTTATTGTAACTGTGTTAACTGTTCCGCTTGGTGTTGTTGTTGGGTTTTTAACTTCAACGTGGATTTTGCCTGCTGTTGAGTTGTCGAAGACGTTGGGGCCGCTCCATAGCGTGTCGAAGGCGTAGTTGACCACGCCTATAAGCGTGCTGTTGTAGAGTAGGTCGAATGTTGCGTTGTGTAGGCCCCATGCTGGATCAAGGTTCTTTATCAAAACTTTTATGTTGAAGGTTTTTCCAACAGAGGGCGGAGGCTCCTTGTAGAAGTGGGTTTCAACGGGGTCGACGGTTACGTCTGGCTTTGGCGGAGCTGTCCACTTAAACGAGTATGTAGCCTTACCAAAGGCTATAGGCAATTCTGCTAAGTTGGGATCTATGAAATAGCTTGCGAACCCGCCTGGCTTGGATATGTCAAGTCTAAGCTCGCTTGTCAATGTTTCATATTTCGCTGGGAAGCCGACGATTTTAAACTGCACCCATGCAAGTCTGAAGACTCCTGGACCGGTTATTTTATCTCCGGAGGTTAACGCCTCACCTAGGAGTATGTAGTCTAGTGTAGCGTCATGTGTGCCCTTTGAGAAGGTCACCGGAACTGTTACTTTTCCATCTGCCCACTCGCTTTTTCCAGCGCCCGGATCATATTCTGTCCCATCGGCTCCAACGTATCCTGCTGCTGTTGCGTTTAACTGTGCCTTATTATATGTTAGGTAGAATTGCCATGCAAAAGTGTCAACGCCGCTGGCAATTTCACATTTAATGTAAACTTTAAATGTATAGCCTGGCGGCGGATTTGATGTTTCCCAGGAAAGCGTGTCAGGCTCAATCCACATTGAAACTCCGCCTTGTGGCGGGCCTGGATTTGCAGAGAAGGCTGCTGGTAGGAAGGCAAAGGCGCTCATTAGCAAAGCCATTACCATGACTGCTGATAATATGCTCTTTTTCATCTTTCTCCCTTCTCCTTTTTGCAGTTTATAATTTGCAAGATTCCAGATTTAAGCCTTCCGGAATTATCTTCTATTTCAAGCGACTCCAGATATTTGGAAATCGTTGGTAGAATGCCGTATTCTCAAATCCTACAAAACACAGATTTATGCCAAATGCCAAAAGTGTAGTGTAAGTTTAGAAAGCGGAATCACGTCTTAATTGCGACATGACGTTTTATTTCGAAAAATAAAAAGGGGTTATGGGCATGTAGATCCAAAGTTTTTGGAAACTATCGCTATGTCGCTTATATCTATCCTGTTGTCCCTATTCATGTCTGCAAATGGATCCCAGCGTGAGTGCCCTGGACGAGAGCCGAATGCCATCGAAACCCTTGCTATATCACTTATATCTACAACTCCATCCCCATTTGTATCTCCAAGCATGTTAATTTTCACCTTCATTGGACTTTCTAAAATGTTGTCTTTTTGGTCGCTGTCAAATTCTATCGTCGCCTTAGCCGTTATTGTGTAGTTTCTACATGGAGTAACATCCGCCGTATTCCATGCGAAGGTTAATGTTTTAGCCTCGCCAACATCCAAAGTGAACGTTTGAGTCCCAACCTTTAAGCCTTCAGTTATGTTATAGTATAGGTTCAGCGTCACAGTCTCGCTGAAGTTTCCCTCATTTACAACTGTTACATTTATGTTCACAGGCCACCAACCCTTATAAGTAAAGTTATACTCTGGCATAACGTCAACAACTGCAACATCACGCCTTAAAACTCCAATCACCATCCAAGTGCTATTTGTCAACCCTTCAGAATCCAATATGGTTAACGTAACATTATAAGTTCCATGGGAAGCGTAGACATGAGTTATTACTGGAGTTTCTATTGATGTAGTGTTGCCATCACCGAAATCCCATGTATATTTGACAATAGTTCCACCATTAGGAGTCGATCCAGAAGCGTTGAAGGTGATTGTTTGATTCTCCAGCGCTGGAACAGGATAATATGTGAAGTTTGCAATTGGATGTTTAACTATCCAAACTGTGCCGCCTATCTTTTCGTTGTTTTCAAAGTTTATCTCGCCTGGAACTTCAGTTGCATTTGCCTTAATTGTATATACGCCTAATGGTACTCCAGTGGTGTCCCAAGTGAAGTTTAAAGTCGTGCTTGCATGTTTTAGAAGATAAGTTATTCTCGCCAATCCAATCATAGTTTCATTGGCGTATACGTAAACTGTGAAGTTTTCATAGGCTCCTGCTCCCACGTTCTCCGCTATAACATTGATTTTAATAGTTTCTCCAGCCAGAACCTTAGTAGCTGACAAAGCGACATCACTTATTGACACGTCTGGAAACGGAACCAGCCCATATACAAATTTTGGATCGCCTTTAATTGAGCCATGATTACTATATCCAGAATAGTCATCCGCATCCCCGTCAAAGTGCCACAATCCAACCAGCCCTGTTTCAGGACGACCATACTGTCCCAAGCCATTGTTGTAATGTGCCATTATTTCTTCTTCAGTTAACGCTCGGCTATAGATGCGAACCTCGTCAATTGTGCCGTTAAACTGGTAGATGGCATATTTGCCTATGTATAATGGTACGCTTCCGGTCCCTATCCTACTAATTGTAGTAATTTTACAACCTTTCAATGTCCCGTTATAATATATTCTTAAATCGACACTTCCATTGAAAACCGCGACTATGTGTGTCCACGCACCGAGAGGCGGTTGAGTTACACTTATACTATCCGCGCTTGTATCATTACCAACAAAGAACCAAAGCATACCGCCGGAGAAATAGCCCAGTATATAATGCATGGTGGTGGGCCAGCGCCATTTCCCTATAATACCAGCATATTGAGGAAAGGATTCAGGTTTTATCCAGACCTCCAAAGTTAATTGTTCCATTCCCTTAAGTGTGTCAGAGTCAGCAACTTCTACATAGTCATCTACACCGTCAAAGCTTAACGCATAACCAAGGCCGTTCCCGCTTTCTAACGACACACTGGTGGTTAGCATCAAAGCGTAAAGCATTGAAGTCAGAAGTATTGAGACAGCAAGGCTTGTTAGAAATACTCTCTTCCTCAACTTCCCCTTCCCCCTTAAAGCGCCCCTAAACTCTGTAAAAATCATTATATAAGTTTTATGAAAGTCTCAATGGCTCTGAGAGACTTGCTAGATTTTTAAGGTTCTCTTGAAATAGAACGGGTTCATTACAAGCCTTTATTCATCATTCAGCAAGTTCGATTGCATATAATAGGAGCATCAATGTTTTAATTTATAGGTTTGAGGGAATTAATAGCTCTGGTTTATCTGCTTCATAACGCTATTAACCAAAGCTGATGTTTCAAGCTTATCTCCTAATCTGCTCCCCTTCAAGGCTTTTAAGGCCAGCCTTACACGGACAACCATAAACATCACCGTTTTTCCATGCGAACGATTTTCCCAAGCCTTCTTTTCACCTTAACAAGCCTTCCAAGCCTTCTCAAAACATCATCATCACATAACAAGGCTGGACTACTCAATTAACCTTTTGAAACATTACATACACCCCATTTTAGAGCCAAGGGCTTAGTTGAGACTGAATTCTAAAGCATTTGAAGAAGAAAATATTCTAGAATTAACTTCTATAAAGTTTAGCCGGGGCTAGTTTGGTTAAGAGATCACGCATACTCCTCTGAGAGGCTTGGCGAGAAGCATAAAGGAACATGGGCTTACAGCTACGCTTAAAAAGATTGGAGTGAAAGTTAGATGTGCTGAAACCTTTAAGCTGGTCGGGCGATGCATGGGAATAACCTACGTGGTGGGCAGGGTTAAGGGACCCCTTGGCGAAGAAGAGGTCCGTTTCTTAGTTGATAGCGGTGCAACATACACTGTTCTCCCTGAAAAGGTTTGGACAAGCATAGGGCTTAAGCCGCTGAGGGAGCATGAGTTCACGCTGGCTGATGGAACAGTTATAAGGCGAAAGGTTTCAGAATGCTACATCATGCTCCCACAAGGTGAAGGCCACACACCCGTTGTGCTGGGAGAAGAAGACGACCAGGCCCTGCTTGGAATTGTGACACTTGAAATTCTCGGCCTTGTCTTTAATCCATTTAAACGCACGTTACAACCCATGCGCATGCTCCTATAAGATAAGCGGACACCGTTCCGGTCTAGCGTGAAGTTTCATTCCCTTATGTACAGGAAGGCTTTCGTGAACTGATGAAGCCCCCATACATCTAACGTTCGTGGACATGTTTTTCACCACCTTTGCATCTCCATTTCTTCCGGTCTGCGCTAAGCTTTTTCATGCGATGGTTTACGCTGTTAAGACTAAAGGTTTTATCCTAAGATAGAATTTTCTTTAATAGTATTCACATTTTAATCATTAGTGTGTAAAGCTGGTTGGGCGTTTGGAAGTTAAAATTGTTTTGTCCGAGGCCTTAAACTGTGTTAGACGGGCTGGAAGCATTAAGCCTACATCAGAGATCGAATATTCAGCCTTGAGGTGGGAGGTTTACGCGGCTTTACAGAACACTCTTGACGCCATGGCATTGATTGTTGCGGATTTGGGCTTAAAAAAGCCTTCAGCGTACTCGGATCTTGGGAGAACCCTCTTTGAGGGTGGATTTTTAAGTAAGGGTGAGGCTGAGGCTGCCGAGAGGATTGCCCCGTCCGGAACATGTTGGCCTATGCATATCGCAGGGTTTCGGCTGAAGACCTTCAGGGCATCGTTAGGATGCTTCTTCCAAAAACCGACAAACTCATAATAAAATTGGGCAAATTGGTTGATGAAAAAGGTTTGGACCCGATTGAAAGGCATATCCAACATATTGGGGAACTGGCAGGCCTCGGGGAGGTTTTTGGGAAACATTCAATTTTATTAGCCTACCTTTTCGGGAGCAGGGCTAGGGGAACTTTTAGGGTGGACAGCGACTACGACATTGCGGTGCTTTTTGAGGATGAGGATGCCGGAATTCTTGAGGAGGCTGAGCTTGCATTGGATTTGGCTAGAAAGCTTGGCGTACCATCAAGCATGGTTAACATCGTTTCCCTGAAAAGCCTCGACAACCCCGTTATTGCAAGGGTTTTATGGGAGGGCGTGCCAATATATCAGAAAAGCGCTGAGCATAGAAAGGCTTGGGAGAGGAGGGCATACCTCCAAATCCTCCACAACACGGACCTATACGCGGTTTACACGAAAAGGATTTTGAAGCGAGGATGGGGAAGGCGCAGAATTTAGCCGCCAATTAAGGTTTAAACCAAACTAAACCTTTGTGTAGATTTCAATTTTGAACTTTGACGCAGCTTCAAGGGCTTTGTCATCTGCGTATGGCGTCACCATAACCAGCCTTTCAGGCTTAACACCCGTTTTCCTCTTGTACAGCTCAGCTTTCCTCTGGAACGTGTAGACGTCCGCTGCGTTTACATGGGATTTAACCTCTACAAGCACTGTTTTTCCGTCTCGGACAGCTATGTCAACGTTAACCATGCATGGGTAGCCGAAAACAAATCCTTCATCGTCGAAGGTAACCCACCTGCTAACGCTTAAGCCCAGCCCTTTTTCAAGCAGACCCTTTAAGCCCTCTCTGAAAGCCTCTTCGGCCAAAATACCCCACCTTGCGCCAAGCGCCTCCAAATGCCTCCTTAGAAGGTTGAAGCCCTCCATCATATCAGCTCTTAGCCTAGCAATCTCCTCATCATGCCTCCTAAAGCCTACAACCAGGTCCTCCCTAAGCTTTGTAAGGTGCTCTTCATGCCTATCCAGCCTGCGCAGTATTTCTTCTAGGCCTAACTTGCCTGCAACGGCGTATCTAAACTCCTTATCCCTTTCAAGCAGCTCTAGAAACTCCTCTTTCAAACCCATTTTGAATCCGATTATATTAGGGAAGCTTGCTGATTAAACTTTAGGAATAGGTGAACATTGGCGATAAGTGGAGTCTGTTGTGATATGTTGTTTGGGCTTAGCATCATTCTGCAGGGTAGAATTGGCTTATAAAAATGGAGGGTTTAATGTCTCCCTTTTTAAGTTTGGCATGTGCTGCCGAACCTTCTCGATATCATGGCGATGTCGATGACATCTATCCTGTTATCCCCGTTTATGTCTGCTTCAGAATTCCATCCTGGATCCCCTATTCTTTTACCGAAGGCCCTTGAGGCTATAGACACGTCTTTAATGTCGATTTTTGAGTCTCCGTTTACGTCTCCAACCATTTTCACATGTATTGGGTGGGCGCATTCGGCTATGTTGTCATCTATGTTTCTCTCTCCGAACAGTGGCGGCGCATAAGCCGTGATTGTGTAGTTTAAGCCTGGCTTGACGCCACTTGTGTCCCATAAAAAGTTTACGGTTCTAGACTCGCCGGGCGCCAGGTTTGCTATTTCAGCCTCTCCTATTATGTCGCCCCTTGAAATGTTGTAATATAGGATTAGCCTGAAGCTTTCAGCAGCCTCCCCGTTATTTGTAACTGTCACATTAACTGTTATTTTGCGTCCAACGTAAACCCGGTTTGCTGAAGCCTCAACTTTAACGATGGTTATGTCCCTGTGGCAAACATAAACGCTTTTTGAGGCTGTGTCCCATAAGCCTTCACTGTCAAAAACTGTTAGTGAAACGTTGTAGAGTCCGCTATGGATGTAGACGTGGCTTATTAAAGGCTCTGTTGTGGTGGCTGTTTGGCCATCGCCGAAATCCCACTTGTAGGCTGTTATAAGTCCGCCGTTGGGCTTTGAGGCTGAAGCGTTAAAGATGACGGTTTCGCCTGGCATTGGATATGAGGGCGAAAAGGCGAAGAAGGCTTTAGGCTTCTCAACCAACAATACGAACCCATCTACAAACCTGTTGTTTTCGACGTCGACTTCGCCTAGAAGTGTGGATGCATAAGCCCAAACCGTGTAGTTTCCAGCCTTCAACCCGGCTGTGTTCCAGGAGACGGTTTCGCTATGCCTAAGGCCTGGGGCTAGGTCCCTAACTGTGATTGTCGCTACTTTAATGGTTCCCGGCGGCAGAGGCGGTGAGGGCGGAGGAACCAACGGGCTGTAAACGTATACCGACCCCCTGAAAACCAGCGGTATTTCATTTAAGTCTACGTCCAATATGTAGCTTTCGAAGGCTCCTGGTATGTCGAGTCTTAACTCGCTTTGGAATGTCTGTCCGGGCGGCGGGGCGGCTGTTATTTGAAACTCTACTATTGCAAGGCTGTAGGTGCCTGGAGGTGTTTCAACAACTCCTTGTAAAGATTCTCCGAAGAGCACATAGTTGTGGGTTGCGTTATGATCGCCAAAGAAGGGTAGCATGGGGCTTGTGGGATTTGTTCCAGCCCACTGGCTTTTTGTTCCGGCTGAGTACCAGCATCCTATGGCTTTTAACTGGTTTTTGTTGTAGGTTAAGTACATTTGCCACGCGTAGGATGGCACGTTTAGGCTTGTATATATGGTTACGTTGAAAATGTAGCCTACCGGCGTTGTAGCTGTGTTAAAAGTTAATATTGGAGGTTCAATCCACATGGAGTTTTGGGGCGTTATCTGAATTGTTCCTTCAACTCCCGATTTTAACGTTAAATTGGATGGTGAGGCGTAAACGTCTATGTTGAATGTTTCTGTGAAGTTTCCCCTGTTTTCAGCTTCAATGGTTATGTTTAGGGCTTCGCCAACAGGCACTTTCTGGGCTGAGGTCTCTAAACGTGTTATGGCGATTTCGTGTATGTACGGCTTGCTAACCCATATTACACCCTTTATTAGGATTTGCCTTGCGTTTTCTGTCCAATGTTTAACGTTTGTACTTTTTTGGGGTGCCAATCCAGCCAGTAGCAGGTGCTTGTTTCCGGTTTCTCTTATTTTGTATGCTATTCCAGCCCCTCTTAAGCCTTTGTATTCTGCGCCTATGTCCGCTATTGTTTTGCCAGAGTATCCCCAGAACCATGAGTGGCCCATGTCTCCGCCAGTTATAATGAATATTTTTTCGCCTAACCCCCAGCCTTCAAGAATTGGGTGGGCGTCTAAAACCTGATAGTAGACTGGGCCACCCCCATAGTCGTATCCTTGCCCTTGAGGGTCGCCCAAATACCATTGTAGTAGTGAGATTCCATAGGGCTCAAAGGGGCCTGGATACGAACTTGTGAATATGAGGCCTACATGCTTGCTGTCAGCGGCTTGGATGAAGCGTATGAAGGTTCCGTAGCCTGGGTCGCCTGGATCATTAACTATTACGGCGTTGTAGCTTTGTATTTCGCTTATAATGTCCCAGCCCCTCTCTTCGGCTGTTATGCCACACTCGCTGAGAAGGGTTGTCAGCTGGGATTCAAAATCTCCTAGAATGGCCACTTTTATGGGAGGGATAACCTCAACATTTTTTGATGCAAAGTTGTTTTGAAGCATCTCCTCGCCTTCAACAGGCTCTACGTAGGCTGTTATATTGTAAAGCCCATCAACCATTGGAACCCATTGGAAGTTTAGGCTAAAGGCCTCTTCAGGCTCTAGAAGTGGAATTGCAGCTGAGCGGGCTTCTGAGCCGTTTACGAGTATTTGAAGATTTACATCGCTTTCCATGTTTAAGCCTAAATTGTATACTGTTACGTTGAGAATTGTTTGGGCTCCCCTTCGAACATATTTTGGAGCTTCCAAACCCACTGCTAGGTCATGCTGGTATGGTATGTAGAACACTGTGAGGTTTGCCCAGTCCACGGTTGTTCCGTACCATCCAACATGTTTTCTGTCCACGTAAACCTCAACAACGTTCACGCCGTACCTGATGTGTTCAGCTGGAATCCAGAACTCGTTAAGGGTCCATATGAAGCCTGCGCCTTTAAGCTGTCCAACATAATGGCCGTTGAAGTATACCTCGTCAACCTCTTCAGGCCAGTCCACATCCCACGTGTATATTTGAAGTTTGGCCCCTAAAATTTTGGTTGAACCGCTGTAGAAGTGCATCCAATCTATTGGATGTCTTGGATCCGTGTTATAAATGTAACAGTCCAGGTCGTAGTCTGGCGGTGTTGGCCAATTATCTTCTGTGACGAATATTGAAGTTTTAAAGCCTACTGTCACGCGGGCTGAATCAACATTATTTGTTACTGATTCTTCCCCCGCCACGGGTGGCGTGTAGGCTGTTACGTTGTAGTTTCCAGCTTTTGGAGCCCATGTGTAGCTGATTGTGCAAGTTTGGCTGGGGGCCAGTTCCTCGATTATCGTCGAGTTGACTGTTTCGCCGTTCACAAGTATTTTTAGGGTGACGTTGATCTCGGTGTTTAAACCCATGTTGTAAACGGTTGCGTTAAGTTTTACGGTTTGTCCAGGCTTAAGCGTTTCAGGGGCTTGAAGGGTTACTTCAAGGTCGTGGGTTGGCTTCTGGTACCTTGACCACACTATGGCGTTGTAGAGCAGTTGCAGGTGATGGTGGTAGTAGGGCGGTATGATTTCAAGCCATGGTGAAATGTATATTAGGCCTCTCCTCGCAACTATTGCGCTTTCAAAATAGTGTCCGAGGGCCAGGTATTTCCCGTCTACAAGCTCGTTTCCATCCCAGCATCCGTCGTAGGGTGTGGCTGTCCCAACCTTTGGGAAGACAAGGGGGTTTGGAACGTTTCTGAATACTGGGTGGGTGGCGTTTAAGAGGTGCAGTAGGTCTGTTCCGGTTGCGCTCCACATTATGGTTTCGTTCAACCCGAACAGTGGCGCCAATTTATTGTTGTTTGGAACCCAATAATATAGGGTTCCAGCAGTGGCTATTAGCCCGTGGCCTTCGCGAACATAACGTTTTATAGCCTCGATTTCGCTGTCTGTGAACTGCCATCCCATGGTTGGGTTGTAGGCGCATGAGATTATTAGCACGTCTGCTTTTGTGGCTGCTATTTCTTCGTAGGTTATGTCATCCTTGTTTAATGTTATGTAGTCTATGTATACCATTTGGCTTCCGAAAAGGTTCCATTGAGTGTTGAGGACGTCCCAGTTTGTTATTATTTCGCCTATAACGTTTCCAGCTGAGTGGAGGACAACGGCCTTGACTGGTCGGCCGACGTATATGAACTTTGAAAGCCTGTTGTTTTCAAGGTTGACTTCTCCTGGAGCTGGAGCAACATATAACGTTATATTGTATATGCCTTCAACACCGGGCTGCCAATTTAGGCTTACAACCCTTGAGGCCCCCGGCTCAAGAAATTCTATTTGCGTTTGGCTTACCGGTGTGTTGTTGGCTAATAGTTGAACCAGAATGTTGGATTCACTGTTTCCGCCGAAATTGAGTATTGATGCGTTTATAAGCCCGCTGGTTTCAGGCTCAAGATATGTTGGGGTTTGCCATTCATATGCGACTAAATCGTGGTCCGGCTGGGGGGTTTGGAAGGCTTTTCCAGCGTTTATCCTTCCATAGCCATAATATGCGTCGAAGCCTGGGCTTCCAAGGTCTTCTGCTGTGAACCTTAGCCAAAGCCTAATCCAGTCCCTTGACCTTTGAGGGTACAGGCTCCACAATAGGGCTGCTAGTCCCGAAACGTGGGGGCACGCCATTGAGGTGCCGCTTGCTCTAGCGTAGCCCCATGGAACCGTTGAAATAATGTCGACTCCAGGGGCTGCCAGTTCAATCCATTCTCCCCAGTTTGAAAACCAGGCTTTGCTGTCGTATTGGTCTGTTGCCGCCACGGCTATGACTTGGTCGTAGCCGGCTGGGTAAACCTTCATGTTAGTGTTGTCGTTACCCGCTGCCGCAATCATCAAGACTCCTTTATTATAAGCGTATTTGACGGCTTCATGTAAGAGTTTGCTGTATCCGTATCCGCCTAAGCTCATGCTGATTATTTTTGCTCCGCTGTCTGCTGCGTGGACTATTCCGTTTGCAACCCAGTCCCAGTATCCGTAGCCCCGGCTGTCCAGAACTTTTTCAGCCATAATTCTAACCTGGGCTAGCCCAGCGATGCCTACGCCGTTGTTTAAAACTGCGGCGATTATGCCGGCGCAGTGGGTGCCGTGTCCATTATCGTCTATGGGGTCGTCGTCCATGTTAACCCAATCATATCCTAAAGGTGCATAGTTTGCCGCAAGGTCTTCATGCCAATAGTAGATGCCCGTGTCAACAACGGCTACGAGAACGTCTGAACTGCCAATCGTTGTGTTCCAAGCCCAGTCAGCCATTATCTTCTTTGGACCCCACTGCATGTTCCAGTATGGGTCGTTTGGAACTAATTGTGCCTGAACCCTCATGTTAGGCTCCACATAGCCAACAATTTCCAAGGTTCGAATTTCCCGCTGGAAAGCTGAAACCAAAGCTATAGGTAGCTCGACAACAACGGCTTTAACTCTGCCTCCGAAAGAAACAACATTAACAATTTCGGCTTCGTACTTCTCAGCTACTCTTTTAATAAGGCTTAAGCTTGGGGTTTCATCCTCGTTAAATCCGACAATCAACCTTGTCTTGTTGCCATTTCTATACGCGTATTTTGCCCATTCATTGGCGTCGCTTAGGTTCAAATAATCCTCTTTATCTCTTAAGTTTGAAGCATAATCCTCCAAAATTTTCTCCGGCCAACAAGTGTTCGAGTGGTTAAAGTTAGAGTCTAGGCTAAAACTGGGCTGGGCGGCCTCTCCTTCGAAGATTTTTCTGAAAACCTCGTCTTCTCCTTTTTTGACCGTTGGAAAATTCAGGGCGAAGGCTGGGTTTAAAGCGTTTAACAGAATTATTGCGGCGGATATTATGCAGAGGGTTTCCGTCTTCATTCTCCTTTCTCCTGAAAATGTTAACAAACAATATATTAATTGCACGATATTAAAACTTTCTTACCGCTATCTATGATTAGGCGGGAGTTTAATTTCCAGCGTAAATTTTGAAAACCATAAACTCTTTAATAGGCTTGATTTCTGATAGGCTTTCTATTCAGCCGAAGACGGCAAAATTCTGGCGTACCGATGTCTTTGTCTCTTCTTCCAGCGTCACTTAGATTCGCGAGCGAGATTTAGTAGAGCTGAAACCTCTTTCAGCCGGTCTGGTTTATCGTATATTTCAAAATTACAGTAATTTATGGGTTAATTTCCGCTAAAAAGGATTTTCAAACAGACAATATTATAAAAAAGAGGGGGAATTGGGTTTGTTTAACCTGCCCATCCGAACTTCTTTGATATGGCTGCTATGTCTTTAATGTCAATCTTGTAGTCGCCGTTTATGTCTGCCACGGTGTTCCAGTAGGGGTGTCCTGGGTATGTTCCGAAGGCTTTTGAGGCGGCTGCAACGTCTTTGATGTCCACCTTGCAGTCTGGTGCTGGAAGTCTTGGATTTACGTAGGTTTTGCCTACTATGTCCTCTGGGAGCGTTATGTAAATTGGCCATGTTGCGTTAACCCATTTACCCGCCATCTCGCTGGGTCCTGTTATCAGGAAGGCGATCTTGGCCATGTGTGAGCATGCGGTTAGGTTTAGCCCTGTGAACGTGTCAACATCTGATTCTGTTGGGGCTAGGGTTACAGACTTCGCGTCTAGAAGCGGTGTATCGTCGATCCAAACGTATTTCACGCCCGTTAGGGTTGTGTGTGGTTTTGAGCATTTGTGCTCTTCCATCAGGTTTTTAACGGTTGCCGTTAGGTTGACCAGCGCCCACTTCTTCCCCGTCACAGGCGGTATCTTTGACTTGTAGTCTTGGGCGTGGATGTCAACGTAGGCTGGTGTGTATCTGAAGTATCCGTAGGGGCTTGTCACTGGAACGCTTCCTGATAGACCTGTGTCAACAGTGCTTCCTGGCTTGTTGGCAACTAGTAGTATGTGATGGCCTGCTACGTATTCGTCCAGTCTCCACGGGCCTGATCCTACCATGTTGGGGTCTGGAGCGAAGCCTGATGGGTCTCCTGATTCACATATCGGCCTCCAAATGTGTTCTGGTAGTATGCGGTTTCCACCTATCCAGCCCACGGCGTAAATGCTTTTTACGTCCAGGAGAACTTCGAAGTTCATTGGGTCAAGTATTGAGAAGCTCAAAATGTCCATGACGTTGCTTATCCACCATGGAGGAGCTAAACCTCTAGAGTCCAGGATGTCGTCTATTTCAACAAATGTGAAGTATACGTCTGCAATTGTTAGTTTGTGCCCGTCTTGGAAGTAAACATCATCTCTAAGGGTGAAGACAACTTTGGTGCATTCGCCATATCTCGGATGTGTGTATGTGCCAACCTTGAAGGTTTTTGCAACCCATGGCATGAACTCAAGCGTGTATGGGTTTCTTGCCAGCAGGCTTTCGTAGCCAATAAGGTCTATCACAATGTTGTCCCATAGCCATTCGCTGTAGATGGGGTTAAACTGCCTGATGTCCGTTGTCTTGAAGCCATAACGGATTACGCCTTCAGGCATCCACTCGCTAACGTTTGTGTGCATGTTTAGGAAGGTGTATCCGTTGTCTATGCCGTAGCCTGGCCAGTTAACCCAGTTTGTCCAGAACTGGTCTTTATAGGCTTCTGATCCAACATATTTCCTGCTCGCAGCCTTAAAGCCTGTAGATGAGTACAGTGGCACGCTCATAGCTGCATCTGCGAATACTTCTTGGGCTTTTCTTGCCCAGTAAACGGCGTCAGCCTGTGTGTTGGCGTACATGACGTTGTAGCTTGCCTCATTAAACTCGTCTTTGTTGCACCCTGCATAGTTGTATGGCCTGCCTGGGTGCCAGTAGAAGTCCCAGTTCCAAAGTATTAGGTGGTCTGGGTCTACGCCCAGGCTCCATCCGCCCGTGTAAATGTGGAAGTTCTTGTCCGTCATAACTACTCTTCTCGCAGTTGTAATATCGACGGGATATGCTTCATATGGAATTCTTATGAGCGGGCTTGTCTTTTCAAATTCGGCTATGAGCATTTCCCCAGCCTTTCTTCTTCCGGCGTGGTCAGACCTGTAATAGACCTTCAGTTTGAAGTCTTCTCCTGGATCTTTCACGCCGTTTCTGTTTCTGTCCCAGTATCGCCATCCGCTAACTGGGTCGTATGGGAAGAGACCGCTCTGGTTTAGTAGTTGTGAGGCGAGAACTGGGTCGTATACAAGCCATGGGTGTGTTCCTGTTAGGTCTGGGTGGCTGTACTTGCCCATTGATGGCGGAACAGGCGTGTACAGCGGAACTGCAACGGTTCTTCCTATATAGTCAACCAAGGTTTCCCTGTCGACGAGGTGTTGTATTGCCGCCCTAAGCCACCAGCCATCGTCGTGGCGTATTCCGCTTTCAGCCAAACTGTACCCCATGGGGTTTGGCCATACAGGGTTTGGATATTTGGGGTCTGGCGGGTTGCCCAGATACGTGTTATTGTTGTTGTTGAGGTCGATTATGAAGAGGCCGAATTCAGCCCCGTACCCCATGACCTTAAACCTTGGATCTGCAACATAGCGGTCGTAGTGCTTAACGTCTAACGGCCAGTCTGTTACGTCTATTTCGCCGCCTTCCAGACCGCTTTCCCACTCTGAAGTTTCACTGCTGTAAAGATTTATTAACAGCTTATCAACCCTTGGGCCGAAAGTTTCAAACTTTCGATCGCTTGTGCAGTCATGGTATGTCCATGCAAACACCGGAGTTACAACCATCAAAGCCATCAATACAGCTGCTAAGCTCAATAATGCCTTTTTCATTTTTCTCCCCTTCCAGTTTGCGGTATAATTTGATTCCAATCAGACATAAAAATCTTGTGGAAAAAAGTTCCAGTCTATAGAATAGCAAAACTAACCGTACTTGTGGCATGCGACGAAGTGGCCTTTTTCAACTTCAACAAGAACTGGCTCCTTCACCTTGCAAACTTCACCTATGAAAGCTGGACAGCGCGTGTGGAACCTGCAGCCAGATGGGGGATTTATTGGACTTGGAATTTCCCCTTTAACTTGGACTTCAATCCTTTTTGAGGTGGGGTCCGGAACTGGAACCGCGCTTATTAAGGCTTCAGTGTAGGGGTGCATGGAGTTTAGAATAACCTGCTCGACATCTCCCATTTCAACGATCTTGCCGAGATACATCACGGCAATCCTGTCGCAAATATGTCTGGCAAGGGCTAGGTCATGCGTTATATATAGGAAGGCAACGTTCCGCTCGTCCCTAAGCTCTACAATTAAGTTTAAAATTTCAGCCCTTATTGAAACATCAAGCATGGAAACCGGTTCATCGGCAACCACAAACTGTGGATCTAAAACCATTGCCCTCGCAAATGCAACCCTCTGCCTCTGACCCCCACTGAGTTCATGGGGATATCTTAAAAGGAACTCTTCCGGTGGAGTAAGCTTAACATCCTCCAAAGCCTTGTAAATCCTTTCCTCTGCTTCATCCCCAATAATGTTGTTTATTGTTAAGGGTTCTTGAAGGATATCCCTAACAGTCATGAATGGGTTTAAAGATTCATATGGATCTTGAAATATTATCTGCATTTTTCTTCGAAGGGGTTTAACCATCTTCTCTTTTAAGAAAGTTATGTCTTTACCTTCGAAGAATATTTTTCCATCAGTAGGCTCTAACAACTTAATTAAAACCTTACCTGTTGTGGTTTTTCCGCTGCCGCTTTCTCCCGCCAAACCGAAGATTTCGCCCTTCTTAATGTTAAAGCTTACTCCGTCAACAGCCCTAACGAACAGCGTTTTTCTGGTTAGAAGCGTTTTGAAGAACCCCATCCTAACAGGGAACCATTTCTTTAAATTTTCAACAACTATCAATTTTTCACTCAAAGCGTTCACCTCACTTTATCAAGTGGCATGCAACATAATGTTTTCCGCCAACATCAATGAATGCAGGTTCTTTATCTCTGCACATTTCCATGGCAAATTTGCAGCGTGGATGAAACCTGCAACCTTTTGGTGGATTTAAAAGGTTTGGTGGGAAGCCTGGTATGGAGATAAGCCTCATCCTTTCTTTGGCTCTCACCGATGGAAATGAGGACATTAGCCCTTGGGTGTATGGGTGAAGCGGATTCTTGAAAATCGAAACAACGTCGCCGTATTCTACTATTTTGCCAGCATACATTATCGCTGTTTTTTCGCAGAGCTCTGCGATGATTGAAAGGTCGTGAGTGATAAGAATCATGCCGAGACCTAACTTGCTCTTTAGCTCCTTCAGTAATCTTAAAACTTGAGCCGCGACAATAACGTCAAGCGCTGTCGCAGGCTCATCAGCTATTAAAATGGAGGGGTTAGAAGCCAAAGCCATAGCAATCATCGCTCTTTGCCTCATCCCCCCGCTGAACTCATGAGGGTAGCTATTAACTCTTGAAGGATCAACACCCACCAATTCTAAAAGCTTCATAGCTCGCTCTAACGCTTCTTTTTTGCTAACCTCCGGCTCATGCAGCCTAATTGCCTCAACAATTTGGTCGCCCACCGAATAGACAGGGTTGAGGGCGTTCATAGCTCCCTGAAAAACTATAGAAATTTTCTTCCATCTCACGTTCTCCCTCATCTCTTCCTCGTCAATTTTAGTTATGTCAATGGAGTCCAAAACGACCCGTCCGCCAACAATCTCCCCATTTGATGGCAAAATTCTAAGGATAGATAGGGCTACCGTTGTCTTACCACATCCAGATTCGCCAGCTAACCCTAAAGCCTCCTGCTTGTCAACGCTAAAACTTACACCATCTACAGCCTTCACGTATCCCCTTAAAGTCTTATAATATGTTCTTAATTGATCCACCTCTAAGAGCGCCATTAACGACCCATCTATGCTGCGGTCTTAAGGGTTTAGCCTACTTCAATATTTAACCTTTTACTAGACTCTTACATTACATGCGCATCCTGAGTTTGGGGTTGAGTATCTCGTCAAGGGCGTATCCCAGGAGGATAAAAGCTGAAGCGATTAAAGCTATGCATAGCCCTGGAGGAATTATCCACCACCATGACCTCGTTGCGCCGGAAACGAAAACTTCGTGTAACATTCTTCCCCAAGACATGCGCATTGGATCATAGAATCCAAGCCAGCTTAGGGCTGCCTCTGCTGTAATGGCTCCCGGAACCGAAGTAGCGAGTGAGACGTAGACAATAGCCATAACGCATGGGATTATGTGTTTCATAATTATGTGACCTGATCCCGCACCTGCAGCTTTTGCAGCCTCTATGAAAGGCCTTTCCTTTATGGACAGCACCATGGATCTAACAACCCTTGCAAAACCGTTCCAGCCCAAGAGTCCGAGAAGTATTATGAGGTTCTCTATCTTGGCGCCTAAAATCGCGACTAAAACTATCAGTAATGGCAAGCCAGGCAAAACTAGGAGCAAGTCGTTGGTTCTCATTAAGAACTCGTCGATTGGACCGCCGAAGTATCCGGCAGCTAAGCCAACCACTAAGCCTATTGCCACGCTTAAAATTGAGGTTAGTAACCCGACGTATAATGAGATTCTGGCTCCATAGAGAAGCTGGCTTAGAAGATCCCTTCCATACTGGTCCGTCCCAAGCAGGCCATAGGATGTTCCAACAAGCCTTAGGTGAAAGTCGTCGATGTATACAACTGTCTCAACATTCTTGTCAGGGCTACTCGTGTCATAAAATGTTATTTCAACACCCCACACGTAATTTCCAGGCTTAGATGGGAAGAAACTGTCAACTTCTCTGGGATCTGAAAATTGTATAAGTGAAGTTAGAGTAGATTTGCTTGTCCTTGAAATTATCCAATGACCATTTGAAGGATCGCCCGAAAGCGCCCTATCAACTATTATTTTTCCTTCCTTTGTAACGGTAAAACCCACTGGAACCTTTCCTTTGATTGGAAAAACTGTTGACAGTTTTTCGAAAGGCTGATTTGCTTCCCCAAAGAAAACCCTGACTTCAACGGGAACATCAAGATATTCCATTCTGCGGTAGACATTCCATATTGTTAGTCCCCAATCTGCCCAACGCTCGTCAAATGGATATTGGAAGTATTTTACTTGGACACCTTCAGTTTTTATGCCTGGAAAAACCGTTGTGCTTAAGGTTGAATCAATTTTAAAACTATACGCCGATTCAACGTCTTTCATGACAACCTTTACAAGAACCCATTTCCGGCTGTTTGGAGGCAACATTATATTTTCATAAAGTTGTAGCTTTTGCTTTTTGCTTACAACCGGTTCACCCTCGTCGTGATCATTGATTAACGGAGTGAGAAGGGTTATTGAATTTTCATTTGCATCCACTTTATCAATAACTGCTATCTCCTCAAATCCCTTAATTCCAATAATTATCTCGTCCCCTTTTTGGAAACCCCCAACTGACTCGACAAAAATGGTATTATTCCCTGAGAAGGACTTTCTGGTAAGATTTGTTTTAGCCTGCATCCACGGCTTAACAGCCACTATGTCCGGCTTATTGCCATCAAAAGTTAAGTCAGGATCGCATATTTCAATATTGTCCATAAAGCAGTAATATGATGACGCATTATTTTCGCTATACATAGGTGAGAATGGCGAACTTAAGACTTCGCTGGAGTTTTTCATTACTAGACTTCCATCGCTTATAACCCATCGCATTTCATCCCAGTGGTAGGGCAGATTTGAAGTGCCATTGAGCCACTCCCACCAATTACTGTAACCTTTATTTTTCCAATCATGCGCCGCGCTTTTTGCAGTGCTGAAGGCTGTGCCAAAGTAGTTTGTTATGTCCATTGTTGCAGCAACATGTAAATCCTCTACGTAAAGTCCTCTGATGTTATCCACCACCAGGGAAAGACTTCCATTTTTCGGGTTTTTCTTATCCCCATTACTTATGAGTATGATAAACCATTGTACTTCGGGAAGTTGCTCCACTCTTTTAGAACCATTTATTAAGAATTCAACATTACCAATTATTACACCCGGATTTCCCATATACGGATAATGAAAGCTAGAATATACATACACCTTTGAACCATTCGCCTCGATTCCAGCATTCCTGGCATATTTTACAGCAAGCGACCCAGGCTTAGGCTCTATTCTTAGGCCGTACACTTTGAATGGATAGCCAACATCGTTAGCATAATACACCTCTGTGAGTTCCGGGTTAAGTTCCGTCGAATTTAATTCTTTTCCAATTTTTGGAGCGCCGGCATCTTTGACCACTTCGAAGTTCTCGCTTAGATACGGGTTACCGCCAAGCCATGGTGGTAGATATTTAAGCCAATCTGGGGCTGCATATTTTGCAGCTATATATCCTTCGAATCGAGGATCATTTCCTAAGGGGTCAAAGGGCGTTAACAGAGGTGCACAGACAGCGATGAATGCAAAGAATAATATGATTGCTAAACCTAGAGCGGCCCTTTTGTTACGCAGAAAAATTTTCATAAAGTTAACGAATCGAATAATGTTAAACTTTAATTTGCTTGGTTTCTTTTTAGCTTGGTTCAAGTTTATCACCCGTATCTAATTCTTGGGTCTATAACTCCGTAAAGTAGATCTGCAATGATGTTTGCAACAATAACACATATTGAGATAAGATAGAACACAGCCATCAACACCGGATAATCCCTTATCATTATTGCATCCCAAATCCATCCACCCACACCAGGATAGGAGAAGACTGTTTCTGTGATAATTGCACCCGACAAAATGAAGCCAAAGGATAAAGCGGCACTGGTTATAATGGGTAGTGAAGCGTTCTTTAAGGCATGTTTGTATAACACTTCTGTTTCGCTCAATCCTTTAGCCTTCGCAGTTACAATATAATCCTCGGTAATGGTCTCAAGCATGGCAGCCCTGGTTAGCAGTATCCAACCTCCGACCGTGAATAGGGTTAAGGTTAAAAATGGAAGAGCCAGGTGGGATAAGAAACCCCCGAACAATTCTAGGGTGCCCTGCAAACTAAGCGTTGTACCATATTTTAACGCGGTTGGTGCGTATGAAGGGTTGATGGTGTAGATATTGGGCCATCCAGTTAACGCCCAATCCCGTGGGAAAGCACCAGATCCTGGGAACCATTTCAAGATGCCGCCACTGGAAAAAATCCACAGTAAGACGAGACCAATCCAGAAAGTCGGCAAAGAGCCTAAGATTAAGGATGAAATAACAACCGCGCTATCAAATGCTGATCCGCGTCTTTTGATGACGATAATGCCTATGTAAACACCTAGGATTATGGAAACAACATCTGACAAACCGAGAAGTAAGACTGTGTAAGGAATCCTTTGAGCCATTACCGTTGCTATAGGTCTTCTGCCAGCTATCTCAATTCCAAAATTCCACGTTAATAGGTTACGGTAATATTTTGCTAATCGTATATACCATTCCTCATTTAAACCCCACATTTCATTCAAAGCTCGCTCATGTTCAATTCTTTTTTCAGGGCTTTCCTTACTCCAAGCCGCCATTAGGAAGGCGCCTGGATCACCTGGCATGGCAATGAATATAATAAAGTTCACCGCGATGACGGCCATTAATAAAATGAATGAGTATACGATACGCTTTGCAATATAACTTCTAAGCCCCATGTAGGATCAGAAGAAAACTAACTTCCAATTAATTTAAGCTTTTGCCTATAAAAGAGTAAAGACTTAAATAACTATCAAGGAAATCATAAAAGGATGGCAATGGAAATTCGAAAACCCACTAAACTTACCATTACATTGATTTTCAGTTCAACTCTAACGATAATAAATGGGGTACTAATAATCCTCAATAACGGACCGATTTTGCTAGCGTCTTACCCGGCAAATAATATCGCAGACGTTTGGGTAACTCCCTACACTCAAAATCCACCTTGGGCAAGGATTGTTTACGGCATGCCAGGTCTTACGGAGAACGGCCTAGCCTACTATTGGCTTTCAATAGCCCTATTACAAGCCGCACTTGCTTTTTACATATTCTTTAACCCTAAAAAAATTAGGAGTGCAAGTTTATGGATTATCATTCTATCAATCCTAACCATTCCAATCGGAGGGGGATTCTACATAGGCTTAATTTTATCGGCAATTATAGGTCTGTACAGCTTCGAGCATCCTAAAAAATTCGAAGAAACTTTCATTGGAAAAATGATTAATGCTTTAAGGTTTAATGCAAAATTATTTGAGGACGCCGTAACTAATCCAAACCTGCAGAAGGCAACGCTCACACTACTGTTCACAGCGTTGTTAAGCGGGTTTGGTAGCTGCTTATATTCCTATAATCTCTACAAGATTTATCCAACGGGCGACTTATCAAAATTTTCAGAAACAGCGGCCTCGGAAATTCTGATTAAAGGTCGTCTCTACTCAGATCCAATAATTTATGCCACAACAATTTCAAACGTGTTTATAATGCTATTAAAATGGCTAACATTGACACTTTGCATATACTTTTTTGCTTTTAGAATCGTCAGCAAAGAGATCGAGCTAATCAAGTTGTCCAGTCTGTCGGCGTATATTTACGTTCCAGAAATGATTTTCATCTTCACACCACTTATATTTACAAATGAGCCTAATCTATCTCAAACATGGTCTCTATTCATTTTCCCAGCGTCATGGCCGCTACTACTCTTCTATGCATCTCGAGTCTGGTCGTTCAGCCTTTTGACTTATGCAATATCGAAAATACAAGACATAACCATCGGAAAAGCATTAGGTAGAACTCTTTTCGCAGTTGTACCATACCTAATGTGGACGTACGTTTGGTTTTATCCAACATTTAACGCCCCAGGGTTCTACATGACATTTACCAGCGAGTCATCTTCTATGTTAGCAACGTTAGCTGCTTTAGCCTACATCGTTGCGCTTTTATTAGGAGCATTAAAGAGGGAATAAACTAAGCTTTGATTTTCTTTTCTTCGGCTTTTCTTTTTGAAGTAATCCAGTCTTTATATCCCGAAACAACTCCCCAGAGTATAACTAAACCTATCATTGCGGCTATTTTAAGTTCCGGCGGTAGATAAGATATTGCCCAAACAACTAGAAAGGGTGCAATAACTATAAGAAACAAGGAAACAACTATTAACCAAAACCATTTGTTTTGTAAGACCTCCAACAGATCCCCGCTTTATAATTCGAAAGACGTTAACTTAAGCTTTGTTATAAATCCTACAAAACAAAAGAATAACGTGAGCATGGCTGCAAGCAAAATTATTGGTAATATTGTGAACTCCGGGATTTCAGTTATACCTCTTACTTGAATTGAAATTTCGCCGCTCGGATACTCTAGGTACACATAATTGTAAGTGGACGTTGACCAGTAATTAAGGTAGATTACATTATCCGTCAGTGAGCATGATAAGTCCCTCATTATATCTCTAGACACGCCTAATCTAAGGAAGCCACTTGGACGATTTTCCAGAATGTAAATATGAATGTTTGCCTGCCCATTAAAAATTGAGGCATTTAAAATTAGGATTTCAGAGCTTGAAATTATTGATATGGTTTCTTTATCAATCAGTTCGAAACATCGAAATTTTCCCATCAGAGGAAACTTGTCATATGTTGCTTTTTCCTCATTTACGCAATACCAAGAGTCCCCTATCCCATCTTTGTTATAGTCTACAAAAGTATAGTCATCCCAAAAATTGCCTTCGCCATTAAACCACCAGCTATTATTATGAAGGTCTGACACATGTCCACCCGGAGGGTTTGATAAAGAGTTGCTTAGGAAGTTGTTGTGGAAAAAAATATTGTCGTAGGATGGGGAGTAGATTGGAATTTCTACACCGTAGCCTCCGTTGTTAGCAATCGTGTTAGCTTCGAAAACGTTATTGTTTGAATACCATGCGAGTTCTATGCCGTTCCAGCCATTAGCCAAAATCGAGTTATTAAATATGATGTTGCCACTTGAACGTCTCATGAGAAAAATCCCATATTGATTACCCTTCAAAATATTGTTTCGTATGATATTCCCGCAAGACCCGTTTTCTAACCTGATTCCAATAAATTTCCCTTCAACCAGGTTATTTTCAATCTTACAATCCGAAGCATTAACCAGCCTAATTCCGCTGGAATAGGCTGTTCCCCCACAATTCCTAATGGTAAAGCCCTGAACACTCACGTTATTAGCAATAATAAGAACCGCATCCATAAGTGCATCAGTCTCAATCACAGTTTTTTCGAAACCTTCTCCAAACAACTTAAGCGATTTATTAATTACCACTTGTTCCCTGTAAACTCCCGCTCGAACAATTATCTCATCTCCATCCGAAGCATGTTTAAGCGCCTCATTAATGGTATCAAATCCATATTCTCCCACGATCAGAGCGCCTTTTGTTGAATAATTGTTACTGATGTATAATCCCATAAACAGCGATGAAGGCGTCAGAATCAAGGATAGGAATACAATAGAGGAAACTAAGATTTTTGTACACTTCTCCCAAGACATTTTTTGACGAATTTAAAATAGACCATGGAACCAATAAAGATTGCGATAACCGTTCCGATGGATGGATATTCAGAAATAGCCCACATGCCGGACACTTTCACATCTATAACGCCCCCATTTACTGAATCAGATAATTTAAAACACAAAAAAGTGTAATTTTCCGATGAAAAAACTTCAAATTCCACTTCAGAACCGTTTAGTGTTACTTTCCAACCATCAGCCTCTGCCCATATTAAATTCTTAGGCATCCCAACCCTACAAAAATTAAATTTGGCGTCAAACATGACTCTAAAATTAATGTGAGGAGGTGCTGATGGATTAAAAGAGAAATTATAAACTTTTGAGAAACCATAGATTTCGAAGGGGTTTTCATCCAACTGGTTTACAATGATTGATGTGACAGGGCTGAAAAGGGGATACCTATCTACGTTATTGAAACCAACTAGATAGGGCTCATCCATTATGCCATCGCTGCCCTCTTCGTTTTGAAGCAGTCCTCTGTATTTATCAGATCCATTATTTTTTAACCAGAAATTTCCACCAGATGGGTATCCGTTATCCCAAATGTTGGTTACGTTTGAAAAGGCTGTACTTAAAATTTCCACGTCTTCAGTGTTGTGTATAAAGTTATTATGGAAGAAAAGGTTGCCTGAGGCCCCGTCCACTTTTATGGCATAATTATTTTCAACGAAATTATTGTTGTAGATTTTATTTAAGCCAACTTCGTCTACATATATTGCAACGCTATTGTTTGAGAATTCGTTTAAATAAATTTTGTTAAACATCGTTTTCATCTGTAAAATATATGGTGAGAATGATAGGTATAATCCGTGTCCGTTAAACTTGAAAGTGTTTAAGTATATTCTACACATAGTTGCCGGTTCGAGGGATATTCCCGACCATTCATTTGATATTAATGAGCACTCTCTTATTGTTATGTTGTGAGAGTTAACAAGCCTTATTCCTTGAACATTCTGGGTGCAAGTGACGTTGCAAACCTCTGTGCTATTGGTATATGCAAGAAGCAATCCTGAAAAATTATCGCTTAGCTTCATATTAGCCACCTTAACGCCCGTGCTATTGACCAAGGCCACGTAGCCTGCATCACCCGTAAGACTAACATTATGTTTATTCACTAAGTAGTATATTCTCTTTCCATTCACGATGTTTGACTCATCAATATCGTGCAAGAAGTGGGAAAGATACAATCCGTAAACTTCAAGATTGTACGTGTTATTGTGCAATACAACATTTCTCAAAATGCTTTGGGAAGAATCGTAAATCCTTAGTCCTCTGTAAAAATTCACTATGGTTAGATTTAGGAGCTTGTTATAATTACTTTGTTGTATTAAAAGACCCGTCGCCTTATAAGAGCCTGCACCATCGATACATAAATTTGACAATATAACATCAGTTACTCCTCTAACAATTTTCACAGATACTGTTGCTCCTGAACCAAGAATGACAGTTTCGTTTCCCGAGCCAATTATCGTTAACGTTTTATTAATTTCTAATTGTTCACGGAATTTTCCAGGCATAATCTTAATGATTGACCCTGGAGAAGCTCTGTTGATGGCTTCCTGGATACTTTCACCTTCTTCCACTACTATCACCTCTTCAACACAGTTTGCAACAAATGAAAAGTTAAGAATCGCTGCCAATCCAAGCATCATAACGAAAATAATTGCAGTAAAACAGCGATCCATGAACTTTACCTAACTTAAGTCTAAATTAACTTTGGGTAAAAACTTTTATGTCTCGCCGGAAATGTTTATGACGCTCGCAGGTTAAGCTATTTCAAAGGGAGAGTCTTGAGGAAGACCCTAGCATTCGTAGGTTTTATTCTTGTCCTTTTAGGAATATCCATGTTTGTGGTATATAATTTACCGCAAGAAAGCGAAAAGTTGGAGTATAAACAAATTGGGGAAAATAAGTTGATTGACAAAGTTAAATGGGAATGGGAAATTCCTTGGGAGAACATGACTTTTGAATGGAATTTTTTAGAGGGGGAAGAGATTATTGTGGCTGTTTGGCCATACTATGATTGGGCTGTTCCGAGCGCGGAACCTGAAACGGGGATGTATTTACCTCCAAATAGCAGTCAGTATTTTAGTGATGTTAAAAGATTGAGAGTTAACGTAACAAATTTGGATGTTGGAAGATCTACGCTTATTGAAATATATTACCCATACAACCCAATGAAACCCGGAACACCGTCACCTTTCTCAGAGTATTTTGGAGTTCCAATCGATACAGGAGCTTTGAATTTGAATGAAGGTTATCCAAAAGCTGGGGTAATAGGTGGCAAAGGTGTCGTTTACCTTGGGAAAGCAAAGGCAACGGGGGCATATAAAATAACTTTTTCCATGGAACCAGCAGATGTTTTGGATGAAACAATTGACGGAAAACTTTGGCCTCATCCCATCTCTCCGCCTTATATGTTAAGATTATACAAACGTGTAAAGGGAACAATTTACCCCTACAGATCGGTATTTATATTGCCCGCTGGAGTGTCGTTGATGATTGTTGGAGGAATAGTTTTTTGGAGAAGCCGCAAACCATCAGGACGCCACATTAGTATTAAAAAATAAATTTAAAGAGGTTTATTGATTGGAAAGCAAAATTCAGTTTTCAGGAAAAACAAGCTTACACAAATTAAATAAAGCCATTTAACTAAGCATCATTGGAACGTTTTGAAAAACTTATAAGCTATTTTAACTCATGCACTCCTATGTATAGGCTACTAAAGTTGGTAGGACTGGCTGTTCTTCTACCCTCACTTGCTCTTTTAATGGCTGCAGCAGCGGAAGTTAAAGTTCCATACAAGGTTGAGGATTTCGCGGTCTTAGCCGAAGACCCAAGAGTGGAGATTAAAGAAAAAATTGTACCAGTTCCACCATTTAATAGAACATTGGAGGAGGCAAGTAGACTAAAAAGGGCATGGGGTTGGGTGGGTTTTAATATTTCTCTTCCCCATCAAGGCAGGCCCGGGTATGAAGCAGGAGGTATAATATTATATGAACCAAAAACTCCGGAGAAATCAAGCGTAATTATGAGGGCTGTCAATGAAACTGATTTTGAATTTTTAATATGGACAGGCATGGAAGAAAAAGCATGGAACATTTGTAAGCTTTACGTAGAAGCATATTTAAGTAGAAGTAAGCCCTACACAATATTCCGGTTTACCAATCTCGATAATTGCACGAAGTACTGCTTATTTTTCCGAGGGTTGGATGATGGAGTGGAGGATACGCTTATAATTATCAGCATAAAGGAAGCATGGTATGAATACAACATATGGATCCCACGAACACCACTAAACATAGCGATCATCGGAGCCCCGGCAATTTTAGGGTTAAGTATGACAATAACTGGTTTCAAGTACGATGGAAAAGGCCGACGCTTTAAAAAATTCAAGAAAATGTGATGGTTGAAATATGGTTATGTACTTTTATCTTGATCTCTTTTATTAATTAACGCAAAATACTCTTGCAGGGATTTTTCCATATTCCAGTTAAAACTTTTGCTTAGGTAGGCTTTCTCACTGTTTAGAGCCCGCTCAACTAATATACGTAAAGCAAGTAACATTATCAACAGGTTTATGGCTGTAACAGATAACATGTTAAATGGAAAACTTAGCGTAGCTATGAGTAACATGTTTAATAAGAGGTTGCAGAGGAGAAGTGATGGAAGTATGGCAGCCCAAAAGATTCCATGTAACTTTTCATTTTCAGATAAAGCATCCAGACTTAGCTTCGGAACTTTAAGGATAATCCTATAGAAAAGTGGAATATTCTCTATTTGGCTGTCTTCTCTCTTCATGCCTTAGTCATATATGACATTATAAAACATATATTTTAGTCTTTACTGAAATTAAAGTTAAATCCCGTCTAATGCTTGTAACATCTAACATGCAAAAATCTAGTTTAATATTAAAACATTCTATGAACGTAAACAAAGTAAGTGAGGGGGCAGGTTTAAGCCATCTGCAGCATTCTACGGCAGAACTTTTATGTTTAATGTCTCCTCCGTTATTGGTATTTCTTGAAGTTTGGAGTCAAGCAGTATTGTTTTAAATGGTTCGTTGCTTTCAATGATCAACCTTGGCGCTGTGTAGTTTTCTATATAATATCCGAAAGTGATGTAAGCCA
>Ga0080004_1122014_pt1 | contig 28507 bp, 22 predicted proteins | sample WasSprMetagenome_FD_69207 | JGI IMG/M metagenome (GOLD analysis project Ga0080004, IMG submission 69207) | Sulfidic aquatic microbial communities from Washburn Spring, Yellowstone National Park, USA - WS (SPADES assembly) (version 2) | ecosystem: Environmental > Aquatic > Thermal springs > Hot... | reverse complement strand
CTTCCCCTTTCATATTCTTTAATGTTATCTCTCCTTTATAATCTCCTGGTTTTGTATCAGAAGGTATATAAAATGTCAGCCAGTATTGTGTTGTATATTCTTTTGGTATATCTATTTCTCCTTTTTTCTCCAGCACCCTGTGAACTACTTTATATTTACCTTCTTTACCTCTATAAAGATACCTAACAACTCTTATATCCACATTCTCTTTCTTTATCCTATCTCCTTTCTCATTTTTTAAATCACTTATATCTACACTTACTTTTTTTAATTCTTCTATTGGATATACACAAAAACTTATGGGTTCATATTCTCCTAAAGAACTAAATAATTGAAGTTTTTTTGTTATTTCATATCTTTTTGGAACTGTGGTAGGGAAGATGTTCTCTAAATAGTTTTTCCTGAAAATAATATAACCTTTTTTTATTTCTTCTTCCTTTAGTTCAGGTAATGACTCACGGGGTAATTTTATTTCTTGCCATCCTTCCAGTATTTCTTGTTTCTCTCCTTCTTTCCCTAATACTTGAAAACCTATTGGAATATCACCAAAAACAGACTTAATGAAAAGAATAAAAATAGACAAAACAAATATAAATAATTTTTTCATTTTCCCCTCCTCATAATTCAAACCACTCCTTTTCCCTTAATTCCTTTATCTCTTTTCCCTTCTCTTGAACTTTCTCTAATTTTAAATCTAAAATTGGTTTAAATTTTATATCATCAAAATATACTCCTCCTATGCCATTATATATCTCAAATTGGATTTTTACTCTCCTTGCATTAACCGGAAATTCATAAGTTCTACTAAATTTCTCCCATTCTTCTGTCTTCTTATTGCTACCCCCTAAACTTATCTGTCCTAAACATTTTTCATTCTCATCATAATATATAACAAATCCTATACCTAAAGAACCTTTTTCTCTTTGTGAACTTCCAATTGTATATTTTGGCGTTTTACACCAAAATTCAAAAAGATAGGGTATACTCGGAAAAATTTCAATATAGGAAGTAGTTTCTATTCTTGCTATCCCTAATGTTTTCCTCTCTAAATATATACTTTTTTCACCTGAATGAGAAGTATCAGATGCCCTTTTTATAATTAAATTCTCATTTTCAATATCTTTATTAGGACTCCATCCTGATATTACATCTTTCCCTTCTTCAAAAGAAAAATTTGGAACTAAATTACTTGGTGGATTGGATAGTATGTATGCAGGCTTTTCTTTCTTTCCATCCTTCAATATATCAAAATATATCTCATATTTTCTCTTCTCTTCAGGCAATGTCTTACCCGGCATAACCCAACTTAAAATAAATTTGTTTTTATCTATTTTCTCTATATAATAAGGTATCTCTTTCCCCTTTTCTATAACCCTTATTGAATTTACATCAATTTCTTCTTTACTAATACCTAAATTATCAAAAATTTTACCAAAATCTATTTCACATTCTATTGGAAAATTTTCTACCTCATATGCTAAACTCTTATTCTCTACTATCCCTCTATATTTCCATCTATCATTCCACCATCTCTCCTCTGAATATACATTATAAATCAAAAATAAAAATATAATTAACAAAATTTTTTTCATCTCTTCCTCCTTTCTTTCATATTTTGGGGAAATTTTTAATATGTAATCAGGACATAAAGTCCTGGGAATAAGGAATAAATTGGAAAAAATAAAAGAAGGAGTTTTTAAATTCAATACATTAAGAGAGAGAGAGAGAGAGAGAGTTCATTTTTATTTCCCATTTTTTCCATTTTTTATATTATACCCTATTTTTTATTTTTGTCAAGTTTACGAATTGCCACATCAAATTTTATTTAAAATTTTTTCTGTTATTGTTTCATTATCAAAAATTTTTTGTTTTTCAATTCATTTATCCAAATCAATTTTATCAAATCTCAATCTTTTTCCAAATTTAATATAAGGAATTTGCCTTTTTTCTGTTAACAATCTTTTCTCCATATTTTAAAACATGTGTTGACTTCTTAACTTTCTTTTAAAATTATATTCTGATTGATAAGCACTATAAACCAGAAAATTTAATATTAAGGATTTACTTCTTTTATGGTATTTTTTATTTTTCCTGCAAGTCCATCCATTAAATAGAAATTTTTGCAAATTTTTTAAATTCATTCTCCGGTTAATTTTTGTATATTAATCTTCATATTATCAATCCAAACTTCCAATGGCTGGTAATTTTTATCCTTTGATGCACACATATGAATTCTTTGATTTTCTTTATCCCATTCTACAAAACTATAGGGAGGTCCTTCTTTATAACTTGTCCTGTAATTGATATCTTCTGGATAAATTGGCTCACATATTATTTCTCCACTATTCCATATTAATTTCCCTGTCTTTTTGTCAATTACTATACATTGGGCAGTAAGTTTTTCATTATTATAAATAAGTTTCACATGATAAATATCTCCATCTTTAAAATTAGCATTTTCAAATTTTGCAATATATCCGGAAGGATGATGAAGCCAGATATTAGATTTATCACCGTAATAAAACCAGACCTTTAATCCATTATAAAGTCCAATAGAACAATCTCCTCCATATCTTACAACTTTTATAAATCCAACATCAAATTCCTGAATATAACTTCTTCCTCCTATTTCAAAAGGCAAGATTTCATGAACATCACATGGCTGTTTTTTCTCTCCTTTCCAATCACCATAATATTTTTTCAGTTGGGGCTCAGAACTATAATCATTAAAATACTCCTCTGACCTGCATTGAATAGAAAAAAGAAAAAGAATTAATAAAAAATTAAACATGAAATTTCTCATTTTCACCCCCTTATTCACTCCATACCTCTATTTCAGAAATTATAAAAGAAGAACCTTTATCCCTTTCTCCAAAATGAATCTTTAAATATCTAAATGGTTCAGAAGAAAATGAAAAAACTTTTTCCATAACATCTTCTGTGCTTGGTTCTTTTTTGCTATTTATATTTAAATTTTTCCAGTTTTCTCCATCCTTTGATGAAAAAATAGTTAGGTCAGGTATTTGTCCTGAATAGAATATTTTTACCATATTTATTTTATAATCTTTTTTGAAATCAAATATAATATCAAATGGCTCTGTTTTTTCCCAACCTACAATCCAGTCCTCAATTTTACCTATCCCCATCTCAACATTACCTGCATCTGGTGCTTTTTTCCTGTTTGTCAATTTCCCAGAAGTAAAACTTATTTCATTTCCTTCTATATCTTTAATTTTATCCGGTCTCAAACTATAATAATATATCCCATTTGTATCAATATTGCATATATCAATTGGCTCATTTCCACACCAGAATATGTAGTTATTTGTTAAACATTTTCCTTTTGGTATTTCTGGTCTTTTTATAAGTGAATAAGGAAATCTAAATCTCCATATATCATATCCTGTCTTCAATCCAAGATATTTTTGAAATTCTTTAAAAAATTCCTTCCATTCTTCTCTTGTAATTCCTTTTAAATTAAATGGATTTGTTGCAAAATATATTGTCTTACCTTTTCCATAAGGATGCTCAACAATTGCAAATTTACCATCTGAAAATTTACCTATAACTTCTTTTTCTGATGCTAAAATATTATATGATGGACTGAAAACAGGTAAAATTTTGTCTTTATATCTAATTTCTGTTTGAGTAGTTTCTTCTTTTAATTCAACACCAAATAATTCCTTTCTGTAATTATCTATTTTGTTCCCAAAAACATCAAAAGAAAAGATTTCAGGGTCTCCAGAAATAAGTATACCTCCATTTTTTACATAATTCTTTAACTCTTCAACAACTTCTATCCTCTCATATTTACCAAAAGGAATATAAATAACCTTAAATTTAGATAGGTCTATATTTTTTCTGTAAATCTGGTTATCATCTATAAAAACAAACCAACTTCTTGTAATAGGTCCTAAAAAAGTATATGCAAATTCTATCTCATATGTTTCAAATCCAGGTGGTTGACTTCCATAGGAATCACAAGAATAAAGAATGGCAAAATCAGGTTCTGGAAATTTTAGTTTTTTCATTTTACTTATTTCTTTTACCAGTTCCATTTCTATTTGCCACCTTTCAGGAGCACCATAATATTCATAATGCATATATCCTTTTTTATTTCTCAAACCAATTACATCCTGTAAATAATAATGAAGACCTGTCCCGCCATTCCTGAATACTTGACTTATTATATCTATAACTTCTTCAGGAGTAAAAGAGGAGGCATAATGTTCTTGATGAGGACACATCCATACTTCTTCTACTCCTGAAATATCCTTGACAAGTTTTGTTAAAAATCCAATATCTGCCCTATTAGATGAGCATTTAGGAAGAGTTTGATGGGTTAAAATATCACATCCATTTTTCCATAAACTGAAATCAAATGGATGATGACTTGCTGTCGGGTCATAAGAAATTACATATACTTTCGGATTTGTCTCCTTTACTGTTTTATATAATTTTTGCATAATTTCACCAAGTTTTTCATGTAACCATCTCCTGTATGCAATCCAGCGATATGGATTCCTGTCATTCATTGATAGAGGGATACCATACTCTCCATTTCCATATTTTTTCTTTATCTCTTCATCTACCTCTCTTATATATGGATATTTTTCTTTCATTTCTTCAAACAATTTAATTCCTACCTTTTCCATTTTCTCATTCATTTCATCACCAGCATAAACTCCCCATATGCCATCTGGAAATTCTTTTAATTCTTTTTTCACTTCATTCAAATAATATTCTGTTACTTTTGGGTCTGGTAAAAATCCATAGTTATCAATAGTTGGAACATCTTTTATATATCTTGGCTCTCCCCATATAATTTCTTTAAGACCATATTTTTTATCATAAGGATAATAACTACTTACAGAATTACCAGCAATTGGAATTAATTTATTTTCTGCGCACTGCTTATATATATCCTCATAAACATATTTAAGTCCATATTGTAATGCAAATGATCTCATCTCTCTGGCAACTCTTCCATGCATCCAGAAGATTGCTCCTTCTTTTGCTATACCAATATCTTTATCAGAAAAAAGTTCTTTATATAATGGGTCTTTAACCTGCCATACCCTTTTGCTTTCTCCAGTTTTCAATTCCTCTTTAAATAGATTAAATTTATTACGATAAAAAATTCTATTTTCTGTTAGATTTAAAATTGCAACTTCTATATTCTGGTCCCCTATTTTTGTTTCAAATGGTAGCACTATTTCTTTTTTCTCCTTTGATAAAATCTCCTCTTCTTTCCTGTTATTGAAAAATCTTTTTCCTTTTTGAAGACAATTTACTGTGAATGACATCTTTTTTGTTGAATTACTTTGATTCTCAAGTAAAACCTGGACTTTATTATCTGAAAAACTTAATGAAAAATTCATATCATCCTTTTCTCTCTCAAAATAAAATTCTGTAAATTTTTCTGGATTGCAAAAACTACCATATGTTGGAGATAAACTACTATTTTCATTTTCAAACTTCTCTTCTCTGCATAAATTACCTCTCCATATCTCCCCTCCAATTGGAAAATATCCAAAATCTGAAAATGGAATTGAAACTTCTACTACCCAGTAATCTTTAAAAATTTTTGTCCCTACTTTTAAATTACTATCCCAACGAATATCACTATTTTTCGCATCATAAATTATACCAGCAGAATTAATTATAATATGATAAAACTCTTTCTTTGTGCAAAAAACATCAAAAAATATCTCTACACAATCATCCTTCCATATTGACATATCCCTTTCTTCTTTATGAGTAAAACTTGTTTTTAATTTGTTTATATTATTTTCAAAACATTTAAAGGCAATATACAAATTTTTATCGTCATATCCTATATAAATCTCTGTCCTGTTTTTTAATTGTTTTCCACTATTTTCAACCAACTCTCCTTTTGTAAATTGCTTATAAACTTCTTCTTCAATATTCCCATCTATCACAGGTGCAATACTCACCTTTTTTATATTGGTAATTGGAAAAACAAAAGAAGAAAAAAATAAAACTAAAAATAAAATCTTTCCTCTCATTTTTCCTCCCTTTTTAGTATTTATTTGGAAGTTCCCAGTATGGATTAGGATGTGGTGTATATGCAAAATATGAAGAAGAATCAACATTTGCCCATTCAACATGTCCATCTACAAAAAGAATATTTATACCATTTAAATGTCTGTATAATGGATAATAATATGTTTGTCTATACCATGCATTATTTGCTTCTGAAAAGAGTGAGGGAGAATTTGCAAATGTACAGCGGTTATCAAGCACCATTATTATATTTCTATTTTTAATTTCTGAAAGTCTTGTCTTTACTTTATTAGGATTACAAGCCCAACCACTAACTGCTTTACCAGCACATCCTAAGACCCTGTGATTATACCCATATGCTGGTACGAGTCCAGGACTAAACCAGGAATAATAGTTATTACTCCCAGATGGGACTGGTTTTACATAAGTAAGATATTTTGAACATACAAAAACATTTGGCTTATTATTTGCATATTTTAATAATTTCTGTTGCCAGTAAGTATTAGAATATCCATAATCAGGGTTATAACATTCAGGAAACCATTCATCATAATCCTGTAAGTACATACTCATAGCAAGCCCAACCTGTTTCAAATTATTCATACATACTGCCTGCCTTGCTCTCTCCCTTGCTTTTGATAGTGCAGGTAAAAGCATCGCAGCAAGAATCGCAATGATAGCCACAACTACCAGCAACTCTATTAAAGTGAATCCTCTCCTTTTCATATTCTCCACCCCCTTTCTTTTTATTTCTTACCAATATTTTTAATACTTTTTTCATTTTCATCCTCCTTTCTCCCATATTTTGGGGAAATTTTATATATGTAATCAGGACATAAGGTCCTGGAAATGAAGAATAAATTGGAAAAAATTAAGGAAGGAGTTTTTAAATTCAATACATTATATGAGAGAAAGAGTTCATTTTTATTTCCCATTTTCTTTTCCATTTTTTTATTATTATACCCTATTTTTTATTTTTTTCAAGTCAAATTCGCCACTTTTTGGGGGAACGATTGATTAAAGCCAACCTTAAGAAAAAAAATCATTTCTAATCTATCATTTCCCGTCACACCTACGAGGTGGGAAAATGGGGTAATTTTTATTTGACATAGATAAGGTAAAGGAGTAAATTTATTATTGATGGTTGAATATATTAGAAAAAGGGATGGTTCAATACAAAAATTCCTGCCTGAAAAGATAGAATTTGCTATTTACAGAGCATTGAAATCTGTAAATATTGATGATTTACCCCTTGCAACACGACTTACACAAAAGGTCATTGAAAAAATAGAAAAGGATAAGATACCAACTGTTGAAGAAATACAGGATATTGTGGAAAATGTTTTAATAGAAAATGGTCTTTATGATGTTGCAAAATCTTATATTCTTTACAGGGAAAAAAGGAAACAGATAAGGGAAAGCAAAAAAATACTTGGAATTGAAGATAAACTAAAACTTTCTGTAAATTCAATAAATGTATTAAGGAAAAGGTATTTATTAAGGAATGAAAAAGGAGAGATAATTGAGACACCAGATGAAATGTTTGGAAGGGTTGCTAAATATGTTTCTATGTGCGAGAAGGAAAAAGATAAATATGAGGAAGAGTTTTATAATATAATGGCTAATCTTGAATTCCTTCCAAACTCACCAACATTGATGAATGCAGGCACTTCTCTTGGACAACTATCTGCATGTTTTGTTTTACCTGTTGATGACTCAATTTATGGAATATTTACTACATTAAAGAATATGGCTCTTATTCACAAAAGTGGTGGAGGCACGGGCTTTTCTTTCTCAAATTTAAGACCAAAAGGAGATATTGTTGGCTCAACAAAAGGAGTTGCATCAGGGCCTGTCTCTTTTATGGAGATTTATGATAAAGCAACAGAAATTGTAAAGCAGGGTGGAAAAAGAAGAGGCGCAAATATGGGAATTCTGAATTATAACCATCCTGATATTTATGAATTTATTACCTCAAAAAGAAAAAATATACTTACAAATTTTAATATCTCTGTTGCTGTAAGTGATGAGTTTATGGAAAAAGTTATAAAAAAGGAGAAATATCCACTTATAAATCCAAGAAATGGGGAAAAGGTAAGAGAAGTTTATGCAAATGAAGTTTTTGATTTAATAAGTCAGAGTGCATGGGAAGTAGGAGACCCTGGTTTAATTTATATTGATGAAATAAATAGACACAATCCAACCCCATCAATAGGAAAAATAGAAGCAACCAACCCCTGCCTTTCAGGAAATACATGGATTTTAACTCCAGATGGTCCATTTAAAATAAAAGAAATAGTTGGAAAATTTACTGCAATATCCTTAAATGGGAAATTCTACCATACAAATGAAGATGGCTTTTTTTATAGTGGAGAAAAGGATGTATTCAAAATAATCACAAAAAAAGGATATGAGTTAAAAGCGACGGAAGATCATCCTTTAAGAAGTATCCAGAAAATCACAAGATATAAAACATATGAAATATGGAAAAAAGTTAAAGAACTTAAGCCAGGAGATAAAATCATTTTGTGTAATAATAGAGAAATTTACTGGAAGGGAGATGGTAAATTTGAAGAAGGATATCTCTTAGGACTTTTAATTGGAGATGGAACACTTAAAAAAGAAATAGGCATAATATCTTTATGGGGAAATAATGAAGGAGCAAAATCTGTAATACATGAGGTAGAAAATGTATCAAAAATTCTTCCCCATAGAAAAGATTTTAAAGGATTTATAAAAGTGTCAAATAAGAGAGAAGAGTATAGGTTAAAAATGGCTTCAATAAGGGACATTGCAGTAAAATTTGGAATACTTCCAGGGAGAAAAATAATTACAGAAAAAGTAGAAAAAACAGGATATGAATTTTATAAGGGATTTATAAGAGGTATTTTTGACGCAGATGGAACTGTTGTTGGGAATTTAAAAAAGGGGGTATCTATAAGATTATGGCAAAAAGATATAAACAATCTTAAAATTATTCAAAGGATGCTTTTAAGAATGGGAATAGTTTCACAGATTTATAAATTCAGGAAATGTAAAGGTAAAAAACTTCTTCCAGATGGTAAAAATGGATACAAATATTATTATGTTGAAGATGGACATGAACTTGTTATAAGTAAAGATAATATAGAAGTTTTTGCCAGAAAAATAGGTTTTGGAAATATTGAAAAAAGAAAAAAACTTGAAAATCTGCTTAACTCATTTAGAAGGAAATTAAACAGAGAAAGATTTATTGTTGAGATAGAAAAAATAGAATATTGTGGGAGGGAAAAAGTATATGATGTTCAGGTTCCAGGAATAAATGCCTTTGATGCGAATGGATTTTATGTCCATAATTGTGGGGAACAACCGCTTCTTCCTTATGAATCATGTAATCTTGGCTCAATTAATCTTACAAAAATTCTTGAAAATGGAAGGATAAACTGGGAAAAACTTGAAAAAATTATAGAGATTGCTGTTAGATTTCTTGATGATGTTATAGATGTTAATAAGTATCCTTTACCTGAAATTGAGAAAATGACAAAGGCAAATAGAAAAATAGGTCTTGGAATAATGGGATGGGCTGATTTATTGCTTGAACTAAAAATACCTTATGGAAGTGATGAAAGTTTTATTCTTGCTGAAAATTTAATGAGATTTATAAATGAAAAGGCATTTGAATATTCTGTTAAATTAGGGAGAGAAAAAGGTTCATTCCCAAATTTTGAAAAATCAATTTATTATAATAAAGTTGATGCTTTAAGAAATGCAACAAGAACAACAATTGCACCAACAGGGAGTATAAGTATAATTGCAAATTGCTCAAGTGGAATAGAACCAATATTTGGAGTTGCTTTTATAAGGAATATCCTTGAAGGAACAAAATTTGTTGAAATAAATCCTGTTTTTGAAAAAATTGCAAAAGGAGAAAAATTTTTAAATGCTGAAATCCTTAAGGAAATTATAAAAACTGGCTCATTGAAAAATGTAAAAGATATTCCTGAAGAATATAAAAAGATATTTTTAACAGCCCTTGATATACCACCAAAATTACATTTAAAAATGCAATCAATCTTTCAGAAATATACTGATAATGCTGTCTCAAAAACAGTCAATTTACCATACCAGGCAACAATAGAAGAGGTGAAGGAAATTTTTATAAATGGTTGGAAAATGAAATGCAAGGGTGTAACTGTTTTTAGATATGGAAGCAAAAGTTCTCAGGTTTTAAGTTATGGAAGTTCTTTAGAGGGAATTGATTATCTTATATTGCCTGAAGAAATATCAAGTTGTTCAAAAGGTATATGTTTTTATTAATAAGGAGAAAAAATGGAAATAGCAAGATACTGGAAAAAACTTGAAAATAAAAAGGTTCAGTGTCAATTATGCAATCATTTCTGTTTAATTGAGCCGGATAATGTTGGTAAATGTGGAGTAAGATTGAATAAAGATGGTGTTTTATATTCTCTTGTTTATGGTGAAGTGGTTGCTGAAAATGTTGACCCTATTGAAAAAAAACCATTTTATCACTTCTTTCCGGGAAGTTTTTCTTTTTCAATTGCAACATGTGGATGTAATTTTTTCTGTCCTTTCTGTCAGAATTATGAAATTTCCCATCCACCAAAAGAAGGAAGAATTTTTACAATGAAAAAAAGGAAACCAGAAGATATTGTTAAACTTGCAAAATCATACAATTGTCTTTCAATTTCATATACATATACAGAACCAACAGTTTTTGGAGAATTTGCCTTTGATACATGTAAGATTGCAAAAGAAAACGGTCTTTATAATAATTTTGTTACTAATGGATATATGAGTAAGGAATTTTTAAAAGACATATCTGAATTTCTTGATGCTGCAAATGTTGACCTTAAAGGAGATGAGGAGTTTTATAAGAAATTACCACAGGCAAATCAAAAATATGTTGTTGAAAATATTGAGTTAATGAGAAAATTAAATATATGGGTGGAGGTTACAACTCTTTTAATTCCTGAATATAATGATAATGAAAAACAGATAAGGGATATTGCAAAAAAGATTAAAAATATTGATAATAGAATTCCATGGCATATAAGTAGATTCTTTCCTGCATATAAAATGTCAGACCATTATCCAACTGAAATTGAAAAGATAAGAAAAGCAAGGGAGATTGGTTTTGAGGAGGGTCTTTTATATGTTTATACAGGAAATATTGTTGGAGATGAAGGAGAAAATACTTATTGCCCTTACTGTAAAAAATTATTGATTGAAAGATATGGTTATAGAATATTGGAAAAAAATCTTACTGGTAATAAATGTTCTTTCTGCGGAAAAGTTATTGATGGAATTTTTACTTTGGAATCATAAAACTATATAGATGAGAAGAACTAATAAAATAGATTTTACCATCAAGATATCCTCCACCATTTGAAATGTTTGGAACTTTAACAATAGGAATAATTTTGAAATTTTCTCTATCAAGTTTTGCTATCAAGTTTCTGAATAAAATATATAATTCCTTTTCAGGTGCTGAAACAAAAATTTTTGAACCCTGTGCTGAAACTGATGGGCCAAAATCTTTATAGGTATCATATTTAAAAATTATCTTTTTTTCTTCAGGGTCAAAAACAAAAAATATTTTCTGGTCAGCAAATCCATATACAAGTTTTTTTTCTTCATCATAAAAAAGGTCATTATAATTTTCCACTCCCTCTAAAACAGGACTATGCCATATAACTTTCTTTGTATTAACATCCATAATATAAAGTTCTGCAAGATTTACTTTTTTCTCTCCTCCTGTTCCTGGTAAGGTAGTTGTTCCACAAAGAATTCTATTATTTTTTAAAGGAATAATACTCATTGTGGAGTGAAAAGGTAAAATATCTGTATGTTTTATCAATGTTTTTGTTTTCGTTTCTCTATTCCAGAAAAGTAATCCTCCACCAGTATAACCATAATCAGGGGTCCCTGCAAGAATTAATATTTTCCCATTATCATAAGGCAATAAATCATGTGGTCTATTGATATCAGGAGAACTTTCTGTTATATATTTTGGATTTGAATTTTCATCATTTTTTATAGTCCCTTTCCATGGCAAAAATGGGTCATATTCCAATAAAAAACCACCTGTATAACCACCAACAAAAACTTTTCTATCTCCTGTATCTATTGTATTCCACTGTCCATAACAGGGATATCTTGTCCAGTTATCTGTTTTTGGGTTATATTTAAAAAAGTAAAATGGGAAGGCAGTCCCACCACAGATTGTTTCATCAGGAGAAACTGTTATACCCATAATATGGGCACCTTCTGTTTTATAATCAAATTTTATTTTTATCTCTTCTTTTGTTTTTAACTCTTCAATTATTAAAATTCTTTCGGTTAGATCTAAATTCTTTATTATTTTTCCATCAGGAAAAACTCTGTGGAAAAGACCCTGACTTCCTGATATATATATTTTTTGTTTTATTTCAGAAGGAAGTAATCCAATTTTCTTTTTTTCTCCATTATAAAATTCATACCAGTTATCCTTTTTCCCTGAAAATGGAAGTCCATAAACCTTTCCATCTGTTGCACGAAATAAAGAAGCACCTCCTTGTTGTCTTTCATTTTCTTCAAGCATATATTTTATCTGTTTTGTCTGGGGATTGAAAGCAATTATATTGCTCCTTGTGTAGCCAATCCCAACATATACCCAGTTTTTATCATCAACTGCAATATAACGGGGATATTGAGCCCAGTTTTCTTTTTTCAATGACCCATAATCAAAAAATTCTCCAGTTTTAGGATTATAAGACACAAGACCAGAATCAGGATAAGTTACAGACCATATGTTTCCATTATCATCCTCGGTCATACTCATTGCCATTTTCGGATATGTTTTTTTAAAAAATGTATAACTTTTTTTCTCAGGGTCAAATTCAACAAAATAACTTCCAAAATGAGAATAGAACCTGTTTTTACTTGAAAGAATTGAAGCATATGGAGCATCTCCTTCCCAGTTAAATGGTATATCAAATGTTTCACTTTTTCCTGTATCTATATTTATATAAAGGAGCCCGTAACATCCTCTATGGTCATAAAGCCAGACACAAACAACATTCTGTCCATTTTCTCCTTTTGTAGCAACAATACCTCTATGAGTGCTGAATGGAACTGCAACACCATGGTCGGTCAAAGTTTTTGATAATTCAACACAGTATAAATTCACATTAAAAATAAGAATCAGGAAAAATTTAAAAATTTTCATTTCCTTCCTCCTTTTGTTATATCAAACAGAATCTATGTAAAAATTTAAAAGACCATTTACTGGATTGAAAAACAATTCATATATAACTTTTTCAAGTTTATTTCCTTTTTTCTTCAAGAATCCCTTTTTTGCCTTCCCCAGTATATAACTTAAAATCTGAACATTGTCTGCTCCTGCTTTTAAATAATCAAAAATATGTCTACCTTCATAAACTCCACCTGTTCCTGAAATTGAAATATCTGGAAATTCTCTTTTTGCCTCTTTAATCTGTATTAAATTCCTTTCTCTCAATTCCTTTCCTCCATATGCAGAATTAAATTCTTCTTTAAATATCCTGTTGCCTATAACTACTCCATCTGAATTCCCTTCTATTGCTGATTTTATAATTTCAAGTTGGAAATCAATTCCATATTCAAGATTTAAAATTTTTGGAAATACATATATATCTGGAAATTCATTTTTCAAAAACTCAGGTATCTCTCTATACCATCTTAAAATATTCTCCTTTTCAATCTTTTTTTCAATCTTTAATGAAGGACAGAAATCAATTTCAAAAAATCTATAACCAATATGATAAAGTTTTTTTGTTGTATAAATCCATTCATCTTTTTTAAATTCTTCTTCTGGACCTGGTAAATGGCATAAAATAGAAGAAACAATTAAAAAATTTTTATCTGAAAAATTGAAAGAGGTCTTTGCAAATTTTAAATATTCTTCTAAATTTCTTGTATCTCCTCTTCCATCCCATTGAATTACAGGATTACCTTCCTCATCATAAACTGTCTTTAAATATGTCATTTTCTTCCTTTGATTTAACATTGAGCAATTTCCTTTTTCATCTTCTCCAACAACTGATTTCAATACACATCCTGAATAACCTACCTCTTTAATTATCTTTATCTGAAATACCTCCCTTGTTAATTGACCAGGTGCTATTAAGACAGGATGAATTAATTCAAAATTTCCATATCTTGCCTTTAAATCAATACCAATTTCATTTTTTATTATCTGTGGAAATTTATCATCTATTGGATTTTCAAGGTAATATTTCCTCAATTCTTCAATTTTTTTAAGAGACACTTTTATATTCCTCATAAAGTTTTTTTATCTCTCTTTTCTCTTCCTCTGATATGTTTAATAAAGGTGGTCTTACAATTGAATTTTTAAATATCCCCATTAAAAAAAGAAATTCTTTAATTCTTGCTCTGTAATCCCTTATTGGTTTTTTGAAACAGAATTTACAAATTTTATCTATTTTTTTGAATAAATTTAATCCTTCCTCATACCTTTTTTCCTTTATCTTCTTTATAACTTCAACCTGTATATCTGTAAAAATTGAACCAAATCCAATTAAAGCACCATCTGCACCAAGTAAAAATGATTCAGGTATAAAGTTGTCATTACCTGTTAAAATTATAATTCTCTTATCAAGTGAACTTAAAAAATCTACAATTTCTTTAAATTTTAATGCATCAAAACTTGCCTCTTTTATAGCAAAAACATTTTCTATTTCAACAAGTTCTTTTAATGTTTCAAATTGATAAAATGTCCCTCCAAGTAATTCCTGAAGTTGAAAAATAATCATTCCAACACCTATTTTTGAAATTTCCTTATGGTATCTTATTATTAACTCATCTTTCTCAAAACCCCCTCTAAATGAAGGATGGGGAAAAACAAGAAAATAATCAACTCCAAGGTCCTTAAATTCTTTACCTTCTTCAATAACCTGAAAAGTTGTTGCTCCTCCAAGACCTGTTATTAATGGAATTTTGTCCTTTAATATATCTTTTGCTATCTTTATTATTCTTTTCTTCTCATTAAATGTTAAAAAATGTCCTTCTCCAGCATCACTATTTACAACAAGCCCTTTTATATCAAAATTCTTCATAAACTCAATATATTCTCTCAATTTCTCCTCATCTACTTCATAATTTTCCTTAAATGGTATAACTATTGCAGGAATTAATCCATTCAATCTTTCCATTTTAACTCCTTTTTTTATATAAATTATAACCATATCCGAAAATTTGACAAAATTTTTTTGTAAATCCTTGTTAAACCCCATTAAAAAAATTAAGGTGGTTTTATAGTTAGGTTGTTTTTTATTTCCTGGTCAAGGTAAATCCTTTGTGTATCAAATGTTTTCACATCTCTTGACAAATTTCTGGGGGGGTATAATATATAATCATAATGTGATAAAAAATTGAAAAGTAGTAGTAAAAGGAAAACTTGACAAAAAAATTTTTTAATGGTATAATTTCCAAAAAGGTAAAAAATTGGGATTTTAATCAATGAAATTGGAAAATAAAAAGAAAGGAGGTGAGAATATGAGAAGGAGAGGCTTCACATTAATAGAATTGCTGGTAGTGGTTGCGATAATTGCGATACTTGCAGCGATGCTACTACCAGCACTATCAAAGGCAAGGGAAAGGGCAAGGCAGGCAGTATGTATGAGTAATTTAAAACAGATAGGACTTGCTGAACATATGTATGCAGAGGACTGGAATGGATATATTGCTTCTCCACTTTCTTATAATCTTGGTAGTTATTGGGTATGGTATGAACCTTACTGCTACTGGTATCCCAATTCCCTCCTTGTAAAACTTGGATATTTAGGTGCACAATGGAAAAGTTCAACAGAAATGTATAGATATCCTCCTATTGTTTTTATCTGTCCAAGTGATACTAAAAGGAAAACAAATCCAAACTGGCCTTTAAATTATGGCTCATATATGTTTTTATATTATCATCAAGGCGTTTTATATAATGCACCAGGAAGTTGGGACCCAACACCAAGGGATAGGATAGAACCAAGACAGATTTATAAGGCAATAGTTTTTGATTATACACCTTTTCAGAAAAATCCATATTATGTGCATCCAACATATGGACCTTTCTGGCATAATCATAAAGATGGTTCAATTAATGTTTTATATATGGATGGAAGTGTAAGGCATTTTTCAAATAATGAATTACAGCCAGGAAGCCCTAATTGGAATAAGGCAATTCAATATTTGGATAGGGGCTATAATAAAAGGTAAAAAGGAAGTTTAAAAAAGGAGAAATTGATGAAGAAAGTGATATGTTTATTTTTTGTTTTTCAATTTCTTTTATTCTGTGAACCGGTTGCAAAACTAAAAGATTTTGAAGTAATATGGAAGGGAAATGAAATAAGGATACCAACAGTTGATGGAAATACAAGCCAGACAGTAAAAATACCTGCATTTAAGAAAGAGAAGAATAAGATATTATGTATGAGATTTAAGGCATATCTTGAAATGGAAAGTCCTGGAGGATGGAATCCCTATCTTTTAATTGAAATGAATGGAAAAATTCTTGATGAGAAAACAGAAAAAGGAGAATACCGTTTATTAAATAGAATTTCTCCACTTGAAACAACTATTGGAACAAAAGAATGGTTTAGAAATGGAATAATTTTAACATTATTTGGGCCTGGTGATGATAAGGTTGTTGATGAAAGGATAATAAATTACAGGGAAGAAGGTTATTGGTATTTGTTAAATATAGAAGATGTTGCAAATTTTATTGAAATAGGAGCAGATGAAAGAATAGAAAGTGCAAAAGAGAATGAGATAAAATTTACAAACAAATTAAAATCAGAGTGGATAGGTGGTAAAAAGATGGATATGGTTATAAAGGAGATAGAGATTGGATATCTGCCAGAAGAGATTGTTAAAAAATTTATGAAGATATCACTTGAAAATTATCCAGAAATGAAAGTAAAAAAAGAAATTAAGATGAAAAATTATACTTTAAAAGTTGGAGAATATGGAGGAATTGAAATAGAAATTGATGGAGAGAAATATTTGATTTTATCTGAATTTTCATATCCTGGAGAAAAGATAGGTTATAACAAATTTTCTTATAATATTGAAGGAAATGAGAAAACATGGATACCACAAATAACCTCAGGGATAAAGGAGATAAAAATAAAAGGGAAAGGTAAAAATTATGAGATTGAAAGAAAAATAAGATTAAATGAAAACAAAATTGAGATAGAGGATAAAATAGAAAACATTATAAATGAAGACACAGGAGTTATTATAAATCATAAAATTTTGAATCCTGAAATTCCTTCTGATTATAGAATCTGCGGAATAAAAACAGAGGTATTACAGGGAATTGCAGAAAATCCTTCAATATATTTATTATTTAAAAAAACAGGTATTGGATTTATATGTGAAGACAATATTTCAAGATTACAGGGAGAGGCAAAAAGAAAAGCAAACTCCTTCATTTATTCAATAAAGCATTTTGCAATTGGGAAAGGCAAAAAATACACATTTAAATATTCAATATATCCACAAAAGGAAGGAAACTACTGGACATTTATAAATAAAGTAAGGAATGACTGGGATGTTAATTATACAATAGATGGACCATTTGTCTTTTCATCAAAAATAATACCAGAAAGGAAAACAAAAATATATAGTATAGGACCATGGCTTGATTATTATAATGTTGACCCACAGACAAAAAGTGTTTATACAAGAGAGAAATATAAGGAAAGTGTTTTACCCCAGTTAAAAAATATTAAAGAAAGTCAGGCAGATGCAAAGGTAATTGGAAAACTTGAAACAAATCTTATAACAATTTATACAAAGGATATTAAAGATGGAGAGAAATTACCAAAAGCAAGCAGAACAGAAGGTAAATATGGATATATACTTAATGAAGAACAGAGTAAAATACTTAAAGAATATATAAAAGAATGGATGGATTCAGTTTTAATGACAGAGGATGGAAGATTGATAGTTGATACATATTATCCAGGTTACCTTGGACCAGATTATATAGATTTACTTGTTTATCCTGAAGTTGGTAATTATAGATTTAAGAAATTTATTGAACAGATAGATTTTTTGATGAATGAAGTTGGTATGGATGGAGTTTATATTGACCAGTATACTCTTTCATGGGGACCTATAGGAAGGATGGATAGACATACATATGAAAAATGGGATGGATATACAGTTGATATAGATGAAAAAACAGGAAAAATAACAAGGAAATATACTGATTGCGGACTTGTTGGTGCTGAGGCAAGAAAGAAAATTATAGAGCATGTTCTTTCAAAAGGTGGTATAGTTGTAATCAATTCTTTCCCGAGTACAAATGAAGAACAGAAATTACATGCTTATAGATTTGCTGAATTTGAAAATGAAAATATTGACCTTGTTTCATTCCTTGATAAAAAGCCACCAGAAAATATTTGGTGCACAAAGGGACATCTCTCAAGTCCAATAATACTTGGAGTAAGACCCCAGAGATTTAGAGATTATGATAAATACTGGGCAGAAATAATAATGAAGGCAGTTATAACAGGTCTTAGAAATGGAGTTTTATATTACTATTATGGCTCAGAAATACCTAAAGAAAAAGGTGAGTATGGACCAATAAACCATATGTTCCCATTTACTCCTGTTGAAATAAATGAGGGATATTTAATAGGGAAAGAAAGGATAATTACATGTATTTCAAAAAAGTTTGAAGTAAAAAGTAAAACAAAACCAGTTATTCATGTATTTGACTTAAAAGGAAAGGAAAAAGATGTAAAGATTGAGCCAGTAAAAAAGGGAAATAACTGGATAATAGATATAAAAATTAATGACTGGAATGAAATATCTGTGATTGAATTTTAAAAAGCAGAAAATACCAATAAAAAGCAGAATTTAATATTGACTAATCATTTTTAATATTTTAAAATTAATCCCTAGAAAAGGAGAAAAAATGATTGATTATCATGTTCATATTGGAAAAATTTTTTATGGAAGAAAACCGCTTACTCCAAAAAGATTGATAAAGAAAATGGATGAAATAGGTATTGAAAAAGCAGTTATTTTACCTATTGAAAATCCTGAGGAAACACACTGGTATAATACAAGTGAAAATGTTTTAAAAGTTTGTAAAAAATATAAAGAGAGGTTAATTCCATTCTGTAATGTTGACCCGAGAAGAGGATTAAACAGTGAAAATGAAAAATTTATTTTTAATTTAATTGAGGAATATGTTAAAAAGGGAGCAAAGGGTTTTGGAGAAATTCTTGCAAATTTAAGATTTAATGACAAAAGGATGAAAAATATTTATAAGGCATGCGGTGATTTAAAAATTTCAATAGTATTTCATCTTGGAGGAGTTCCTGAAAGGTCAACAATTGGATTAACTGATGAAATAGGGCTCCCTTATATGGAAGAAATTTTAAATGAATTTCCCAATACAATTTTTGTTGCTCATGGTCCAGGATGGTGGGCAGAAATTTCAGGAGATGTAAAACCAGAAGATAGGGATTCTTATCCAAAAGGTAAAATTGAAAAAGAAGGCAAGGTTCAATATTTGCTTAAAAATTATCCAAATATTTATGCAGACCTTTCAGCAGGAAGTGCCTATAATGCCTTAACAAGAGATAGTGAATATGGAATTGAATTCTTAAATAAATTTTATAATAAACTTTTGTTTGCAACAGATTACCTTTATCCTGAACAGGAACTTCCAATAGTTGAGTATATGAAAAATGTAAATATATCAGAAGATAAAAAGAAAATGATTTTTTACGAAAACGCAAAAAAACTTTTAAATATTTAAAACTATGGAAAAAAGAAATTTTAAAATTTTTATTCTTGAGAATAATGAAGAACTTGGTAAAAAGTCAGCAGAAGATGCAGGAAAAATTCTTGAAGAATATACAAATAAATTGAACAAAAAATGTATATGTGTTTTTGCTGCTGCTCCATCACAGGATACATTCCTTGAAAACCTATCAAAAAATAAAAATATTGGATGGGAAAATATTTATGCATTTCATCTTGACGAATATATTGATTTACCAAAAGGACATCCAAATACATTTGAAGAATATTTAAGAAATCATATTTTTGATAAAGTTGATATACCAGAGGAAAATATTTTTTATATTAAAGATGCTGGAAAAAACGAAAAAGAGATGATTGAAAATTATAAAAAATTTTTTACCGAAAAATATAAGGAAGTTAAAAAAAATGGGGGGATTTATCTTGCCTTTATTGGAATTGGAGTTAATGGACATATTGCTTTCAATGAACCAGGAACTGATTTATGGAATAAGGGAATAATAATTAAAATAAAAATTGATGAAATTTCTGTCAGACAGCAGTATGATGACTATAAAAACCATCCAGATCCAGAAGCAAGATATAAAAGTTTGGAAGATGTTCCAAGGAATGCTTTAACAATGACTGTTTCTGCAATTTTACTTGCTGACAAAATTTTCTGTATGGTTCCGGGTATACAGAAGGCAGATGCAGTAAAAAAAGTGGTTGAAGGAGAAATATCAGAAAAAGTTCCTGCTTCATTTTTAAGATTTCATAATGATATTAATCTATATCTTGATAAAAATTCATCCTCAAAATTAAATAAGAAACCAGAATGTAAAATTTAATTAGGGTCAAAAATGGAAAAACTTGCAATTCTTGGAGGAGAAAAGGCGATAAAAAAAGATTATAGCGAATTTTTCAGATGGCCTATTATAACAAAAGAAATGGAAGAAAAGGTTCTTGAAGTTTTAAGGAAAGGAGCAATGTCTGGAACTGATTTAACTGAAGAATTTGAAAAGGAATATGCTAATTTATATGGAATGAAATATGCTTTATGTCATAATAATGGAACTTCTGCAATCCATTCTGCTTTATTCGGTTTAAAAATAGGTAAAGGAGATGAAATTATCTGTCCATCAATGACTTACTGGGCTTCATGTTTGCCTGTCCTTTCTCTTGGTGGAACTGTTGTTTTTGCAGATATAGATGAAGAAAGTTTATGTATAGACCCTGATGATATTGAAAGACATATTACAGAAAAAACAAAGTGTATAATTGTTGTTCATTATGGAGGGTATCCTGCTGATATGAATAGAATAATTCCAATTGCAAAAAAATATAATTTAAAAATACTTGAAGATTGCTCTCATTCTCACTGGTGTTTTTATAAAGGAAAATTGACAGGAACTTTTGGAGATGTTTCTGCTTTTTCTTTGATGAGTGGTAAATCATTTCCAATTGGAGAGGGTGGAATTATGTTAACAAATGACCTTGAAATATATGAAAGAGCAATTATATTTGGTCATTATGAGAGGCATTCAAAGATTACAATAGATTATTTAAAAAATGGTGCTGGTGTTCCCTGGGGTGGTTATAAATACAGGATGCATCAACTCTCTTCTGCTGTAGGCATTGTTTTTATAAAAATTTTTAAAGAAATTTTTGAAGAAATAGATAAAGCAATGAATTATTTCTGCGATTTAATTGATAAATTACCAGGAATAAAATCACATAGACCTCCAAAAAATTCAGGTTTAACTAAAGGTGGATGGTATGCTCCTTTTGCACATTATAAAAAAGAAGAATTGAATGGATTATCAATAACAAGATTCTGTGAAGCATTAAGAGCAGAAGGAATTTATACATATCCTGGTTGCAACAAACCCTTACATATGCATCCAATTTTCCATAATATAGATATTTACAATGATGGAAAACCAACTGTAATAAGAAATTCAGAAAAAGATATAAGAGCAAAAATTGGTTCATTACCTGTTTCTGAAAATATAGGAAAAAAGGTATTTGGGCTTCCAAGATTTGTAAAATTTGATAAAAATGTAATTGAGGAATATTTCAGTGCATTTGAAAAGGTTGTTAAAAATTGTGAAGAATTATTAAAAGATGACCCTGGAGACCCGCCAACAATAGGAAACTGGGGATTAACTTTTAGAATTTAAAAAGGAGAAAGATATGGAAAAACTTGTAATTGATGGAGGAAAACCAGTAAGGAAAAAACCATTCCCACAAAGAATTATGTTTGATGAAAAAGAGGTGAAAATAATAAATGAAATGATGAAAAAGGCAACAAAGGAAAACACAGCAAAATATCTTGATAGATATGGTGGAATACATGTAGATACATATGAAAAAGAATTTGCAGAATTTTTTGGGAAAAAATTTGCTACAGCAGTAAGTTCAGGAACTGCTGCAATTCATTCTGCAATTGCTGCTTTTGAATTTGAACCAGGTGATAGAGTAATAACAACACCAATAACTGACCCTGGAACAGTTATGCCAATTTTATTTCAGGGACTTATTCCTTTATTTGCTGATGTTGATTTTGATACATTGAATTTAACTGCAAAAACAATAGAAGAAAAAATTGATAAAAAAACAAAATGTATTATTGTAGTTCATCTTGCTGGTGTTCCTTGTGAAATGGATAAAATTATGGAAATTGCAAAAAAATATAATTTAAAGGTTATTGAGGATTGTGCTCAAAGTCATGCTTCTATTTATAATGGAAAATATGTTGGGACATTTGGAGATATGGGTGCTTTCAGTTTAATGAGTGGAAAACATATGACAAGTGGAGGCCAGGGAGGAATGGTTATAACTGATAATGAGGAATATTACTGGAAAGCAAAAAGATTTGCTGATAGAGGCAAGCCATTTGGAATAGAAAATCCAAAAGGAAATATCTCTCTTGGATTGAATTACAGAATGACAGAAATAGAAGCAGCAATAGGAAGAGTTCAATTGAAAAAAATTAAAAAAATTGCTGAAAAAAGATATAAAATTGTTGAAGAATTAAGAAAGGGATTTGAAAATTTAAAGGCATTCTCTTTATGGAAAAGACCTCAAAATTCAAAACCAAATTACTGGTTCTGTTTTGTAAGGGTTTATGAAGAAAAATTGAAATATGATAAATTCAAAATTGCAGAAATTTTATCAAAAGAGGGTCTTCCAGTTGGTGCTCATTATGTTATTCCAATGTATGAAAATCCATTTATTAAAGAAAGAAAAACATTTGGAACTTCCGGATATCCATTTAATCCCTATGCTCCTGATATTGAATATAAATGTGTTTTTGCAGAAAAGGCATTAAATTCTCACATTACACTTTATTTTAATGAAAACTGGGGAAAAAAGGAAATTGAAGATACAATAAAAATATTTGAAAAAGTTGAAAAATTCTGCCTTAAATAATATATTTTGTCCTATAAACCTCTATAATTTCTCTTGAATTTGTCTTTTCTCCTTTTTATGATAATATAAATCTTTAAAAGGAGGGAATATGCCAAACAGATTAGATGCACCACAAATAACTGACAATTTTATTGAAAAATGGGCAAAAAGTATAAAGTTAGAACTTGAATTTAATTGCAAAACAAAGGAAGAATTTTATAAATGGAAAGAAAAACTGATAAATAAAATTAAAGAATTACTTGGAGAATTTCCTGAACCTTCTGATTTAAAACCAGAAAAATTATCAGAAGAAGAAAAGGAAAAGTATATAAGGGAAAAATGGATTATACAGACAGAAAAAGATTGTTTTATGCCTTTATATATTTTAATTCCAAAAGGAAATAAAAAGAAGTATCCTGCAATATTATGTTGTCACGGTCATGGCCCATATGGTAAAGACCCAGTTGCAGGAGTTCATAATAATAATCCTGAAATAATAAATAAAATAAAAATACACAATTATAATTATGGAGAACAGATGGCTGAAAATGGATATGTTACAATAGTTCCTGACTGGAGAAGTTTTGGAGAAAGGATTGGTTATTATAATATTTTTGCTCCAAGAGATATATGTAATATTCATTTTTTACAGCATTTAATTCTTGGAAGGACACTTCTTGGTGCAAATATTTTTGATGGAATGAGGGCAATTGATTTTTTATTAACAAGGGATTATGTTGATAAAGAAAAAATTGGATGTATGGGTCTTTCTTTTGGAGGAACAATGACAACATATTTAACATTACTTGATGATAGAATTAAGGCAGGAGATATTATATGCTATGCAACAACAACTTTACATTATGCAATAGAAAGACCAAATTTCTGTGGCAGTCAGATAGTTCCATATCTTTATAAATATGCTGATGTTGGAGATGTAATTTCTGCAATATGTCCAAAACCACTTTTAATTGAATCAGGAGTAAATGACACATGTTTCTGGATACATTCTGCAAAAAAGGCACATGAAAAAGTTAAAAAAGCATATGAGGTTGCTGGAGTGAGTGAAAATTTATGGATTGAGGTATTTGAAGGAGAACATTCTTTTTCAGGAAAGAAAGCATTTAAATTTTTTGATAAATTTCTTAAAGGATGAAAAGATATATTTTAAAGAGATTTCTTCAGTTTATCCCATTGATTATAGGAATGACATTTATTTCTTTTTTAATTATTCAGATGGCTCCGGGTGATTATTTTACACAATTAAAGATGAATCCAGAAATATCCCCTGAAACAATAGAAAATATGAGAAAAACATTTGGACTTGATAAACCTGTTATAATTCAATATATTTACTGGCTCAAAAATGTTTTTACATTTAATCTTGGAGAATCCTTTTCATATCATGTTCCTGTATCCTATCTGATAAAAATAAGATTAAAAAATACACTTTCACTATCAATCTTTTCTATTTTTTTAACATGGATAATTGCAATTCCACTTGGAATTTATGCAGGGATAAAGGAAAAAAGTTGGATTGAAAAGTTATTATCATTTTTTGCCTACATTGGAATTTCAATCCCTTCATTTTTTATAGCAATGCTTTTTATATTCTTCATTTCAAAAACAGCAATTTTGCCTCTTGGTGGAACAAGGTCTATATTTTATGAGAATGCAACATCTTTTGAAAAATTTATTGACTATTTAAAACACTTATTAGTTCCAGGACTTATTTTAACAATTTCAGGTATTGGTTCACTTTATAGATTAATGAAAAATAACTTTATTGAAGCAATCAATTCTCCATACATATTCACTGCTTATTCAAAAGGAATTCCAAATTATAAGATTTATTTTAAACATGCTTTAAGAAATGCAATAAATCCAATGATTACAATTTTTGGATATGAACTTTCTGGAATTTTAAGCGGAGCAGGTCTTGTTGAAATTATAACTGGCTGGCCTGGAATGGGAAGATTAATTCTTGAAGGTGTTTTATCTTTTGATTTATATCTTGTTATGGCTTCTCTTTTAATAGGAGGCATTTTACTCATCCTTGGTAATCTATTTTCTGATATTTTACTTGCTTTAGTTGACCCGAGGGTTAGATTAAGATGAGAAATATTTTATATAGATTGAAAAGAAGAAATTTTATATCATTTGTTTCCTTCTGGATAATTATTTTACTTTATCTTCTTGCAATATTTGCTGATTTTATTGCACCCTACCCTTTCAATAAACAATTCAGGGATTATCCCTTATGTCCTCCAACAAAAATTCATTTTTTTGATAAAGATAGAAAATTTCATTTGAGACCATTTGTATATGAATATAAACTTGTAAATCCTGCATTAAACAAATATGAAGTTTTGACTGAAAAAATCTGTCCTGTTTATTTTTTTGTTAAGGGAGAAAGAAGAAAAATTCTTGGTTTATTTTATTCAGACAGATATTTATTTGGAACTAAAGAAGGAAAAATTTTTATTTTTGGAACAGATATTCATGGAAGGGATATATTTTCAAGAATACTTTATGGAGCAAGAATCTCTCTTTCAATAGGAATAATTGGTGTTTCAATATCTTTTTTCCTTGGTTTTTTAATAGGTGGTATTTCAGGTTATTTTGGAAGTAAAGTTGATAATATAATAATGCGTATAGTTGAAATATTTATGATGTTTCCTTCTTTTTATTTAATGCTTTCTTTACGTGCTGCCTTTCCAATTAATCTTTCATCATTTCAGGTTTATCTTTTAATAGTTGTAATATTAAGTTTAATTGGCTGGGCTGGACTTGCAAGAATTATAAGGGGAATGGTTTTATCAATAAAAGAAGAAGAATATGTTCTTGCATCAAAAGCACTTGGAATACCAACTTTTAAAATTATTTTTAAGCATATAATACCAAATACTTTTTCATATTCAATCACTGCAATTACACTATCCATACCCGGTTATATACTTGGAGAATCAACTTTAAGTTTGCTTGGACTCGGAATTCAGGAACCATATCCGAGTTGGGGAAATATGCTTTCTGTATGTATTGGAAATTTAAGAATTTTATCAACTGCTCCATGGATGCTAATCCCTGGTTTTTTCATTTTTTTAACAATAATTTCATTTAATTTTCTTGGAGATGGTTTAAGGGATGTTCTTGACCCTAAAAACTGGTAAAAATGGAAGAAATTTTAAAACTTGAAAATATTTATGTAGGAAATGAGGAGTTGAAAATTTTAAGGAATATAAATTTTTCTGTCAAAAGAAATGAGATTGTTTCTATTGTTGGTGAAAGTGGATGTGGAAAGAGTATGACATTAAGAACAATTATAAAACTGCTTCCAAAGAACTTAAAAATTTTAAATGGAGATATAATTTTTGAAGGGATAAGAATAAAGGATTTAAAAGAAAAAGAGATGAATAAAATAAGAGGAGAAAAAATTGGAATGATTTTTCAAGAACCATCATCCTATTTAAATCCACTTTTCACAATTGGAAATCAAATTGAGGAAGCAGTAAGGGGAAATTTTAAAAGGGAAAAAAGAAAAGAAAGAGTAATGAAAATTTTAAAAGAGATGGGACTTTCTGCAAATGTGTATTATCAATATCCACACCAATTAAGCGGAGGGATGCAACAAAGAGCAATGATAGCAATGGCATTAATAAATAATCCATCTTTACTTCTTGCTGATGAACCAACAACTGCTTTAGATGTAACAACTGCCTTTGGAATAATAAATCTCCTTAAAAATCTTGTATCAGAACATAATCTTTCAATTCTATTTGTAACACATGATATTTCACTTGCAAATTATATATCTGATAGAATAATTGTAATGTATGCAGGAATAATTGTGGAAAATGGAAAAGCAAAAGAAATTTATGAAAATCCTTTACATCCATATACAAGAAAACTTATTGAATGTCTGCCTGAAAAATATAAAAAGGGCGAAAGGATAAAAACAATTGAGGGAGAAGTCCCTTCATTTAAAAATTTACCACATGGATGCCCTTTTTTTCAAAGATGTGATTTTAAAATGAAAATATGTGAAGAAAGAATTCCAGGTGAAATCAATTTTGAAAATAGAATTTTAAGGTGCTTTAAATATGGAAATACTCTGGAAAGTTGAAAATCTAAAAAAAGAATATGAAATAAGAACTGAATTTAAAAAAGAAAAGATAGTTGCTCTTAAAAATATAAATATTGAGATTTATAAAGGAGAAGTTTTTGGGCTTGTTGGTGAAAGTGGTTCAGGTAAAACAACATTTGGAAAAGTCCTTATAAGATTGATTGAACCAGACAATGGAAAAATTTACTATAAAAATATTGATATTACTGATATGCCAGAAAAAATTTTAAGAAAATACCGTAAAAACTTCCAGATTATATTTCAGGACCCTTATAAGTCATTAAATCCAAGAATAAGATGTGGATATGCTGTAATGGAAGGTATTGAGGGAAATAAAAAGGAAAAGATTGAGAGAGCAATAGAAATATTAAATCTTGTTGGAATAAAAAAAGAAAGGTTTTATGATTATCCCCATCAATTCAGTGGTGGAGAAAGGCAGAGGATAGCAATAGCAAGAGCATTATCAACAAATCCTGAATTTATTGTATGTGATGAACCAACTTCAAATCTTGATGTTTCCATTCAGGGACAGATTTTAAACCTTTTTATTGATTTAAAAGAGAAATTTAATTTGACATACCTCTTTATAACCCATAATCTAAAAATTGTAAGATTTCTTGCTGATAGGATTGCTGTAATGTTTAAAGGAGAAATTGTTGAGACAGGAAAAACTGAAGAAATATTCAAAAACCCATCCCATCCATATACAGAGAAATTGTTAAAAAGTGGAATACTGAAATTCCGACATTAGATAAAGAGATTATAAGTTTTTGAACTTCATAGATTTAAAGTGAAAATTTGACATAATTTCTAAAAAATACTTAATCTAAAAACGAGTTAATATACATGCTGAATGGTTTGGATATAAAGGGAAAGGATATAGTGCCATCAGTTTTAATTTTTGAATTTGAACATTTAAAAATTTTTAAATCTATCGTGTATCAGTGGTTTTTACATCTCTTGACAAATTTCTTTGGGGGGTATTATATTTTTGATGAGAATGATTTTGAGGATTTGTTTATTTTTGATTTGTTTTTGTAATTTACTTTTTGGATTTAATATAGAAGGAATTACATTTAAAAAATTAGATAAAATAGATAGGGGGGCAATTTCAATATATTTAAAGAATGAAACTCAAAGCCCACTAAAAAT